>Ga0209759_1000078_pt1 | contig 175373 bp, 150 predicted proteins | sample AraplaCL_Col_mMS_FD_184261 | JGI IMG/M metagenome (GOLD analysis project Ga0209759, IMG submission 184261) | Arabidopsis root microbial communities from the University of North Carolina, USA - plate scrape CL_Col_mMS (SPAdes) (version 2) | ecosystem: Host-associated > Plants > Roots >... | reverse complement strand
GGGGGGCGAACAGCAGATGCTGGCGATGGCGCGCGCGATCATCTCGCGGCCGAAGCTGCTGCTGCTCGATGAGCCGTCGATGGGTCTGTCGCCGATCATGGTCGAGAAGATCTTCGAAGTGGTGCGGCTGATTTCGTCCGAAGGCATGACCGTCCTGCTGGTCGAGCAGAACGCGCGTCTTGCGCTACAGGCGGCGAATCGCGGCTACGTGATGGACTCGGGTCTCGTCACGATGTCGGGTGATGCGAAGCAGATGCTCGATGATCCGAAGGTGCGGGCGGCGTATCTGGGCGAGTGAATCAGCGATACCAGCGAGGACTGAAATCCTTCGAAAAGCTTTACTACGGTAGACGGCTATCTGGGCGACCAGCAATACGAGGGTAGTCTCAAGTGGATGGCGCCTTCGCCACCGAAAGCCGCCATCCAGCGCTGGACGATCCGATGACCGGAAGGGGTCGGGCTGCGTCAGCCCGCTCTTCAATTTCATCGCTGCAAAGCGGTCATCGATATCTGGCTTCCCGGTAACGGCCGGTCGCAAACGCGCACTCCCGACCTGACCCGAAGCGGCCGCTACGCAAATACATCTCCAATGGCGGAAATCGGGGAGTTCCAGTCATGCAAACCGGTCTCGTGACGCCACCACGAGATTGACGATGCCGGCCCCTGAGATTAACGACGCGTTGAGCCAAGCTTCCGCGTGATTCGAACGCCGGAGCAGCCGCGCCTCTTTTGGCTCGCGGAGAAGTCGATGCAGCGGGTAGTCAGGATTGCGCCAAATGCTCCGACGCTACTGTCCTCAGTGCCTGCAAGGAGTCGGAACCTGATGCAGTGACATGCGGTGAGACGCTTGCTAACGATCTGTCCGGCTTCTACCGGCTGGATCACAGATTCTCGCTTTCCCTCGCGACTTCACGACTCCGCGCGTCCCTGAAAGCGACGCGCGGCCCGCGCCCAAAGAGATCCATGTCCCTTCATCGACAACGGGTCGGACACCGCGCTTAATCGTGTAGCGGCAGGCGCGCCCTCTATGCTGCTCGGCAGTTCCCCGCAGGTGCAACGCACTCTTCGCTGAACCGGCAACAGCCACCTTCAAGAGGCGGGCGCGTCGCTCCGCCGCCCGAGCGTCGGCACGAACCGCGTCGTCGGTCACGATCGCCACCTGCGAGCAAAGAGCGTTGCGCGCTCTAGCATCCGTAAGCCCTGTCCGAACGCCAGACCATCGGTCAGGTCGTAGTCGAGGCCGATCCGGAGGCATTCCCGCAGCCGCTCGAAATCGCTCACGGCGGTGGCGCGCCGCAGTGCCGCTGTCATCAGCAGCGGCGCGAGCGCGACTCGGCGAGCCGGCGCGAGTTGGCCGATCGCTTTGATCCAGCGCGGCTGACGGCCCTCACGATCAAGCAACTGCATGATTAGTTCGATCGCCTTTAGGGCGCCCATCCCCGGCGCGGCCGCTTTCGGGGGTGTCACGGGACGAGTGCGTAGCATTGCCGCGCACAGCAGGCCCATCGCATAGGTAGCGTGATATGACGTACGTAGGACGTACAGACTCCACGGGCGCTCAGCGTCCGAAACACTTCCACGCGGGTGCTCCGGCCCGGGCAAGTAGCCGTGCTCGTCCTGCACGCGGGTCAGCAGTTCGAATGCAAACTCAGCCGCTGGAGTCCACGCAAGGTCGGCCATCGGCCAAGTCCATAGTACCTCGGCGACGAGATCCAGATTGTCCGCGTCCAGCGCCAAGGCAATGGCGGCCTCGGCATCGGCCAGTAGCGGCGCATGACCGCGTGGCCATGCCACGGCGCGCTGTCCCATGTCGGTCGCGTGCATCAAGACGTGAGTGAAATCGTAGAGGTCGCCGCTCGAAGCGTGCAACACATCTAGCGGCCGTCCTGCGACGCTGCGATCAAGTAACTCGAATTCGGCGCTCTCTAATGTGGCGGCGCCGCGGAGCTGCAGGAGCCAGTGGCGCTCTAGGTCCTGGCCGGCCGTGCGGTCGCCTGCGGCACCCTCGTCGCTATCCAGCACATGTGCGAGCAGCCTATCGAACGCCTCATCAGTATCGCCCAAGTCGGACAGTATGACATGCGCAGTGGCATGCTCGATTGCGTGCGCGGGCTCGCGACACAGCGAGGCTCGGATTCTGTCCGATCGCGCCAGCGGTGCCAAACGCGCGACCAAGCGTTCGTTGCGTTCGGCTCCGTCGCGGTCGCCTGCGCCCAGAAACGCGCAGCAGCGAAGCATCAACGCGCTCTCAGTGACAACTTTCTGCAACAGCAGCGGGCGCTCTCTTGGGGTCGAAGGACTGGCGGAACGCTCCTGGATCACCGCTGAAAGGGCTTCTTCGGCCATATCGAGCGCCAGCCGAACCCGGCGCGGCAAGTTCTGCCGCGCCGGGCACAATCGCCAGTCGTCGTTGTGTGCAAGTCGCGCAGAGGACAACGGCGACAAGTCTGGCTGATTCATCCCTGCACTTCGCGATCGCCTGCGCTGGCCACGCGACCGAAGTCTATCTCCGGCCCTGGCCACCCGCAGGCTTGAAAGAAGGGACGGTTGATAACAAGCACTAGTGACTCGCCATTCAGCGCTGCCGCTTCGCCGAGCTTGCTCATCACGCTGCCAACGACCTCCAAGTTGACCGCCTTGCTTTCGATAAGCGCCTCGACGACGCGCTGCTGGAATGCACTACGAGGGATGGACATAACGATCTCCTTGCCATTTGCGAATAAATAGGACAACGAATGACTTGCGGGCCAATGTCATCAACGCTTGGGACATCCTCGAGCAGCCTATTGAGAACCCCCGCGTTCCCTAGCGAGCTTGCCATCCGGCGACTAAATATTAGGCCAACTTACATGGTTCAACTGTCCGCTGGCAGAATTCGCCACCTTTATGTCCGACACTCCTTTTAATGCGACTCTAAAACTCTGATCCAAGGCAGTGCGGTTCGCACGCACGGCGTACGCGGAATCTGTGACGTCGCGCTGTCTCGTCATTATTCCGCAGCTCCGTTGAGCCAGTTAGGCCCGGAGTTAAGTTGGCAGCGAAATATTGCGGAAAAGCTCTGACCTGCCCGATTTCCAAGCCAGATATGAAAGGACGATAGTTGCAATTAAGTAACCATGTAAGGACACGGACTAAACTCTTGTGACCTTCATTCTTCGACAGTTAGGAATGCGATATGGCCCAATCTAATTATTTGTTCGTTTCGTCCGCTCTGCCTTCAAGTATTGCGTGGGGGAGTTGCATCTGTGCGTCGCCGCACACAAATTCTCGGCAGGTACCAATTGAGGCGCACTTATCGCCTAGGCTTTCAAAAACCGCGATTTGCGTATGCAATTCGACGTCGCTCAATGGAGAGCACCTATGGGGCGGTCTACGACAGAGGCCGACTTAGTGGCCGAGACACTTGAGTGCCCTGGCAGCCGTTGAGTTGCACACCATTAGTGCATAACGTGTCGAAAATGACGCCTGCGACTGATAGAGAGATGTTCCCATCACTTGACGGCCATAGGCAGTGACACGCCAGCGGCGGGTGCGCAGAATCTTTGCGACCAGTCCGTGAGCGTGGAAGCGGCGAACGGGCTATGTCCGTGGAGGACTGCGTGGAAGATTTTACGCTGCTGGCCAGGCTGCTGGACCTTACGGGATTCCTGACGCCGTCGCAGGAAGGAAACGCCAGCGACCTTCGGGCCGCTCGGGCCAGCCTCGCACGCGCTCTGACCCAGGGACAAGAGCAACACCACGCGGTGGCCCACAGCGGCGCCCGTGGCGGGACCTTCGATCTGCCGACGGACGTCGCGGTGCGCGAAGAGCTTCAGCAGATTATCGCCGAGACCGCCGCGCAGCCCGACCTGCCGCTAGACACACTCGTCTTCCGGCGTGAGTTGCCCGTCTCGACCGCGCAGCACGCGACCTCGGTACCGGCCTGGGCAATCGGAATGGAGGCCGAAACCACGTTCGGGCCATTTACGGGGCCCGGCGGACGGCCCTTCTGGTTCGACGTCTTCCGCATCGTTCATCAGGTCACCGCCGTCCAGTTGCCGGGAGGTGTGCCAGTTCTCTCTCTACCCATCCGGGAGCCTATCCATCCCGCGGCGACCTACCAGCTGGGAGCGGGCTGCATCTGGATTGAGAGCCGGTTGCTGGCTCCGTCAACGCCGCCTGGGTCATTCACCGGTCTTAGGATCACGGGAGGGACGCTCCACTTCAGCATTCCTGCCACCGTGGCGGCCGGCGGGCTGCAGATCCCGCCCGGCGCGAGCATGAACCTGACGCTGAAACTGAACCCGCCGGTCGCCGCTGCCGGACCGGGGACGGGACCAGGCGCCGATGGCGCCGACGTCGTCGCCGATCTTCCGGTAGATATCACATTCAGGCTGGCGGCGCGACAGGCGGCCGAGATCTTGGCCGCTCCTGCATCCGTTCGGGTTTATGGCGAGACAATTCCGATGCGGCAGACTGGGACATCGGCAGCGTACGAACCGGAGTTGCGTGCGATCCTGGTTCCATTTGAGACAAGTCGGGCTACCTTAACCGTGGCGGCGAGTCGCTCCGACATGTTCCGGCCCACCGGCGTCGCGCCGATCACCGGCTGCGCGTGGGCGCTTCCGGTCGCCATTACGAGCCCAACGACGCTGGGAGTTGCAGCCGGCGCCGGCGCACTCGTCGTGAAGACCGGCCCTGGCCTGCAAGCCGACTGGTCGGGCCTACAGGGTGGTGCCATGGCCCTGAACGCCGCCTTCCTTCTCGTCCAGCCTGGCGAACTCGCAGTCACCGCCCTGCAGGCCCAAAACCGTCGCGCCACCCAGACGCTCGAGCTATGGGACGAGAGTTCGCTCCCACGCCGAGCCTCGATCGAAATGCGGTACCCGCGCGCCTTTCCGCTGCGCTTTCTGAGCCTCAGGCGCGGGGTGGAGGTGATGTTACTGATTGGCACGGCGGTCGCCCACCTGGACCGGCCGGTACGTGCGGACGGCGGGCGGCTGGGCATCACCATCCCAGGAGCCGACCTTTTCTTCTTCGAGAACGCAGCCGGGCTGTCGGTAGCGGTAGTCGGCACCAATCAGCCATCCGTCCGGCAGAAGGCGGCGGAGGAACCCCTTGCGCTGGCGCTGGTCAACGCGCTTCTCACGACCTCCCCGCCGCGCATGCTGACGCTGTTCGGCCACATCGACCCCGCCGCGGCTTCACAGGTAAAGAGCGGCGACCTTCACCTCTATCTCGACCTCTACCTGATCCTTCCAACCCTGCCCGACCCCTACGCAGCCAACTTCAGTGTGCCAATCGAATCACGCGGCTCCGCACTGGCGAGGTTGGACAGTCATGTTCGCTGGTCCGCGCCCGAGACATGCGTCTTATCGTTTGCCTTCCTGTCTCTGAACGCCCTGCCCGCGTCAGCGCATGCCGTCTTCCCATCGGCTAACCCCGCACGCGAGGCGGTCAGTATCCCGGCGCACAACCTCGCCCTAGCCGCGACACAGCTTCCCTCTGAACAGATCGCCCTCGATGATTCGCATCGCATCGACAGGCTCCGGGCGATCTTCGACGAGATCGTCAACGGGGTGCCCGAGACACTCTTCCTCCTGGATGTCTCCAGCAACGCGGACTTACTCGGCGTCTGTCTGGGGTTTGGGCGCAACCGGCAACGTGATGAGCCGGTCGGACTAGGCCGAGCATCGCCGTTCCCGATTGAAATCGATGCTCTCGAACTCACGACGGCAGGCAGTAACGTGCGTCTGTTCACCGTTCCCCAGGTGCTGTGGGAACCGGTGCGCACGATTCAGAACCCGGACGTGGGCCCGTTCCCCAGCGCCTCGTACACCGGGCCGCTCTTCTCGGCCGACGATGGGGGCCCGACGCGCCTCGGAGTCGACACGGTCGACCTTGTGCCGATCTCCCCGCGCCCGGTCCTGAAACAGATTGTCGAAGCATTCAACCGGGATACCGACAATCGCCACGTTGGAGCGCTGTTTACGCTGCCTTTCGGCATGCTGGCGGTGGCCGATCTCCTGGCGCCGGCCGACCGGAGCGAAGCCGGTGCATTCCTCGGTTTGAACCAGCACCGCTTCACGCTGGCTTCGCAAACTCTCGATGGGTGCCTGCAGCTCCAGGTGACCGCCTACAGCCCTGATGATAGCCCGGGGGCGGAGGCCCCAACCCTGGCCGGCGCGACCATCCAGCTTCGCAACGGCCAGGACAATCTCGGATTCCCGGTCTTTAAGAGCGTGCTTGACGACACCGTGGACACGATCTTCAACGCGGAGTTCGCGCCGCTGCCGGATGGCAAGAACCCGCGCGTGCCGGTTACTCGAATCGACTTTTCCGGATACGGTGCCAGTCTTTTCAGCAATTGGACCAACCCGGCAGCCGATCCCCCGGCCACGGTCCAGGTGCGCTTCGACGTGTTGGTCGGGCGGACGGCCTACGAGGTGGTGAAGGTCAAGAGCATCCTGTATCCGTGGGGCGTCGTGGTGGTACGAACAGTCACCATCGAGAGGACGGAGACGGGTGGCGTGGTACGCCATGACAGTGGTTGGGTGGCGGCCACCTCCGGTGAATACAGAATCCCGGGACTGACATTTCATCCCGGCGTGGTGAAGGGGATCTTCAACGTTCGTGAGATTCGCGATACAACCCTCGAGCATAAGGATGGCGGCGTCGAACTTCGCGGGGTCACCTTCGATGGCGACCTGCTGATCGAGAACGTCCTGCGCGGCGCCTCCGGCAACACAGGCCTTGTTCCGACGGTCGGGCAATTTGGCTTTGTGCAAACGAAGCCGATAAACGCGCTGCTGACCCCGGCGCAGTTCCAGGCACTCTTGCAGGCGCAGGGGCCGCTTGGGGGACCTGTTGACTGCGTCATCGACATCGGCGGGTCGGGACAGGTCATGAGGGCGACGCGGGTGGATGTCAGCACGGCGCTGACGGGCGCACTGAACCCGGTTTTCGTTGTCGCGGCTCGCGGCGCCCTCACGCTGCCTCGAGCAGGCAATTGGAGCGTGACGCGCCAATTGGCAGGCAGCCCTCAGCCGCTGGCGGTCGATCCGCACGTCGGCGTGCCGCTGATTCGCCAGGGTGAGGCGACCCTTCCGGAGGCCGCGAATGCCTCCCCGTACCGTATCGGCGATCCGGTGGATCTGATGCGGCCCAATTCGCCCGCTGCCGACTATGCCCTGCTGCAGTCTTCGGACACGCAGCGCCTGCTCTTCCCACGGCCTAAAATCGAGAAAGGAGAAAAGCAGATCACGAGCACGCAGGCACCCCTGCTGGCGGACCCGTACGCCTTGGCGGCCTCAGTCGGTATCTTCCCGAAGCTGCCGGACTGCTTCGCCTTTGCCGCGCCGGGTGGTTACGGTTTGGAATTACCCCGAGAGGGACACCTCCGGCTCCGGCTCGCCACGCCGACCTTTTCGGTGCCCGCAGGGGCCACGCGCGAGATTATCGGCGCGCCGCCCAACCGCCTCTGGGTCGACTACTCCGACGGCGGTGGACGGCAGACAACCGGAACCGTCACGGTAGACTCGACACTCTCGCCCAGTTGGACCGTGTCAATGTCGCCGGTGAGCGTTGTGTTGGACTTGGACCCGTTCCCCGGGCTGACGCGCACGATCAGCCAGCTGGACGCCCGCGACGGCCAGGCCACGCAGTACATTGACCCGAAGATGGCCTTTTCTCCTGTGCTACAACCGGTCATCGATGTCTTCAAGGTCATCGGCGGACTCAGTCCCACAAAGCCGCTCTCGATGGCAATGTCGAACGACAAGACCGTCGAGCGGAAATGGGAGGAGGCCCTCGACATCCCGATCAACTTCCCGCCTGATCCTCCGGAAGGTGCTCCCGAACCCCCTCCCGCGCCGCTGGTTCTGGATGCCGACATCCAGCTCGGTTACTACAGCAAGTCATCGAGCGACAGCGACCTGCCGATCACTGCCTCCGGCGGGTTTTTCCAGCTCGGCGGCGCGGTCATGATCATGGTCTTCTCGGTCGGCATCGGAGCCATTTACGCCGTTGGCCATTGCAAGGTGGAGATCTCCTGGAATGGTCGGAGGGGGCGGACCCTGGAGCTTCAACTCGCCGTCGGCATCGGAGCCATCATTAGCATCCCCGTGCTCGGGAAGGTTTCGGCGTACATCGCCGTCGGCGTCCAACTTACGTCCGGGCAAACCGAGGTGGGGACCGAATCCCTGTTGGTGATCACCGCAAAGGTAGAGCTGTTCGAGGTCATCCAGATCACGATCGACGTGGAATCGAAGGGTGGCACCCAGTCAGAGGCCCCCGCCGGAAACCCCGCGGCGCCGCGAGACCAGTGGGAGACATCGGCGATATGCGAGATGAGCCTTGCCGTCGAGGTGCATCTCTTCTTCGTCCTCGATATTAGTTTCGAGGTCACCTGGCAAGAGAAGAAACGACTTTCGTGATGTGCGCTCGGACCAGGAGGCTAATATGGCTGGCTCGCCGATCAAACTGACTTTACTTACTCTGCCGCAGCGCTGGGACGCAGCGGCCGGCGTGATGCGACTGCGCGTCCTGGTGGCGCCGCGCGGGAACCCTCTCGAACCACTTATGCCGGGCGCGCCCGCCTTTGCAAAGGGGAAGCTGGTGCTCAACGCCCAGATAATCCCTGACCTGACCGGGATGCCCGACCCCGCCAACGTCACCGCCAGCCTTCCCATGAACGTGACGCCGCCATCTGCCGAAGCGCTTTACAACGCGCTGGCGGCGAAATTCACGATATCGAGCGGGACTCAGCCTGCGGCGCCCCGCACCACCAGCACTCACATCAAGAAACTTTTGATGCCGAGCTACACGAGCGCATTCCCGTTCGAGCAGCCGCGCACACCTAACGCCGTGACCGACGACAGCTACCGCTGTGCCCTCACAGACTCCCGGCCCCCAGCGAAGAAACCGATCCACAGCACGAATGAAGTGAGCTGGGGGAAGGTGATCGCGCTGGCGTTGCGTCAGCCGCTGCTTGCAGAGCAGCTGGGCCTCATCTACACGGCCGATGTGATCCTGCCATCGGCCGACTTCCTGGCAAGCGGCGGCTGGGTCTATGTCGACCTGGACCCGTCTAGTGACTTCGCCGGCAATGTCCTGGCGAACCCCACCCTGCTACAGCGGTATGGCGCTCGCCTGCCCGCGTTGGCGGCAACCTCGCGGAGCATCTTCGCGGCGGTTCAGTTCCCTGTTTCGAGTGTTCCGCCTCCCGGCAATTACGACGACATCTTCGTTGAGGCGGAGGAGTACGACGACGGGTTCGCTAGGATCGTACACGGGATGCAGCCTCGGCGCGCGCACATCCTGGATAAGCACGATGAAGGGCTCCCGCCCGCCGCCGAGATGGGTATCCGCCTAGCTTGGGACGACGAGCAAATCCTGATCTGGCAAAACCGCCAGATGACAATCCCCGCTCTGCCCGAACTGCCGCCCGACTCGCCACTTGGCGTGTTCAACTTTCGCGTGGACGTGCGCGAGCCTGGAGATGTAGCCTGGCACTCCCTCTGCCGTGGCCGGGGCGATCTGGCGCTCGGCGGCGTTAACATCGGGCGCTTCGACGGCGAGCTGGGCGTCTCCGTCGCGCCGCTGCAACTCGACGGGCAAAAAGAGGGGGTGTTCTGGCTGCCCAGCTACTTCACGCCGTGGATGGGTACCTCGCTGGTTGTGGCCGACGCCACGCTGGCAAAGCTGAACGGCGCCGAAGTGAACGGCGGGGTACGGGGCGTGGAACCGGTGGGTGAAGACGTAGTCCCGCTGCGCTACGGGAACACGTACCAGTTCCGCGTCCGCCTCGCCGATGTGACGGGCGGTGGTCCGACAGTAGACGAAGCACCGATCAATCCATCCCCGGCACCCGTTGCAACTATTCCGTTCCGGCGGTTCGTTGCACCCAAGCTCGTGCAGATCACGAACCTGGCCGCCGCGTCCGACCCGGCGGCGCCACAGACCGTCTACAACATCGTGCGCCCCTTGCTCGGCTATCCGGAGTTGGTGATGACGGGCTTTGCTAACGCCAGGCAGGCGCTCCTCGACGATCTTCCGAGCGCGCTCGCGAATCGTCGCAAGGTGGGTGTGCCCGATCCGGACGTGGTTTCCCTCCAGATTGCGGTAGAGGTCGGCACCCTCAGCCTCGACCCGAAGCGGACATCGGTGACCGACGAACCGTTTGTTCTTCTATACACCACCACCCGCGATTTCCCCGCCACTCTCACAGCCCCCCTCGCCCTGACGCTGGCCTTCGAGGACGTCACTCACATCGACGCGATGCCGGCCCCGCCGCTCACGGGCCCGCTACCGATCCCAAGAGCGCGAGACATCCGTCTGCGCCTCGCGGCAGTCGCGAAGGCCGACCTCGATCTGGCGTACTTTGGCTCCCAGGAAGCCCGGGTCGGACCGGATGTCGTCATCCGTACCCGCGCAGTTGGCCTCGACGAACGGGCGTTATTTGTTCCGGACATCCCTGCCAACCGGATTCGAGCGATTCTACTGCAACCAGATCCTGTCCCGAGCGGACTGCTCATTGCGCAATTGCTGCTGGAGGGCCGAAACGCCGAGGCGCCGGCCGACCTGGCAGGCCGGCTCGCGGAGCACTTGCAACTCGACGTGTCAGGGCTGACGCTATCCGGAAAGCCAGGACAGCGGGTGGTGTTCGGGTGTTCCAACGGGCTTCGGCACTTGCTCGCACCCGATCACTCCAGCGTCACATTTGCCTCAAAGGCCGACCTCACGCGTCACTGGATTGTGGTTCTTCGTCTTGAGCTGGACAGGGACTGGACCTGGGACGCCTTGGCCGACTCGGGCTTCACTGTGCGCCGGGACGGCGTGGAGGTCGTGGGCCGGCTTGAGCCGCGGCGTTCGATCAACATGGGCGCGCTGGAGGGTGCTGACCGCAGCCGGACGACACTGTTCTTCTTCGATGCTGTCGACCCCAAACCGGTCCCGCCTGCTTTCCCGGGGGAACTCGACGTGTCGTACACGATCACGCCCAGCTTTGGTGCCCCGCCCGCGCAGCAGGACCCAGCCGTCACGTTGAAGACCCACCTCCCCATCGCCGTCGCCCCGACTCAGACACCCAAGCTCGCATCCGCGGGAATCGCGCTGTCCGGCTACAAGCACTCGCCCAATTATGCTTCCACCGAGCCACGGCAGAGGGCACTCTGGCTGGAATTTGCGGAGCCGTTGGAGAACGATCGCGACGGCTACTTCGCCCGCGTCCTGACCTATGCTCCCGACCCCATGCTGATTGCGGGAGGGGAGCCCGTTACGCCTGCGGAAGAACCCCCCCTGCCAATCGACCCAGAGCTGACCCGGGTCATCGTCCCCGGCCAGTCCGATGACCGCGCCGGATTGGCTGCAATGCAGGAACTGATCCCATCTGACTCGCCACGCCACTTCTTGGTGCCGCTGCCGCCGGGCGTTTCACCTGACTCCCGCGAACTGTTTGGCTTCTACGTCTATGAGCTGCGCGTCGGCCACAGACGCGGCTGGTCCACGGCGCAGGGTCGCTTCGGGCCCCCGTTGCGAGTTACCGGCGTCCAGCATCCGGCGCCGCTGCTCCAGTGCGAGGTTGGCCGGCTGCCGTCCGGGATCACGGCCAGCGCGCCTTATGCGAACCCGGTATTCGCAGGCAGGAGCCTGCTGCCTCCTTCCCCATTCAGCGAGATATGGGTGCTCCTCTACGCCCAGGTCACCCAGGCGGATGGGAACGGCCAACGCAACATTCTCCTCGGCCGCAAGCCCGCGCGTAACAACAGGGACGAGTTCCAGTTTCGCACCGGTCACGGGGATACGGAGATGTATGTCACCGCAATGTGGGATCAGTCCGAAATAGAGGCAATGTTGCGCGCTCTGGCGCTGGCCCGTCACTCTCCGATGAGCGTGTTGGCCGTCGAGCTTTTGCCGGAGCAGGGGCGAATCGCCGATCCGCTCGGCATCGGCCTCGGCCAGGCCCGCATCCTTCGGACGTCACCACTCACCGCGGTTCCCATGGTGTGCGTCTGAATACTGCGATGCAGCCAGTAAAGGATGCTGCACCAAACACGTGGGGAGTCTCGCCGGCCCGGCCGACCTCGTATCGGACCCGCGTCACCTGGAGCAATACGGCCAATAAGTGACCGCCGTCCAGTTGCAGTGCTCCGAGCCGGATTGACCGATTGACCGCACGCTTGGCTGCCGGCGACAGCGCTTGCCACCCAAGATCCTCGTGCCTGGCGCAGTTCGAGCCGGGCGGCGAACTGCTCGGGCATCTTGAAGCGCGACAGGCTGGAGCCCGGTGTAGATGCGCGCTTGCTTCGGCGCAAGGTTTTGCCGTCGCGCTCGCCGGAGATGGTCGCGCCCCGTCTGGCCCGCGACGTCGGAGATCACGTTGGCCTGTTGCACGTCCTTCTGTGTTCGCCCGAACGCAACAGCAGGTGCTCGCTCTACTCAGCATGCGCCGCAGGCATTCCGCTCTACCATCCGGGGACCAAAATGCGCGCCAAATCGCGTGGCAGATATGGGGGCGCGACACCCGCCACGATCTCAGCGGACCCGCCCATCGCTCGCCACTCTCAAAAATTCAAGCTGCATGGCGTGGTACGACCGAACGAAGCTTATTCTGTGCGGTGATACGTCAGCGCTGCTAGCAATTCTAGACATGGCGATGCGAACCAAGTTGTAGGCGATGAGGCCCCCAAAACTCTTGATAGACGCAATCAACAGTTCGGCTCCTCAATGTCAGCCCAGCGCCTAACATCGTATCCTTTAGTTACAGGTAACTCATCTCCACCTGCCAACGACGTCGGTAGGTGGATGCGATGTCCTCAGGTTTGAACCGCCGCCTGTCTGTTAGAGATGTCAAGAGTATCCGTTCACGTCCCTTCGCGTCGGTAGTTCGGATCGCGCGAGCATGCCAGTGTTCGGGCATGCTTGGATTCGCGCGTCGTGCAGGTTGAGAGACCTTGAGCGCTACGAGCTGGTCCTCTTTCGTTCCCTCTATGTGCCGCCACCGAGTATCGGACGTTGCCGGATTGATGAAATGTCGACTCGCGCCTGAGGCACTGAGACTCAACAGAATCTGCGCCGACATAAAGCCCGTATCGAACACCGCGACCGAATGGTCGGGAATACGAGGAACGAGTTGGCGGGCCGTTAGCATCTCGTTCTTTCCATACGGGCCTATTTCAGCATCGCAGACGATATGTGTGTCGATGACGAAAGCGTTACGGCACGAGCTTGCGGGTAACTCCCCATGCTATCGCTTCCACTTAGCTGTGAGCCGAAATGTACGCGGTTGCATTGACTGTCGGCTGTTCGCAAAGTGGTACCGTCCATTGCGAATAGCGTGAAGCCTTTGAACGTCGATTGCGTCTTGCTCTCGTTGGCCCACTCGCATGCGGACCTCCTGAATAGCCATTTGAGCGGCGCTGCCCCGATGCGCTGTCTACCTTGCGTGATGGCGCTCTTGCTAACAAAAGTGCCATCCTTTGCTGGAGGCGCGATGTCCAGCGCATCGACAACTTCGCTCGCTGATTGGTGGCGATATAGCGCAAGCGCGACAACTAGCCATATCGCCTGCTCGGCTGGTAGGCGCCGACGCCGAATGCTGGTGGTGGCCGTAGCTGCCGTGGCCTCAGGTAGCCACGTCGGATGGAAGTGGGAAGGTAGTCGGGGCATCCCGGCTACCTGCCTTGATGGCTCAGCGGCTTGAACACTGGTTCGCATGGCGATGAAACTTAACATCGCCATGCCTCGTTTAGAACCGTTTTTTTGCGGTCGCTGGTCCTGTTATCGCCGTCCTAATTGAACGGCATTACAGTCTACCCTGAAAATTCGCGTGGGAGAAATATTCAAGGCGACAGATAGTGAGCCGCAACGCCAACGGTAGCGGCCGTTCGGGAAAGACTGCATGTCGGTACCTGTTTATTTGGCTCAGTCCTTGTATTACGTATTGCATCTGGATCGCAAAGCGATCGGTAACCTGAGTTTGGACGCGATAACTCGATGATCTTTGTCTCCATCCTTGTGCGCGAGTCGTGGCTCCACAAATGACGACCGTAAAAGAAGAATTCGGCTTTCAATTGCTTCAGCGTCTGTAAGAATGAATTTCCGATTTACTTGATTCCATTTTAGCAATCAGCATGATAAAAATTGGCGACCTTATAAATTTCACACAAATCGTGATGAGCACAATCGCCCACAATCGTAAGCGCCCTACCGATTCGGGTCTAGGAGATGACCCGGGCTTTGCACTGTATTCTGCGTCGCTGACGATGACGAAAACATACAAGCAGTTGCTTGATCCTCTCGATCTCACATATCCCCAGTATCTTGCGATGCTTGTCTTATGGGAAGGCGACGATATCCTCGTGAAAGATATCGCCGCCCGTCTCTCTCTCGACCCCGCCACAGTTACCCCGCTTCTGAAGCGGCTCGAATCGTTAGGGTACATCAATCGTGTACGCGGTACGTCCGACGAACGACTAGTCTTTGTGCGACTAACCAAAACGGGGTTAGGACTCAAGCGATTGGCCGCAAAGATTCCGCCGGCTGTCCTGCAAGCGACCGGGATGCCTAATGAATTCTTCTTGGGACTCACGCAGAATCTGAGGTCTCTACGCAGCACGCTTCAAAATCATAGAGATTCGTAGCTCGCTGTGGCGATTTGCGCACAGAAGCTGGGCCTGACGATTTATCTGTCATTTTTTCGGGTAATTAGGAAATCTGCAGATGGGAATGGCCATCCTCAGATTGCTAAGACAGCGCGCGGGTCGCTGGATCTCAGGTTAATGATGGCTACCGTCCGCTTACGGGACAGCGGTCTACGAGATGTGCGTCCATCGGCTAAATATGTTCTTTGCCATGCCGTTGTACACGAACCCAAACAAGTCCATGGAGCGAAAGGCGATGCGAATGAAGTAGAAAAACGGTGAACGGCTCACGGTTGGAATTGGCATTTTGATTGCACTAATCTGCGTACTTGGTGGGCTCGCACTTTGGCAGATCAACTAGGTTTATAAAGGAACCCAAAGTCTTGAGACAACTGGTTGCCAAGCGTCCTGACGCTTGGCGAGATTCGCTCATCAGCGAACGGCGTTCGCCGCATCATCCTCCGTGCAATGCTGGAGTCCACTCCGGAGGGTCGGCTCAAGCAACTCAAACTTCATGACGAAGAGCTGGTGCGATACGCAGCAGCAATCGAGAAGTACCGAAAGTCAATATCTTCCCCGTAGGAAGAGGCGCTCGCAGCAGATGGACTCCCGGTGGGCGGCATTTATGCAGTCCGGCCTTGCGATACTCCAGTTGGCCGACGACGGTCAGGCAGATACGCCTGAGGCAAAAAGTTGGGCTCAGACCGAGCTTCTAACAAATTCACCGCCGTTATGAACCCAATTTGGGCGGACGTGCAGATGAAGCGCGACGGTGGAGAAAGTGCCCGGATTGATGCGGCATCGAGGTTCGCACTGTTGCCCAGCGCAGCGCCACAGCTGACAAAGAGATTAAAGTCTGATTTCTGAATTCATGGAAAGTACACGTCGGGGCTCCAGCCTTGTCGGTGAAGCCGGAACAACTATGCATGATGTGGTACCTCTGTGAAACGTGTAACTGACTTGATGGGGCAAATTTCTGCCCCCCCATGGATGAGCAGCGTAAAGGCGGGTGGGACATACCGATGCCGACTAATTGCGCAAAGGTAACTTTTGCAAAGGTGCCGATTCGAACGCAAGGACTTCAGTTTCGGCACGCCACCGCGTTTACGCTTCAGATTCTAGAGCGATGGTCTGTTGGGAAACATAGCCTGAGCCGCGGCGAAAAAGGCCCTCACGTTGGGTGATTGTTGACGATTACCTTCGTAGACCAGACTGACGGGGATGTCCTCATCCTCGCTATCGACAAGAACACGGACCAGTTTTCCATCTGCCAGTTGACGCGCAACATGATATGAATAAAGACGCGCAATGCCCAGCCCAAGAGTCGCGGCATCAATGCTCGCGTCAACGCTGTTAGTCAGCAAACGAGGCTCAATCTGAGAGCGGGAGGCGCCACGCCTCCACTCTGCATTCAACCCGGCGGAGTCGAATACCACGAGATCATGCAGCGCCAGATCTTCGATCGATTTCGGGGTTCCGCGGCGTTCGAGGTACTCGGGACTGGCCACAAGAACTTGGCGCACGCTAGCAAAGGGCAGCGCGCGAAGGCCACTGTCCGGAAGATGGGCAATGCGCACCGCGATGTCGATACCTTCTTCAACAAGACGCACAACGCGGTCGACAAGGATCAGCTTAACCGACAGTTCAGGATGTTCCCGAAGTAAGCTGGCAACGATGGGCATCACGTGCATACGACCAAACATAACCGGCGCTGTTACTACTAGCGACCCTCGCGGACTGGCGTTTTCACCCCGCACTGTGCGGGCTGCATCTTCCAGCTCCGACAACGCTCGACGGGTGCGCTCAAGATAATCAACACCCTGATCCGTCAATCTGACCGACCTTGTCGTTCGTCGCAACAGTCGCACGCCTATCTCATCCTCTAGCGTCGAGACAGCACGAGACGCTGCCACCGGCGAAATACGGAGCTCACGGGCAGCCTCCGCAAAACTCTTATGGTCGGCAACCTTTTGAAACACGCGAATACAATCGAGACGGTCCACGGAAGTGATCGCTGTGTAAAAGTGAGGGTTAAATTTTACTTACTATATCGATCCCGGAGCCCACCCAGAGCAGTTCGGGTAGCTCAATTTTGATCCGGTTTTGGGCCTCTGGGCAGTCCGTCGCAGCGAACACCCCTCCAGCATCATCGCCAGCGTCATGGTGCAACCCGTCGCGCCCTGCGCAGCACAGGTAAATGGACAACGCCGGTCGAGGAATCGCCTCCGGCGCAATTGTCGGCACAAACGAGGTATCTCATCAAAAAAAGACAGACGAACTCCGCTTGATCGAGATAGAGCTGGGCCATCGGTATAAAGCGAACGCCGCTGAGACCAGCAGATGCTGCGTAGCCACCGTGTTCAATTGATTTCACCCGGGGGATACGCAACTGTGTCGGCTCGAGCAAACATAGCGCGGCGACGAGGAAGGGAGCCTACTGCTGGCGCTCGCTCATTAGAAACTTGTGTATTTCCGAAACAACGGCAGCGCCTTCTCCAACTGCGGACGCCACGCGCTTGATAGAAGACGATCGTACATCTCCAATTGCGAAAATGCCGGTGACGCTTGTCTGGAATGCAGAACGGTGCGACACGCGCTCCATAGTGTCAGTGAGGACAAACCCCTTTTCGTCCACTTCCACGCCGCACCCTTGCAGCCACGCGGTACTTGGCTCAGCCCCCGTGAACAGAAACAGGTGGCGCGTTCGGACCGACTCGCGGCCACGGGGAGATGTGAAAACAACCTCTGTCAGGCCGTCATGGTCGCAATCAACGGATTCAACGGTTGACTTCGCGTGAACGGTAACGTTCGACAGCGAGGTTACCCGGTCGACCAGATAGCGTGACATTGTCTCGTCCAGCCCCTCTCGCCTGACCAGCACGTGAACGTGCGACGCATAGCTCGCAAGAAAAACAATTGCCTGACCCGCAGAGTTTCCACCGCCGACCAGCACAATTTCAGCGTCCCGGCAGAGACGACCTTCAATCGAAGAGGCCCAGAAGTAGACGCCGCGACCATTTAGGTAGTCCAGACCCGTGATGTTCGGTCTACGGTAGGAGGCCCCACTCGCAATAACCACAGTTCGTGCGACGGCCACCCGATTGTCTGCCAGACTAACCTCAAAAGGCGCTTTCTTGCATTCCAGTTTCACAACCCTGGACTGTATAACGATGTCCGCCCCGAACTTGACCGCTTGCTCGAACGCGCGGCTGACGAGCACATGCCCAGAGATCCCGGTTGGAAATCCTAGATAGTTCTCGATTCTTGCGCTGGCTCCGGCTTGGCCGCCAAAACCCTTTGCGTCGAGAACCAACACCGACAGACCTTCCGAGGCGGCGTACACGGCCGCCGCGAGGCCCGCTGGCCCCGAGCCGACAATCGCGGTGTCATATGTCAAGGACTCGTCGAAGCCGCAAAATATCCCAGCGCCGAACAGACCTCTATCTCGCTGGGATCCTCAAGTATTGTCCCGTCGACCAGGATGACGTTGATGACGTCATCTCCGCATAGGGGAAGTTTGGCGAGAGACGCCGGCGTCTCGCCGTCCGACGTCGGATCCATAACCCGATGCGGGTGATTTACCCGCCGCAGCAGATCCGCCAAGGCTAGTAATTTTGGACTGGTCGGAGAGCCGATAAGAATTGGACCGCTCCCGTCCTGTATAAGAGCTACGCGTCTTAGTATGAACGCACGCATTATTTCAGAGCCTAGTTGCGCTTCTGCAATTAACAGTGCGCGCAACTGCTCCGGCGATACCAGAATTGCCTCAACATCCGTAATTGCAATAGCGTCTACAAGATAGGGCTTGCCACTGAGAGTCGCCGTTTCACCAAGAAACTGACGCTCCATGACCTCCTGAAACACCTGCGATCGACCCAGACCATCGCGTACGATCAGATTCACTTGACCCCGAAGTAGAACCCGCATGCCTTCGCTGCGCTCACCGGTTCGACAGATAACTTCCCCAGCGTTCCAGTGCTCGATCCGGCCAAAGCGTTTGACCTTCTCGACTCGAGCGTCACTAAGATTCGGATACATCTGATGACGGCGACGCTCGATCTGAGTCCGCTGCGCGGCCTCTTCGATTTCGTAGCTTTCAGGCGCCGCGCGTTTGGACACGACGGCATTGCCGTCAGGTTTTGAATCAACATTGCATTTGACTGCGCTTTGGTCGACGGACGGCTTGGATGGCCGGAGACTTCCTGGCCGGTCACTAGGGGATCGAGACGTCATTGCGGCGTTTGCACCATTGGGACGTCTTATCACCGCCCCTATTTTCAATAGAAGGTTTGGAACTAGAGGTTAGTGTCGCATGTGTAAGTCTAGCGGGCAACGACGAAAACACACGGTGGGGTAACCAGCCATACCGATGCGAACCCTAATCACATGAAAACAATGCGCAATCTCCATTAGGGAACGAATCGTTAGGCTGTAACGTTTCTTACCACCGCTCGGGTGTAGTAACGTCAGCACTACGACTGAACACTCAAGACATCACCTACGGCAGGAAGCTTCCGATCATCAAGCCGGCGGAGCGCGTCCTTCGCTTCAAGCGAGGCCGCTGCCTGCTTCAGCGGCCATTCGTAACACCCGGTTTCACTCGACAAGGAGCTTCAAATTAAACTGAAGGGCAAGGTTGCTTTTATCACCGGCGGCACATCCGGCATCGGCCTCGAAACAGCGAAGCTATTTCATGCTGAGGGCGCGAGAGTTGCTGTGGTCGGCTCGAATGCCGAACGACTTGCATCCGCAGGGACTGAACTGGGCGAAGATGCATTGCTGGTCTTGGCGGACCTACGCAAGCCGGCAGACGTGACGCGAGCTGTCGAAGAAGCTCGATCGAAATTTGGGAAAATCAATGTCGTCTTTGCAAACGCCGGATCCGGTGTGGTTGCCCCCTTGGCAGCCATTACACCGGCCCAAATCGAAGAACATTTCTCGCTCAATTTCACAGGTCTTCTGCTTACCATTCAGAAAACAGCGCCGCTCATCCCAAGGGAAGGCAGCATTATCGCGACGAGTTCCTTCCTGAATAGTGTCGGCGTTCCTGGACACTCGCTGTTGGCAGCAACGAAAGCGGCTGTTCGCTCGCTCGTACGAACTCTAGGTGCGGAACTCGCCCCGCACGGGATTCGCGTGAATGCGATTAGCCCTGGCGCAATTACGACTCCCTTCTACGGCAAACTCGGTTTGAGCGAAGAGCAGGTCTCGTCCGCCGCTGCAGCTATTCAAGCCAAGGTGCCACTTCAGCGATTTGGTAGCACGTCAGAAATCGCTAAAACTGCGCTCTTCCTCGCAAGCGACGATTCCTCCTACACGACCGGCGCCGAACTGGTGGTTGACGGCGGCCTGACCCAGTTCTGATACCGTCAACCACGTGGAGATACGCAGACGTTCCGCTTGCCCGTACACAAACTTGAAAAGTTTTGGCCGCGCGCCCTCCGCGCACCCGCTACTGATAGTCCGTCCTCGAACGGATGGTTTCTCGCGATCGATCACGCGTGTCACGCAAGGTCAGTAACGTTCTTCTTAAGCTTGCACACTTATTTGTGGAATTCGCAGATGTTAAATTTCTCGACCACTCGTCCCCTTCCGCGATTGTCGGTGGAAACCCTCCCCGTCAACATCTTCGGAGCAGTTATGGGAACCTCAGGGTTGTGCCTGGTCTGGAGGTTCGCGAGTGAGTTGTTCGGGGCGCCAGGTTGGATCTCCGAGATCCCTGGACTGGTGGCTGTCGTATTGTTTTTCGGCCTCAGTCCCCTCTATCTCCTGAAGGCTGTGAGATACCCTCATCGAGTCGCCGCGGAATTCAATCACCCGGTATCAAGCAATTTCTTCGGGACAGTGACGATAGGCACACTATTGATCTCAAATGTGCTCGCGCCCATCAGTCAGACGCTGGCCGAAATTCTTTGGATTATAGGAGCGCTTGCGACCTTCGCACTTGCTTACGTGATCATAAGCAGGTTGCTCCGAGGCGCAATAGATGGTGAGCACGCTGTGCCTGCGTGGCTGATTCCTGGCGTTGGAACTCTTGACATCGCCGTCACCGGAGACAAAATGCCGATGGCATGGGTGCCGGAGACAAGAATATTTTGCCTCGCAGTGGGCACTGTAGTCGCGCTAGTCTTCTTCACGATGATCTTTGCCCGCTTGATCCATCACGCGCCGATGATGGAAGGGATGATGCCATCGATGTTGATCACAGTTGGCCCGTTTGGAATCGGTTTTATGGCGTACACAGACCTGGTCCAGCGGGTCGATGTGTTTGCTGCAATGTTGTTTTACTTCGGCCTGTTCATGTTTCTCGTCATAGCTCCGCGCGTGTTTCTCGGACGGATACCATTCGCCACGAGTTGGTGGGCAGTCAGCTTTCCGCTTGCCGTTCTCACCGGCGCAGGAATCCGATACGCCGCTCACGTGAAGGCATGGCCCATAACTGCCGTCGCTTCATTCCTACTGTTATTTCTTACCGCAATAGTAGGTGTCCTTCTCTTCCAAACCACGCGTTTGGCTTTGCGTAGGGAAGAATAATAGAGGTTCTACTAAGACTGGCCCAGGAGCAGTGACATGAGTACCGGAGCACATCAGCAGGATATCGCACCTCGCGATGAAAATATCGAATCGCGCATTGATCGAGATCGAGATGCATTCCCCGGGCCACGTGGGGTTGTCTTCAACGTCGCCAAACCGAATAGCGGTCGGAGAATTGATCTGCTGGAGGTTATTGACGATAAGACGATCGTAGTTTCATGGCAATCGCCTACCGGCGGCCGATACGGACATCAAACGTGGATTAGGACTTCTGCACCTCATGCTGGTGTATGCGCAATTTCGGGGTTACCAATCTCACGTCGACAGGAGGTATTCCGGCCGAAAGTTATAGCCGGTCGGCGACCCGGCAACTGGGATGAAATGATTCTTGCAAGCGCGGCGCGCCGTTTCCAGAACATCGACGACTGACTGTTTTTTTCGATCGCATCCGGGTAGAGGCAGATGCGCGGTTCGCACTGGTTCCATATCACTGGTACGCGCACAATCCGTGCGAGCGTTTCTTGGTGGGTCTGATGCTCAAACACCAGCGACCAAGTTAATGGGAACCTCTGCCTCGACTTCGACTGATCCAGACGTTACTGCGTAACGAATGCCTGGACTCGCGAACCCGGTGTTTATGGACGCTCAACCGCGGTCGTCAACAAGCAAGCATAGAAAACCGCTTTCGAGATTGCACTTCACCTCCGCAACACCGTCGGGCAGACACAGACCCGCTGCCGTCGTTCTCTACTTCATTCAAAAGACGGTGGCCTGCGCACTGGGTATTTTGAGGCTGCATACAATTTTGTTCGAAACCACAGACTTCGTGTAACCAGAGCAGCCAATGGATCGAAATAACGTTCATGCCACATTGCAGGCCAAGGAAACGCGGCTGCAGGGGTTGCTTCTTAAGGGCATGGACGGCGACGCATCAGCATATCGGACATTCCTGTCCGAGTTGACTGTCCACTTACGCGGCTTCCTGAGAAAACGGCTATATAACCGTCCTGGTGACATCGAGGATCTTGTGCAGGAGGTCTTACTGGCGATCCATAATGGACGCCATAGCTATCGTCCAGACCAACCTTTAACTGCATGGATACACGCCATTGCCCGTTACAAGGTAACGGACTACTTTCGTGCATACTCAAGACTGGAGGCCTTGAACAACCCGCTGGACGACGCTCTTGAATTACTGGCCGCTTCGGATCTTGAGGCCGCACAGGCAAAGCGCGATCTTGCCAAGTTGTTGACGCAATTGCCCGATCGTCAAAAGTTGCCAATTGTCCACGTCAAACTTGAGGGGCTATCCGTTGTCGAGACTGCGAAAGTGACCGGTCTTTCGGAGTCGGCGGTCAAGATCGGTGTGCATCGAGGACTCAAGGCGCTGGCTGCAAAGATGCGGGGAATGCGATGAAAACGGACGACTTAATTTCGCTGCTCGCCACAGGTGTCGCGCCAATCGATCAACACCTGCTTGCCAGGAAATTCTGGATTGCGCTGCTGACTGGCGCGACCGGAGCGTGCTTGTTAATGGCAGCATTACTGGGTTTCCGCAATGATCTGGCCGAAATATCTGCCAAACCGGCTTTTTGGGCGAAAGTGGCACTTCCGACTTGCCTGTTGGCTGGTTCCAACTGGATGCTGACCCGCCTTGCCAGGGCAGGTGTGCGTCCGGGAAACAGCAGTTGGCTCATTGCTGCACCGGTGGTCATCGTCTGGCTCGCGGCCGCTTATGTGCTTGTAAACGAACCGGCCAACTTTCGACTCCCACTGATCCTAGGCAAGACATGGCGTGTGTGCCCGCTGTTGATCACTCTGCTATCGCTCCCTACCCTCATCACCATGTTTGGGGCTCTCCGGGCGCTTACTCCTACTCGCCTCACCTTGGTCGGCGCGGTCTGCGGGCTGTCGGCTGGATCAACGGCTACTCTTGCTTATTGCCTGCATTGTCCTGAGATGGAAATTCCGTTCTGGGCAGTTTGGTACATCCTTGGGATGGCAGTTCCAACGATTGTCGGCGCATTGCTTGGACCGCGACTCTTACGCTGGTGATTAGCCCGCCTTCAATGGATGCACGCCCGTCATGACATCGCTTGTATCGCCGCCCAGACAATGAACCCATGCATGCATGAAAACTCGGATCCACTCGACAGCGCTGCTATGAAACAGTGCGACCAATTCTATTGAACCTATTTTTTCGGACTACTAGATTTTAATCGAGGTTTTTATGTTCAATCTGCGTCACCTCCTCTTGGCTGCGACAGCCTGCGTCGGTGTAGCGACGGCGGCGCCGAGCCTTCCTGCATCTACCGCAAAATCTCCCGCAGCCTCGGCTCAGGTCTCTTATCGAACCATCAATGTCGACGGACTTTCTATATTCTATCGGGAAGCGGGTCGACCTGATGCGCCGACTATTCTGCTTCTGCACGGTTTTCCCTCTTCTTCTCGCATGTATGAGCCGTTGCTAACCCGCCTATCCGACAAATATCATCTGGTCGCGCTTGACTATCCTGGCTTTGGTCACAGCGACGCACCCGACGCGAAAGATTTTTCGTACACATTCGACCACCTCGCAGAAGTTACCCAAGATTTTACGAAAGCCTTGGGGCTTCAACACTACGTACTCTACGTCCAGGATTATGGCGGCCCGATCGGCATGCGTCTTGCGGTAGCACATCCCGAGCGTGTTGATGCTCTGCTAATACAGAACGCAGTTTCTCACGAGGATGGCCTTGGCCCACTCTGGGCACCCCGGCGGCGATTCTGGAAAGACAGAGCGCCGAACGAAGCGAAACTCCGAGAGAACTTTCTATCTTTGGCGGCGACACGGCAACGCCATATTGGCTCGAATCCCAATCCAGAAACTAAAGACCCGGACCGCTGGACGGATGAATTCGCATTCCTGTCCCGCCCCGGTGAGCCGGACATACAGACAGACCTCTTCTACTCCTACCAGACGAACGTGGCAAGTTATCCAGTCTGGCAGGAATGGCTGAAAACACACCAACCCGCCACCCTAATTGTATGGGGAAAATACGATCCTTCCTTCCAGTTTGCTGAGGTCGCCGCATACCAGCGTGACTTACCAAAAGCCGAAGTTCATGTGCTAAATGCGGGCCATTTTGCGCTGTACGAAAAACCCGACGAGATCGCTTCGCTGATGCGGACATTCCTCGATCGACCGACCAAGACCTCGACGAAATAGATTTCTCCGCCGCCTACGGCATCTGTTGCAAACGAGTGCGGCCAACGGGCCGCGCGAACAAGAGGCGTAGTGCCGGACACTGTCTTATAACTTGGGGCCGGATGTTTAGGATACGTTTTGCTGAAGCGCATAAGTCCGACCGTCTGCCAAAAATAGCCATTTGAAAAAAGATTCCCGTGCTGCAAACGCTGGCGTCCCGTTCTATCCCGTAACACGCCGCATCCACCTTTGTCCGAAATTGACGCATCGCGTTCTGGCATCTTCGGAAGGTTACAGTGAAGGATTGCGCTCGAAGTCCGGATGCAAATCCGATTTTGCGTTGCCCCATTTAGGAAATCGTAATTGGACGAAACTACTATGCTGGCGGGGAATGTCGCGCAATCGAGTTAGCCTTACGTATATTTGATATTCCCAACTTCTGAGGCGGACAACTATCACCTCACAAAACACTACGTTCGCCACGATTTTCCATGATTGCGCATACTCAGGTTTGGATCGTGAGTTTTGATTCGCGCGAACACTTTTAACCACGGATGGAGCCACGAGTCAAGAACAATTGCCGACGACACCAATCGTTACTTTTCCGCGCGTGCGTGCCAGCGCATATCATTATGGAAAGTTTCTGGGATTCACAACCTGACAACAATATTTCGTTCAGGCAACAATCAAATGTCAGAGATTGACAAACAACTAGGCTTACGACCAGCGATGTTTATCGGGTATGCGGTGGGTATCGACTTCCTGAACTCCGTCAGCTACCCGGCCGGTGGCGAAATTGATTGGCTGGCCGACGGTGAAGGGTTGCTCACGTGGCTCGTGCAAGCTGGCTTGGTACCCGCCGACGTCGTCGCAGAAATGCGAACGCACTCATTTTCAGGTGAACTTGATGCGGTGGCAGAGCAGGCCAGAGCGCTAAGAGAGTGGTTCCGCCAGTTCGTTTTAAGAAATAAGGGAGAAAAAAACATAGCATCTGCTTTAAGCCAGTTGCACCCGCTAAACGACATACTGAGCCGGGACGAATGCTACGGCATGCTTTTTCCAATCAACGATTCGGAAAGGATGCGGGAACATGGATTCCGATGCACATCGCAAGCGGGTAGCTTATCCCTGAATTTGCGCCTGCGGCGACGCTGGAGAGGTGCTGGTAGCTTACTCCTACCAATTGCATTGGAATTGGCCAGGCTAGCCGCGGAAGCAGACTTTAGTCTGATCAAGAGCTGTGAAGGCCCAACATGCACGCTGCTATTCCTAGACACAACGAAAAGCCATTCGCGTCGTTGGTGCAATATGGCGACATGCGGCAACAGGGTCAAGCAAGCTGCCCATCGGGCCCGAACCAAGGAAACTCCTTAAGAGAGAGCCAAGGCAGCCGCGTCTCTGTTCGCTGCTGGTCACCCCGCAAGCCTTCGGCATTTCGGCCGCTCCCTCTACTTGCAATCGCGCGATACGAGAGCCACTGATGAGCCGGATCGTTCCAGATTTGCTAGCTCCTGGCAAGGTCGGACAGGCGGCCCCACGAAGAGATTCATCTCAAGTCGCATCCGACGGTCTACTAGACCGCCGAGCCGAAATCAGCATTCCAGACACCAGCCGTAACCATGTGACGTGCCGTTGCAAAGTTGCGACTGTTGCCTACCTCCAACCCTTACACGGCCTTGAAAAACCACAACGTGCGCATACGAGGCCGGCGTTGCCGGTCTATTGATACATCAGCCCAACGTAATCGAGTTCGCAAGGGCAATGTCATCGGCACCTGTAAATTGATACACCGTCGGCACTGAGGAATTGATACACCTCGACGAAGGGATAATGGCCGCTTTGAGCGGCGATGATCTCGTACGAGGGATACATGCAGATCAGGATATTGCACAAGCAGGGCAAGAGCCTGCGTGCCATTGCTTGTGAGGTTGGCTGCTCCGTCAACACCGTAAGGAAGTATCTGGCGACGCAGGATGCGCCGACGTTTCGGCCCGCGGCGACTCCGCGCGAGTCGATACTGAAACCGTTCGAAGCCTATCTTCGGGAACGGATCGCGTCAGCGGCACCGGACTGGATTCCAGCGACAGTTCTGTGGCGCGAGATTCAGTCGAAGGGATACGATGGCGGCGAAAGAATCGTGCGCAGGTTCGTTGCCACACTGAGGCCTGTTCCGACGCCCGATCCTTTGGTGCGATTCGAGACTGCTGCGGGCGATCAGATGCAGGTCGACTGGGTCGAGTTCCGCAGGCGCAAAGGAGCGAATCTGTTCGCATTTGTAGCCACTCTCGGCTATAGCCGTGCGACCTACGTCGAATTCGTTTCCGACATGCGGCTCGATACTTTGCTGAGGTGTCACGTCAACTGTTTTAACTGGTTCGGCGGTGTGCCGCGCCGGGCGCTGTACGACAATATGAAGACCGTTGTCATCGAACGGGATGCATACGGTCCGAAGCAGCACCGCTTCCAGCCGGGGTTTCTCGACTTCGCCCGGCACTACGGGTTTCAGCCCCAGCTTTGTCGGCCTTATCGCGCGAAGACCAAAGGCAAGGTCGAACGGATGAACGGATATTTGCGCCGCAGTTTCTACGTTCCGTTGGCCGCTCAGTTCAAGGCGGCCAACGTCGAATTGGACGCGACGACCGCCAACACTGAAGTCTGGCGTTGGCTACGCGAAGTTGCGCATGTCCGGATACATGGAACGACCCGCCTGAAGCCAGGCGAGCAACTGCTTGTTGAGCAGAAGGCCTTGCAGAGCGTACCGCCACCGTATCCGGCGCTGTTACCAGCAACGACACCGGCGAGCGGACAAGAGTTGCGCGAGCGATTCCACGACTGGCTGTCTCCGCTGCAGCACCCGCTGTCCGTGTACGACCAGCTGATTCGGGTTGCCGCATGAACATCGCACACGAACGCGTGGCGCAGCTATGCGCCCAACTGAAGCTCACGACCATCGCGGACGCGTTGCCACACCTGGCGCAAAAGGCGATCGCCGACGAGGTGAACCTGACAGAGTTTCTCGAATCGGTACTGAAGGCCGAGCACACAGCGCGGCTCGTCAGACAGCGCGCGACGTTTGCACGCCTGGCCGGCTTCCCGACGATCAAGACCCTCGACGGCTTCGACTTCGCAGCAGCCAGCGGTGTGCCCAGATCTCAGGTCCAGGAGTTGGCAAGTCTGACGTTTCTGGAGCGAAACGAGAACGTCGTATTACTCGGACCGAGTGGCACAGGCAAAACGCACATTGCAATGGCACTTGGTTATGCGGCAACGCAAGCTGGGATCAAGGTGCGTTTCATCACCGCAGTGGACCTGCTGATGATACTGACCACGGCACATCGACAGAATCAGCTGGGAGACGCGCTAAAACGATTCGTCAACCCGTACAGGCTGTTGATCATCGATGAGATCGGATACCTGCCGATGAGCCGTGAGCAGGCCAACCTGTTCTTCCAGGTGATCGCCAAACGATACGAGCGTGGCAGTCTGATCGTGACCAGCAACCTTCCGTTCGGGCAGTGGGACCAGACGTTCGCCGATGACGCAACGCTCACTGCTGCCATGCTCGACCGGCTATTGCATCACGCTCACGTCGTGGCAATCCAGGGCGAGAGCTATCGATTACGCGACAAGCGGCGCGCCGGACTGGTTATGAAGAGATCGACTACAACAAAGGAGAACGCCGCCAACGGAATGCGGTCGGCACCGCAATAACACTACAACCCGGTGTATCAAATCCGATGTGCCGATGCCGACAGAAACTGTATCAATTCCTGAGTGCCGTTGACAGCAAATCAGATTTGGCAAATGGCGCGCTCGTAGCACACGCGGAAAACCATCATGCAAGCGTCGGCGCAGCATTCGGCGATGCTACCGCCTGACATCTCCTGCGTCGCGGCAGTAGCTCCCTATGATCAAAGCGACATGTGTCTACACTGCGATACCGGCGAGACCCGCACGGTTAAGTCGCATTTTTCTCGATGTCCCGCCCCGAAAGAACAAGAGTGGGAAGGCATTCCGACTAAGCGTGCCGATGCCCCAGCTTGTCAATAATGGTGTTCGTAAGTGACAAAAACTCAGAATGGAATGCTTGGGGTAATGCCATATCATCCATCATCGTCATAATGTCCTCGATACCTTGCTTGAAAGCAGGCGTTATATCGCGGCACTGTGCAGCTGTAAGCTGTGACATAGCTACTTCCAGGAACTTGCCAAGCACTAGCGCTCGAGCGGACACCGAGGCCGAGACCAGGGTGTTGTGAGCTGCGAGTTTGCTCATCGACGTCAAGAATCCGTCTGCGTCATGCATTTCTCTTCTCCTCAAAACTCTTGCCAGTCACCACTTGCTTCCCTGCCAGCAATGATGACATCCGTCTGCGATGGGCTTTTTGCCACAGGCGTTGCGACGGAAGGCATTTCACTAGCAACCTTTTGGCGTACGTCTCGTCCATCCTTTGCAGAAAGTGCAACTTTTTCGGATGGAGGCGATAGGGGCCGCGCCATCGTCGAATCAGGTTCCCCGATTTTGAACTGCGCAACAGAATCATTTAGAGAGCCTGCTTGTTTTTCAAGCGATTGCGCTGCAGCTGCTGCCTGTTCGACGAGCGCAGCATTCTGCTGTGTGACCTCGTCCATCAGACTTACCGCTTGGCTAATCCGATCGATACCGGTTTTTTGCTCCTCTGACGCTGCTGCAATTTCCCCGACAACATCGGATACCTGCTTGATGGCGAGCTTGACCCGCCCCATCGTCGCTCCAACTTCAGCGGCCTGCTCCGCACCGCCATGCACAGTCATTGCCGACGCTTCAATCAGATCTTTGATTTCCTTCGCTGCCGTCGACGACCTTTGCGCGAGACTACGTACCTCACTGGCAACAACAGCAAACCCCCGTCCCTGCTCACCCGCGCGAGCAGCTTCAACCGCAGCGTTGAGTGCAAGGATGTTTGTCTGAAAAGCAATGCCCTCGATGACACCGGTAATCTCTGAAATCTTGTCTGAGCTCTCCGTAATCTTACGGATGGTTTCCACCATCGCTAGCACAGACTTGTTGCCAGCGTCAGCCAGTTCCGTCGCATTCGTCGCGAGCATATTGGCCTGGCCGGCGTTGTCGGCATTCTGCGCTACCGTCTGAGTTAGTTGAGTCATACTTGAAGCGGTTTGCTCCAGCGACGCTGCCTGCTCCTCCGTTCTCGCAGAGAGGTCCGTATTACCGCTCGCGATTTGCCGCGACGCGACCGCAACTGCCGAAGCTGACTGACGAACCGACTCTATAACGCCCCGGATCCGGCTCTGGAGATCGTTGAACGCAGCTGCCGCTTGGCCAATCTCGTCCGGCCTGTCGACCGGTGCCTGATGGGTCAAGTCCAGGTTGGTACGCGCATTCTCCAACGCATGCTGCAGACCTCGTAGACTTCTACGAATTGCGCCCTGCAGCCGAAGACCCATTCCACCGCTGACAAGGGTCGCGACGCAAATGGTCAAGACGAGTATCCACAACGCCTGAGAATAAGAGGACGCATTCTCGGCACGCAGCACCTCACCCAGCTGAATGCTGTGCTTAACGTGCGCTGCAAGCGCCTGCTGAAGTGCAACAGTAACAGCCCGCAACGAAGCCCCCTCCTCTTGCAGTGCAAGCGCTGCCTGAAGATTGTTGCTTTTGCTCAGCTCTATGAACTGGTCCTGCCCCTTCAGAAAGGGGCCCAGTGCAGCCCTATCCTTCTCAAGCAAGATCCGGTCATCGTCATCTGAAATGTTCTCGCTCCCGTACTTCTCGAGCGACCTATTCATGATATCGACCGTGGTACTAATCCTTTCAAGGAGTTGCGCACGAGTGTTTGCATCGGTTTGCGTCGCGAAGCGAAAAACAAGGATACGATTCTGATAGAAGGCCGCAGTACAACCCGCCAGCACATCGACGCCCCGCGTAACCTTTTGCTGAAAATTCTCGAATCGCCGCTGGGCTCTGTTCAGCTGTGAAACACCAAATGCACCCACTAGAAGCATCGAGATTAGGGCGACGGAAATTGTGATCACCAAACGTTTTGAAATGGTCGTGGTCATTGGTATCAAATGATGGTGGTCTCTGCTGTATGTCAAGTGTCAAAATTGCGCCGATTGCGATGGAGAGCATCGATTAAACCTCTTCCGTCAACGCCCCCTGGACAAGGAACCTATGTTGATCTTCCTTATCTAGGCTACTAAGAACCTGGTCCGTCCTTTCATTGATCAGTCGTTCAAGCATCTCAGTGATCGTGCATCCAAAGTGAAACGCCAGTCTTTCGACATTGCGCTTCGTTGAGATACCTACGAGCACACTGATCCGTTCGTATTTCCCTCCCAGTCCCAGACGCCGCTTTCGGTACCGTCTCTGTCGTTCAGAATTTGAAAGTGCCATTGAGGGTTCTTGATTCATCAACTATCATTTCTTGATCCGCGATCGATATCTCCGTTAGCAGACTGCCCTATTAACGGCACGTTTCCTGCATCGGTTTACCGTCGCGGGGCCGTTACGCAGTAACCTCCTCTGCCGTCCTAGTTCTCGTTACTAGGGTCGGCAGAGGAAATCACTCGTCTACCAGGTCTCCCGGCCAAAACCTCTCGAAATAATTATTGATCGCTCTATTGGGCAACTCCTCATTTATACAGTTATCCTAACTTTGTGAGGCGCTTCTTCTGAATCTCTATGCGCTGCCGCTCCGACGTAATCGATGCACACGTCAGCTGCGGCTGGACCGAATTACATTAGTTCTCAATCGCGGCACACTCCGGACGGGGTAACGTCCACCACCTTAAGATACGTTGCTTCTCACAAAATCTGTAACTCGAATTTTGGCGTGAGCGCGTCACCTACCCTACATTGACCCACTGCCCCTTCGGCCGCAGGAGGCCAAGCTTCTCTCGAAGGGTTCCAGACCGATACTGCGTCTACGATATTCCGACGTTGTAGCTCTGGAGCTACCAGATCAGCAAGATCGAGCCAATCGCCGGGAAGTACCGGAAACATCAGGTTAAATCCGTCGGCCGCACCACCTTTGAACCAATCCTCCAGTTGATCGGCAATATCAGACGGTGTGCCCGAGATCACCGGAGCAGCGCCGCTGTTCGCAAGCTGACGCGCTATCTTTTGATAGACAGATTCCGCTCCGCAAACAACTCCGGTGGCTTGACCTCTGCCCGTTGTAAGAGCCCTCCTCTGGAAGGACTGGATGCGGGCCATCTACTGGTAAGCCTGATAAATCCAGTCCACACCAACTCGAAACAAAGTCAACGCCGACCCGCTCGGGCACTAATCCTTCGAGCCACCCACGCTTCTCCTTCGCTTCTGCTGCAGAGGTGGTCGAGTGAAGCGAAGATACGTGCTGCGTTGTACGGCTCACTAAGGGACGTCGACATCAGACGTTCGCCGCATCCCATACCATAAATCCAAAGGTTTTGCCCCAAAGCCTCGCCGTCGGTGACCTAACAGATGTCGAAAGGACCACGGAGGTGTCCTACACAAACGCCACCGGCTGGCCTAGCGCAAGGCCCCGTCAAGGTGCGCCGCCCCGTGTACGCTCGCCACGCCGACAAAAGCAACCGTCGCCGATTATCGCCCCGCTGCCCCTCGATCAATCAGCACCATCGTCACGCCTGCACCTTCCATCCCATGCTCCCTCAATGCTGCAGCACAAGGGGCGATCGCGTCCTCCTCGCGAACGAGCGAAGCGATGAAGCCTACATTCGATGTCAACCTGTCCTGCGAGGAGCCGCCGGAACTCGCTACCGCGTAACCCCCATAGCAGCAAAAGATTGGTTACTCAAATTTGGAATTCGGTGGTTGGTTGCATCGATAGATCCAGAAACGGGCACCGCCAGCCAGAGCGAAGAAACATCGAACCGCGGCATGCTCGAACCAAGATGGCGCATCTTTGTCACTCAGCGACCGGCATCACCGTCGCTAGGATCATGGTGTCAGCATTGCGTGGTTTAGGATCACATGGCCGTGGACTGAATATAAGATCGCCAGCCCTGACAGTCTGGCCCGATAAAGCACATACACCTGCGCGGTCGGCATATTTCGTCCGCCACTGCTGCTGGCTGTGTAAACACAGTCGTGGACCCGCCCAGCGAGCCAGTGCGGACCTTTCAGTCGGGCGTCCAAGGACGCGTATCAGAACCGACGTGAACATACGCGGCCAACGCCAGGTAAAACGTGGCCGCGCTCCCATTAACCCCTGTCGATCTGACCGCCTTCGTCGTCGAGACTTAAACGCGGCATTGCAAGGCCCATTACTGGCTCACCTTGCTCCTGCAATAGCTGCACCGCTCGCGCCCAGGTCCAAACGGTTCAAATCATCGACCATTGCAATCGTGGCGCCCCTTTTGTATCACTTAGTTATACCGTACGACCCGAGTCCGCAGCCTTGGGCGCGAAATAACAGCAATCCAGCGCACAATCTTCCTCGCACTGCATCCACCTAACCACTGGCAGCCCTCTCAAACAGCCACAGAATTGAGCGCCCGGAAGTTGCTCCGATTGACGCCAATCGCATTATCAAAATTGCCCAACTCTGTCACAACACCCTCGCAACTTCCAATAGAAGCGTGTCATTCGCGAAGGTTAATTTGCACCTCATAACTTGTCAACGCTCGATACGCCAGTTAGATGCGAACCCGCTCCCGCGGCGGGTTACGTAATTGCTGTGCTTCCCGCAAAGCCCGCGTCGCCATATCGCGCACAAGCGCTCCGGGCGGGCGCTTGCGCAATTTTCAGCATGACCCACAAACAGCATAACAATCGAAAAATCGGTTTCTTTCACTGTGTGTAAAACTGAACTTCATTAGTGCGCAATTAACATGAGCAGCATCGACTTGTACATTTGCTACTTGCAAACGCACCTAAGTTTCGCGGGCCGAAGACCACCGCCCCCAGAGAGCACGGAGCCACTGCAATGGCCGACCCGCCTGTATATTCATCGAACGCGCGTCGAGGTGACGCCGCGTAAACTTTCTCCGGTGTCGCTGGAGCCTGACCTGCTTACGGGGGTGAGCGGAGTAATCAGTGCGGATATCACAATCGAAGGAGTGCCGCGTCACCGACACTAGGCGGCGTCATGCGGTGTCTACGTCGAAAAGTTTGCGAAATTGTCGCGACAATCGAAGAGATAACGTGACGGCTTACCGACATGGGTCGGTATCTCGTCTGGCATGGCGGGAAATCCGCTGGAGTCAAATCCACAGACGTTTCTTTCCAATGTTAAGCCTTATACAAAATAAAGATGACTACTTCTTCAAAAAGAATCCCGTCAAGTGCTCGCCCGGAGCTGGGCGACGAACTTGGCTTCGCGCTGTATTCAACTTCTCTCGCAATGACCAAAGCATACAAGCCACTTCTTGAGCCTCTTGGCCTGACTTACCCTCAATACCTGGCTATGCTCGCGCTATGGAAAGACGACGACATCACTGTTAAGGATATCTCGGCACGTTTATCGTTGGACCCTGCGACAATCACACCACTACTCAAGCGTCTGGAAACGCTAGGTTACATCAGTCGCAGACGTGGCACTGAAGACGAACGGCTTGTATTTATACAGCTAACGCCAACTGGGACAGCACTCAAGCAGAAGGCCTCTAGCGTGCCGGCGGAAATTATCCGGGTGATGGGACAATCTACTGAAACTCTCCTGCAAATGAAGAATGGCCTTGAAACGCTCCGCAACAAGCTGTCGTAACCCAGCGAGCGCTTCTAGCGCGATTTCGCACCAATTCATCAGGATTCTGCGGCTCCGCTCGCAAACGACGAACCTTGTCGGATGAGTGCCCGAACGAATGCTTCTGCGAAAACGATCGAGGCGCGTAGCTTTGGTCGAAGCATGGAGATTTTTCTGGTTGGCAGTTCCTGCAAGCCGAAGACGGTTAGCCCTCGAGAGCGATAGGAGGCAGTGGTCAAAGTGTCGACCAGCGCTACCGCCCCAGTTCGCAATACGATCTCGCACGCAAGCGTGGACGTAGAGACATGCCAGAAAACGTCACGGTCAAGTTGGCACGCCTCCAGTGCGCTGCTGACGGCTGAATTAGAGCGAAACACCTCATCCAAGACGACAGGTCTGCCCTTCAGGTCAGGCAAGCGTATATCTGATCTCGCAACAGGCGCGTCGTCGTGCCTGGCTGTCGCACCGGTTCGCCGGAATGGACGGCGAAGCGGCCTCACATCCAGTCGAGGTTCCGGTCTGGAGAGCGACCCGTACAAAACTTAAAATAATCGGTTTCGAGGAGCGGTTCGAATGTCAACCAATGCCTCGGACGGTATCGACCCCGCGCGAAGGACTCACCAGCAAAGTCGGGACCTTGCGAAGGGTCGACCGGAGGACTATGACGGAATCGGAAATGCTCTCCGGGGCAATATCGCCATGGTCGAGCACGAGTATCCCTTCTCCCCGACGCATATCCATCGTCGAGAGAAGGTCCGATTGGCTATCAGACACGGTGCAAAGGCCGTCCTGATGTCCAACTCAACTGGTGACGGAGGGCTTTTGTCGGGGTCGTCAGCGGTTCTTGATGGTTTCAATCCGGTACCATGTGGATACATTACACGAACTACAGCCGAGAAACTTCGATCGCGGGGCGAGGACGTCCGAACCGTTCATATTTTCCTCGAAGGTGTCAACGAGACGGTCCAGTCCGCCAATCAGTCTCTTATTATTGGCGACCCGTCTCTTCCCCGAATCGTGCTCAGCGCACATATCGACGGACACCCGCTAGATGAAAGTGCACTGGACAACGCAAGCGGCGTCGCAGTCGCAATGGCCGCCGCGCGACGGTTGTCGCCGATATTTAGCAGCCACCTTCAATACGCGCTGCAGGCTATCATTTTTACCGCTGAAGAATGGAGTCTCTTCGGCTCAGAACGATACTTTGCCCAACTGCCACACTCGGACCGTCAAAAGTTCAAGCTCAACGTAAATCTGGATACAGTCGGCGGTTCCCCCAATTTCACGGCGTTGATCAGTGGCTTCCCGCAACTGGAGCAGACGAAAAAAAGAAGTCCAATCCCCCATCGCCGCCTCGCTGCTCAAAAAGCCCACAGTACATCGTCATCGCGTCGAGGCGGAACAGCGGGAACGTGACAAGATATTTGTCGAGAGACGGCTTGAGCACCCGTTCCATGTACCTGAATGCTTCCCTCCCACTCATGCCGGGGCGCCAATGGCTCGAAGCGCGCTTGATCACACCATCAAACACCTTCAGGAAGGTGAACTGTGACGTCGCCTCTGAGATGGACCTGACCTGTCCTCTGGCCACCCGGGGGTCGATGAAGAAGCGTGGCTGTTCCATGAATGATAGAGCCTTAGGTACAGACACTCTAAAACGTCGTCCATCGGGAGGGGTGGAGAGGATTGCTTCGATGTTACCGCCGTATCTTGCGCAGCAGAGTTGGCGGACCGGCACGAAGAGATCAAGTGCGGTACACCATCGTTAACTCAAATTCGACGTTCAGCTCGCGCGGGCATTTGCAACAGCAAGCGTATCCATGTATTGACGAAAACGCGTTATCTTTCCGCCTTGTACTGTCCAGACGTGAGCGTATGCCGCCTGTGCGCTCTTGTGAGTGGTTCGATGTTCTCCAAGGAACTCTCCCAACGATACGACCGTGTCGCCATCAGCAATAAACTCCGTTGGCTCCAGCGAAAAGCTGGTCCATTCTGCGATCAGGGGTTTAAACAACCCTTCGGCCACTCGCTCGGGACCTCTTCCGTCGACCTTGTAATGCCACATGGTGTTCCATTCAATGTCCAGCGACATCAGCTCTAGCGCGCCTGGAGCATCGCCCTTGGACAGTTTCTCGTAGAATTTGCGGATGACGCTTACAGGATCAGTCATTTCAGACACCTCCAGATTCGAACTACCAAATCGCCCGCCAGGGTAAGCCCTGCTTCGCAGGTATCGGGCGGGCACATGCGCTTTCTCTACTGGTTAATCCAGATGCCGGGCAAAGAAGTCGCGCATTGCTGCACCGATTTCAATTGCATGCGTCTCAAGAGCAAAATGCCCACTTTCAACGAATCTCACCTCAGCTTTCGGTACATCGCGCTTGAATGCTTCCGCTCCGGCAGGAATGAAAAACGGATCGTTCTTGCCCCAGACGGCGAGTAGAGGTGGCTGAGTCTGACGGAGGTAGTCCTGAATCGCCCCATACATCGCCACGTTGTTCCGGTAGTCCAGAAGTAGATCAAGCTGGATCTCGTCATTCCCGGGTCTTGCCAGATAGAAGTCATCCAGGTTACGTCCGTCCGGCGACACCAGATTCGTGTCCGTGACTCCATGGGTGTATTGGAAAAGCGTCGTCTGCGGCGCAAGGAAGCCACGCAATGCCTCGCGGTTTGCCTGGCTAGGGTCATTCCAATACGCTTGGACCGGTGCGAAAGCGTCGGACACCCCTTCGACGTATGCGTTGCCGTTCTGCGAGACGATTGCGGTGATCCGCTCGGGGTGTTTCAGAGCGATGCGAAACCCGACCGGTGCGCCATAATCGAATACGTAGATCGCGAACTTGTTCAGCTCGAGAACTTCCGTGAATCTGTCGATTACATTCGCAATTTTCTGAAACGAATATCGAAAATCCCCCTTAGGCGGCTGTTCAGTCATACCAAAACCCGGCAGATCTGGGGCTACAACATAATATTCGTCCGACAGCTCGGGAATTAGGTCCCGAAACATGTGACTCGCGGTAGGGAAGCCGTGAAGCAATAGTACGGCGGGACGCGTCCGGCCGCCCGCTTCCCGATAGAACACATTGAGGCCATCAACATCGACAGTCTTGAAACGGACGCTCATCATCGACTCCTTCATAAGTTGGAAAAGAACACCCTGCGCAAATAGCCGGATCAACCAAGCTGCGTTCGCAGGGACGCGGAAGTTTTGCTGCGACGCGGATGACGGACTTGGTGAACACTCCGATGCACTGCAGCGGCCAATGTACAAGTGGATCCTACCCTTGTTAATTGCGCACTAATGAAGTTGACTTTTACTCACAGTGAAATAAACAACGCTTTTTTGCCGTGCTATTTGATCGACGTCTTCCATATGCCGGACGCAACCTCTGAGGACCGCCGTGCCGCTTCACTCGCGCGTTGGGATCACAATAGCGGGCTAGTGAACGAGGTTGACGAGAGTTCAGATACGCTGACTGACTCCCAACAGGCGCGGTACCGGCCGCTTCGAGGACGGCTCTGCCGCGCGTGCCACTGAATTGCGAAAAGCTAGGTCTCTTCGTGCAATGCAGAGGCGTTGCCGGCTGAGAATCTTCAGATGGGAAGTGACTGCGTTTTGCGCAGTCTTCGCTAACTCAACACGAGACGCCAACCAGTCGCGATCCGACTAACAATGTAAGTCTGGACGCGAGCGCGGCACCGTTACGCGGTAACCAACAATTACGCCCGTGGCCCTAAGACCGCTGACTTAGTAGCCAGCAATGCGAGGGAGGCGACCTGACGAGCAGAAAGCGTCTGCAACGACGCCTCTACTCTTGGGTTGTTAGAACTTTGTCCGGATCCCGGCACGAACGACTAGTTGATTCTGGTTTGATGACGCAGTTAGACCACTAATGTCTGCGACGGCTCGAACCGAAGTCGCGCCCGATGCAGAAAGAGTGCTTCCAGAGGCATGCTGATAAGCGCCCACAGCGTAAATGTCCGTGCGCTTTGAAAGAAGGTAGTCCACGCCTAGCCCACCTTGATGATACTGGGCGGCCGATTGGCCACCGATCGAACTGCCACGCGTATAGTCATAAGTGGCGCCCAGGAGCACAACGCGAGTCCACTCATACCGGAAACTGACTTCGCCGCTGTTGAACGTTGCAGTCTGCCCCGCGAACTGAGATGCGTACGAGGCACCAAGGTTCGAAAACTTGATGTTGGAATAGGTTGCGCCGATTGTTGCGGCGCCCAACGCGTACGTTCCACCGGCGCCTATGACCTGATACGTGTTAGCAGACCCAAACCCGGCGTAGACGGGCGACGTCACGTTCGAGATGGTCGGCGAAACCGTTCCGGAAGTGCTGTTTCCGAAAAAGCTCACGTTGGGGTTTCGTACATTCAGATAGCCGACACCTAGCGCCAGCGAGCCTTGAGTATATCCCGCGCCTACGGAGTAAATCTGGTTGCGCCCAGTTTCACCGGAAACGCCTCCGAGGCTGTACAAGCCACCGAACGTGAAACCACCATAGTTTGCGCTTTGGAACTTCACGGCGTTGTTAACCCGATAAGTGTTATTGAAGTTATCAATATCGCCCGCGTGCGCGTTGATAGATGCGCCGAACGTATCAGCGAATGCGAGCTTGCCAACATAATCAACCACTGAATCGTATTGACGCCCGAGAATCAGCGCCCCATAGCGGCTCGAGAGCCCCACGTTCGCCTGACGCCCAAACTCAAGTCCGCCTTGACCAAACTTGCCAGTATTGACGTCATACCCATTCTCAAGCCTGAACGTTGCCTGGAGTCCGCCTCCGAGATCCTCTGTACCGCGCATACCCCAGCGATTTGATTGCATTACGCCGCTAGCCAGAGTGTAAAGCTGTTTGCCCCCGGAGTTCGTGACGAAACTGAGGCCGTCATCGACGATGCCGTAAAGGGTAATGCTACTTTGTCCGTAAGCGGCTCCCGCGCACAAGGTGGCGACCGCTCCACAAATAATGCTCATCTTCATCGATCAATCTCCAGGCACCAAATAATCTATTTAATTGTCGATCTGAGGAATTGAACCCCGCTCGCCGGATCACTCTTTCCGACATCGCAACCGGCTTATTCCGGATTACAATTTCCGCAGTAGACCCGGACAATAAATCGTGAACCAATATATTCTCGATTGCGGATGTATAACTTGCGTATATAGGATGGAGCCCGGCGCAAGTAAGCTGTCGAACGGAGCAATGATGACGAGCACAAATGAAGGGACGGGCACACCTCGCTCCTGATTTCGCGCCTACCTATAGACATCTGTCACTACCTGCGGCAGAAAACCCGTCTGCAATGACTCCAACTTTTGCGGTGCGTGCGCCTTTCAATCAAGCTTATCTGATGGGAGGCAACGACTATCGCCAGTCGGGCGAACGTCCATCTGCTCTTCCGGGCATTACCAGAAACGCCGATAACAGGTGGCACATCGGCGGACATAGTCCCGGCAGCGACGCGGGCTAATTTTTTTCAACGCTCCTGTAACCATTCGGCCATCGGATGCGAAATGACATTGGCGCGAGCACCAAGGCCGTCGTCACGTGCCGGGCTTAGAAGCAATGCCTGCGTGGCGCCGCGTGCGGTAGTGGCTGCTCCAGACGAATACGCGATGGTCTGCATTGGTCTTTGGGCAGGGGACGCGTACCCTTTTCATCCTGAATAGGCTAACGAGTCGAGGTTTGCATGAACAAAAGGCTAATGGTTAGTGTCGCGGCGTCTACCGTGTTGACAGCATGCGGCGGCGGAGACAACATCAACCCGACTCTGGTTTCACAACTATTCGCGCAAACGAATGACAGCGCAAATACAGTAGTTCACTTCGTTCGCAATTCGGTCGGAACGCTGACCACAAAGGGCAACGTTCAGACGGGCGGAAAGGGAACGAACGGCGTTAACTATGTAATGTGTAACATCGTTGCGCCTGACGCGTTGACGAGTAACAACAGCGTAATCGTCTCGACCGGCAAAACGCGCCTCTTCGTCGCGAACGCTGGCGACAACACCGTGAGTACTTTCTCGATAAGTAACGCGGGCGACATCACGCTCCTAGCTGTTTCTGCGGCCGGTGGCACCAGACCGACATCCCTCGCCTAGCCGAGCGCTCAAAACTAAAGCCTGACACGCCACCAGTAGCCAGACAGGCAAAACAAAAATACATACGGGATTCAAATGAACTTGCTCCATATGCTCAGTCAACCAGTCTGGCGCAGCCGCCCCACCTCTGCCTTAAAGCGCGACATGCTTATCAGCCTGTTGTCGCTTGCATGGGTAGTAGAGGCGCGAGATCCTTACACAGGCGGCCATCTGTGGCGAGTCTCCCAGTACGCAAATCTTCTCGCCAGCCGCGCCGGCTTGACACCACTTCAGACAGCGCAAGTAACAATCGGCGGGTTTCTCCACGACCTTGGCAAAGTCTCGGTCCCGGACGCAATCTTGCGCAAAGCCGACAAACTCGATGACCATGAGTACGCAATCATCAAAACGCATCCGGATGTTGGGAAAAATGTCTTGTTAAGGCATCCACTCGGCGAACTTGTCGTAGATGCTGTCTATTCCCATCACGAGAGACCCGACGGCAACGGCTACCCCCGCGGCATTCAATCGCGCGACATCCCTGAAATGGCCAAAATTGTTGGGATATGCGACGCATTCGACGCGATGACAAGCGCTCGTCCCTATCGCCCTCCTATGTCGGCGGATAGAGCGCTGGGGATTATCAAGGCTAACCTCGGAACTCAGTTTGACAGTCGCTTTGGCGAAATATTCCTCGCGCTTGGACATACACCTGAAATGCATCACATCATCGGCCATAGTGATGAGGGTATTCCGCTACGCCATTGTGCGTCCTGTGGACCCACAATCGTTGTCAGAAGGCGCGCAATCGAACGTTCGAAGGCATTCTGTCCTGCTTGCGGCGGTGGATATGTTCTCAAAGGTGGGAATTTGGATGCCGTCTCAGCAGGAGTGGTTGGAGCCGCAGCGGATCTGGAGCCGATACCAGACAACGATCTCATCGAACGTATCGCGACAAAGAATGCCGCTTTCTTCTGAAATATCTGTCGACGGACGCTTCGTCCGTCGATACTTTCTTTGGTCGGCTACAGCGCAAACCGCGATTGCGGAAAGGACGTTACCGCATAACGGCAACAACGAATTGCCTGAAAACGATACTGTCCGTACGGTCGCCATTCGACACGATGCGTGATGCATGACCAAATGACTCGGATCGCGGGACGACATACGGCCTGTCAGTCAAAAGCAAACGAATGTAACTGGAGCATCTTTTGCTGGTTTTTCGGCCGGGCAACAGCGTCTTAGCTAACGAGCTCGCGCTAATAATTTCACGCTGCGCACCAGCACTGTCCGCACGCGAGTTACGTGAGATGGCAACGATTTTGGTCGCTCAACAATATGGCCTTCGGCGCAAAGACACATACGCCAGGTTGGCAGTCTGGAACAAAGCGAGACGTGCAGCTCAACGCACGGCTGAGCAATAAGGATAGCTCTCGGCAACCTCTAGTCTTAGTCCAATTCAGGGCTATGCATCCGGGAACATTTGCTAACGCTCGGGCCTCCTAGAACCGCAAGTTCCGTAGTAGAGCGATGCGCCTGAAACATTCATGTACGTCTGCCACCACTGCAGACAATCTTCAGTCGCCGCTGCGACATGCCGAAAACGTGCCGATGCCACGACGAAGCATGTCAATTTCTGCAGCGCTGCCCCAGTCCATACCTCAGTGCGCGCACCTTGGATCTGCCGACTATAAGCCCCAATGGCGTGATGAAACGGTGCACTGAGCCCAGCGGTTCACAGACGCTGGCACGCGCTACGCGGCGTTTCCACGCAACCGAACGGCAGTCAAAAATGCCCGCGTCCATTAGCGACCCAGCATCAATCGTCATTGACCAAAATAAACCGACCTCATACCAGCCTCGTCGAGGTGACGCTTGCTTATGCGCCCGCCCGCCATAGATGAGCCACCCATTGTTGCCACACCGCCGCATGCGTTGGAGTCCTTGTTTTGTGATGAGACGCGTGCTTCGGCTGCCAGAATCTCGGTCGGGTAATTTGTGTCGTTACCGCCAGATGTGACGTAGCCGGCAGCCCGCAGTTGAACGAGCTCTGCATGCACCTGCGCGCGGTTCAGCGATGAAGTCCCAGTGCCAGCATAAGCCGAGGCTGCGATGGTGCTCGCAACGATAAGAGCAAGGATACAAATCTTTGATTTCTCCAACGGACAGCAGATTGTGTGTGGTGCGCGCCGAACTCCAAAAGACGTTCGGTCGCGCTTGGTGTACGATCGGGCTCGATTCGTGGAGCAGCTCGGATAAGAACCACTCCATGTCGCCTCAGAATGGCTTGGTGGGAAGATACTTGCCATCGAGCGTGATCACCGCACGCGAGCCGCCTTCCGGATCGTCGACTTTCTTGATGTCGAGCTTGAAATTGATTGCGCTGATGATGCCGTCGCCAAACTGTTCGTGAACAAGTGCCTTCAGCGTCGAACCATAAATCTGCACCATTTCGTAGAATCGATAGATCGTTGGATCGGTGGGCACGCCACCCGGGATGCTGCCGCGCAAAGGCACCGTTTGCAGGAGGCGAACCGCATCTTCCTCGAGACCAAGCTTGTCGCCCACAACCTTCGCGGCGTCGGCCGGCAATGGGTGCTGGCCGAGCAGTGCGGCGGTAACAAACGCGAGACTGAGACCGGTACCTTGGTTGATTTGCTCGAACGTCAAGTTCTTGCGAACCTTCGCGTCGATGATCGCGTCGGTCAAAGCTTCACGGGGGGCTTGGCTATATTGAGACTGCGTCATGATGATGCTCCTTGAGATAAGACAAAGTTAAACAACAGATTGTTCAGGCAGCGAGATTAAGTCGTGCCGGAGTTGCACAAACGTGAGGATGTTCCGCAAGTGAGACGAAGTGGTTCGTCGCGCCGTCCAGGGTCTCGATTGAACCGGTTCCGATGTCGTAGACCCAACCGTGCAGGGCCAGATGCCCTTGCTCTAGTGCAAGCCGCACTGAAGGATGAGTTTTGATATTCGCAAGCTGGGCAATCACGTTTTCGCGAACCATCGAGTCAACCCGGTCGCGCTCACTTTCGTGTTCACGCGCCTCGTTGACGACTTTCGCTGAATCCGCATAATGCAACCAGCTACGCACGGCAGGCATGTGGTCCATGCACTTGCAGGTAGCGATGGCAGTCATCGCACCACAATCGGAGTGACCACAGATCACAACATCAGTCACTCCTAGCGCAGCCACCGCGTACTCGACCGTAGCAGTTACGCCCCCGGGCTCCGGGCCGTACGACGGCACGATGTTGCCAGCGTTTCGAATGACGAACAGGTCGCCAGGTTCACGTTGCGTGACGAGTTCAGGTACGAGGCGGCTGTCCGAACATGAGATGAACAGCGTGCGTGGATGCTGGCTTGTGGCCAACTCCCTGAAAAGGTCGGAGCGCTGCGGAAAGGCGTAGCGCTGAAACTTCAGAAAACCGTCGATGATGTCTTGCATGTTTCGCTCCATCCGAGTGTTTGTTGAGAACCGATGGACCAATCATGCGCTGAACAATCTATAAGGTCCAAGACCAGTTTATGATCGACGCTATAAGTAATGCCAATAATACAAGGAGGCTCCATGCTGCTGCGGCACATCCGTTACTTTCTCGCGGTGGCGGAACACCGAAACTTCACCCGTGCGGCGGAAGCACTGCACGTCTCTCAGCCGGCGCTGTCGCAACAAGTCAAGCAGCTAGAAGAGTTGCTGAGCGTGCAGTTACTCGACCGTTCCGGAAGAACAATCCAGGTAACGGACGCAGGTGCCGCCTACATGCGGTATGCGCAGCGCGCACTGCAAGACCTCGAGGCAGGACGGCGGGCAATCCACGATGTGCAGGAACTGAGCCGTGGTTCGTTACGGCTTGCCATGACTCCGACATTCACCGCATATCTGATTGGCCCTTTGCTGGAAAAGTACAATCGCCGCTATCCGGGCGTCGCGCTCGACATCCTCGAGATGCCGCAAGACCGGATGGAGGAACTGCTGAACGAGGATGCGCTCGACGTCGGCATTGCGTTCAAAGATACGCATTCGCAAGACATCGAAACCGAAGAGCTATTTGTTGAGTCGCTAGCGATGGTGGTTGGCAAGCAGCATCCTTGCGCCAAGAGACGCACTCCTCTGAAGCTGATTGATTTTGAAAAGGAGACGCTGGTAATTCTGAATGAAAAGTTCGCGACGCGCCGCTATATCGACCGATACTGTCGACGACATAACATCTCTCCACACATCGCAATGGAGGTGAATTCCGTCGGTGCCGTTGTCGAGATCGTGCGTCGCAGTTTGCTTGCTACAGTTCTGCCAGCTGCAATAGCGCTTGAAAATAGTGAGCTGAGCATGGTTCGCCTTGAGCAGCCATTGCCACAGCGCACCGCTGCCCTTCTACTACGCAAAGGCGCCTACCGGAGCGCGGCAGCGAGGGCATTCATTGCGCTTGCAATCGAAGGGGCGGCAAGTTTTGCACCAAGGTTCCATCAAACAGGCACCGCCGTTTAGACGATAACAGTCCTTTTTTTCCGACGGTTGCCTGACGTCCTTGCTACAGAAGTACGCGGCCGCAAACTAACTTTCTCGAACGAAGATTCAGGATGGCTATGAGCCGCTTGGTTGGCGCATCGTGCCTAACCAGCATTGCACTGATCAGGACACTTTATTTCACCGGCACGGCTCTACGATCCACGGGCAAACTCGACGGATCAATTCAGTGTTTGGTGAGTTGACGGCGCTCGCTGGGCTATCGTGGCGCCTTGGCATCAAAACGGCAATAGCCGCCCAATGCGGCAAGACAGACATCAGTCTCAGGCGTCAATCAATTTCTTGTAAGTGTCGGCATCAATCAGACGATCAAGAGCCGCATTTGCTGCCGGCTTTATCTTGAACAGCCAGTTTTCATACGGTGCGCTATTAACAAGGTACGGTGCATCGATCACTGCAGCATTCGCCTCGATGACTTCTCCCGAGACCGGCGCATAGATATCAGAAGCGGCCTTCACCGATTCGATAGCTGCAACGATGTCGCCTGCTGTCACGGTCTTCCTCAGTTCCGGAACTCCGAATTGGACAATGTCGCCAAGCGCTTCTTGCGCATGCACAGTGATACCAACCGTCAGCGTACCGTCTGATTCGGTGCGGATCCATTCGTGCGATTCGGTGTATTTCAGATCTGCGGGGATGCTCATCAGATGCTCCTATGTGCTGGTTATGGTAATGACTATCGTCTGTAGCTGAGAGGTCCGGTCCGCGCATCGGCCATAGAAAACGCAGCGCTTATTGCGAAGAGTCGCATCCCTTCGCCGGCGTCTAGACGTAGCCGGCTTCAAGATCACGTGCAGCCGCGCCGGATCGCGCTCTGACGTTTACTCGGACATTCGGAAGGTCAGCGCCTGTCCGTCTCATCTCTGCGAAAACAACAAAGCTACGGCGGAGTGCCCTCTCCGCTAGAGGCAACGAAGTGCTCGGGAATTATAGGCTGCCGAATGACGGGCCCACGTAAGGACTCGACCGTTACCACGTAACACAGATGGAGTGTCAAGTGCATCCGCCTGCTTGCAGATATGCAGCAAGCGGGTTCTTAGCAATCGCGTCGCTTTTAAAGCAATTTCGCTAAAGGTTTGCCGCTCAGCCAGCGCGCATTGAGCAGCGGGCCCTCCGGACCAAATTCGTAGGACGCGCGAAAGGCGGCTTAAACGCTCCCGGCATTCTTTGCCTTCTCAGAGTTACGCTCGATTTCGAGCCAACTCAGGCGAGCAAGGATGCAGCCAACCGTGAACACACTCGCGACGAAGCCGCCAGTCCACCACTCGTGCTCAATCAGTGGCGTGTGGGCCCAAGCCCGCAGCAATGGCAGATAGCGGTTCTTAGACTTTCGATTGATTGTGATACCGCGTCAAACACAGCATGAGATTATCGGCAACCTGGAACCGCATCCCGCTGCCAGGCCACCACTGGTCGCTGACTTATTTGGCGCCGCACCTGCCGATATTCGCTTCTAGCTGCGCGCCCGGCGTTAGCTATGCCCCTTGCCGAAGACCGGCCTATACAAGCTAGTCCTCAGCGGAAAAGGTGCACCGACTTGCCCAGTGACAAATCCCGCATCACGTAGTTGCGATGGGATCAAGCCCAGCGACCGCAAAACCCGGCTTCGCGGAAGTAGCAAAAGCCCCGAACTCGGGGCTACTCGCCGGGATCGGCCATTTCAAAAAGTTCTTCTAGAGACATACCGCCTACCAAGTCGACCAGCAGGCCGTAAAACACGCGGTCAAATAGAGCGTCGGCCTCCATCTTCAGTGATTTTGTCGCCACGAGCCCTGACAATTGCCTCCGCCGCAGCGGTAGCAGAGTCGAGCACAGCTTTTGCTTGTTCCTTGTTCATGAATCGGATTTCGGCCGTTGGCGCCATTACTTTAGCGGTACAGAATCGGGCTACACAGCGAATCTCCCGCATTGGCTGCCCGCTCACACCCATGTGCTGCAGCGGAACTCGAAGGAAGGGCGTCCCCGGATAGCAAGGGACCGCCGTTAGTCGCTCGCACAACGGCTAATGTCACTTCTAGATGGATTGACAGACCTGGGCCGGCCAGTCTCGGACGAGAAAAAGTAAAACTGCTGACCAGTGCAGATGGAGAGCCTAGGGTAGAGCGTTTCGTTCCAAACGAAAGCGCTGGATTAGACTTCGTCCCGACAGTTAAAGGCCGCTGCAGCCGCCTTGGCAAACCGGTGCCGAAGGCGCCACGATGGCTACCAGCCAGCGCCACCTCTCGATAACGGTTTTCCCGCCAAACGCATAGCAAACATATCGACCGTGAAGTTTCACTGAAAACAAGTTTTTGATATGAGTAGCGACCACGTTTATCTTGCGTCGACCACTTTGCTCTCGCTGCGTCGTCCCGCCTACGGCGGCAGTGAGACATCGAACTTCATTTTCCCGGAACCTCAATGACAAGCCGACGGGCTAAACGACCGATTTTCAAGCCCGAAAAATCTTCATGGCATCTTCCCGGTCGCGAACAAAGTCTGCCTACACGACGGAAGATGCTCCTGCCGCGCGCATTTTCGTTATCTGATAACGCGACGGAAAGGTGCCCCCGTCGCGTCCTGCATTTTTTTGAGCGCGCGAATTAGAATGCCAACTCAGCAGCCGGCATGTCCGATACTGATGCGACTTCCGGAGCTGCGGCACCCTTCTTTGCGGGGGGTCTCTTACGTCCGGGCGCTTTTTTAGCGAGCGCTTCTGCTGCCGCCGACACCGTCTTCTGTTTCGCGGCAGCCTTTGGTGCAGGCGATTTACCGAAACTTTCTTCACTGCAGACTTCTTCGCACTACTCTCGTCGCCGGGTGTTTTACTGCTGCCGGACGCTTTTTTGCCTTCGCTTGACTGCGGCAGCCGTATCGCGCACTTCCTGCGCAGCGTCGCTTATACGAAACTTGCTACGGTTCGTCTCCAACCACGCTGGCGCGCGGCCGCGACCACTCCATGTTGCTCCCGACGCCGGATCCCGATACAGGGCCGGTTGAGGGCCTTTCGGTTGCCCCGACTTTGCAGTCAATCTCTTGGAAACTGATGACTTTAGGCTCTTGCTCTTTGCTGCGCTTTTAGCGCTCCCGACTTCGACAGCGGCTCCGTCCCGCGTAATCAGAAATTTGGTCCGATCTTTCGCGCCCGCAATCCATCCGGGTGCGCGTCCTAAACCGCTCCATGTCGCACCTGTCTTGGGATCTTGGTATTTCGGCGCGCCCTTGGCTTTCACAACGGCGGCAGCTCGCGCCGTGCCCGATACACCGGCCATCGGATTCCTGCTCTCTCGCTTCAACTTTGCTGCAGCCTCGATGTCCGCAGTCGTCAGTCCGTGTACAAGCATCAATTCACGAATCTTGTCGATTGCAACCTGCGACTTCTTTGCCACCATCATTTCAGCTTGAGCTTGCAGTTTCTTTAACTTTGCTTGGATTTGTTCTAGTGTCGCCATTTCACGCTCTCCCATTATTGATAAACAATCGCACTATGCCACGCACACCGTCGGCATTGCTACAGATTCATGCGTAATTGACGAATTTTTGAGCAAAGAGAGGATGCCGCTGCACAACGAACTGCGGAAGGTCAGTAAGGCGCGGACACGGCGGTGAGATTCGCGACTACGAGCATTTCCTCATCCCAATGCTGAGCTTTCGTCATCGCCTCGTGTTCAGGCTATCGATGAATGGACCATCCACTGCTCAACCAAAGGGATGCGTCGTGCTGAAACTTGCGGAGCGGAGCCGCGGCGAGTTTGCGGTCGAGCTGGAGGCTATGGTTTGGCGCATGACGCGCGCTAACGACAGGGAATGTCGAGCATTTGTGGCGCGACACGGAGAATTGCCGCAGCCAAGAAGACTGTCCGAACCCTAAGCAGGCAAGTAGAGGACAACTCCACGCGGGCCAATTCCGCGCAGTCGTCAGCCGTCGTCATAATGGGCGCAACTGGCTACAATCAGATAGAACTGGTGCTCTTCAATCCGGAAAGGGCGAGCGGTCCGCGCTCACCACGAAATTCTCAAGCCGCTCGTGCGCCTCAACAAACAGCCAGGTGGCCGCAGATGCTAACTGCCGGTCATATAAGGCAAGCACGTCCTCCAGCAGGCACGCCGTAGGAACCCAGTGTATAGGTCTCGCTGCGACGCGCCTGCGCAAGTGCATATTCCAAACCCGCTTCAGCCTGTCTGTACAAGCCAATAGGCGCATCTCCAAACCCGGCCCGCTGGGTAAAGTGGTGAGATAGACAGCCTTGACAAGTTCATTTATCAAATGCGAATTGCCTTTACGTTACCGACAGACTGCAAGCGCAACATGGTTCAGCAACGACGTATCGGTCGCGACCTGTCGCGAAATTGGCAAGAGCATCTGTTTGCTCAAACGCTTTGTGCCGGGTGCGGATCTGCCGGAAGACCGGATGGCAGTACGTTGCATAGAGGGCGAATTTATACGGATTGGATACGTGACCGCGAATGTTAGCAGACCTCCCCGGACTTCAATTTCCCCGATTATCCTGCCGCCCTCCGCCAACGCAGCCCCTCCCCTCTGATAGATTCTAAAACTAAAGATCAGTCGGCCGTTGCCGTTATACGTTTGAAAACCTGCCATTAGAACAATGCCAGTCGGTTTCGCCGACTTACAAACAATAAAACCGGGAAATGACTTTCAGTGTGAATGCGAAGAGTGCCCCAGAAGCGCTCCGTCGAACCCCCTTTGGGAAGACAGCGCTGCAAGCCGGCGTGGCGATTGTTATGGGCATCGCTGCGACGGCCACGCTGCCGCATATCTTTGGTGAAGATTTTGCGACACGGAAAGTCGCCAGGCTGTATGCCCCTGCTGCAGGCGAAGCGTACGGCAACGGGTCACGGGAGGCCGTTACTGTCGCTTTGATAGACGACATTGCGCTTGCACGAGCAGGCAAGACATGGCCTCCGACTTACGGTTACTACTCTCGCGTCTTGCGCAACATCGGCCTATACAGGCCGAAAGCCATCTTCTTCGATATCGCCCTACGCGAGTTTCGCGAGAGTGACAAGACAATCTCAGCATTGAGCGACACCATCTGCTCGCTGAAGGCCGCTGGCATCCCCGTCTATCTCGCAAGTCAGCCGGACTCACACGGCAGGCTGACAACCATCGCGCCGATGCAGGCGCTTCAGGGAAAATGCCTATCACAGGTTGGCGTCACGTACAAAGCAGACGAGCTCGACCACGAAGTCTGGGAATACCCGCTCGAGTCTCCCGCTGAGGGCGGCGCACCCGTTCGAAGCGCAGCTCTGGCGATTTATGAAGACGTGTATGCCCAAGCATTGGCGCGCCCGGCGTCACGGATGGCACTGACGTGGGGCCTGCATCCGGTCTCCGACGGATTGACATGGATCAAATCGGACCTCGCGGCTGAGAGTGGATCTCTGGAATCCTCACCCACTGGAAAGGCAGTCGAAACTTATTGCCGAAGTGACATGGGGCTAATGGAGCTGGCGCCTGCTGGAATACGTTCTGCAAGGTCTCCTGAGGCTGAGAAGCCGGTATGCGTCTTTCATCACACCGTCTATGTTCAGGAGCTCGGGGCAGACGAGGCGACGGACAAACGGATTGCGCCCCGACTTCACGATAAGATCGTCCTGCTCGGGACCGACCGGAAATTTGGTGGCGACTACATCAACTCACCCATCAACGATCGGATTCCGGGCGTCTATCTCCATGCGATGGCCCTCGACAACCTCATCACGTACGGGCCGGATTACAAGCGAGTCACCTCGCTGTCTGTCAGTCGCGACGTTGACAATCTCAAGTTGCTCCTTTTGACGGTCATTAGCCTCGCTGCTGTCGCATGTATCCGGTTAATCAAGAACGGCTTCCGGAGAAGCCCGTCGAGCGGCGAAGCTGGATCCGCAAAGCAACACAGCTACGCATCGAACGTTTCTATTCTCGATACCGAGCCGGGCAGCCGCGGCCGAGTGCATCAACTCCTCATGGTTTGGCCTCACAGGGATGATGACAAAGAAGTCTGGTGGCGCCGTATCCCGTCGTGGATTGGGCACAAAGGCGCCGAAGTATTGGGTTGGGCACTGCGTTCGCTGGCAAACCTCGGTCTCTCCATACTCCTTGTGCTTGGGGCGCTGGTGGTCGGCCAGCAAGTTCTGAACGTCGGATTTCTGACTGTGGTCGATGTGGCTGGCTTCGCTCTCGCGGCCGAATGGCTCGAATGGAACGAGAGTTTTTTAGATTGGATTTCCCGTCCGAAAACTAAAAGGAGCAAGGAATGATTGGTCGTTCACAACTGAAGCGGCGACTAGCGGCCGGACTGGCGGCCGTCGCGATTACTGCGCTACTGCTGCCGGCTTTTTCTGAGGCACAAGGAGTCGACACCGTCGTTAGCGTTAAACAGGACCCGATTCCCGTCTACGCAACCCCGAATGACGGCACGTCAAGCACGACTGTGCCGGCAAAAGGCCTCCCCTGGAAAATCAGGGCGTCAAAAAATGACTACTACCTTGTAAACATCAGCGGGAAGGACCATTGGGTCGACGCGATGTCCGTGCACGCTAATCACGCAGTTTCTGCCACATGTCTGCGGCAGTCCGCAGGAACCACCATCGCCGCAGACTTGGGCGCATCGACGGACCACTGCAAATGAGTGCGGTAGTACGCCGGACCGCTAGCGCGCTGGCCGCGATGAGTTTCCTTGCGTCTTGTGCCAACATGCCGATGCCGGAAAGCATCTCATCTTTGACAGATGGTGCGGAGAAGCCGGTTATGAAGACTGCTGGCGAGCTCCCGCCTGCGCCGAAGCACAATTGGCAAAGTCTTAACGAGGACCTGAACAACCATCGTGCGGATGGCTGGGGCCTCGTTTCGATGCCAGATATGGAGCAGTATCTAAACGGACTGCTCTCAAAAATCAAGGCGACCACCGGGACGACCAACTGGCCGGGGGCCGTACACATCACAGCAGGAACTTCACTCACCGCCAGCTCCAGCGCGGCAGGCAACATCTACATATCACTTGGCTGGCTACAGTCTGCCGAATCCGAGGATGAGATCTTCGCCATACTCTCCCATGAGTACGGTCACATCTATCTCAACCATTACGCCGTTTACGACGTCAAGAATGCCGGCGACTCGTCCGCACTGCTCGCGGGTGTCACGTGGTCATTCGTCAACCGGAACATTTCGGACCATGGCTGGAACGGCTTGGACAAGATAGCAGTTGTCCAGACAATCGGCACAACCGTACTTATGCCAGCCTGGCAGCGGCACATTGAGGGACAGTCGGATCTTTTTGGCGCTACTGTTAGCTTGCGCTGTGGCTACTCATACATTCACGGTTTCAAGGCGTTTCTCGAACGCATCGACAGCTACGACCGCCAGGCCAAGGAGCGCGACACGCAGTTGCGCGAGGCTCAGAACAAGGCCATGCACGAGCAGATTCGTAAGGATACGCTCGCATCAATTCCGAAAGCATCTCCCCCTCCGGTCGTTGCATCCGATGCAGCCGCCCCTCTGCAGGCGCTAGCCAGCGTCGGTGACGCCCTCAGCAAGCTCAACGCCGCGTTAGCCGAAGGACAGGTGGACCTGAAACAGGGGACCTTTGACGCGACACAAGCCGTTGACAACGCAATCGTAACCGGCGCAGCGGCAATCCGTGACACGCATCCAGAAGGCGCCGCTCGCGAGGATGACCTCAGCAAGGCAGTCGCGCCGCTCCTGGCGGGAAAGCGGCCACCAGCGCATAAAGAATCATGGTTAGCGGCCAGAAATCAGCCGAGAACCAAGACCATACTTGGTCATTACGCACTCATTCCGCAGATTGAGATGCTCCAAGCCCAACAACGGTATTCTGATGCGTTGAAGCTGGCTCAGCAGGCTGCGTCAGGGCCAACGCTTAATGACGCAATGCCGGACTTCTTTCTCGGCAACCTGATGATACTTACACATACCGCGGCTAAGGTGACAGCAGCACAGGTATTTAGACGAAACCTCGATTCCCGCGAGCGCTCATGGCATCTGCAGATGCAACTTGCACATGCAATCCTTCCCACGAACCGTCAGCTTGCGCAGACATATGTCGAGCAGCAATTCGCCTATTTTGGTCGGGCCCCCAGTACGTGGCCCGACATGATTGCGTTCTACCGGGACAGCGGCGATATCAAGCGCAGCAAGGACATGGCGATGGTCTGCTCCATCAAGATGCCTGACTACAGGCAAAGCTGCATGACCATGAGCCAGACGCCCGCCGAAATCGCAGAAATGAAGGCCAAGACCGATGCTCATGCAAAGTTAATCGTCGATAACGTATCGAAGCGATGGTTCAAACAGTAAGTCGGCGCGTTTGGCAAATCTGCACCACCGAAGTCTTCCAGACCTATTGCCGTGCACTAAGCAGCACTTGCGAGACCGCCTGGTCTCTGTCGAAATACAGCAACTGCGTTGGCAAGTCATTTTTCGGGTGCTGGAACGGCAGCTCGTAGAACCGCTGCAGCGCCGCCATTGAAGTACGAAAATCATCCTGTCCAAGGGTCGACATATTTCACATTCGTGTGCTATATCGCGCCTGCGCAGGTACCAAGCAGCACTCGTGCGCGGCCCAGGTAATATTTTTGTCATCTCGATGACAATCATCGGTCCACAATTTATTTTCTGCGCTCACCAGACCGGATGCAAGCTGGCGAGCGGCGCAATCGCCATTCCCTAGACGCGCTGCTATCTCCGCAAACCTAGCGGGCGGCAAAGCCGCTCCCGCAAACAGTAAAAACGCCTTGCTACGTCCGATAGCCTTACCGGCCGCCCATCAAGCCAAGACTGGACCGTTGCTGTAGCGGCAAGCCAGCACAGCTTTCAGGTCCTCAGGCGACCGTAGACTAAAGGCGTTGACGCGATTTTTGGTGGCCCTCTCTGCCAGCCCCTTTTCTAATGGCGGTAGAGCCGCTGGCCCCGACGACGGACGAGACATGTGGCCGAAGGCAAATTCGCGCGGTCAGCGAAATGCAGCCAAAGGTCTTTCTCTTCGAACACGTCAAAGGCCACTTGCGACCTACGTTTGGCGAGTATGTAAATCATATTATCCGTAGTCTTAAACAAGGCGGCATCGAGCGGCCGGCTGCCACACGCAGTTAATACGTCACCCTTGTACGCGTTAACGCTGCAGATTTCGGCGCTCCACAGAAACGCGAGCGAATTCTGATTGCAGGAGTTCGTGTCGACTGCAGCACCGCAGCAAGCTCCCTGGCTGACCTGCCGGGATGCGTTTGAGGGCTTGGGTGCGCCGTACTTCGACGCCAAGGTGAGTGGACATGAACCGCGCCGCTCGGGGAAGCGGTATGAGGGCCACACGGGTAGCCATATTGACAGGCCGGCAAAAGCGCTAAAAGCAGGCGTACACGGCGTGCCCGGCCGCGAAAATATGCTGGTGGACCTTGACGGAACTAGCCCCCACTTCACAGTTCGTGAGGCAGGCCGGCTTCAGGGACTGCCTGACACATTTGAACTTCTGGCACCTGGTCGCAAGCAATGAGACAATTGGGCAATGCCGTACCGGTGCCGCTCGCTAATATCGCTGCACAATGGATAGCGGCAGCATTGAAGTAGCTTACCTCGGCTGCAGGCCGAGGTTTCCCTCGAGGCGTCATTTCTCAATGGAGCCGTTTGCTGGCGGCTAGCGGTGGCTGAGTCGATTACTAGTGGCTGTACGCCCATGATTGCCATTCGGATTTCCATTCTTAGTCGTAGATACCGCGACCGCCCTTCGTCGATGTATGGAGAGCTTGTGTTGTCAGTTCGACGAGCTCGCTGAGGAGTAGTCGCTCCTCAGCGATCAGTGTCTCCGCGTGGAACATTTCCAGATCTCTGAGCGTCTCTGACAATCGCTGGACGGCACGCAGGTTCCGCGTAGGCATTGGCCAGCTATGCATCAGATACATAAGTGGTAAGACGCATCTGCGCTCGCACCATCTATCAAAGAGAATCAAGCACCGATCGTCGATTTCGGCTGGCTCGGACCAGTTGTCGCCGGGCGAGCGTGCCGAATTACTAGCTACAAGATGGAGCGCGTTCACATATCCTCCAATACTGGACGCAAGAGTTGCTTCCTGAAGACCTCAGAAAAGTGCCGCACCCGTAAAAGCAATTATTCTGTTCCCAGCTTTCCGCATCCGTTCCCCGTCAATCCAAGCCAAGCACCATTACGAGGATCAGATGTGTTCAATGGGCACCGTTGGACGTGAGGCTAGCGGATCCGGCAGGCCTTAGTATCAGATCAAGTTCTGTTGGCCGGTGTCGAAGATAGCCTTGCGTGTAATCGACACCCATCTGCTTCAGCAGCGACTCAACCGCCTCCGTCTCAACAAATTCGGCGATAGTATTCTTTCCGGTGATTCGTGCGACTTCGCAGATACATCGCACCGTAGCCTGCCCAATCAAGTCTTCGGTCAAGCCGCGAATGAATTGGCCATCAATTTTCAAAAAATCGACCGGCAATTCCTTGAGATAACTGAATGATGATGCACCGCTCCCGAAGTCATCCAGCGCAAATCGAACACCATATTCGCGTAAGGACTCAATGAACATCACTGACTCATCCAGATGCTGAATCGCTGACGTTTCCGTTATCTCAAAGCATATTTTCTTGTGGTCAAATACCATGGTGCCGAGCAAATCATGTACGTACGCATGAAAGTCGCCATCGTTGATTGACAATCCTGACAGATTGATCGATACAGTCGCAACGTGCTGAAGCGAAGCTTCGTTCAGAGCCATCCATTCGAACACCCTTCGAACCACCCACCTATCGATGCGCGGCGCAATGCGGAAGCGCTCTGCAGCGGTCAGGAACACGGATGGCATGATCAGGCCGTCCTTTTCATCGATGAGGCGTAGCAGAACCTCTCCATGAAGATGCTCACCGTCAACATCACTTAGGGATCTGATGTCCTGCCAGTACAGCGTAAACTGCTCGTGATCGAGCGCGTCCTCAATCTTCCGTACCCAATGCATGTCATTCTGACGGCCCTTTATCATACGGTCGTCTACAGAGTACACATGCACCCGGTTTCGCCCACTCTCCTTGGCGACATAGCAGGCGCTATCCGCTGCGCCCATTACACTCGCTGCCGACTGCCAGTACTCGTCTATCTGGACCAGTCCAATGCTCGCGCTGACGTGCAGACGCTGCCCTCCATGCTGAAACCGAAGGGCGTCGATCTGGTCGCAAATTTTCTGTGCTATCCCACGTGCAACTGACATAGAACAGTGTTCGAGCATCACGCCGAATTCGTCTCCGCGAAGACGTGCCAACGTGTCCGTCTTGCGTACAACCCGACTCAGGAGTCCAACTACGTGCTTTAGAAGACGATCGCCAGTCGCATGTCCGCCCGCGTCGTTTACTACCTTGAAGCCGTCAAGGTCGATATAAAGAAGCGCCGATCTAGTGTCATCTCGCTCATTGATCGCCTGAAGTGCCCTCTGTAACCGACGGTCGAACTCGCCTCGGTTAAGAATTCCAGTAAGTTCGTCGTGTGTGGCCCGATAAACCAGTTCCTTCTGCAAGAGATGCTGCTCTGACACATTGCGGAATACGATAACCACACCCTCCTCGCTTCCCGCGACGGACCTGATTTTCGCGCTAGAAACCTCCACGTGGTATTCCTTCCCACCGGCCCGGCTGGTGAGAGTGACCTCATTGGTGAACGAAAAGCCCTTTCCGCCAGCCAACCAGCTCACAATAAGGCTCTTCGGGGAGCGATGGGTGATGTGGTCAGACACGGAAATTACTTCTTCACAGCTGCGCCCTTTTGCGTCGCCTTTCTTCCAGCCAGTGAAGAGCTCGGCCGCAGCATTAAGATATGTGACCAGTCCTTGCCGGGAAGCAGTAACTACACCGTCACTTATAGAATCCAAGGTGACTCGAAGGTGTTCGTGCTGGTTTTCCAGCGCCACCTGCAACCGCTTGTTGTTTGTGACGTCGGTGATTGCTGTCATGGAAAGTAAAGGGGACCCCACCCTATCATAGGTCATGACGGACGACACCATCACATTCAAAATCCCACCGCTTTTTTGCACAACTTCATACTCGACGCCGTGCATGTGTCCGACGCGAATCAACTCCGGAAGCGCAACCTCCTCGGCGTATTTTCGAGATTGCTCTGTTAAAAGACCTGTCCAAACTCGGCCGATGATCTCTTCCCTGGAGTAGCCGAAAGTACGAAGCCAGAGGTCGCTGACCTGAATTAGTCGGAACTGGCCATCAATCGAATGAAGTATTGCCGGTGTGGTCTCGTAGAGCGCCAAGCACTGCATGGCGCCTTCCTCGTTGAAGTCCATATTGTTTTCACCTGATAAAAAATCAGTCGACTGGATCTTTCTCAGTACCTTTCCGCCCATCACCACCATGATTTGTCGCGGCGATGGATGGCCCGGAAGCGGTAAGTAGAGATCTGAGCGACCGCACTGCGCGTGGTGACTTCATGTCTCCGGATCCTACAGGGTGCGGCGTCACTTCCACATGCCGCTTGTCGCTATCCTCCGGATCGGATGCGGGGGTAATGGGCACGTCTGAAAGTTGTGCCCGCGTCCCTGACATCACTTCCTTTCCCACGCCGACTTCGACGGCCAAACCGCTCCTGAGAGCCCCCCGAACAGACGCCGCACAACTTCGTTTCCCCGACAAAGAGTACGTTATCCATTTGGCATCAACTGTTTCGGAACTCTATACCAGCTAATACGCAAAATGGCGTTACTGCGTAACCATCAATTCGTAAAGAACGCATGCTCTGCAATTCCACTACCGCCTCAGAAGTCCCAACCGCGCGCGGCCCTTCGGCCGGCTTATGTTCGGCGACAAACAGTTGCAACCAGACAACGCACGATTCGTCCGAGCCATCTATTGAGCGCAGCGCCGATCAATTCGCAAGGCTCGGTATCGGTTTCTGGAGAGCGCCCCGGAATGACTGGGGAACGTCGTGCCAAAGCAGGCCGTCTTGTGCGACTTCGCATTGCCACCGTGGGCCGCCATACGCGCGTACAGCTTGCGCTTCATTGAGCCGTGCAGTTCGCCCATCCGGTCAAGCAGTCGTGCGCCTCCTGTGGTATCTGATGTAACGAAAGCTTTTTAAACGGCGTGGTCAGGTTTGCGCGTATTGAAGACGAACTGCTGGAAACCCCCACGTACCAGGCCACTCCCGTCCGAGTCAACGTACGGGACTATGGCACTCCCCGGAAGCGCGAGCTCTTATCGCAGGAGTGCGAGTCGACCGCGGCGCCCCTTCACCGTTTCCCGCGAAAACGCACAGCGCGCGCCGGCTAGATTTCGACAAGTGGATTCCGGGCGGATACTGGCAACGCCAGAACCTCCCTCGCCCCGACGATGACGTGATTCCGCGCGCCGTCCGGTGCCAAGCTTTTGGAGTTAGCGGATGCGGCCCACCCGGCGGAGGGAGCGGTATGGCTCACTTGTCGTGACGCTTTCCGAGGTCTCGGCGCCTCGTCCTTCAACGCCAAAGTAAGCGGGGATGCACCCTTGCTTTTACCGACATTTTCGAACTCGCCGAGAGATGGGGGTAAAGCGAGTCGATCTACGCGGCACTTCGCTTTTTCTCAAGGGCGTAGCGCGGTCCCTGCTCGACAGCGTCAGAATCCGCGACATGTCTTTCGCCGCAACGCTAACCGATCGCACATGCGCGCCTTCATTAGGTCATACCGGATTCAGATCTTCGAGAAGAGAGTCAACGACTGCTTCCTCGGCCACCGAAATCCCACTATGGCGCATAGCCTCGGCCAAAGTTGGGTCCCAAGACGCGGTAACGGTGGTGGCCGACAAGTCACGATCTTTTCGTGAGGCATTCGAGACCGCCGCCCTATAGTCAGCCGCCGCATACCGCCACGGCCGTGCGCCCCAAGTCCGAAGAACATAGCTGCCTATGTTCAGGCCTGGCCAGTCAAAATCTCCGTGGTAGCAAAGCTCTGCTCCCGCGCTGACCAGCTGATCGAGCAGGACACGTTGTGCCGCTGCGGGCATCCCGTCGGTGCAGACAAGAGACTTGCACATTGCTCCCAACCTGTCAGCGGCAATTGCAACGATATTCGGGTTTTCACAAACATAGACGGTGCGCCCTTGCACCGCCCACGCAGGCGCTCTTCTTACCAGACGCCTCAGCGATATGAAGCCAGGTTCGCCCAAAGACGCAGGCTTTCGCGTCGAACGTACGGGCAGATTCAAGAACAGAGCGGGTTTCGCCAGTTCGTTGACGAAGACGCCCTGTCGTGCCCATATTTCGCGCGTGGTCTCGCCGGACTGATCGGTTTCCGTTTCGTCCAGAACAGGGTCCGGCTCTCGTTCGGCCGCTCGTTGACAACGGCATACAGAGAGGACCAAGGTGGCGACCGGCTGTCCGTTGTCGAGGCCGTGTGCGTTTCCGAGGGCATCTGCAGCGAGCTGCGCTCGCGGTATGCCTCCAGCAGGCAACCTCGACAATACCGCCGACGCGTGTTCCAATAGTCGCGCTGCCACTACCAGATCTTTTCTGGCCAGTCGCTTCAGCAACCCCAGAGAGCTCCCCACCTCGAGAAAGTCCCTCAACTCCGGCGCGCTGCAGGTCTCCCGCAGAGCAAACCATCTCGACTCGCGTTCGGCTATGTCAAGCGCGGAGACAATCGGTCCATCCAGACGCTCGAGCGCCTCCCGCAGCGACGCAGCAATCCCACCTGACTTCAGCGCTGCATCGATCTGTGCAACGTCAAGCACTATGGACTGCGCATTACCTGCCGGTCGGCCGGATAATAGTGCCAAGGCTTCGTATTCACTTGGAAGCAGCCGTGCAAGCCGTAGCGTGGACGGAGACGCATTGGCCGGCAGCCTGGAAAATCGCTGGCGCATCCGCTGTCGTAGCGCGAGCAGCGTTTGGCCGCCCAACAGGTTCTGTAGCCGCTCGTCCGCTGTCTTCTGCATGCCCGAAGGTTCTCGAAATATTCTTACGAAAGGTATCTGTCTGGCTCAGTGCCAGGCCGACGGGCTCTGCCGTCCCATATCCAGCGCGAAACAAAAACCGCATCAACCCCCTCGCGCCGCTGCAACTGACAGATGGCGACACCAGGAAGTGTGGCATAGCATGCCCATTCCCGTTCACTCGTTATAACGAAGTCGAGGTCGAATTCACGGATGAGGCCCATGCAATGCGCCCGGGCAGGATCGTCTATGCCCGCAAAGGCCTCATCGAGCAACATCAGTCTCGGCGCGTGTGGGTTGCTGCTCTGACTGTAGAAGCTCGAAATAGCGGCGAACAATGGGACCGTCAACCCCAACGCCCGTTCGCCACTGGAAGCCGGGCCGCTCAGCTTCTTCCACTGGCCTGCCTGCAGCCGCTCAACGCGAAAGCGATGCCACCGCCGATAATCGAGTGCACGAGAGAGTTGATCAAAGAGGCTCTGTCCCGCCTCACCAGCGCCCGGCAGACTGGCTGATTCGGAGCGGTCGCGTTCCGCCTTGATCTGCAGGTGCAACATGTCTCCAACCACCCGTCGGTCTTCCATGGACCACAGGTCGGCACTCGTGTTAAGAAGGCGTTCGCGCGCCACTTCCAGTCCGACGGGCGCCCCTTCCAGTTCCGTCAACGGCAACCAGCGCAACCTGTAGCGCACCCCGGTCGATGTTGGCCGTTTCTCAAGCTCCTTGTTCACCGCGTTTACATGCGTCTCGGCGGCACGAAGCATGCGCTGTATTTCGGTGGCGATCTCGGCCTGAAGGTGATTTTCGAGTACTGCCCGTTCGTGTGCTGACAATAGCTGCGCTCGTTGCGCGATCTCATCCGCGAGTCGCGTTGCCAGTTGATCCGGCCGCTCGTTCTTTCCATGGAAGATGACGAGAACGACAAGGCCCCAGTCGCTCGTCTCCGCTACCGCCTGATGCCCTAACGCGCCCAATGTGCGCTGCAGGTCCATCAGGTCTTCATTGACATGCTTCTGCACGCGCGTCCATGTGTCGTCGTCGTCCGCGACATTCACGAGAGCCTGCTCGATCCGACGGGCCAACGTAAGTGCAGGGTCAATCGTCCATCCGACTGTCAGATCCGGAAGATCAAGTTCAGGCAACGCGGATGACAGCAGGCTGCTCGACGCGAACCGCTGCAACTGTGAAATCGCACGCTCTCGAAGATCGGCCCGTTCATCAAGGATCAACTGCGCGTTTTCCGTTTTCTGAGCAACAGTTGCCCGGTTTTCACCTGCGGCCCTGCGGGCATCATTCGCGGTCTTCAGCGAGTTCTCCCCGACCGTCACAGTTTCCTTCGCTGCATTCAGCCTGGCGAGCAGGCTCGCAACTTCTTCGCCTACCGTGTCACGGAGCGTCTCGAAACGCACCTGCGCCTCTTCAGCCTCCAGGCGTGCCTCTCCCAGCCTTTCGAGACACTCCTCGTGCTGAAGCCTGACCTCCATTTCCCGTTCCCTCTGCACCGACAGTTCGGGTTGAGCGCGACAATAGTCCCTCGCATAACCCACGACATCATGAAGCTTGTCAGAACAGTACACCAACGCTTCTTCGACGCTAGCCAATGCATGATCATCGACGGGCAGGTGCAAATCGATAGCGTCGTTTTGCAGCAAATCCATCGCCGCCAACCGTGCATGTTCAGCTTCCCGAAATTGCGCCTCCGCGCGATCCAGCCGCGTCCGCACTGACTGGAAATCCCGCGTCGCGACAGCAACGGCTTGCATCGCATCAAGCAAACCCGCATCGGTGGGTGCCGTCGACAACTCGCGGTCAGCCTGCGTCCTGGCATCAGCAAGCCTGGTAAGGCCCGTTTGTAGATCAGCGAGACAAGCCTGCAAACGCTCCAGCTCAGTACGGATTGCTTCCAGACGTTGCAACCGCGCCTCAGTCCTTGCACGCTGTCCGATGTAAAGCGCCTGCTCCTTCGTCCATGCCCCAGCCAGCGAGCCCAACCGGAAACGACCCGATGGTGACACCCAGGCGTCGCTGCGTGGGTCAGCTGATGTTTCATCAGCGGAGCATGCCACCCCCGACAGTAAACGCCCCACGACATCGCCCGAAACCGCTCCCTCGGGAGGAGAGTCCACATCTAGCCAGTCGCCAAGGCTCTTACCCGGAACGACCGGCCCGGAAGACCATTGGCTGTCGAGCCAGGGCTGACCATCCGTGCTAAACACGCAGCCATCGGCTGCCACCCATGCGTCGAGCAGACCCGATGCCTCCAGCGCGGCCTCCAGACCAGCGCGTTGCGCGTCGTCAACCTGCTCACGAAAGTCGACCAGCGTATAAAACGGCGCCCCGGGAACGTCCGTTCGCGTGTGCCCACCCCGTGTGTAAGGCACCGGTGGTGTCGGATCGCGCCCGGCGTTCAGCTCATCGCGCTCGGCTACAAGCTCACGGATGTCGGACTCGTACAGTTTGCACTGTCCATTCAATGCGGCTTCATCCGAGGCAAACTGGGTCTGACGTCCCCGATACGCGAGTTGCAAAGCCGCTCTTGCCGGATTTTCGCCTTGGGGAGTGGCGACCCACTCCGTCAACGCTTCGATTTGGGCGTCCGTGTCAAACTCCAGTTGAACGAGGCTCTCCGTGTGGCTGACCCATTCGTCGACAAGTAGCTGCCCGGCGCGTTCAGCCTCCATATCTGCTTCCGCGCGCCGCGCCGCCGCATCGGTCAAATCACTTCTGGCTTCGTCGACCGTGCGTTGCACTTCCTTCAGGCGCATGTCGGCCTGCTCCACCGCGCGGCGACGCTGTTTCAGCAGCGCAATCGCCTCACGGCGAGCTGCCGTAGCGTGGCGAAGTTCGCTCACGAGTCCGTCAAACTCTCGAGAAGCAACCGTGGCCAACTCTGCAGGTAACCCTTTAAGAAGATGACTATTGCCAAACTCAAACGAGAGGCCAGCCCGCTCGGCATATGGCATGCATTCGTTGCGTGCGGCAACAAGAGATGATTCCACAGAGCGGACTTTCGCCGCATACTCTTCCGTTCGCTCTGCCTCCAGCAGGAGGCGCGTCCGACATTGCTCGCTCGCTACTTCCTCGGACGCTGCGGATTTGCGGCGGCGCTCCAGATCCTGTTCCGCATTCTGCAACCGGTTGGCATCCTGCATTGCCGGATTCGAACGCAAGGTTTCAAGTCGCGCGCGTTCGGCATTCAGATGGCTCTGCGCATTCTCAAGCGCCTGTACTGCATCCGTTTCCGCGGACCGTGCGGATTCCAGTGTCAGCTGTGCGGCGTTTCTCGCCTGACTGGCGTTGTCAAACTCGGTCTGGGCCTGGCGTAACTCTCGTGCCCGCCTGCGACTCTGTATACGCGCGTACCGCTCGTACCGGCTGTTGAAGACATCAACTGCCTTGTGCAACGCCTTGATGTCATCAAGCTGGCGTCGATCTTCCTCCAGCTGGTTCAGTGAATCAGCAACGTCAGTGAGCATATCCGCAGGCATTGGCGGAAGCGCCTCGGTCAGCGCGTGCGAAAGCCCGGCCTCGTCCGGCTTGCGTGAGAGTTGTGGTTGACGGAGCTGGATGAGCGTATCCATCAGCGCGTCGTATCGCTTTTCACCAAGGTTGAATAGCTTTTCGTCCACCGACCTGCGGTACAAGCTGGCGTTGTCAAAAACCTTTCCATGACCTTCAATAGCTTCGCGTAAGCGGTCGCGGGTTAGCACGTTGCCGTGTTCGCTTGTAAACCGGAAGTCCTTCCCGACCCGCGAACCACCATTCTCGCCGTTAGCCAGCATGAAAAACCATGCCTCTACGTTCGGTCGCCCTTCGACTGCGGACAGGCCCGCACCCAAGGTCACATAGTGCACATGACCATCCCGGTCGCGTCGGCCGAACTCAATCCACGTGTATCCAATCCGCCGCTTGTAGTTACCCATGAGCAGATTCCACGCCATCTTCTTTCCGCTGTCTCCGTCCGGCTCTATACGACTCGACCGCAGATTGGCATCGAACAGAAACGGGAGCGTAAGCGACAGTAGTTTGGACTTACCGGTCCCGTTATTCCCACGAAACAGGAGACGCCCATCGTGAAACCAGAACTCTTCAACGTCGTAATGGAACAATTCGACAACGCCAAGCCGTATCGGCTGCCAGCGCTCCAGCACCGGCTCGGGAGGAAGAGCACATTCAGCCGCAACTGGCTTCCACGAGAAGTCGTCTTCGCTCATTTTTCAAACACTCCATTGTCGCCCGGGTCTGCGCCACGGCTGGCTGACTTCAATTCGGTGTGTCCGATTGCAAACCGCGAAACGGCGGCTAAAGGCTGGACGCACTCACCGATGCATTCAATAAGGCGCAGGCTCTCCAGCCGTCCAAGCGCAATTCGCGCGAGTTCCTTTTCTGCTCCGGGTTCACGGGCGGATTTGCGCCAATAGCGTCCGTGAGCCTCGGTCGCTTCATGGATGAACGCCGTAATGGCTGCAACAGTCGTTACTTTCGGACTGACGTTGCTCCTAAGCCGCGTCGCAAGGTGCTCCGCAACAAGCAGCGTGACGTGACCTTCCGTCCCCTCAGCCGGCATCGCCACATCGGTCAGGATCCCATCATCCGTCAGCGCTAGCCCCTCGGCCCGTTGCTCGGCGACCAGACCCGTCGCATCACATAGCCGTGCCGCCATCGCACCGCGCTGATTCGTGAAGTAGTTCGCTTCCTCTACGCCAAGCGATTCCATATAGACCACCGGGTCATCCAGAAGACGACGGGACAACCCGTGGCGAATGGCAGTCCGCCGTCCGTCCTCACTATCCGGAACGTGCTCGCTTGCCAACGCGCGGAGCCGCTCCTCCACGCTGACGGGCGCGTCCCCGCCGAGCCAGGTCGATGGACCACGTGCAGCGGCAAGCATCCCAGACAATGCCCTTCGCTGCACGTCATAAAGCGCATCTCCTTGAGGGCCGGCCAGAGAGCTGATGAAGTCGTCTTCGTCACCGGCGACACGTGCCAGCACTCCGATTTCCAGCAGGAGCCTGCAGACCGCGACGAGTTCGCGACGCTCGACTGCGTTGACCAGCGTGAACGAAAAGCCGCGCCCGATCATCGCCGGATCGGCAGCAAGCTCCATCACTCGCTCTCCTAACTCACGAAGAGTCGTCTGCAGATCTGCACGCTCAAGGACAGCGCACGCCAGGCACAGCAGCACATATCGCCGACGGTCGAAACCTGGCAATCCACGGGTTGGATCGCTGGTATCCGAGGGTCGCTTATAGAGTCTCGCGCCTTCGCGCTCCACCGCGAGCGTCCAGCCTGTCTCGCGTGCAAACCATTCGCGAAGCTTGTCCGCCTGACGGCGAACCGATGAGAAACCGTCATGCGACGAACTGAGCAGCGGCCGCATCAGAAGCGCACGCAAGCCGTTCTGAAAGTCCTCACGTTGCTGCCGTGCCTGCATTTCACCAATCTGCTGGCTGCCTGCGGGCTGGGTTTGCCGGGGTGCGCGAGGTGGAGTACTCATGACAGGCCGCTCTCGCTGATGGTCAGCAAATGGTCCCTGCCACTAAAGACCCCGGCGGGCGTGTTAATCTCGGCGCGAGAACCAACTCCGAGCGGTTCAAGCCGGATCAGCAGAAGACCATCGCCGGTATGTCGTTCGACAGGCACATCGGGATTTGGCTGCTCCCCAAGTGCCTCTCCCAACAGGCCAAGGAACAGGCTAAAAGCCGCAGTATCGAGCTCACCGAGCTCAGACAACCGCGTCGGACGGCCGGTTGCCAAACGTTGCCTGGCAGCTTCGACCTGCCTGTACTCTTCGGCGAATTGTTCTGCCAGAAGACCACGTTCGGCATCGCGATTTCGGATTTTCGGCAGCGGCCCGCGAGGAGCCATTTCACCGTATTCGCGTAGACGAGGATTGATTTCAAGTGGTGGGGCGTCCGCCCATGGGGTGCTAGCAGACACTTCAACATCAGCCCGGGGATTTGCCGAAAAGTGACGCGCGGGGTTCAGTGCAAAAGCGGCGCGCCCCAACCGATGTGCATCCTCGTCGCTTGTACACGCCGCAAACCACCCGGCGAGAATCCGGAAGTCCGCTGAACGATCGCTACGGCCGCTCCGGCGGTCGTTAATGGTCGCAATCGCGTTAAGCAATTGCGGAATGGCGGCTCGCGCTTTTGATCTGAGCAATTCTACCTGCGGCGGCGTCTGGTCACTGGCGAGAAACCACCCACGCAGGCCCTTCCATCGGTCCAGCCACTCCCTCCAGCGACGTGTACGCTCCTGCGAGGCTTCGAGCTCGTCCCCTGGTGCGGCGTCCCGCGCCTCCCGCTCTACTACCTGCTGCAAGGCGGCGTTGATACGTGGTGCAATCTGCAAAAGCATGCTCGCAATGGCGTCGGAGCGACGGACGAGATCACCTAGGAATCGCTCCAGGTAGTCAATGAGCCGCCTTTTGTACGTCGCCACTGCAGTAGCTTCTGCCTGCTGCAACTCGAGACTGCGGGCCACGCCTGCCATGAACGCCTGCGCGTTATCTGCAAGCTTTTCGAAGACCTGAACGAGATCGCGCAACACCTCATGAACCTTCGGCACATCGAGGTCTTCACCGGCGTCGAGTAGGAGCTGTAGAGCTGATAATCGGGACGCAATATCTTCAAGCGCGACGGTTTGCAGTTCGGCCCGTCGACGAAGGCTTTGACTGAACGTCAACAACGCAGTCTCGACCGCTTCGCCACCCACTGATAGGCGGTACAGGAAGCGCGCGCGGTAAAAGTCATTCAGACTCGATACACGAGACGTATCCGGCTGCGACTGGAGGTTGCCCCAGTCGGCGAGTTGTGCAAGAGCAGCGCTCACATCCTCAGGGCGCGGCGCCGCGTCTGGCCAGTTTCCTTCAACGAGCACTTCGTCAGGACGCAGCTGTAACCGGTACTGTCTCTTCGCAGTTGCGAACACATCCAGTATGGCGCGATAGAGGCCCGCCTTTTCGGCAGTAACATGTCGAAAGAGCGCCGCATTTTCTGTCACTGCCTGCACGCCAACCCCCGTCTATCAACGCTGAAGGAAAGTCGCTACCGATCCCGACTACTGCTGTCCGCTATCGGAAAAGCCAGGGACTTATTTCGTCCGGGTTCGCCACAGCAAGCTGATAGTCTGGCGCAGGCTGTGTCCCAACATCTACCGCCACCATCAAATCCTGCAAAAAATAGTGAAGTAGCGAGCCACGGCAGTTTTCATCCCGATGTGTCGAACCGCTGAAATATTCGCGTGAAATCACTTTCGCCTGGGACGTGGACAACCCCGGGTGCGCAATGAGGCGAACGGTCACCCATGTGTTCCAGTCGCGATCGCTCCTCGCGTCGTACCCGGATTTGCTGCCCGTTCCTCGACAGGACGAGATCCGGCCGAGCGCGAAGTCACGAAATCCAAGTGCGCGCTCGCAATATGCTCGCACGTGCCATCTTCTCCCGGCCTTGACCAGACCATGCGGCGCTATCCTGCGAATGTGCGGCTCCGGATTCTGCATGGACGCATATTCGATTTCCACCAGATCACTCGAAAGAATCGCCTGTCGTAGGGCCGCAAATGTCGCCGGAGTGGGCGCCGACAATTCCGGATACGAAGCCCACCGGATGCCATCGTCTCTCCTGCCGGGGTCTTCAAGCGGGAGGCCCGTCAACGACAGATAACGCGAAAGCGAGGCAGCACGGTCCGCCGCTGTCGCACATTCGGCGTCGAACGCGTCGTACGCATGCTGAAGCGCCCTGAACGTCCTCGTGCGGGTATTCCAAAGTGCCGCATCCGGATACAGGTCACGCAACTCCTTAATCCATTGGCTTGCCCGCGTCTCGCCCACACCGAACAGTTTCATGACGCGGGACCGGCCAATCTCGCCCTCCCATATCAGCAGTGTTCGCATCGCATCTAAACGTCCAAGTGGTGACTCAAGCATCGGCCCAGCCCAAAAATTGATTACTACAATAAAATGTAGCATACACTTTCTTGCACCATCTGCAAGGGGTTTTTAGCGGGCGGGTTTTCCGCAAATAGTCGCGTATGAAGTAACGGCTGAAACCGCCGGAGCGTCGACTATGCCAACACCGTCGTGGCTCACGGGTTCGCCCATGGCGTACTTCATGCCTCAGCGCGGTGAGGCCGTCGTCATTAAGGGCATCAGCGTTACGATGAACAGCAAACGCAACGCAGCATTGCGGCCCTCAGGCGGCGTACTCCGTCTTGGTTTCCAGTTCCAGCCGGACACGCCAACACCCTGAAAACCGATTTTTCCTGCTGGCAATCTTGAGAGGCGCTCCCGATCCCGGTAAGCCTTGGCGCCCTAGGTTAGTGATTTGGGCACCCGGCAGTGCTAGCGTTGTCGCACGCCTAGATCTCGGTGCATCGGTAGTATCCGTGGTCGGCGAGCGCTTTGACTCTTCTCTTCGCTATCGCCTCACGTGCGGCCTCTGCCATCTTGCTCAATTGCGCGTCGTCACTGCCAAGGTTCGTGACTTCGTGGGTGACCATGAGATGACGTTTGGCGTCGACAGCAACCTGCACGTTATAGCCGACAACTCCCGTTTCCTTGGCTTGCGAACTCGTCGAACGCGAGCCCGGATCGGTCTGCGGTACGTGCATTTCCGGCAAATCCTTGAGCAGTTCTCCCGCTCTCTTGAGATCACGCATCAGCTCGCGGAGTGAGTCTATCTTCTCTCGCAACCGCTTCTCCTTCGCTTCGACTTCGCGGTTGCGTCCGTCCGCGGCTTCGATCGCATCATGGTAGCGCTGAATGCTTTGCTCGGTCTGCTGCTGGCGTCTTTCGATCTTATTCGGCGTGAAGTCCCGGTCGCCGCTGTTGACTGCCTTGAATTTGCTGCTGTTGATGGCGACGATTGCCTGCGGGAACAGCTTCAGATCCCGGCACAAGGTCACAAATCGCCAACACACATTGCGTATGCCTTCGCCGCCCCCTCTCCGAAACTCCGCGATGATCTTGAAATCCGGCGCGAGCCGGCCGCACGACCACATGACCTCACCATTGCGCTGACATTCACGTTCCAGTCGCCGGCTCGAGCTCCTCTACGAACGCGTCGATGATCCTGACTGGATTGTTCTCTGTGACGAATCCTCAAGACATTCTGGAAGCAGAGTAACCTGCTTGCGGTCTTCGCCTTCAACATAACGCCCCATCGGCGCCTCACATCGGACGGGTTAATTGAGTCTAAGTTCACTCGCGTTTTGCGACAGCCTCGGTCGACCGCGGGCCGACGGCGAGCGCACGAGACCGATTGTGGATTCAACCGCTCAATCATCGAGAAGCGGACCGTCAGACAAGCGGCTGAGCCGCAGCCCCTGCCGCAACAACCACGCTCGGGCATTCCGAAAAATCTGCTTGCTGAATTTCTCATCCCGGCATGTCACTCAGGCCAGATAGCCGATTTTTGGTCTCTAACAACGAACTGAACCCCATCAAATTATGCGCACTGCATTTTCATCAACAGCCGTGCCAACGTCGTGTGTCGCGCGCTCCGCTTCGGAATTTAAATTTCTTCATTTTGTGTCCTTGGTGGCTGGATTTATCCCTTTCAGCATTCGAGCATGATGTAGCATGCCCCGCTGCGGTGTGCGATTGTCTTTGTCACCCTGTAGCCGAGCGGATACTTATAGGCGTCCTAACACTAATTCATGGCGGCATATCGCTCAATCGTTCCCCCCCGTGAAAGCGCCCTACAGCCGGTCTTGATCTGGACGCGCCATTGACCTATACCCAACCAATTGGATACGCCTTTCTGGGAAACATCCAGAAGGCAGGAAACGAGTCCGTCGGGGCGGCGACATCGAAACATCTGAGCACCCGCATTCCAGTGCTCAACCTGAAGCGAATTGCGCGAGGTGACCTATGCCAGACATTTCAGTTATCAACGAATCCACGACATATCCGACTGCCGACATCCAGGGCATGCTGGCGGCCTTCACCCAACAGTGGAACCACGATCTCAGGCCGGTCTGGGGCGTTGACGCCGCTACGTTCACCATGGTGCCAGCAGGTCATGCGCCTGCCGCCCGCACGTGGTGGCTGGTGTTTCTCGACGACAGCGATCAGGCGGGTGCACTCGCTTATCACGACCTGACCAATGACGGATTTCCCATCTCAAAGGTGTTCGTCAAAACCATACTGGCCGCCAAATCGAGCGTTAGCGTCGGCGCAACACACGAGCTTTGCGAAATGGCAGTCGATCCGTGGCTCAACAGCGCGTATCAAGACCCGAAAGGCACATTCTGGGCAGGCGAAGTCTGTGATCCGGTGGAGGATGATCAGTATGGCTACTCGATCGGGACAACCCTCGTGACCGATTTCGTCACGCCGAACTGGTTTGCGCATCAGCACGCGCAGACCGCCATGGACTTGAAAGGTCATGCGCGAAGCGCCTTCGAAGTACTTAGCGGCGGGTACGCGCAAAAATTCGATCCAACCCACGGGTGGCAGCAGGTCACTGGCTCGAAAGCAGCACAAAGTGCATATAGTAAAGCTGAGCCAGGCTCTCGCCGCGAGAGACGCAGTCGCAAAACGGAAAGGTGGGAGCGCAGCGACGCAAAATGGGAGAGGACAAAATAAATAATGTGCATGACAAAAGCGTTCGCAGTGTGGAACGATAAGCCGCCAAAGGTTGACAACCTGCCCTCTCCTAGATACGCATGAACGCGACACGCAGAAATCATCTCAGGTGGCGTCCGCAACGACGAGCCTGTTGTTGCGGACGCCGTACGACCGCTCAAACGTCTCCCTAAGAAAGCCGCTTTTCGGCCGTACTCGGCAAAATGGCAAAGGTCGCCGTACCTATCCCGCTGCTCTGGTCGCTGGTTGTCATTGGCATGAACATGAAGGCTCAAACGTTGGTCGAGCGATCTCAGCGTCGAGTGAACTGGCTGCGGCCGGGTGGCCGACGACGCCGCGCACGGACGTTGGTTACCCAGCTCCAGCAAGTCGTGAACAATGCACGCGAGACCATGCCCGGAGACATGAAGGATTAAGAGGTGTTAACGGAATGACTTTTTCAGGTGTCGCCAGCATATGATGCAGCAGGCGATTCTGAGGAAAGCCTCGTGGATGAAAGCGAGCTGTTTGAAGCGGATGCGCAGTCGGCGAAAGTTGTGAAGCCACGAGATGGTCCGCTCCAGAACCCAGCGTGTTTTGCCTAGCCCGCTACCGTGAGGCTCACCACGTCGAGCGATTTCGGTTGCAATGCACGCGGCATGCAGTGGACGTCGATACTTGTCGTTGTCGTAGCCTCTGTCGCTCTGAACGACCCGAGGCTTCGATAGTGATCTGCCACGCTTGCCGCTGATTGGCGGAATTGCTTCGACCAGCGCTTGAAGTTGAGTGACGTCGTTGCGGTTGGCGCCGGTCAGAATCACCGCGAGCGGGATGCCCTGCGCTTCGGTGATGAGATGGTGCTTTGAACCGGGTCGCGCGCGGTCCGTGGGATTCGGTCATGTTTTTGACCTGAGCCCACAGTGCGGATTGAAGAGGAGTCGACGATGACGCGAGACCAGTCGATTTGGTCGGCTGCGCCCAATCGCGCAAGCAGCACCTCGTGCAACTGCTCCCAGACGCCTGCGGCTTACCAGTCACGTAGGCGACGCCAGCAACTCATGCCGCTGCCGCAACCCATCTCGCGAGGCAGTAGGTCCCAACGCAGCCCTGTCTGCGAGACGAAGAGAATGCCGGTGAGCACTGCACGATTGTCGAGCGGCTTGCGACCCGGATAACGGGTTCGCCGTGGTTTGGGAGGGGGCAGCAACGGTTCGATGAGTGCGCACAGTTCGCCGTCGAGTATTGGCTTGGCCATGTCCTTTTCGTCGTCGAAACAATGAAAAGGTTAACAGCATTCATCGAGGGTTAACAGCCCCTTCGTTCATTTTGTTAAAGGCTCTAAGTGCAATATCGAACGATCGACTTGCCTCCATGACTCAAATCAAGACCAAGCTAAGAGGATAGTCACCTAGCGTGGCACTCGACCAACGCGCGAACGGTGGTTCTCGTTTGATCCGGGAAATTTTCCCTGATTTTCCCATGGGTCGTTTCTCGACAAGCAATCTGCTTTGCTGCATCATTTGATTCGACCACGACATCGTGTCAGGGGCCCGGTGGACACCGGCACGCCACTGAGTTGCAGATGGGACACGCGATGAACGAAGATCCTGAGCGTCAATGGGAAACGCTCCTCGATTCCATCGAGGATGGCCGCGTTATCCCGGTAATCGGCCCTGAACTCGTGCTGCTGCCCGACGACGGCATGCTTGTGCCAATTGACCAGTGGATTTCTAAAAGGCTGCTTAAGAGGCTGAACCTGCCTGAATCCGGTCTTCCCAAGCGGCTGACATACAACGACGTAGTGTCCAGATACCTGAGCTACGGCGGCGACCGGCAGGACATCTACTCGGACATCTACGCCATTCTCAAACCAGGCATCGCGCTCGCGGACGATCACGCGTTGCGTGATCTCGTATCTATCGAGCCGTTCAAGCTGTTCGTATTACTGAGCTGCGATCCGGCGCTAGCTCAAGCTATCGATGACGCACGGCCGCAGCAACGCGCGCAAAGGATCGCCTACGCGCCGAACAACATCAGCGACCTGCCTGTGCCGTTCGAGGACCTGACGCAGCCAGTCGTATTTCATTTGCTAGGCAAGGCGTCCTGCGCGCCAGAATTCGTGACCTGCGAAGAAGATCTTCTCGAATTTCTGCATGCGCTGCAGGACAGGCAGCGTCAACCAGAACATTTGTTCGATGCGCTGCGCGAGCATTATCTGCTCATTCTAGGTTGCGGCCTCAACGACTGGGTGACGCGCTTCTTCCTGCGCACATCGCGCAGCGCGGGGCTCTCGCAATCGCGCCGGTTCTGCGAAACGCTCGTTGGCGAACAGGCCGCTGACGCCGCCGGCCTGCTGCTTTTTCTCGAGAACTTCAGCCGCAAGACGCGCGTGGTCAAGACGAGCTCTTACGCGTTCGTGAAGGAACTGGCGCGCCGCTGGCACCTCCGGCATCACGACGACACCCCATCGCCTCGTCCCATTGCCGCCCCGCCAGTCGTGAAGATGGCTGCGCGTGGCGCGATCTTCATCAGCTATGCGAGCGAGAACCGGGACGCGGCGAAGCTGCTGGCCGGCGCGCTGAGCGTGCACCACCTCGACGTATGGTTGGACCGCGAAGCGCTGCAGGCCGGCGACGACTGGGACGAAAAAATCCGCCGCAACGTCGAGCGATGCTCCCTGTTTGTGCCCATCGTGTCGCGCGAAACGCTTCGGGAATCCAATCGCCGCCGCTACTTCTGGAGAGAATGGAACAGCGCGAGCCGAATCGCGGATGGCATCGCCGCGAGCGAGCCGTTCATCGTGCCGGTCGTGATCGACGGCACTCGCATGGACTGCACCGACGTCCTCCCCGCCTGCTTCAGCCGCGTTCAGGCAATCGACGCGCCGGGAGGAAAGATTGACCCCGCGTCGGTAAGCCGGCTCGTAAAGCTCGTGCAGGAATTCCATCGGCGTCAACCGGCGCATTGACGTGGACGACTTCGCGCGAGCCTCCCTGACGCCGGAGAGTCCTTGGCCGGGGCTCGCGTCATTTAGCGAAAGTGAGCACGGATTTTTCTTTGGCCGCGACAAAGAAACGCAGGCCCTGCTGCGCCTCGTGCGGCGCGAGACGCTGACGGTGCTGCACGGGCGCTCAGGACTCGGCAAAACCTCGCTGCTCAATGCCGGTCTGTTTCCTCTCCTGCGCGATGAAGGCAGGCTGCCAGTCTATATCCGCCTCGACCATGCACCGGACGCGGCTCCCCTTGTACAACAGGTGTTCGATTCACTGGTCCGGGCATGCGAACGCGCCGCCGTACGATGCACACTTCCCGCGCCGGAGGAAACTCTGTGGTCTTATTTTCAGCGCCGCGACGTCGAGTTCTGGAACGATCATACTCAGCTAGTCTGGCCGGTGCTCGTATTCGACCAGTTCGAGGAGATATTCACGGCTCAGCACGACAACGAAGCGGCGCGCGCGCGCGCCGCCCACTTTTTCATCGCGCTCTCGGAAGTAGTCGAGAATCGGCCGTCAGAAGACGTCCGCTCGCTGCTTGACCGCGATCCGGCGGCGGCAGGCCGTTTCGAGTTCACGCACGCTCGCGTGAATGTCATATTGAGCCTGCGCAAGGACTTTCTGGCGGAACTGGAGGTCTACAGAAAACGCATGCCGTCGCTGATGTACAACCGGCTGCCACTCACCGCCATGAGCGGCGAACAGGCGTATTCGGCCATCACGCGCGCTGGCGGCCAGCTCGTCGATGATGACATCGCCCGGCGCATCATTCAGCTCGCCTGGAAAAATGAACCCGCTCCTCCGGCTGACCGATCGAACTTTGAGTTCATGGAGATCGACCCGTCCCTGCTTAGCGTGGTGTGCAGTGAACTGAACCGCAAGCGGATCGAGCGAGGGTTGCCATTTATCGGCATCAAACTGCTGGAAGGAGCGGACCGCGAGATTCTGTCGAGCTTCTATCATCGGAGCCTAGAGGGATGTCCGGCTGACCTGCAAAAGTTCGTCGAAGAGGAACTGATTACCTCGCGTGGTGACCGCGACAGCCGCGATTATTTCGAAGCGCTCACGCGCGGCGACCACATGCGCGATGGAATAGAACTGCTCGTCAAACGCCGCCTGTTACGCATCGACGAGCGGCGCGGAATGCGACGGCTGGAACTGACTCACGACGTGCTCACGAGCGTCGTCAGGAAGAGCCGCGACATCCGGCGCGCTCGCGAGGCGATGCTCGAAGCGCGGCGCAAGCGCATCCGAGATGCGTGGCGCGCGTTGGGCGCGACCGCGCTGTGCGTGGCCGTGCTCGCCGTGCTCCTGGTCACATCTGAGTCGCACCGCCAGCGCGCTCGGCACGACGCGCTGATGGCACGCGCCGATAGCATCGAAAAAAGCAACTACGATCGCGCCCTGCTGCTGCAGCTCGAAGCAATGCAGAACACGCACGACGCGCGAGACATCGGGCGTCTCATGCAGCGGATCCTGGCGCATCCCGAACTGATCACCTTTCTGCGCAGGCATGAAGCGCCTGTGTTCGGCGTCGCATACAGCGACGACTCGAAGCTGCTTGTTTCCACCGGCTATGACCACACCGCCGCGATTTGGGACTCAGCCACGCATGGGGTCCTTGGCGTCGTCGCAGCGGCGCCGACAGAACTTTACGGTGCGGCGTTCCGGCCGAAGACACACGAATTTGTCACGGCGAACGGCGACGCTAAAACGGTCACGCTATGGAATGCCGACACGCGCACAAAAATTCGGGATTTCGACGGCTTCGAGGCGCCGGTCGTGAGCGTTGCGTTCAACCGTGACGGCACGATGCTCGCCGCATGCGATATCGCAGGCAACGTCCTCGTGTGGTCCCTCGCCGGCCATGCGAAACGCATCGCCTATCAAGGAGCACAGAGCCCGACGAACCTCGCCATCAGCGGCGACGGTAAACTGCTCGCCGTCAGCACAACGCAGCGCGTCGTCGTCTGGCAGCTGGCAAAGCCCGATCGACCTCTCGCGGTCCTGAGCGAGAAACGCAGCGGAGGGTTCTACAGCGTCGCCTTCAGCCCGGACGACCGCACGCTCGCGATGGGAGAAACCAGCGGATATATCGACATATTCGACATGGGCTGTGTGAGCGGCAGCGCTGCGCAGACTGTTTCCGTCGACTTGCGCAACGCCAGGTGCGGCGGCGCAAGCCCGCGCAAACCCTTGCAAGGCCACACCGAAGCGGTCAGAAGCCTCGCCTTCAGCCCGGACGGGCGGCAGCTCGCTTCATCGAGCGGCGACAGGACCGTCACGATATGGGACCTCGCGACGAGCAAGGCCGTCTTGACTCTAACTGGCCACACGGACAAGGTCTTCGGGGTAGCGTGGCGCCCGGACGGAATGCAGATAGCGTCTGCGAGCCAGGACCGCTCGGTGATTCTTTGGCGGCCCGACGCAAGCGGAGCCGTTAGCAAGCTACCGGTCGACGACCGTGTGGTCACGGCGCTTGCCTATAGTCCTGACGGCAAACGACTCGCCGCCGCGAGCGGATCCGATGAGGTCGTGATATGGGAACGCCAAAGCATGCAGCGCGTCGCATTGGCCGCACACGACGGCGTTGTGACGAGCATCGCTTTCAGTCCCGACGGAACACTGTTCGCGTCGGGCGGATGGGATCGCACGGTGAAGTTATGGCGCGCGGACGCTGACGCACGGTCCGCGCCGTTGCGCGTTTTCCCTCAGCCGGGCCGCGTCACGAGCGTCGTCTTCTCGCCCGACGGCTTGCTACTGGCCGCGGCCGCCGAGACGGCGACCACGCTGACGGATGTGCGCACGGGCGCAGTCGTCGCGTCCTATCCCAGACAGGGTGCCCGGCAGGAGGAGCTCGTACTCACGTTCAGCGCTGACGGCACCGCGCTCATCAGCGGAAGGGCGGACGGCAAAATTGTGTTGCACGACTTGCACGCCGCGCCCGGCAGCGTGCCGCGCGAACTGTTCAAGTGTCGCGACGCCGTGAGCGGACTCGCTTTGAGCCATGATGGGAAGAGGCTGGCTGCGTCGGACTGGCATGGCGTCGTGTATGCGTGGGATACGGCCAACTTCAACAAGCCAGTAGTCATGGAAGAGCATCAGAAGCGGGCGACGGGCGTCGCATTTGGCGTGACATCCGACGAACTTGCATCGGTTGGATGGGACCGCAATGTGATCCTGCACAACATGAGAGACATTCGTTCGCCCGTGACGATCGGAGGCGCGGCCGCACGTCTGCAGGCCGTCGCCGTCAGCCCGGACGGCAAGCAGCTCGCGGCGGCGGGCTTCGATGGCTCAGTCAGCCTTTGGGATATCGATCCCACAGCGCTGCGAAAACAGGCCTGTGCGATCGCCAATCGAAATTTGACTTCGGCCGACTGGCCCGACTCTGCCGGCTCACCGTCATTTCACTGCGTATGCGAAGGTGTTCCGTGTGCGGAAGCATCCGGGAGGCTAAGTACGCACAGCGTCGTGAGAACGCCCTGAAGGAATGAAGAAAGACATGGATACTCGACGCAAACTGACATACCTTGAAGAATCCGCGGCGCGAACGCGAAGTCTTGTGCCGTGGCTAGCCCGAACACGGACGCATCGACGGAGCCCCCCATGTCACGCTTTGGTGAAGCAGAAGATCCACGCCGCCGCTTGGTGATCAGCGCCCTCCTCGGCAGTACGCTCACGGGTTGGGGCACGGCGGGTCAAGCTTACGCGATGACCCTGTTCGGCGGTATGCCGCACAAATTGCCGCCGGGACAATCGGTGTTCAGCATCGATGGCACGTGTACAATTAACGGCGAGGCAGCGACGATAAAATCGCGCATCGCTCCGGGCGACACGATCGCGACGGGGCCACGCAGCCAGTTCATCTTCGTGGTCGGCGACACGGCCTTACTCATGCGCGACAACACGCAATTGCTGCTCGACAAGTCGACCGAAGTCAATACGCCTTCAACGCCCGTGTCGCTCAATCTGGCGATGGGCAAAGTGCTATCCGTCTTCGCGCCGGGGCGACCCGTCCGGATTGATACGCTGACCGCGCTTATCGGCATTCGCGGAACCGGGCTCTATCTAGAGACCGATCCGGAGCAGACCTACTTTTGCACCTGCTTCGGCACCACCGATGTCGTCGCGAAGGACGACCCGCAAAGCAAGACGACGGTGGTCTCCACACATCACGACCGGCCACTGTTCATCAATGCGGGCAAAAAATCGGCCGGCAACAGCATCCGCAATGCGCCATTCGTCAATCACACCGATCAGGAGCTGGCCGTGATCGAGACGATTGCCGGACGCGTGCTGCCGTCGTCGTTCCCAAGATTCGACACGTTGTATGAGCGCGACCAGGGCCGATATCGATGAAATACGCCGGGCTCATGTGGTCATTTTGGGGCGCCGTTGGAAATCCAGTTCACGAAGTTGTCGTAGTCGACTCTGTCGGGAGATCCCGGGCTGGCGGCCGAGTCGAATTGTGAGAACGGCAGTTTGCCGCCAGCGTGCGGCACGAGGGCGGCCGGTTTGAGCAGGAGCTTGCTCAGTCGGGTATCGGAGAAATTGATTCGGCTCGTGATTCTTTCGTACTGGCCCGCAGCCGACTTGAAATCCATCGGCGGCGTCGGATCTGACGGTGGCGAGGAGTGGCACGAGAAGCAATTGTTATTGATACTGCCAAGAATAGTGTTGATCTGAGCAAGCCGGATCGTGTTCTGATCGTACAGCGGAAGGCTGTTGTCGTTACTCACGAACACCTCGACGGTCGCGGGATCGCTCTTCACGCCAGCCCGGCTCGTCACCAGTTGCACCTTGTAGGTTCCCGTGGGCGCGGTTGCGTTGAAACGGGCCCGCGGCGCGTTTGCGTTTTCGATAGGCACCGCGGCCGGTGCGATGCCCGGAGGTGCGGAGACGACTGTCCAGCTATAGGCGTCGTTGAACGTCTGAACCGCTCGCAGTGGCACCCACCCCGTACGCACCGTGCGGGTGAGCGGTCCAGGATCCGCGATCGGACGCCCCGGTTGGATCACCTTCCCCGACGTCTCGCGGATGGGCAGCGATTCGGAAGAAGTCGGTACGAGCGTCTGCTCAAGAAACTGAGCGAGCTTTTCCGGGCCGTCCGTTTGCCAGAAGTTGTCGTACACAATCTTGGCAAGCGGCATGTTGCCCAGATCGATCATATAGTGCCGTGTCAGCGGGGCGTAGCTCTTGAAGGTCGCATAGTCGTCGAAGTCGAGATGGATATCGGTGTTGTTGTAAGCCCTCGCGTCGTCCCGGACCATATGACACGCGCGGCACGATCGTGCGATGACGCTGCGATACAGGTCCGGATTGTTGCTGGCCCATGAAACCGGCATGTAGGTGTCCGCATAGACGTCGTTGGGAAGTCCATCGCCGCCGTACGCGTTGCGAATCAGATTCGCCGCGCCGCCCTGCCATTCGTTCACGTTCGCTTCGCGCCTGAAGGCCTGCTCATCGGGGCAGTTGTTGCCGCCGCTCCCGGCGGCCGACGGGTACGAACACATGACGAAGCGGTTCATAAGCTTGAGCGCGGCTTCATTATCGGCGCGCGTGTTTCCGGCCATCGTCGAGAAATCGAAGTTGCTGACTTCGAACGGCTGCAGGCGCGCCTGCGCATCACCATCAGCGTTGGACGTTCCGGTCAATGTCGCGAACAATGGACGGCCATAGAAAAGCTGACCGCTTGCATTTCTGTCGAGTGCATCGCCGCGTCCGCCGTGACAGGTGAAGCAGACCCCCGGCATCGCCTTACTTCCTCGTCCGTCGATGTCGACTGTCAATTTGCGCTGCCCCGTAACTGGATCGAAGTTAAAAAACTTGGCGAACGGTGCGTCGTTCGGCCCGGCGCCAGGTCTTGGGCTGAATTCGATGGCGTTGTAATGAATGCGCCAGCGCGTGTCCTTCAGGATGGCAGCGTTGAGACTTTCCGGCCTGTAGCCATAGACGCCACCCGGGCTCGTCAGGTAGTTCTCGACGAGAAACGCGATGGTCTTGCGCGCCGGGTCGCGCCGCGCCGTCATCCTGCGCCCGTAACCAAGGTCGCGCACGTCGCCAAATACGGCGCTGACTTCGGTGCCCGTACCGCTTCCAAAGCCGTTTGCGGCTTTCCACTTGTCGAGCGTATCCCTCTCGTTGAGCGGATCGATAGCCGCGTAATACGCCTTCGCATAGTCTTCGGAAAGCGTCTGCGCTTCTGCCAGTTGCGTGGCGTCGGGAGGTAACTGTGGGTTCGGGAAGATCAGAAACATGTCGGAACTCGTCGGCGCCGCGACGGGCGGTGCAGAAGGTGACACATCGTTGCTGCTGCCGCCAGTGCACGCGGCGAGCCACGATCCAAGCGCGAGTGCAGGGAGTAAGGTAAACGGTCTCGAAGTCATGGTACTGCCCTCAGAAGCGGTGCTTGTACGTGATGATGAACTGGCTGGACACATAGGGCACGTTGCTTGCCCCTTCGAAGTCAGGCCGTTCCGTCGGCGTCACATGTGCATAGCGCCACGAGGCATCCAACGATCCGTTCCGGCCGATCGGGTGGACATAGCCCAGCGAGGTGAACCACATGTGCGCCCGGAAGCGGTAACTAAAGAAGTCGTTGCGATTAAACGCGTCGTCGCGAACGAAGACGTTTGCAACGTCGATGTTCTCTAGCGTCAGCCGTCCGGAGGACACCGCGTCGCCAAGCCGGTATTCCGCATTGGCGTAGAAGCGCCCCCCCGCGAGTGTCCGATAGTTGACGCTAAGTTGCGCGGCGTTGTCTACAGCTGCGAATACATCGCTCTTTGCGTAGCGCTGATTATGGGCAAGCGTACCCGACACCCGGATGCGATCGGTCACAGGCTGATCGATCGTGCCGCCCACCGAATAGCGATAACCCCTTCGCAGGTCCGAGCCGTACTGGTTGCCTTCGAAGAGACTGAAGACAGAGACCACTGGCGCATAGAAAGCAATTGAGGGCCGGTATTGAAGTTGTCCATATAGTCCTGCGTAAACGTTCGACAGTTTCGTATATGTCCGGAACCCTTCGGCGCCGCCGTACACATCGAGCATGAGCCGGAAGGAGTTGCCGAGAGGAACGAAGAATGTCTTCGCGATCTCCCCTTTCAACGACTCGTCGGAAAGCTTATCGATGGAATCGCGTGCGCGGCTAACGTTGTTGTCATAACCGACGCCCAGACTAGCCGCGATGTCAAGCGGCTTGCGCGGAAGCGCCCTTTGGCCCGCGTCGCCGGGAGCGGAAACGTCCGGAACCGTCGGCTCAGGCGTGTCGGCGAAAACGGTCTCACTCATCGCCGCGACGAGCAGCAGTGCGGGAAGCCGTCTCCGCCCGCATGCTCCGCATGCCGGCCCCAGACGCGTCATCTTGAAAGCGGAAGCGAATCTCATAGCATCTCCGCAGAAGAGGTGCAGGCACGATCATTTTCATGACCGCGCGCGACGGTCCGGAGAACATCGCCATTCGAACGGAGAACTCGTCGAATCCATTTACAGTAGTCGCTAGCCCGTGAACTTGTGATGAGCTTTTGAACGTATCAGGACGAGCCGCCGCAAGCGCATTGCCAATCTCTAGCGCTGATGCGCGCGTCTCTTTAAAGTCGGTGCGCACACCTAACTTCCTTTTTACATCCAGAGGAGATCGGGTACAGTCCGACGCGGCGTATTTGGAAGGTATATTGGCCGTTAAGGTTTGACAATTCCACTAACGTGGGTTCACTCGTATTCCTGATGGCGACTTTGCATCTCGTTGTTTGCGAGTATTTTCCTTGCACATGCGGGATATCGGGAACCGTTGCGCCGAGGCCACAATGCGCCGGTTCTGTCCGTCGATGCAGGAGAGTGGAACAAAGTTGGAGACGTGAGTCGTCACGTTGGGCGAAAGCTCCGAGAGTGAACGTACCGAATGCACTTAGAGTGCTCAAGCATGCAGCCGTCGAAGGCTGACGCTCCTCTGCAGCACGGGGGCGTCCCTATGGCCGACCACCGCATCTGTTGGCTTGCGACATGCGTCGATTGATGACTTAGTTCATGAACGACTCTGCTGCGCCCTCGAGATACGCACCGCTGCTGCCCCGCTTTCTCATCGTCCACCAGAACCGAGACATTGTTTCGGACGCGTGCTCGTAGCCGCCGGCCTCGCCCTAGCGGTTACGGAGGACTTCTCATAGAACCGCCTCAACCTGCCCCAAACGTATGCGCTAGCTGGGTACCAAGTGCGACTCGTCCGCATCTCACCGCATCAGGAATGTTGGCCCAAGGCCCTCCGGCATTTCTGCATGATCCCCGGTGCCCGTTCGAACGTGCTGAGTCATGCTAGGAGCACACGCCTTATGTAAACACTTATTCGACGCTGAGCCGCATCGACTCGCATTCACTGTCGGACTAGACAACCATAAAATTCCGCGCGCGCAAGCAGCAAGGTCTACTTGCCGCCCAGTTGCGCGCAGTGTAAACGAGGAACGGCCCATCCAATCAGTGCGTGTTTCAAAAAGCGCGATTCCTGTTGTGGGCGAAGAAGGGTTCATCAGCAGCGCTAGTGAAACGGTCGAGCACTGGATTCGCTCGACCACGCGAGGCAACCGACGGCCAGAACCGGCCGTTGGGCGCCCTGGCGCCGAGCATGGCCCATCCGCATTGACCGGCGAACGGGGTTTCCCACGCTCGATGTTGAAACTCAAGTTGTGCTGCCAGAATCTAGAGATGAACTAGAATTTCGACAACAAATCGCTCTGGTGCGGCCCCGCCTTACCTGATGCCACGGCCTGCTTGCTTACACGGGGAACGCTCCCCGAACTACGCATCGGCCTCCCATTGGCAAGAGCAAACATTCGTTGTTGATGGATTCGGAGGCGTGCGTGGACAAACAAAACTTTCGTGCGGCATCAACCGAGTCGTCATCGTCTATCGAGCCGCGAGTCACCCGCGAGTCAGAGACGCTCTCGCCGACCACGACCCATCGACTGGATGATCAAATTGCCTGGTACGACAAGAAGAGTGTCGCTGCGCAAAGAGCGTACAAATCGATCAAGCTTGTGCAGATAGCGATCGCTGCGGCAGTTCCACTCGTCGCCGTATCCAATCTGACGGAGCCATCACGTATTACTGCAGTGCTCGGAGTGCTGATGTTGGTTCTCGAGGGGATCCAACAAATGAATCAGTATCAGGAGAACTGGATCAGGTATCGATCGACATGCGAGGCGCTCAAGCATGAAAAATATACCTGTCTTGCCGGCGCGGGTCCGTACGCCAAAGCCAGCGATACGAATGCGGTCCTCGCCGATCGCATCGAAGGGCTAATATCGCAGGAGCACGCAAAATGGGTGTCAACGCTGTCGAATGAAAAGAGTGCAGACCGGTCGACGCCCATAAAGTAACGGCGAGTTCATCCTTTGACCCCGGTGCGCTCATGCAAACCACTCAGTGATTCCCGAGGCTCGATCGTTGATGTTCCGTACGAGTGGCACGTTGCGGTTCGCCTGGGCGGCGAAAACGCTCACCGCAAAGCTCACCATCATCCGGTCCTGCTCCTGCCCGACGCGCCCGTCACCGGGCACCATATACCTGACTTGCTTGCGGCTCGCTATGTCGCTTGATTGCGATGGTTTATGTTCTTCGATTCTGCTATTCATGCCCGCCGAAACAAGCGCGAAGCTAGCAAGGCCGGCGCATCCGATGCTGCCACCGGGTGCACCGGATGATCGGCGGAAAACTGATAGGCGCGCGCGGTGACCGGCCCGTGCACGAGCAGCGGCGAACTCGCCACGTAGCGCAACGTGACAGTCGCGATGCTGGCGACAGCGTCCTTCGCATTCGCCGCCGGTGGCTGGCAGCCCATGTCACGGCTCCCCGTGGCCAGTCCTGCCGGCCGAGGGGTCTGGATAGCGGGCGGCCGCGCCGGTGTCGACGCCGTCCGGTTGGTCAGTTCGGCCCGCTTCTGTCCGCAGCATCCCATCGTCGTTCCCCTTCGTTAGTTCCACCACGGTGGGGTGTTGGCTCGTGCGATGCATCAGTCCCGCTGCACCGGAAAGCGCCAGCCAGACGCACCACCAGTTCCGCCCGGGCGGGCTGACGAACATCGCCATCGGCGCAGCCACCCATAGGCTCAGGCAATAGAAGCAGTCGAGGACAGCGCCAGCATCGCCCACGCGCGCGCGCAGACGTACGATCAGGTCGAATGGTCCGTCCTCTAGAGCCAGCAGATGCGAAATTCGCCAGACCGCCAGCGACGCCAACACGAAACTCGGCCAGAAGTCCGTCATGGAATGTCATTGATAATGTTGATCGCGTAGAGGATTGGTCCGGTGGTGTGATTGCCCCCACTGTCGCCCACATGCGTGGTGTCCGATACCGACAGCACAACCACATAGGCGCAACGCTCTCCACGTAGGATCTTCGGCGAATCTGGCGGCAGCGGGCCGGCTCCGCCGTCCAGCGACGCGACGATGTCCCAGTCGGCGAGCGTGCCAAAGGTACCAGGCGGCAGCGCTGGCCACACGTTGGGCACTCGTGTCGTCGGTGTCGCGCCAGGGATCACGGCGGTGGCAAGCGGGTCGCCGTTGCGCTCGAAGAAGAGGCCATAGCTGCCGAAGTTGTCGTTCGGCCGCTGCTGTGGCGAGCCAGGGTCGATCGGCGGGTCCCAGGCCAAGCCAAGGATCTCGGCTGTGGTTCCAACGTAGTCCCTCAGATGCAGGTCGCCGCAACCGGTCACGCCGCCGATCGACTTGATCAGGCCGATGGGCTGCCTGTTGTCGATCCACACCACCACTTGGTCGACTGCCGCCACCGATCCTGGGAAAGTCTTGGGCGTCACCGGCGTGTCACGCGTCTCGAGAAAGATCACGTAGCGGCCGTTTCGCGGGCTGCTGTCCCAGAACGGGATCGCCTTAACCTTGGGCACGGTATAGAACAACGGCGGCGGCAAAGGGTTGGGGCAATTGTTTGCCGCCCATTGCGCGACCAGGTTGCCATTCAGGATGATGTTGGGCGTGATCACCGGAAAGCAGCCTGACTGCCATGGGTGACTCGGAACGTCGTCGAAGATGACCGGTGCGGGCAACATCGGACTGTTGCCGGGCTGGCTGGCGTCCGGGAAGGACGGCACCGGCGACAGCGGCGGCACCGCGTAGTTCACCAACGTGTATTGCGAAAGGATACGGTCGCAGCCGACCACGTAGGCACTCCCGTAGACGCTGAAGGCGCCACCGATCGACAGCTCCGGCTCGCTCGTGCTGGGGTTGTTGACCGCCTTAATGAGTTTGGTGAAGGAGCCGGGGTTGAACGGGTCCTCGGCGACGAGCGCGTTGACGGTGGCTGCGTCAGTAATCTCCACTGCGGTGGCCTTGATCTGGAAGTCGCAACGGCAAGTGACCCGGCCGCCAGCAGCGTTGAACACGTCGAGTTGGACCGTGAATGCCGTGATGCCTGCGGGCAGTAAGCTCACGTCCAGCCAGCCCAGGGTGTCACCGACGACGACGCCGTTGGATTGAATCTGCGCCGGCGGCCGGCCGCAGCCTGGATAGACCACCGCCGATCGCATGAGTGCGCCGCCGCACGAATATTGCAGAGTGTAGTGGTCAAACGCTGCTCCCGCGGCCGTGCCGGTAATGACGATGCCCACCAGCGGTGAACAGGCAGCGACAAATTCGGCCTCGACACAATCAGCCTCGGCCGGACCCGTGATGTTGCACACTAAAGGGCGCATGCACTGTACCAAACAGCGGCGGTAATGCACGAGGCAGCGCACTACGTCGACCAGGTTTTTGGCGCCAGCTAGACAGCAGCCTAGGCGGATCGCGCACAGGCACCAGCAACGGCAGAAACCGAAAAACAGCGACTTGCTCTCCCTCTCGAAAGTCTCACGGCCAAGAAGGGCTTGCGCGGCCTCCACAGTGAGCAACCGCTCGACCACTGCTGCCGAGGCGCCTTCGCCGTCGAAGCAATCGATACTGCCGTCGAGCACACCGTCGGGGATGCCGTTCAGGAATTCAACCGTCGACAGTTGGTCCGTGAGGTAGGGCTTATAGGCCCCCGCAGCAAGCGCGACGAGCGTCTGAAAGTCCTTGTCTTCCTCGGCCGTCGGTGGGGTTGCCACCGGCTTGCCGATTACTTGGCGCACGCATAACCAATAGCGATACAGGTAGTATACGAAGGCGCGGAAGTTTCTCGGCCGGCGACAGATTAACCAGCCAAAGATCAGGCAGCAACGGACGTGCAGCAAGCACCAGCGCCATTGCTCCACCGGTCCCAGCAAGTTGCGCGCTTCGGGCGGAAGCACGCGAAGCACCACCTCTTCGGTCGAGAAAGACTCGAAGATGCGGCTGGCGGTCGCCAACTCGTCCTCGCATTCCGCCACGTGGTTAAGCACCTCCCTTGGTTAGCGCCTGCGGATTTTGCGCGCGCTGGAGGTCCTCTTCCAACATGCCTTGGTAGGCTGCTACCAATGCCTTCAGGCCGAACTGAAAGTCAGCATCGCTCAGTTCGGCCGCAGTAGGCTGAGACTCGTCGTTATCCATCGGTTGCGCCATGTCGACCTCCGAATTTTCGCAATACGAAGTATGTGGAAAACATACATTTGCTAACGGTGGTATTCGATGAACCTCAGCGGTCTTTGTGCGCGATTTTCTCCGTGCCTTCGCACAGATCGCTTCGTCTTGGTCATCGTGCTCTTGTCAATCTTTTAGTGGCGAGACTTATCTCAACCCCTATTGCGACGGAACCCACCGTCGGGTGGCTAACGTGCGGCCGATCGACAGCGTGCATCCACAGGGCATGCACTTATTGCATCTCGGTGGCGTATGTCCATAGCATAAGGGAGCCGTGTGTGTAGTTGTAACGCATACCGGACACCCACGATCTAATAAAAAGCGACATCGCGCCAAGCATCCGCAGACGCTTCGTCTTTCGATTAGCTATCCTTAGGCAACAAGTCAAAATCGGCCACGTTTCTCTAGAAGTTGGCGGCAAGATCTTTGTAGTTAGTGGCCGCAAGAACGACCTGTGGGAGCAATTGAACAACTGCTGGTAGGCGCCCAGAGACAGAAAGCGAGCGGTCATAGCGCCCGCGACATGTTGGCTTTCATTTGGGATGAGTAATATCGCCGTGCGTCGAGCAAGGGCACGCTTCGACCCGACCCTTCTCTATAGAGTTGAGATTTTAATTTGCCTCCACCGTAGCCACATGCGCCACTCGAACCCTATTGCGCCGCCCAATAACGCTGGCCACAACGGGATTGAAGCGCTTGAGGTTACCCCGGGATACTCTTTCCCAGCCTTTCGCAGATGCAGCGAATCGCCGACCTCTCTCAGTACAAAAATAGGTCAGAAAACTGAGCAAGGTAGATATTTCTAATAGGTGGTTTTGCGGATAGAAATATGCATCATGCATAAACACCAATTGAGCGACAACTGTCAGTGCTACAAGCCAGAACACTTGACTGTCTGTCTATTGATTGTCCGCTTTACCACATACATGGCGTCTAACGCCGGCAGCATCCGTACGGCCGCATTGGCATCACCTACGCCGCTAGCAAGCCTAATCTGACGAAGCTGCTGACCCTCGGCCGAACCGGTTCGGGACAAGTGACTGTTTCATTCGCTTCTCTTCGCGCATCCGGCTTTATGCCCACGGAAGAAAGGCCTTGACATGATCGACATGCCATCCTTTATTAATTCCGTGACCAGCCTACTTCTTCGCTAATGGATCCGGCTCAATGGCAACGAGGCGGGTGACGCGGTTGAGAGAAACTGTGCAGGAATGCTCCGCGGACCTGCCCGAACAAACACTGCTATCCACGGATAGTAGAGCCGCTCAGGTCGGTCGTGTAGTGTCGTTCTCGAGACTCATCTACTGAGGATTCCAATATATTTGCGGGACGGTGAGGCACCCTCCTCAAGCAAGCCGACATCGACCGTCCGTTGTCGAAATCCGGACCATTGAAATCGTTCACGGTTGGTCCACGGGAGGAACTCATGGGACGTCCGTTCGACTCACTGGCGCGCGCAATCGTCTCAGCCTCGGCCGCCGGTTTCCTCGCAACCTCTGCAATCGCTACCGCCCAGACCGAGGCGAGCGGGGCGGCGGTAAGCGAGGCCGGTGCTGAGACAGCGCAAACCGCAGAGCAGCGTCAGGCAGCGGAGCGTGAGGCATGGCGACGCGCGCTACTCACCACGCCCCGTCCATCGAACGGCTGCTTCACAGCGGTCTTTCCAGGACGAGAGTGGCGTCCCGAGGCCTGTAAGCCAGCGCCCCCGCACAAGCCCTACCTGCCGAACGCAAAAGACGTGATAAGCACGATCGATACTGTTGGTGGCACCGGCGGCCCAGACTTCACCGCGACCGTCACCGGTCACATCAGCCAGAGCGAAGGCTCCTTCGACAGTGCGACCGGAATCACAAGCTCCGGCGCCTACACGCTTCAGCTCAATACCGACTTCTTCCAAACCAGCGTCTGCTCCGGCTCGCCCGGTGGCATGAGCGGCACTTGCCACGGCTGGGTACAAGTTTGTGTACTCATCGGACGGGGCAGCCTTCATTCAGTACTGGCTCATTAAGTACGGCCCCAACGGTTCGACGTGTCCACTACCCAGACACTCGGGCTGTGACGGGTTCGTTCACTCAGACGGTTGGTGCCCCTTTGACTTGCACAATGGTTTCGTCTACTGCGCCGTCGATGCCGCGTCGGAACCCTCCGGCGTCACGTCGAAGCCTCTGTCCGCGGTCGGCTCCTTGAAGCTCTCCGGCGCGGCGACGACCGGCAGTACGAACGACTCGATCATCTTCACCGACTCCGGCATGCCTCACGGGGCTACAGGCGACAATCGCTTCCCCGACATGGGTAGCCAGTGGCAACAGGCGGAGTTCAACGTTTTCGGCAATGGCAACGGCAGCCAGGTAAGTTTCAGCAGTGGCGCGAACCTGCGTGTCCGGAACGAAGTGCTGAGCGGGACCAACGCAAAGCCAGGCTGCTCGCTCAGATCCTACACGGGCGAGTCGAGCAACCTCACTCTTTCCAATACGCCACCCGGCTCTGCTTCGCCCACGCCCGCGCCTGCTCTCGTATTCGACCAAAAGAACCCTGCCCCGTCCGGTGCAGTCGCAAGCTGTTTGGACGCGGCTAGCTTCGGTGACACGCACCTGACCACCTTCGGCGGCCTCATGTACGACTTCCAGGCAAAGGGCGACTGCCTCCTGATGCAGGTCGGGCCCGGGTTCAAGGTGCAGGCCCGGCAAGTTTCCGGCGCACCCACCTGGCCCAACGCATCCGTCAATCGGGCAGTCGGCGTGCAGACTGGCAAGAACCGGGTCGCCATCTGCATGGGTGGGCGGGTCGCGGTGAACGGTAGACCGGTCAGCCTGCGGGACGGGCAGAGGCGCCTCCTCGCGGGCGGGGGTGCCGTCATCCGACGGGCGGACACTTACGTCGTGTTGGACCCGAACGGTCACACGATGCGAGCGACCATGCACCCCACGAACATCGACGTGACCGTCGGGCTCGGACGCTGGCCGATGGACGTGACGGGGCTGCTCGCAAACCAGGAGAGCGTCCGTGTCGTGGCTGCCCGGGACGGCGAACCTCTTACGAGCCCGTTCGCCTTTAAGGAGCTTTACGGCCACTATCGGCAGAGCTGGCAAGTTGCACCATCAGAGTCAATCCTCTCCGACTGCGGCGGCGCGCCGGACGCGGGGCCGCCCAATGCGCCGTTCTTCGCCCGCGATCTACCGCGGGACAAACTCCCGCAATACGAGGCGATCTGTGCCCAATCTGGTGTAAAGGAAGGGCCATTGTTCGACGCGTGCATAATCGACGTTGCGGTGATCGGCCCGAAAGCGGCCGAGGCGTATCGTACCCGGATAGCGCCCGTTCCGGTCGCGGTCGGTGACGCCAAACCGTAACCCTATCGATTGCCGAAGAAGATGGACGCGCCGCGGCCAGGACGACTTTCATCCGGTCAGGGCAAGCGCTCGGAGAACTGTCACCATGTCTTTAAAGCCGTGAAGGACCTCGCGCCCACAGCGCGGGTGCGCTTCTTGGCGGGCGCCCTTATTTCAGTGTTCGACGCGTCCGCTTGATCGCTGGGTGCGATTGACTACTGCGTTCCGTCACTGAAATCTGAATCGGCTGCTCGGCGAGGGGATTGTTTGGTCACTTCACACCGGCGCCGCTAATGGCGTTGACGATCCAGGCCGACATGTCGACTGACCGAAAGTGGCCGACTGTACGCATTCGACCCTTCATCGAAAGCTGCTGTTCCATGCGGCACCGCAGCTTTAAGGTGCCATTACTGGCTTAATCGCATCTTGTCAAGCGTCTGAAACAAACTGCGAAACCCAGTTCGCCCTCCCCTGTTCGACTATCTATGAGCGTCCGCCGGTCGACAGGACGACAGCGCAAGCACTTGGTAACGTCGCCTAGAATGCTCGCTGTTTGCCGTGGCGCCGGGGACCATGACCTCAGCGACGTTCAGCCGGAGATAGCTGTCGTCGACCGCGGCTACAAGGGCGTCGCCGTTGATGGTGTGAAGGGCTATCACCCGGGCCTGCGACGCGGTATCCCGCGCGGCTTGCGCGCGATGATCCGGCGGCGCAGCGCGATCGAGCCGGCCATCGGGCGCATGAAGGCCGACGGCAAGCTCGATCGCAATTGGCTCAAGGGTTCGCTGGGGGATGCGCTTCATGCCGTGCTGTGCGGTGCCGGCCACAACCTGCGGATGATCCTGCGCAAGCTGCGGCTTTTTTACGCCCTGATTCTCGCCGCTTTGCTCAACTCCAAAAACTCCGTTCCCTCGTCTGTCTAAACTTTCCCTGCGCGAGAACGAATTGTTCAGGGCCGACTGCTTAATCAGAATTTATGGCGGATGCCCGTCACAAGGAGGAACTGATTGCCGTTGCTGGACGCACCCGATGCGCCTGTAATCTGTGCAACGGCGTTCGTCGCTCGCTGATAAATCAGGTCGAGATAGACGTCCGTGCGCTTCGAGAGGAAGTATTGGATGGCGCTGGTTGTCTGCCAATAGTGCCAGCTTTGCTTCTGGCCATTCGAAGTCACGCCCGTCCATGTTTCACCAATGGCTGCGCGAATCGACGGGGTAATGGTATACCGCAGACTCGCCTCAGCGTTTTGATAAGTCTGGTGTTGGCTTGAGGGCGTGAGTTCGAAGGCGACGTTTGTGTACATTGCCCCCACCCCCAAATCGCCAAAGGTGTAGACGCCGCCAAATCCCCAGATCCGCTGCTGGGTGATGCCCTTCAAGAACGTGTAGTAGTTGTCGGAGGGAATAGCGCCGGTGGTGTCCGTCGCAGGATTGTGCAGTTCGACGTAAGCAGCACCGAGTTGCAGCGGACCGCCAGCATAGCTCGCGCCCACGCTCCACGACCGATTGGTCGCAAAGTTGCCCGCGTTATTGCCGAAGCCGTACATGGAGTTGACAGTCAACCCGTGAAAGCTCGGCGTCACATACTTCACGGAGTTGTTAGTTCGGAAAGTGTTATTGAGATCGTCCGTGTCGAACGGATGCGTGCCGTATTGCGACGTATTTGCTGACATCTGTAACGGCTCAAGCGAATCCTGCGCCGCATTGTACTGGCGACCAAATGTCAGCGAGCCCCAGCGATCGCTAGAGAGACCTACCCACGCCTGCCGCCCAAAAATTCGCCCGTTGGCACTTGCCGTACCTGTCTGCAAATTGAAGCCGTTCTCAAGGCGAAAAATTGCACGATTCCCTCCGCCGAGATCCTCTGTTCCGATAAGTCCCCATCGCGAGCCCTGCTCGCTGCCCGAAGTCGCTTGATAGTTGGCGTGGCCTCCCTGATTATTCGTGTAAGTGAAGCCGCCGTCGGCGATGCCATATAACGTTACGCTCGACTCTGCGTGCGCTACCAACGACAGACCTATGCCGCTAATGGCGAGCAACGATGCCCGAACTGTCTGACTACGCATGATGCTTTTCCCCTTGTTGTTGAGTCCTGCTGTTAGAAGCCAACGCGCGACAAATCGAGAGCCGCCGCGCAGTCGCTGGCCGCGATATGTCGTTCGCGAAAAAATCGGGCAAAACGGTTCCCTGACATCGCGCTACACGCGATGTCACGCGGGAAATTAACGAAGCAAAGGCGGGTGTGCTAGCCGGTCTTGCGATCGCTCGCAGGTGCCCGCTGGATCCCTCGGAATGAAGCAGAATTGACGAGTGGTAGCAGGACATGCGACGCCTGCCCCTCCCCGAAATGAATGCGATTCACCGCCACACGCGGGGCGCGCGCTAGCGCCGGCGGCTCGCCGCTATTCGGGTTCACGTCAAAATGCGGAAAATTACTGCTCGAAATGTCAAGACGAATACGATGGCCACCCTTGAACAGATTCGCCGTCGCGAACGGCTCGATGGTGATTTCGTAGACGCGGCCCGCGTCCAGCGGGCGCGGATGCGTCCACGAGTCATGAAAGCGACAGCGAAAGATGCCGTCGGTCAGATTCATCGCGTAGCCGTGCGGATAGTCGGCGTTCGGGGGATAGACGTCGATCAGTTTCGCAGTGAAGTCGGTGTCGGGCGCATCGGAAGAAACCCACAGCTTCACAACAATCGGTCCGACAACGGCAACATCCTCGTCGAGTGCATCAGTCTGAAACACCAGGACGTCTGGTCGCGCCGATAGCGGCATACCCGGATGGCGCGAACCGAAGAAGCGCGGATCTTCTCGCTGGTCGAACGCGCCGCCTTCGAAGACGGGCGCACCCGAGGTAAGCGCACCGCCGATGGTCGGCACAGGGTTTGACGGATCGAACGAATACGATGTTGACGTTCGCGTTGCCTGCAAAGCGTCGTTCGAGGCAGACAGTGAACCATCAGGCCCGAGATAGAACGGTGTGAACTGCGTTTCGGGTAGCGGCCATTGCGATGAGCGCACCCATCGGCCGCCATGCTCCATCCGACCGTGCAAATTGCGTTTACCGCTCCCACCACCCATCATAAAGATGCGCACGAGGTCCTCGTCCGAAGGCTTCGTTGCCTCATGCGGTTTCAGCCAACGGTCGAACCACTGCGCGCGGAACGCGAGCCAGTCGGACGCGATTTGCCCTTCGATGACCGCCTCCGGACCGAAGTCCACGTCGCCGCTATAAGGCAGATTGCGGTCGCCATGCAGCCACGGCCCCATAATGAGATAGGCCGGCGCGCCCGGCTTTCCGGACAACGCCTCGAAGTTGTCGAGCGTGCTGCGTACATATGCGTCGTACCAGCTGGACATCAACACAGTCGGCACGCGGGTCATTGTCTCGTAATAGCCTTCCGCATATATCCCCGGCTGCTGCCAGTATTCGTCAAAGACGTCGTGAGTCCACTGTTCGAACAGGTAGCGCTCATACTCCGGCACGGCCGTGAGCGGTGAATGACCAGGCCGCCATGGCATACGGCCGAACCATTGGCGCAGATCGGTAGCATCGAGTGCGGCCGCGATTAGAGGATCCCCAAGCGCCGCCGCGCTGTTTTTCGCCCGGTTGAATGCCCATGTCGCCTGCTTGAGTTCAAACGCGCCGCCCTGACGGATGCCGCAGTGGTAGCCGTTTGCGAAGCCACCCGAGTCGAGGACCATGCACGCGAGCCCCGGAGGATTCAGACAGGCGGCCGCGAGCTGCGTATGCGCCGCATACGACAGGCCCATCATGCCAACTTTGCGATTCGACCACGGCTGGCGTGTGATCCACTCGATCGTATCAAACCCGTCCGGCCCCTCGGAAATGTACTTCGTGAAATTGCCTTCGGACCGATAGCGGCCACGACAATCCTGCAGCACGACGGCATAGCCGCGCGAGGCAAAGTACCGAGCAACATCCGCGCGATTCGCAGGCGGCTCGCCGTGATGGATTTCCGAGCGTGAGATATCCGATTTGCCGTAAGGAGTGCGTTCCAGAATCGTCGGCAATGGCCCATCAATGTCCAACCGGTAGCCAGTCGGAAAATACACGTCAGTAGCAAGGCGTACGCCGTCGCGCATGGGAACCATCGTATCGGACATCGGGTTCGAAATCGATGCAGAATCGGGCTGTCCCCTGCGCAGTAATACGTCGGTCATGGTTGAGTCTCGATGAAGAGCAGCGAAGTGCGTTCAGATTTGTTGGGATGAAAAATCACACCACGGCGTGTGGCCCAGTAGCCAACCGGGAAGTAAAGCGGCACGATTCCGTAGTCACCGAATCCCGCGCGCGCAGCCCGCTGCAGCAACTGGTTTCGGCGCGCTGGATCAAAAGTGGTCGACGCCTCACGCAGCAGTTGGTCAAGTGCCAGGTTCGAATAACGCGTGCGGTTAAAGGCGCCCGTGCCGAGCTCGCGTGAGTAGCTCTCGAGCACGTTGGTCAGTGCGATGGCCGAGTCACTGGTTGTGTTGCCGAAACTGAACACAAACGCGCTGTAGCTACGGTGGGCAGCGGCGCCGGCGTAGACGTTGTACGGTTGCGTGACGACGTCGGTTACCGCGATGCCGCCACGCGCCAGCATTTGCCCGAGCGCCTGTCCCAGATCGCCGTCGCTCGTGAAGCGGTCGTTCGACGAATGGAGGGTCAATCGGAAGCCATCTGGATAACCGGCGGCGGCGAGCAGGCGTCGCGCGCCGACGGGATCGTAACGGTCCGGTTTCAACTGAGGATCATAACCACCCATACCCGGTGGCACGATTTGCGCGGCAGGTAGTCCCGCACCGCTCAGCAGATGCTGGGTGATCGCTTCGCGGTCGATCATCTTCGAGATTGCTTCTCGTACACGCACGTCGCGCAGCGGATTGCGCTTCATCGCGGAGCCGTCGGTGGCTTTGACGAAGGGGGACGCGTCGCGCGACGAATCCAGAGCGAGGTAGATGAGCCGCGCGGACGGGCCGGAGAACAGAGAGACGCCGCGTTCCCGGCGCAGGCGCGCGAGCGTCACGGGTGGCACATTGTCTATCACGTCGGCCGAGCCGGAGAGCAGGGCCGAGAGCCGCGCCGCATCGTTCGACACGAAGCGGATTGTGCATGTGTCAAAGATCGCTCGCTTGCCCCAATAATTCTCGTTGCGCGCAAGTTCGAGGCGGTCACCGGGAATCCATCGTACAAGTCGATAGGGGCCGGTGCCGACGGCGACGGAAGGCTGGCCATAGTCGTTGCTTGGATGCCCCGCGCTGGCTCGCTGCGATTCGATATAGACGAGCCCGACCTGCTCGACAAATGCTGGCGATGGCGTTCTCGTCACAATCCGAAACGTGAGCGGATCAACGATCTCGATATGCTCGATGTTCGCGACCGCTCCCGAATACGGCGCGGGGCTATTCGGCACGGATCGTGCGCGGCGCAGCGAATACGCGACATCGTCGGCTGTCAGCGGCGAGCCGTCCGAGAATCGCACGTTCGGCCGCAGATGGAATTCCCATGTGGTCGGATCGAGCGCGCGCCACGACACCGCGAGTCCAGGCTTCACCTGGAGGTTGTCGTCCTGTTCGATCAGACGCTCGAAGATGTTTTCGGCGGTCTGCATGTTGTTCTGCGTACGCGAGAACAACGGATCGAGCGATGATGGCTCTGAGGCGAGCGCCATCGTCAGCGCACGCGGCGGCACTGCCGTGGCTGCTGGTGCGCCTGCCACAGCCCACGCAAACACAAACGTAACGTGCATCGCCACCCGGCGAATTGCGCAATTGGCGCCAAAGGAGCGTAATGAGAATGTCATTGCGCCTCCACGAGATGGCATGCTGTCTGGTGACCAGCGCCCGTCACGCGCAATAGCGGGCGCTCGGTCCGGCAACGCTCGTTCGCATACGGACAGCGCGGGTGGAAGTGACACCCGTCAGGCGGAGCGAGTGGCGAGGGAAGCTCACCACGAATCGATTCGAACTGCCGCTTGCGATTCGCGAGTCGCGGGACCTGGGCTAGCAATGCAATCGTGTACGGATGTCGAGGGTTCTCGAACAGATCTACAGTTGACGCGATCTCCACAATGCGACCGAGATACATGACCGCTACGCGGTCACTAATATGCTCTACCACCCCCAAGTCGTGGCTGATGAACAGATAAGTAAGGCCAAGGTCACGCCGCAATCCCATGAACAGGTTGATGATCTGCGCCTGGATGGACACATCGAGCGCGGCGATCGACTCGTCGCAAATCAGAAAATCTGGCTTCACTGCCAGAGCCCGTCCTATGCCAATCCGCTGCCGTTGGCCGCCCGAAAACTGGTGCGGAAAGCGTTCGCGAAAATCGGGGTTGAGGCCGACGCGCTCCATCACTTCGACGACATACGCATCTAGTTGTCGGCGTTCGACGATTCCATGCACGAGCGGCGCTTCGCCAATGATGTCACGCACGCGTTTGCGCGGATTGAGCGATGACATCGGGTCCTGAAAGATTAGCTGTGTGGCGAGACGACGGCGTGGTGCACGCCCGGAAGACCCGGGAACGGCGCCACGCCACGTTGCATCATCGTCTTTTTCGTAAGTATCGACCGAGCCCTCCGAGGGGGGCACAATGCCAGCGAGAATGCGCCCGAACGTCGACTTCCCGCAACCGGACTCGCCAACGAGTCCGACAACCTCACCTCGATAGACGGTCAGGCTCGCGCGATCGACGGCGTGGACGACCTGTTCCTGCTTCTGCGCAGAGAGCCAGCCGGCGATGCGCTCAGCGTAGTTCTGGCGGCGTACAAAGCGGCGGGACACCTGATCGACCTCGACCAGTGGCACCAGGACATGTGGCGCGTTCATGCAAGCGCTCCGGAGCGTGGATGGAAACAGCGGTACAGATGGAGTTCGTCGCCCGCGACGGGCGGCTCAGCGCTGCGGCACAACGCGGTGGCGTGCGCGCAGCGCGGTGCGAACGCGCAGCCTGACGGCAGCTTGAGCGCGCTTGGCGCAAGCCCCGGAATCTGTGCGAGCGGCTCTCCGCGCCGCGCATTTTCCGGTACGGAGCCAATCAGTCCGACCGTGTACGGGTGGCGCGGTCTTTCCAGAATTGTGTCTACATCACCTGTCTCTATGACCCGCCCCGCGTACATCACGCAAATGCGGTCCGCCAGTCCTGCGACGACGGCAAGATCGTGGCTGACCCACACCATCGCAGTATTCGAGCGTGCACATAGTTTCTGCATTTCAGCAAGAATCTGCGCCTGTATCGTGACGTCGAGGGCGGTCGTCGGTTCGTCGGCGATAATAAGATCGGGGTCATGGAGCAGCGCAATGGCGATCGCCACACGCTGCCGCATCCCGCCCGACAACTGATGTGGATAGGCTCGTAGCCGCTCATCTGGCGAAGGAATTCCGACCGCGGCGAGCGCGTCGCGGGCCCACTCCCGAGCCCTACCCCTTGACACGCGCTGATGGGCTCGAACCGCCTCGATCATCTGCGTGTCGATGCGCAGCACGGGGTTCAGCGTCATCATCGGGTCCTGGAAGATCATCGCGATACGGTTGCCGCGCAGTCGACGAAGCGCTTCAGGTGTGAGCGCAGTCAGGTCATCGCCATTGAACAGCACGCGGCCTCCGACGATGCGGCCGGGCGAATCGATGAGCCCGAGCACGGAAAATCCCGTAATCGACTTCCCGGAGCCGGACTCTCCGACGAGGCCCACGATTTCGCCAGGCGCGACGTCGAAGCTCACGTCATCGACGGCTTTTGCGATGCCCGAACTGGTGAAGAAATGCGTTCGCAGATTCTGCACAGACAAAGTTGGAGTGGACATGCGCAATTCCTATTTCTGTAGGCGCGGGTTCAGCGATTCGCGCAGGCTGTCGCCAACGATATTCATGCTGAAAACCAGCACGAGAAGCAGGAGGCCCGGAAAGACACTGATCCAGTAGTAGCCTGCAATCAGCTGCTGGTAGCCATTGGCGATCAGCAGACCCAGCGACGGCTGCGTGACGGGCAGACCGACACCGAGAAAGCTGAGTGTCGCTTCCGTTGCGATGGCAGCAGCGATCTGCACGAGCGCGATGACGATGACGGGGGGTAGACAGTTGGGCAGTAGCTGGCTGAAAAGTGCACGCCGGTGACTGAGGCCAAGACACAGCGCGGCCTCCATGTATTCCTTTCGACGTTCCACGGCAGCAACGGAGCGCACGGTGCGCGCAAAATAGGCCCACTGAACGATTACGAGCGCGAGGATCACCTTGTCGACGCCCTGACCGAGGATCGCGAGCATCATCAGCGCGACGAGTATTGCCGGGAAACCGAGCATCAGATCGACTGTGCGCATCACGAGCGTGTCAACGTGGCCGCCGAAGTAAGCGGCAACGAGACCGAGCGTTGTGCCAAGTGACATAGCGACAACACCGCTGAGCAGGCCAACGCCGAGGCTGATGCGCAGTCCGTACATCATCGCGGCAAGCATGTCTCGGCCAAGTGCGTCACTGCCGAGCAGATACAGATGACCGCCAAGCCCGTGCGCGCCGGGCGGTAAGCGGCCATCGACGATAGTCAGCGAGGCCAGATCGTACGGATTTTGTGGTGCAATCCACGGGGCGAGCAGCGCGATCGCGACAAGGGCGATGCACATACAGGTGGCAACAACGACACTCGGCTTGCGGAACAGGCTACGCAGCACGATGCCTCCAGTGGTATGGCGATCGGCCCGCAGTGCAAACGCAGACATACTTTTCATGCCGCCTCCAGTCGTACGCGCGGATCGAGGAGCGAATAGACGATGTCGACCACGAGATTCAGCAGTGTGAACATCGCGACCACGATCATCAGATAAGCGACGATCACCGGCCGGTCGAGTTTCGTGATGCTATCGATGATCAGCTTGCCTACGCCGGGCCATGCGAAGATTGTCTCGGTTACCGTTGCGAACGCAATCAGCGAGCCAAACTCCATGCCGATCACAGTGACGATGGGAATCATGATGTTCTTCAGAATATGCACGAAGACCACGCGCCTTTCGTGAAGTCCTTTCGCACGTGCGAATTTCACATAGTCGAGCGGAAGAGTTTCACGCACGCCAGCGCGCGTGAGCCGGGTGACCAGCGACATCTTGAAGAGCGATAGGTTCAGCGCGGGCAGCAGTAGATGGCGCAAGCCATCCCATGTCACAAGGCTCGTGTGGATGCCGAACAGAAGGCCAGGTTGGCCACGCCCGGCAGACGGCAGCCAGCCGAGAGTCACGGAAAAGATAAGCACGAGCATGATGCCCTGCCAGAAATTCGGCAGACTGAATCCGAGGATCGAACCCGTCATCACTGCACGGTCCAGCGGCGAGCCCGCCTTCAGCCCCGCGATCAAGCCGAGCGGAAGACCGACAAGCAGCGCCAGCACCAGTGCGACGAAGGCCAGTTCGAGCGTCGCCGGCAAACGCTCCAGAATCAAGTGAATGGACGGTTGGTTGAACACGAACGAGCGGCCAAGATCGCCGTGCAGCGCGCGTCCAATGAAATACAGGTACTGTTGCCACATCGGCTGGTCGAGCCCGAGCGAATGCACGGCTTGTGCGATTTCTGCCGGACTTGCGTCGGCGGGAATCAGAATCGCGATCGGGTCACCGATCGCGAACACGCCGCAGAACACGAGCACGGACGTGAGCACGAGCACGCCAATGCTCTGCGCTAGCCGCCGGATGATAAAGGCGATCATTGCGTCTGGAACCTCGAACGATGAAAATGCCAGGGAGTTGCCGGAAGGACGAATAAGGGCCGCCCGGCGCGATAGCGGATAATTTAACGGCAAAATACCGCCCGCAACCTTATGCTGATGTGGCATAGACCTATGCGCAACCTCTCATGAACCTGAAGCAACTCGAAGCTTTTGTTGCGATTTCATCGTTGCACACCACGACCGCCGCCGCCCAGCGGTTGGGAGTGTCGCAGTCGGCCGTGAGCCGCCTGCTCAATCAACTGGAGGAGGATCTTGGACTCAACCTGTTCGTGCGTGAGCAAGGGCGTCTAACGCCGACGCGCGAAGGCGACGCGCTCGTGCAGGAGGTCGAGACCATCGTCGATGCCGCGCGATGCCTCGAAAGGCATGCACAGCAACTGCGACTAGCCGGTTCACGCCGCAAACTTGTCCGCGTCATGGTGCCGAATACGTTTGCACAATTCCTGCTTCCCGCAGTGATGGAGCGCTTCTACGAAATGCATCGTGACGCCGTCCTGGAGGTATTCTCGGGCACCTACGATGCGTCGGAACGGGCGTTGCTAAGCCGCGAGGCCGATATCGGGTTCGTGCGGCTACCGACCCGTATGCCGGGGCTCGCAGTCAAATGGCAGTTCGAAGGTGACTCAGTCTGCGTCATACCGCGCACGCATCCGCTTGCCAACAGCGAAAGCGTGCGGCCGATCGACCTCGATGGCGTGCCGCTGGTGCTGCTGTGGCGTCAGAGCTCGATGCGCCACGACGTCGACATGGCATTCCGCAACGCTCGCGTGTCACCGACGGTGGTCGCAGAGGTTCATTCGGTCAGCGTGGCATGCGCAATGGCGGAACAAGGAATAGGCGTCGCGATTGTCAACCGACTGATCGCACAATGCTGCAGTAACGAACGTTTCGTGATGAAACCGTTCGTGCCAACGATCAACTTTGCAACCGGAATCGCGGCGCTGGAGTCTGAGCCTATCAGTGCAACTTGCGAAGCTTTTGCAAAGTGCCTTGCCGACTCTTTGACCGACTTTCGCTCACATGGTTACGGCACCTAGTGGCAATGCTCGTAGGAAACCGTTAGTTTTTGAAGGTGCACAAAACTGCTCATGCAGTTTGTCTTCACAGGGCAAACGGTCGCCCCTAGTGAGGGGTGCGGCGCGCGCGCCGCCACCATGGGTGCCTTTCACACTCCGTCGCGGCGAGCCGCGCCGTGCGGCGAGCCAGCGCTCGCGCACCACACCCTTATACGCTGCATGAACGCCGCGCCAGCCGGTCACACGCGAATCTCCGCTTTTCTTTGCAGGTAGCTCGAGGACGGAGGGGACCGCCTCGCACCGGAACACGGATAACCGTACCGGCGCGTGGCAGACGTTCAGTCAACTTCTGCCCACGGCGGACGATGACGCCCGCCGCAGCAGCATGCACACTCCAGCCCCGTCGCGATGCGTATTTCACGGCACCGATGGTCGACGTCGAGGCTGGATCAATTTTGATGGAGTTCGACGCCTGCGCGGAAGCACTTGGCGGCGAGCTGTTGCCGGTATTTTGCATAAAGCAGCCCCGAGAGCATCCGTGCTCGCTTCGGGCTGAGCTGCGCCATTGCCTTCTTCTTTGCGGAGAAGTCGAGATCTTCAGCGACGATGGGCTTGCCGGCGTCTTTTGCCCGGCCCACAGCGGCGGTCAGTGCATCCGATAACGCCGCGTTGCGCTGGCGAGAGGCCGCCTGCTCCCGCAACAGGCCAAAGCGCTTCGTGCGTAACAGGTTGCCGAACGCGTCGGTTTCCGTGACCGCAAGGTGATCCACGTTGAAGTCGAGCCCGAGCACGCCACAGCTCATGTCGAGTGTGACGCGTGCTGCCGGCGGGTGGTCAAATGATACGAACGCACGCCATCCGCGCTCATCCCGGTGCAGCCGCCAGCTCAACGCAATTCCGGCTTCAAGCGCCGCATCCACGCGATGCATCGTGCCATCACAATTCCCACGCGGCTTAAACCTACCCTAACCACTTGACACGAGTGGAGAACGATACGAAACGGGCACGGCGTCATGGCCGTACGTGCGAGGGCCGGGGAGTTTCTCCTCCGCCGAACGGGGAAGCGGTGCGACGAAAGGCGCGACCCGCGCGTCAAGGAGCCGATTCGCACACTTGGTTAGCACGGAGCATAGGTAAGGCCCCATTGGCCGAAACTGCTACGGTAAATCACCTACAAGGCGCATGGTATGGCCAAACCTACTGGCAGGCTGATCGGTTTATTACTTCAACCAAGCCTTGTGACGCTTCGGGGGCGGAGCATGTCAAGACGCTACAGGGGTGTCAAATATCGGCGAACTCTCAGTCCCAGCGAGAAACTGCCTGAGCCGACGCTCTGCGTCCAGTACCTTGTGCAGAGGCGCAACGGCGAGCTGTGCGTCATGCAACGCCAGCAGTCGCTCCAAAGCAGGTATGGCATCTTCTGCAAGTACCCATTCGCCCGACTCGTGGGCCAGTTCAAGCGCTGCCTCGACCGCATATTCAGCCATCTTGAAATGCTCAACCGATTCGCTTCCGTAGCCGTCCTTCTGCAGAAACCAGGACACATATGCAGTCCGGATCAGTTCGTTAAACAGATGCCGGCTTCCATGTCCCCGACGGCAGACGGCAAGTGCGAGGTGGTAGGACAAGGACTGTTCTTGTGCCGCTGCCTTGTCCATCGGTAGGAGCATCGATTTTGTGAGGTGCCGTCTCGGCTGGGCAGTTCCTCGTCGGCTTTGCTTCGAACTCATGTCTACTTTCGGCCTTGCATCTACAGTTGCAACCTATTTTAGTCGAAATTTTTGCCGCGCCTCTCTGTTCCGGTGCTTAGGCAACGTTAACGATATCCTTGAACGCTTACCCAGCTATGAATTTGACTGTCTTGGCCGCGGGAATCGTAATGGTCTCGCCCGTTGACGGATCGCGGCCGTCGCGCTCAGAACGATTTCCCGTCGAAAAGGAACCAAAGCCGATCAGCTGCACCGTCGCGCCACGGGCCACGGCGGCCGTCACGAGTTGGAGGATGGCATCAATGGCTTCGCTCGTGCTGGACTTGCTTTCGCCTGCCACGGACGCGACAGCCTCGATAAGTTCAAGTTCGTTCACACTAGGCTTCGTTTGAAAGTATCCGCGAATCGCAGACAGCGTGATCACCCCACCGTATATATGCCGGGTCAGGCAACCGTCGTTCGGCAGTCTGACGGTTGTTTCCAGCATCTGTGGATACCGGCACCGTGCCAGTGCATTGATGGATGTGACCTACGCGCCCTCTCTGACCGGCCGTTGCGATCGAGGTCCAAGACCTCGCGATTGCCGACGACGGAAAGCCGAATTTCTGCCTTCATCCCGCCCCTCTGGCACCGTCACAGCGCGCTCGCGTATAACATTACGTTGCGCCGTTCACCAGTAAACCTCTAACGAATCGATCGCGCGACATTCTTGTGAAATATGTCCTCAAAACCAAAGTCGAAGACCCCAACAGCCGTCGCATCATCCAGTACAACCGCACATGTGGAGCAACATCTCAACAGCCTGAAACACTTCCTGTCCGTAGGTTCCGCGCGTAGCCTTGAACTTCTTGCCGCGGACCTCATAGCCGCGTTGATCGATGTTCGGTTGGCTCTTTCTGACTCTGGCTTTCAGTTCGGTGGCGACGCTGGTACCGCAGGTAGTCAAGACCGGCATATCCGCGTCGAATGCAAGCGTTACTCAGAGAGCACTCCCCTGAGCAAGCGCGAACTGCAGGGTGAGATCGACGATGCACTGAGTCGAAATCCCGACCTTGAAGCATGGATTCTTGTTTCCACACGGCGTGCGGATGAGGGCCTACGCGAGACGCTGAGTCGAAAAGCCGACGAAAAGGGCCTTGCCGTCATTGTGATTGACTGGGATCTTCAGCACGGCGACCTTCCCGAGCTTGCAGCACTCTGCGCATTCTCGCCGTCGCTGGTAGAGCGTCATTATGGCGCTCAGGCAGCGGAAGCGGCCGAGGCGCTTCACCCAGCAGCCAGGGCCGCCATCAAGAGGATCCGTGAAGAACTCGAGCCGTGGAAAATCGGCTATGAAAAGCTGCGCGACGCCGCCGCTGTCCGTATTCGGGAAATGTGGACGAGTAGCAGTCAGTCGCAAGCGATGTTTGGCCAGAATGTGGCCGGCGGCGCATCCGGCAGTCTTCTGAATCGTCCTGCGATCCTTGCGCTGCTTGACGACTGGTGGAACAACGAAGCCAAGAAGCCCTGCGTAGCATATGGTGCCGAGGGTGTAGGCAAAACTTGGGCGACAATGCAGTGGGTGATACGGGAACTCGACCGACTGCCCATCGTGCTGGTAACTCCGTCCTCCGCGCTGGCAGATATCGGCAACATTTCCGATGTCACGGTGACGGAGTTCCTCGCGTCCGAACTTTACAGTCTGACGCGCACGAGAAATCGCAAATACTGGGAACAGCGAGTTCGCCGTCACCTGGCTCGCCCTGCAGGTGAAGGGCCGACGTTCCTTCTCATTCTGGATGGTTTGAACCAGGAACCGTCCGTAGACTGGCGACGACTGCTGCAGGTGTTGCAAGGAAATGCGTTCTGCGACTCCCTGAGAGTGCTTCTGACGGCGCAGACTCATTTTCTTCAAAACGAGCTTCGTGGCTTGCGCTCATTTGCACATCCAGTTTCACGTATTGGTATCGAGCCATACGACGCGTCCCCTAGCGGGGAACTCGACCAGCTCCTGGCCCGACACGGGATCGAACGTGCAGAGTTGACGCCGGAACTCATCAGCCTTGCGCGAATTCCACGGCTGTTTGACCTTGTAGTCAGATTCCGGCAAGAAGCGACGCTCAAAGGCGGCGTCACGGTGAACAGGCTCCTTTGGGCGTACGGGCGCGATGAGCATGGTCTAAGAGAGCAACGTGCCTTTTCTGAGACAGAATGGGTGCAGTGGCTCGTCGGACTGGCAGAAACGTTTCTCGAGCAAATGTGTGCCCGAACGCCTGATGTACGATCGGTCGCGACAAGCATATCGTATTCAGCGAGCGACCTCGCAACCTCTGCATCAGCCAGCTATCGCAGCGCGAAAGAAAATTCCCTGCGGCTCGGCGAAATCATCTCCGGCACATGGATGGAGCCGGTACCGGGCTCCAACGGAGTGTTGCGTCCAAAGGAATCCACAATCGCTCTCGCTTTGGGTGCGGCATTACTCAGCCATCTGGAAGCGGCCGCAGCAAACGGGAATAGTCCGTCTGCAGCACTCGCTACATGGCTCGATCCCATCGTAGCGACTTCTGCGGCCGCGGACATTCTGGCTGCTGCAGTATCCATTCTGGTTGCCAAAGAAGAGCCCAATCAGTCTGATATCGCCACAACCGTTCTGACCGCGCTGCTGCAAAGCCAAAACGTGAGCGATGGTCATCGAGACGAAGTAAAGGCGTTGGCGCCACCGTTGGCGATGCCACTCATTGATGTGATTGAACGATCTGCCGCCCGTGCCCAGGGATCGGCCCGATGGTGGGCAGTTCAGGCGCTACGGTCAATCCCATCTTCAAGCGCAGAAATCTGGCTACAGATCGAAGGACGCCTTGTCGAGTGGATTGCCCACGCAACATGTCCTACGACAGCCGACAAAGAACGGTCCCAAGGGTCGCCGGGCTCGCACAGTCATTACCTGGTCGAACGACTCGGTACCGACGAGCCAGGTACTCATACCGTCATGGGCTTGCCGTTCCGCCTGCATTACGGACAGTCTGAAGGGCTTGAGCAACTGGTCCCGCCGTTGCTGCAGGGCAAACCCCTGATCGGCGCCATTCGGGTACTGGCCGCCGCCTGCGTCGCGCATGCGATCGATATGTTCGGCAATGATGCATGGACCGGTATGCGCTGGCTCGTGCTGCTGAACGAGGTGGATCGGAATGAGGTAGTTGAAAAACTACGGGAAGTCGCTGACGCTGCGCTTCACGTTCCAGCGGAGCTAGGGATCGGTCCAGACTTTACCCGGAGGACCTCGGCATTTTTGCTCTGGCTTGCAGGATCGGAAGCATCGGAGCTGGAGGCATTGGCCCGCCAGAGTACACTGGAAGATCAATTCGACTACAACGACGACTATCTCTCAAAGCCTTCGAAGAGCTACATGCCGTTGGAGTTTCGGCATGCCGAGATGACAATGGGCGACATCGGGGTGACCCTCGTCAGCCGCGTCAATCGGATAGTTCGGTACTTGCCCTCTCCCTCACTTGAAGCGCCGCCCGTTTTTGTCGATCAATTGCGCGGGGTGGCGGAAGGCTTTGATGTGACTTCGCTTGACACCCGAATCTCCCCAACCTTGCAAGACCATCATTTCGAGCAGCTCAAGGGGGCGTTCGCCCGCTTTATTCCGCGCGAGTTCGGCGCGCTGACACGGCGAAGGCTTGCAACGCTGCGCGATCGGAGCGATGAGGCAAGACATTGGGCGAGCCTGCGAGCACCAGACCATATTCTGCTGGTGGATGAAACAGCTGCTGAATCGGCACGCGCGCTGCGCCTCAATCTACCGGCGACGCTGCATAAGGACGAACCATTCATCGCGTCACGACTATTTCATCTGGAGCTCCTACCTCTATGCGCGAGACGACAACTCGACGCGCTCGTCGAAGCACCCGATGTACCGATACTCGACACGCTACGATATGCCTTCAGGCCGGCGGACGCTGAAACACTCGGTGACTTCATTGGTCATTGGGGCGTTGACCACCGACGTGCTGTTGAAGTGCTATTCAACCAGATGGCGGCGCACGATGTGCAACTGCCAGACGCGCTGGTCGATCAGCTCGCGCGATACGCCTTCGTAGAAGGAGAAGAGTCCGAGGGTTTCCGCAACGAGGCATTCATTTGCCTGTCAGGAGAGAATTCAGCAAAGTTCGGGGAGTTCCTTCTGCGAAACGGCTGGAAGTTCGGCGCTGGCCAGACAATCTTTGAACAGCAGTACGGCAGTGTTGCTGTCGTTGCTGCCTCCACGACGCAATCCCTCAAATACCTCGCAGCCCTCGTTGCTCCCTGGGTCTTGTTGCGCGAGGCATGCAACCGCGGGAAAAACGACGAGGACGTGAAACTTGCGGCGCGGTCGTTGCATGCGTCCTTGAGCGCCGCACAAAATATAGATGTTGGTGCGTTCGATTGCCAGATCATGGTCGATGTAACTGGGCGACCGGGATTCATTACGCTGGGAGAGCGCCCTCAGGCGTCCGCGAACGGAGCCTCTGAATCTCTGGCGGATGCATTCAATTTCGATAGACAGCGGCAGCTTCAGCATGAGGCGCGTCAAAGTGCACTTCGCCAGTTGGAAGGAGCCCGCGCCGCCGGGGCAAGCCTCTATACCATCGTCATCTCCGTCGATGATGCCCGTGCACTCGTCCACAGTGCGTCGGCGGAAGTCGACGCCTGGCTCGACGGCCTCGAAGAAATGTCTAACAGCTTCATTCAACGAATCAACCTCGCAAGCGGTCTCTTCTGCGCACTATGTGAAGCGTTACTTGCGTCCGATCCAAGTCGCGGGGTACTGTTGTGGCGCGCACTGACAGAAAAATTGCATATCAAACATACGGGGCTTGCTGACATAAGCGACCTCATGCACATGCCATTTCGGGTGGCCGGTAGCCCGCAAATCGACAGTCTGCGGAACGAACTTTATGCCCTGTGCAGGAACGCAACTGTAACCGACTATCTTGAAACCGTCATATGTGCCACCGCCAACGGATGCAGCAGTTGGCTAAACGCACAAATCCTCGAAGACGAATCGTCAGCTGAAGACTGGCGAAAGAAGCGGGCCGTCATGATGCGTGGCTTGACTGATGAGGTGCCGATCGACGAACTTGAGTGGTTTGAGGGCGATGCAGACGAAGCATGGCGTCAGGTGCGGCGCGAAGCACAGCTATGGAGAAATCGTCGCGCGTATGCACGCTACTGGTGGGAAAAGTTCGCTGAAGCAAACGACGACGAGTCGGCATACGCTGCCTGGCAGGTCTTTCTGACGTGCGCAGACGCACGGGCATGGATATGGATGCAGGCGGGTCTGCCCGGGGCAGACGAATTCGCGCCGTTGACGCGAAGAAAACTGCTGCATCTGCAGCTTGCCCGAAGCGCTCTTGAGCGGGCTATCAAGGACGTTCATTCCAAGAGTGGAACGAATGCGAGCGAAAGTCTGATGGGCTGGAAGTCGCCCACAGCGTGGCTGGACCTCTCACAATTCCGCGGAAAGGCAGCGACAAAAGACATTGCGGCGTAATAGCTGTGAGCCGCCGGCACGGAATGCCTGTTTCGAACGGGTACGGGGCCGGCGAATGAACCCGGATTCAAATGGTCGAAGCGACCCCGACTTTCTCGGGCTTGCGCCGACGTTTCAGCCCTTCGCTGACCTCGATGGTCACACCGGTATCTCCGGGAGATCGCGCGAGGCGCTTCACCGCGCCCAAATCCCCGGTCTTCAGCAGCAAGAAGTCTGAATCCTCCGAGCTGGTCCGAACTGCAATGACAAACGCCCATCTGTATGGCGCGTGCAGTTGCACCTATGATGGACTGGATCGCGCAGACGAAACCACGCCGACTTTCCCGAGAACGCGCCGCCGAACCTGCCGTCCCCAAGCTTTAACGGCTACAGACAGGTATCACCGAGCTCACGCGAAAGGCACCATGGCCGTCTAAAACGGTCGGCTCGACAAGAACCCAAAGGTGCGCTCCACGACGCAAGAGGCGTCGAGAGGTGCGCAACACGAGCGCCGATGCAAATCGGACGTTGACAATGCATCGGGCTGGCGCACGCGTCCAAGGCTCATGCTCAGTGTGAATGGCGGTCGGAATCCGACGTTGGATGGCGGCGTCGGACAGCCGTGCGACGTGATTGCTGTTCAGCCCGGCGACTCTGGGACGTTTCATGAGGCTCAGATTCGGGTGCGTCGGAGGGAGCCCGTAGGGCGAGCGCAGACGCACCGGGGATGTGCGGTTCGGCAGGGGGATGACGCGGGAATCGGGATGCGGTAGAAGAACGGCTACAACTGACCGCCGAAGAAACAGGCCCGACACCGGTCCTAACCGCCAAGTTCATTCCAGTGTCGAGCCCCACACGCGCACCACGGGGTACGGGTGCCGGGCCAGTATGGCACGGCTGATCCGCCTCGTCGATACCGCTTCGGCATTGACGGGGACTGCCGATGCCGGCCACTGGCCGCCTCTTTCTGTGCGCCCGCTGCCGGGCGCAGGTCGTCGTGTGCCGCCGTTGCGATCGCGGCCAGATCTACTGCGGTGGCGACTGCTCACAGGCCTCGCGCCGCGCCCGCCTGCGCGAGGCTGGCCAACGCTATCAACTCAGTCGTCGTGGCCGCTTTGCACATGCCGAACGGATGCGCCGCTATCGTCAGCGCCTCAATAAAGTGACGCATCAGCGTTCCCCGACACCCGTCGCCAATGCTCTACTGCCACTGACTTCGACGACGACGGCCACCGCATCGACATCCACTGTCGCCGCGCCCGGATCGACGCCTTGCTGCTTCTGTCGCCGCATCTGTTCGGGCCTTTTACGCATCGGGCCACTGCGCCGTCGGGTCTTCCGTGATGTTCGTACTACTACTGACAGAACAGGAAACGACCCATGACCATTGGAGCTGAACTCGAGGCGCAGATCCTGCGCTATTACCATGTGGAGAAGTGGCGTTGCGGCACCATCGCGCGCCAGTTGCGCGTGCACCGCGGCACCGTCCAGCGCGTGCTGGCCCAGGCCGGCCTGCCCAGGATTGGCGCCGTGCAGCGAGCCTCACAGATCGATGCTTACCTGCCGTTCATCCACGAGACGCTAAAGAAGTTTCCCTCGCTCACGGCCAGTCGCCTGTATGCGATGGTGTATGAGCGCGGCTACAGGGGCAGTCACCACCACTTCCGGCACCTGATCTCGCTGCACCGGCCACGCCCGGTACCTGAGGCTTACCTGCGCCTGCGCACGCTGCCCGGGGAACAGGCGCAGGTCGATTGGGCCAGCTTCGGTCACCTGCAGATCGGTCGGGCACGACGACCGCTGATGGCCTTCGTGATGGTGCTGTCGTGGTCACGGCAGATCTATCTGCGCTTCTTCCTCGATGCACGTATGGACAGTTTCCTGGCAGGACATGCCGGCGCCTTCGAAGCATGGTCCGGGGTCCCCAGGGTTCTGCTTTACGATAACCTGCGTAGCGCCGTGCTTGAGCGTCAGGGCGATGCGATCCGCTTCCACCCGACATTGCTCGCGTTCGCCGCGCATCATCGTTATGAGCCTCGTCCGGTGGCTGTCGCACGGGGCAACGAGAAGGGGCGCGTTGAACGGGCAATCCGCTTTGTACGCGAGAGCTTCTTTGCCGCTCGCAGATTCACGGACCTCGACGATCTCAATGCCCAGGCGGCAATCTGGTGCGCGGGACCCGCTGCTGAGCGGCCCTGCCGCGAAGAACCCATGATCACCGTGCGCGAGGCCTTCGGGCGCGAACAGCCCAGCCTGCTCACGTTGCCGGAGAATCCGTACCCGTGTGAGCTGCTTCTCGCCGTGAAGGTCGGCAAGACGCCCTACGTGCGCTTCGACCTGAACGACTATACGATCCCGTATACCCACGTGCGACGCACGCTCACGGTACGCGCTGATCCCCGGCGCGTACGCATTCTCGACGGCGCCGATCTGCTCGCCACCCATGAACGTAGTTACGATCGCGGCGCGCAGATCGAGATTGCCGCACACATCGATGCGCTCGTCGCAAGGAAGCGCGAGGCCCGTCACCATCGCGGTCTTGATCATCTGGCCCGGGCTGCGCCGGCCAGCCGGACCCTGATGTTGCACGCCGCTGAGCGTGGCGGCAATCTGGGCAATATCACCACGCACCTGCTGCGACTGCTCGACCGCTATGGCCCCGCCGAACTGCAGGCCGCGATCGAGGAAACCCTTGCCAGCGACGCGGCGCCTCATCCCAATCCGGTACGTCTGGCGCTTGAGCGCCGGCGCGAGGCACGGCAGGCCCCACCGCCAGTCACCCTCATCCTGCCCGAACACGTGCGCAACAAGGACACGCTGGTGACACCACACCGGCTCGACATCTACGACCAGCTTGCGGGAGGCGCCGATGAACACGCCTGAGAACCTTCAGGGGCGCGCGAACGCCCTGCGTCTGTACGGACTGCTCGCGCATTGGTCCGATGTGGCCGCCGAACAGTGGGTCGCGCCGCTGTTGCAGTGGGAAGAGGATGAGCGCGCCCGCCGATCACTGGAGCGACGTATCCGCGATGCACGCCTGGGCAACTTCAAGCCGCTGTGCGACTTCGACTGGAGCTGGCCCACGCGCTGCGACCGGCTTGCCGTTGAAGAGCTGATGTCGCTCGGGTTCGTCAGGGATACCGCCAACGTCGTGTTGATCGGCCCGAATGGTGTCGGCAAGTCAACCCTCGCGCTCAATCTCGCCTATCAGGCGCTCGTGCACGGTCACACCGCGCTGTTCACTACCGCCGGTCAGATGCTCGGCGAACTGGCCGCACTGGACAGCGATTCGGCGCTGCGTCGACGCCTGCGCCGCTATGCATCCCCTGACGTCCTGGTGATTGATGAGGTAGGTTACCTCTCGTACTCAAACCGCCACGCCGATCTGCTGTTCGAACTGGTCAGCCGCAGGTACGGCTCGGCAAGTACCGTGGTCACAACCAACAGACCGTTCTCCGAATGGCACGAGGTGTTCCCGAACGCCGCCTGTGTCGTCTCGCTCGTTGACCGGCTGGTCCATCGCGCCGAAGTCATTGCCATCGAGGGCGAGTCCTACCGGGTCAAGGAAGCGCGCGAGAGGGCCGAGCAACGCGCCAGCAGACGCAGTAGCGCGCGTGCGGAGAAGAAATCATGAAGCGCCTGGCACACCTGCCTTCGGGCATTACCCGTGGGCTCGACTTCCTGATACCGGACGACTGGTCGCCGGAACAGGCGCTCGCCGTCGTCGAACTCATCGAGGATCTGCGTGCGCGGATCTGCATGCACTATGACCTCGCCCTGCATGACCTGCTGCGCGAACAGCATTCCCCTCCCAAGGATCCTAGTCTCAACGACATCGGCGATCCATTCTGATTGGGACCGGCCACCCCGACCGAGGCCGTCAACGGCCCTTCATTGTTGACGGTCCTGGTCAACCTTGCGCCGCCATTTATGTGCGGATTTACGCCGCCGTCAACACTCAGGGAGGCAAAGCCTCCCTGTGCCCTTATCCCAACGCCTCCCACTTTGACCAAGGGCTTCTCCCACCGCAGGCAACTTCGCGCAAGCCGAATCGGATGGGATCCCCGCGCGCCGTTCAAGGCCGTTGCTCGGGAGGTCTAGCCCCCCGCGAATTACCCGTTTCCCGATTGCCCGAGAGGTCCTCTCCGCCGCAGGCGGCTTAAAACAAATCCGCATCGGCATTACAACGCCTCGCAGCAAGGTCGGGAGGCTTTCGCGCGTATACGCGCATGCACGCGCGCGCAAAAAACCTATTCTTTCTTTATAGACTAAGAGAGTCTTTAACTATTCCTCTTAGTTAACACCTTCGTTCACGCGCACGCGCACGCGCACGCGCACGCGCACGCGCACGCGTTAACAGTGGCACTGCACATGTATTAGCCGCGACATCCTATTCGCCGATATGCGACGAGCCGTTTAATCAACCCGATATGAGGCGTTAACGCTAGGGCGCAGAAGGCAAAGGATCTCTGCCAATGCCCCCCCGAATACCGCGTTTAAAACCTCTAGGCTAAACGCGGGGTACAACCTCGAACTTTCGCACCTCGCCGGAACTCCTGCATATACCTCTCAGCAACTCAGCCGATGCGCCTGTCTTTGCCACGCCAATCTTTGCTTCGCATGCCACCGAGTTGCGCACTGGCCGGGCGACTGGCGGCCCAACGCTCGCGCTCCGAACGGCAACGTACAACTCTGCGTTATGTGCTCGGTCGACAACAACCGAACTGCTGATGCGTCACTCGCAACGCATCGCGAAGCTTGACGTCGCACCACGCTCCACTCACCCCCGCCGCTTCTCTTCCGGTGATTCTTCTGCGGCCGCGCGCCGAGCGACGACCGATAGCGCGCCTCAACCCAACCTGCCGAAGCGACCGTCGTCGACGCCGTCAGCCACGGCGACTCCGTCGGCAACCGCCGATCACATTCCTTGATGACTTTCTGTAAAAGCAGCGGTCGCTCTGGCCACTCTACCTTTCCGACTTCCCACAACCGCAGCGCAGACGCTCAACGACTCTCTTCGTGACGCTGACCACACCTTCTCGTCGACGCGTCGGCAGCTCATATGATTCATCGACGTCGGCCCCGTCCGTCACAACCCTTACACGGACGCGAAGCACATCGTTCGCAACGGTGACCTTCACCCGAGCCTCCCGAACCTCTCCGAATCGCCATTCTTGATTTTGTCGACGAAAAATGTGAATCTCTATACCTCCCGAGAAGGTCCGTTCGGCGGCCACGCGAAGCTCCCCTCACGAAGCGCTTGCGACGCGCGCCGCCAAATCGGCGTTCGCGGATCCATTTCGGTCATGGCCGTGTATGCCGGCTTGGCAGTTGCCGGCGGCGCCCCGCATTCGCCGTCATACACCGTCACCGCTGTTCGCCACCATTGCGCCGCCCAGTCCTTGGCGTTTTCCCGAAGCGCTCGATATTCGCCGTCGTCAACCAGCATCGAGATCGGAGTATGGTCGCCGAGGTTGCCGTGTGCGGACCGAAGATAATCGAAGCGGGCCTCCGGTGGCGCCGGCGCAAGAATACGGCAGATTGCCCGGAGCCTCGTCCGAGGCAGGCGCGCGTCGGCAAGCGTCGACGGATAGTACGGTTTGCCATCGACATCAAGGGCAAAAACGCTGCCGTCATTGCACAGCCTCTCGAAGCGCGCTTCGCTGATCCCAAGGCGCGCCCGGAGCTCGCACGCTGATACCAGTTCCCCACATTCGACCATCTCACGCCTCGACTCGAGCCCCTGGTCGCGCAGATCGTCCAGAATCGAACGCTTGCTCTTCATGGTTTTGAGCTGCAAAGTGGACCGAGTATGAACACGTATTCGGGATGGTAGCTGTCTGAAGTCGAATTCCACCCGATCGAGAATCCGTGACTTGCTGGATGGTGGATGTACTTCGTTGAGGCATCGGAGCGAATCTGGCACTCGCACGTCCACAGCGCGGAAACGAGCTCCACGTGGCAAATCTCGTTTGCCTCGCTCGGGTCCGCGCCCTCCTGAAGATACAGAACTACTGCATCCTCGTCGGCATCTCCGAGCCGGCTCATCAGGTCGCGCACGTTCACGTAACCTCCGGGCGTTTTGGACGTTTGTACCGCGATGACACAAGACGAGGCGAACTCACTCAGCAACCTCGAACCTGTGCTGCATCCCAACCACCGACGCAAATGACAACCTCCAATCAGCGCTCTGACCTGAGGCTACCTGCCCCGCGCCGCCTTGTGCCTCGCTCGCATTGGTGCGCTTCGCTGCCCTCTCCGCAGAAATTAACCGTGTTCACGCTATGATCTCAATTGGACAGCGACACCGGACCCACCAAGCTTCACCGATACCGCTGCAGAAAGCCTTCCGCAACGTCGCAAATGTCATCAGCGCTGCAAGGTTGGGGCCCGATGCAGTGGGCCTCAATCCACTCGACGAGCGCTTCAATACAGGCACGTTCCTCATCTGTTGCATCGAGACCATCCATCCCCTGCTCGAGGACTTGCCGCGCCGGATGTGTCAAGCCGTCAAGCACAACTCCACGGGCCTCGGCTATCTCACACAGGACCAGATAGGCAGACTCAAATCCACAACGCAGCCGCGATATTGACGACAAAGAACTACTTCTCGCATCCCGTAAAAACTCACCGCTCATTGAGAGACGCGAGCTCATTTCCTTTGGCTTGTCGTCGTCCATAGCCTTCCATCCCTCGCACGGTCGGCAATCGCCATCGGGCAACAAAAATCCGCGCCGCTAAGATGTAAGTGACGGTAGGTGCCGGCGACCCACTGCGGCTTACCGTCGTGCCGGCGCCCGGTTTCGGGATTCACTCGTGAAACAGTGCTGTATACGAGCGGATCTTCACGGGGGGGATCTGAGACAAGCCGTGCCGCGTTGGTCGCCGGTCCGTCATCGACTTGCGTTAGCGTGAATCGTGGCAAGGAGGTGACCTTCTTTGCAGGGCTGGCCATATCTATCGGGAAATTCAGTTGTAGGCGAGAGGGTGGGCGAGCCCAGTCTCGAACAAGTCGACTCACGGCGTAACGACGCTAATCAGCTTTAGTATCAATGACGCAAGCGTAGTGGAAATTTGCATTTTCGAATTCCAGATTCTTCACGCTTGCTACCGAGTACTGGTTAAGGGCATATCCTCGAGGATTGGCCACCACGCGGCAATCGCCCACCACGTAGTCGAAGCTGTCATGTGTGTGGCCGTGAAACCAGTAGGTCGCCTTCTGTACGAGTTCCGAAAGGTCACTGGAGAACGCGGCGTTGGTGATATCCCCTGCGTACCTTGGATGAACCGAGAGAGGGTGTGGCGCATGATGCGTGACGACCGCCGTCTTTCCGTCGTACGGACGAGAGAGTTCTTCGTGCAACCAAGCGCGAGACCGCTCATGGTCTCGAAGCGCGTCGGACGCTGCAAACCGCTCGCCATCGCTGGTCCGGATGACGCGATGATCATGAAGACAGCGCTGCGCATTCTCCATTGCCTGACTTTGGGTCTGCGCACCAAGCAAGCAGTAGTCCGTCCAAAGTGTGCACCCCAGGAAGCGCACCCCGCCAAAGTCGGCGACTTCGCGTTCGAGAAAGCGTACAGACGTCTTCTGAGTCTTGTTCCTAATTTCTTCCTTCACCTCTTCCCAGCATTCGTGGTACCCCTCGTGATTTCCGGCTACATACAGGACGGGAACGGGCCAGTCTTTGAACAGGTCTACCGCGGAGCTGCCAAGGCCGATATCGCCAGCAAGAACGAGTACGTCGGCCTGGTGCGCAGGCTTAATCAACCGCTCGCCAGGGAACTGGCGGGCGAGAAACTCTAGATGAAGGTCGGAAGCGAGTTGTATCCGCATTTTGAAAGACTGTTAGTGAACTGAACAGCGAACGACGTTGTCCATTTGCGTAGAACTTGTCGGGTTTGAATCGAATGGAGTACTTGTCCGTACTTGGTGGATCCCGGCGACGTACAGAACCGGAACCGGCCAGTCCTTAAAGAGGTCAACGGCCGTGCTACCGAGACCGATGTCGCCGGCAAGCACGAGCAAGTCGGCACCGTGGGCCGGTGAAATCAGGCGCTCGCCAGGAAACTGCCGGACGAGATATTCGAGGTGGAGGTCAGAAGCCAGCTGAATGCGCATCATCGATCACGTTGGACCCGTTCAGTGGCCGCTTTTGCGAAACGGTCCCGTTCAGGCGATATCCGGTCGAAAGTTGACAACATCGGACAAAACCTTGACCCGCTAGTGTTGATCGCTTTCGGCATCAGGAATCAGTGCGAGCGTCACATCCTGATACTCAAGGATATGGTTGACGAGGCACCAGCGTTTCCATACGTATTCCGCCTGCGTATGCCACGCGCTCGGTCCGTCGAGCACGTATATCCGGCCAGTCGATGTCACGCCTCTTCGCGCCGCCGGATGCAGCTGCTCGATGTCCGAACTGACACGTCCCGACCACCCGTCGCGATGGAAACCGACAAAGTGTTCGGAACCTACGTCGGTTCGTAAGATTCGCCAGCGTTGCAATCTGATAACCGGCTCTTCGTCGACAGTTCGTGTTTTCCAGACCGGCATGTCCACTCTCCACGCGACGAGGTCCTGGCCTTAGCGACCGTCGCCCCTGTCGACGTCACGACCTCGCGCCCCGGGCAAAATCAGGCGTCGACGAAGACAGCCGCCGACGGACATCAGGCTCCTCCGGTGTCCTGCTTCCGCGATGGTGAGCAGGAGTTGCAATTCGGCAAAGGTCCCCAGATGTTCGGTAAGGCATCACTCGAATTAGCGATATCCACGTCGGACGGGAAATGTCGCAAAAGCTGCAGAGCCAAAGTACGAACCAGCTCGCTGCTGATCGGCCCGACGTTCGTCGCGAGCGTTTCCAGAAAATCTCTCGTGCCGCGCACTGAGCGCGTACGTTCGCGAGGTGACGTCACAGCACTCTCCGAGCTCCGGGCTCAATCGCTGATCATCTTCGTCGAGCGACCAGAAGCGACCTCATACGCCTTTCTTCAATCTCACATATGAGATTTTAGCCGCATAAATGAGATATTCAAGATGTCTGTGTGGTGCAGGTGTCTCCGATGCGACCCCATGAATCTGGATGCCGCACCCACTCCGTCAGACGTCGACTGTGCGTCGACTACGCGGGGCCCCCGCTGTCGGTGCTTCGGTGCAAGAAATACGGAGATGCGCATCGGGCTGCCTGGCGCGGCGTTCCCGCAGCTTACAGAGGCGTGGTGCACGAGCCGGGGCGACTCACCGCCCCGAAGTTCGAAGGCATGCCTGACAGCCACGCTCGCGCCGTCCCCTCAGCCGGGGGCGAAAGTTGCCCTTCAACGGAAATCTGCGTGAGCAGGTCTGCAGGTTGATGCACGCGTTAATTGACGGAAACTGCGATCGAACCAACGAACGAGCGTCGCAGCGCGAGCTATTAACTGCGAGCACAATCAATATCCAAGGCAACGCGACGAGAGCTGTAGCTAGGCGATATCGGTTAGATCGAGACGAATGTCCGTTCGACCCAAGGCTCGCATGCACTGAAGAAAAAATGCGAAGCTAAAGCTGCCTCGAGACATCTTGTTCGCAATCGCTCTCTCTGTCTCGCTCACGCCAATACCGGCAAGCAGCCTCGCGAGTTGTCGATAGCTGATACCTTGGCGCGCGAGCTCAGCGCGCAAGACGTTCCCCGCCAGCTGATACCAGTCGACCATCCGCCTCGGGCCTCATTCCAAAAGGCAGATTATTCCTTGCTCTTCATACTCATGGGCCTATAATCTCACATATGCGACTACGGGCGCGAATTTGAGATGATCGAACGCCAGCATCAACGGACGCCAATACCCCATTTGCGACGTCGAATGTCGCTAAACGTTTAATGGCCGCAGAAGGACCGCACCCATCGCAACTATCGTTAGTGAACCGCCTCCATCATACGTAGCCTCCTCGATGCCCATCCGAACGGAACAGGCGAAGCCACGAAAGTTGGCCTTGGCGAGACCGTTATCGCTCGCCACTCCGCTTCCCGGCACCGCCGGCTCAGCAGGAGACCTCAGCGGGCTTTAGACCACGAGCGAGCCGGTCTGCCGCTGGTGTTCCCGTCGACTTTCCCATCTATGCGCGAGCGATACCTGCTCGCGGACATGCCTGAAACCTAAAACGATACCTAAAACGACGCGAACCCAGAGTGCGACAGCATCAGTGTCTATATGTCACGAGCGCGGCGCCGTCGCGCAATGGCAACGGAGGGCCCGGGTCATGTCCCGAGGCATTCAAAACTGGACTGAGGACCTCATCGCACGAAGAATCCGCGAAGGATACGGTGACGGTGAAGGACCGAACTACAAGCCGTGGTGCAGCACGGCCACCTTCTCTTCGCGCGGCAGAGTACACCGCGTGTACAGCGAACGATTTGGACGCACTATGGAGCTCGTGTCCGACGTCGAGTGGAATACGTTCGTCCTGTTCGAGTGGTGCCGCTCGGTGAAACAGCTCTATGAGAGCTTCCCGCTCCCGCGCGAGAATACCCTGGAGGTTGCGGCCGCGCTCGGCATAAAGCACCCGTTCTACCCGAAGACCAACATCCCGGCAGTTATCACGGTCGACATGGTGGCCGTGATGGAAATCGCCGGCGAGACGCGATATGTCGCCTATGACTGCAAACGCACAGAAGATGCCGAGAACGAGCGGGCAATGGAAAAGCTGCAGATTGCCCGCACGTATCTCGCCGGCTGCGACATCGCTCATCATCTCGTCTTTCACTCCGCCCTGCCGATACAGAAGGTGCGCAACATCGAATACTTCCGCCAGGCAATCTGGAAACCCGGACAAATCGACCCCACGCGCGAAATCCTGCGCGAAGTCGCTGACCTGATGACCTACGAGCTTGCTGGCTCCTCACGCACGATTTCGCTTGCGGATTACTGTGCAGCCTTCGAACAGCGGCATGGCCTTACGCCCGGCCTTGGACTGAGAGTCGCCCGCATTCTTCTTTGGGAGCAAACGCTGCGTTGCGATCTCGACACGCCGCGCCTGGAGAGTGCACCTTTGAGCAGTTTCGTCTGTGAACGTTCGCCGTTGCCTCGAGCCTCGGGACTCTAACCTTCGTGACAGCCACAAGAAGCATTCCACCATGCTTGTAAAGAACGACCTCTTTGACGCAAAGGACGCGACACGATATCGCGTTCTTGCTATCGATGCTGACGCCCGGCGCGGCTGGGTTATCCCACTCTCCGGGCCGCTCCTGTGGCCCGTCTATCGCGAGTTCGGCGTGTTGACAGGACACGCCAAGCCACGGGCCATCCGAAAGCCGCTGGGTTCCGGGGTTCCCGACATCGCGTTTCAATCGGAGACTGCACGCGCACGTGCGCGTGAGGCGTACGACGCAATTCAGCCTCTGATAAGCCATCCGCAAATTTTCGATGCCAGCATGCGCGGTGCACTCGTCGAGGAACGCGCACGTGAAACCGGAAAGTCCAAGACGACTCTCTACAAGTACCTTCGGCAATACTGGCGCAATGGCCAAACTGTCCTTGCGCTCATCCCTGGCTTCGACAAGATTGGGCGGACCGTCAAAGGGGTGACAGCTGGTCGCGGTCGTAGTCCCAAGTTCGGGAAATACACGACGTTCCAGATGACGGAGGTTGATGTCAAGAACATCGAAGATGCAATCAGGGAGCACTATCTGGACGGTGAGGTTTCCACTCTCGCAGGTGCGCATCTCCTGATGCGGACGGAGCGCTATTCATACCTCGACGGGAATGGCGACTCCTTCCTCCGGCCCGAAGGTGAATGTCCCTCCATATGGCAGTTCCGACAGGTTGCGCGAACAAGGTTCAAGCTTTCTGACATTCTCCGCTCGAAGCGCGGATCGAAGGAGTTCGACCGTGAGCATGGTCCCCATGTCGGCACTGCGCTGGAAGAATGCATTGGCATCGGACACATCTTCGAAATTGACGCCACGATTGCGGACGTCTTCCTTGTGGCCATCGAGGATCGTGCAAGCATTATAGGCAAACCGACGCTGTACTTTGTCTACGACCGGTTCAGCCGACTTGTAGTGGGGTTCTACGTGGGACTCGAAAACGCGTCCTGGACCGGTGCGATGCTCGCAATTCTGAGCATTGCGGCGGACAAACGCGCGCTATGCGAGCGCTATGGCGTCCCATATGACCCGGACGAATGGCCGGCCGACGGCGTTTTTCCGGAAAAATTTGTCGGCGACCGGGGCGAAATGGCGTCGAGCCAGAGCTATCGTATTTGCGACGGGATGCAGTCGACAGTCACGAATACGCAATCCCTGTTGCCGCATCGCAAAGGAACCGTCGAATGCGGATTCAAGCTCTTTCATGCCTCGATCGCCCAGGTAACGCCCGGTTATGAGCCACCGTTGAACGCAACAAAGCGGCGTGCCCAACATTACGACAAAGACGCAACCCTGACGCTGGATGAGTTCACGTCGATCGTACTGAAGCACATCATCGCCCACAATTACAAGGTAATGGAAGGCTACCGCCTGCAGCCGCAGCATGTCCTGTCAAACACGCCTGCGGTGCCCCTGGAACTCTGGAATGACGACATCCAGAGACGCAGTGGCGCACTCGCCCGCTATGATTATGTCTTCCTGCAAATGCAGTTGATGCCGCGGGACACGGCGAAAGTCACTCAGGATGGCATCAAGTTCAAGCGGCTTGTATATGACTGCCCTGAAGCGCATGCACTGGGATGGTACGTGAGGACGGGCAAACGGCAAAAGACTTTCGACATCGAGTGTTCCTTTGACCCGCGGCTCGCCGACTCCATCATCGTTTTCAATCCAAACGACCGCAGGCAGGCTTTCGTCTGCACGCTCGCGTCCGCCAGCAGACCGTTCAAGGGATACTCATTTGCTGAGGTCGAGTATGTCTACAGTCTCGCTAACCTGAACAACTTTGACTATAAGGGCGCCTCAGACCAGGCGAAGGCCAGTCTCATCAGACACATTCTCAGCATCAGCAAGCCGGCAATTGCCGAACGCAAGGCCGCCTCGAAGGGCAGGTCCCGCTCCGGCAAACGTGCTGACACGGCGGTCGCCCGTGCGGCCGAGCGCAACATGCGTCGCCAGAACGAAGTCAGCATGCCGATTCTGCCGGCCTCAGGCTCGAGCAATGTCATCCCTATGCCGCCGCGCGCTCCGGCCCATTCCGCTTCCGTGCCAACCGTGCCGCCCGCATACCCAGACCAACGGGCAGACCAACCGCATCCAGTGGATCAGGCTCCCGCGGACGCGCGTCCTGCTCCGGTCACATCAAATCCGCTTCGCGACATGCTTCGTCGCAAAGCGCAAGAGAAGCAGAATGGACAAACATTCGAGTAACGTTATCGTTGTCGAGGCCCGCTACACGCAGCAGCGCATCCCTCGCTACCGCGGCAATCCGCTCATCGAGGCATTGCCACCAGCACTTGACGACGAGGCTCTTGCCGACAGTCTGCTGAGCCTTCCCGATTTCTCGCCGGAACAGCGCGAGTGGCCGACCTACGAGCGACTTCAGATGGTGTCGGGGCTTTCTTCCTTTCTGGTGCCGTTGCCTCGTCACCTGCAACTTGCCCGCGCGCTGGATTCGTTCATCCGTTCTGGCTACGTCAGCCGCCGACCTGCATCGGCCGAGCATGTTCGAATCTATCAGTCGTTGTATGAAGCCCAGCAGGCGGGCCGCGCATTCAACAGCGAGATGGCTCCGCCGACGCCGGAACAGCTGTCCTCTCGCGTAGTCGGGATGTCCGGAACTGGCAAGACCACTGCGATCCGGAGGATCCTGGCCCGGTATCCACAGGTCATCCATCACAGGGATTTCGGCATCTTTCAAGTCCCGTATCTGCACATCGAAGCCCCGTCTGACGGCATCTCTGTCAGGGGCCTCGCGACCTCTATCCTGCGCAAGATTGACCAACTGGTTCCCGACAGCAACTACTACGGCGTGTATGTGGAACGGAAGACACCGAGTGGCGACCTCCTCCTGAACCACGCTGCGCGGGCAATGCATCACCATTTTGTTGGCGTCCTCGTTGTCGACGAGATCCAGAATCTCAAGAATGCTGGCAGGTCTAAACAGGTGCTTATGGCCGCTCTTGTGACGGCATCAAACGAGCTGGGCGTGCCGATCTTATTCGTCGGCACCCATCGGGCGACGGAGGTACTGGGCCTGGACTTCAGCTCCGGCCGTCGAAGCGCTGGTCACGGGTTTCCGACTTGGCGAACGCTCGTACCGAGCGAAAATCTGGAAGAGCCCGGAGAATGGGAAGATTTCATTACAGTGCTGTGGGAATACCAGTGGATTCGCCAGCCTGTTGCACTCAGTCAGTTCCTGTCCAATACGCTTTACGCCTGCAGTCAAGGCGTGCCGGATATTGCTATCAAGCTCCTTGCCTGTGCACAGTGGCGAGCGATGCTGGACGGAACGGAGACATTTTCTGCGGAGACGTTCGTATCCATCCTTGACGCAGAACTTGAAACGGTCAGGCCAATGCTTGATGCCATGCGGACCGGCAATATCGCCGTTCTCGAACGATACGAAGACATCCCGCCGGCCCATCTCGAGTCGCTACTGGACGACACCCTTACCGCGTACGAGGGTGTGCGACAACGAGGCGCCAGCGTGCGCCCAGGAAACACATCCTTTGTGCCGGCAGTTGCAGGGGTACTTGTTCAGGCTGGGATCGCGGAAGACCGCGCGGTGTCCGCGGCTAAAAAAGTGGAGGCTGCCGGCAAGGTGACCGGCATCGCGGCTGGAGCGGAAGCGGCGCTGGCTCTCACCAGGCCAAGAAGGGCGACGAAATCGGCGAAACCCAAAGCCGACGAGCCGCTCGTCGAACTGGCACCTGACGACTATCGGAATGCGTTCCGGCGCTCCCGTGCAGATGGCCAATCGGTCTTCAGCCACCTCCAGGCGATGGGGGCCGTTTGTCGGCTGGACGCAATACTGCAGCTTTGAGGTACGAGCGCGTCGGAAAGCCGGCGCGCTTTTGTTAGAGGTGTAACTGCGAGGGAATTTGCCATGTATTTTCCCAAGCCTTACCCGGACGAACTGATGGGGAGCCTCATGATTCGAGCTTCCCATCATCTAGGCATGTCAACGCGCAGGTTTGGGCCTATGCTCGATCTGGCCAATTGGGAAATCCCGAGCTTCATCTACCCGCGCGGCCTGGCCCGCGTAGCGACACTGTGCGCGAAAGAGGCATCGGAACTTCTCTGGGAGCATACCCTCTTCCCTTACGTTGTCTGGGCGCCTCATCTCAACGCGCGCAAACAACTGGAAGTCCAGGAACTTACCGACGAACCGCTGACGGCGACGTTTAAACTGGGTCGGGTCTTCCCAAACCGCCTCAACGCGACGTTTTTCAGAAAGTTATGCCCGATCTGCGCTAGCGAGGAATACAGGGATCTAGGAGAGACGTATTGGCACCGAAATCATGCATTACCCGGTGTGTTCGTATGCCCTCTTCATCAGGTAAGGCTACACGTCACCCGAATTCCGCTGCTAAAGCGCGGTCTTCTAAAATGGGATGTGCTTCCGCAGGAGACTCATGGAACGGCATCTACCGAACCTGCAGATGTCGCGCTATTGTCGGCAATAGCAGACGCATCGGCGATGATACTGCGCGGCGACTATTCTCCGATTCCGCACAAGGAAGCGTTTTACAGGCTCGGGTATCAGCATGAATGTAACCCAAATGGGCTTCATCAGTTCTCTGTCGATTTTGGGACCTTTTTCGGGCGCGACTTCCTTCGGCAAATCGATGTCCCCTTGACACGCCTTACTCGGAAATCGTGGCCGGTTGCAATGGCCGCCGCCGACCGTGCTTTCGACCTGGACCAGCCGCAGCTACGCTGGATTCTCATCGATCTGTTCCTCGCCGTTCGCGCCGCCGAAGCGTAGCGCGTGCGGATATGCCTTCTTTCGCATTCGTGGACGCGCTGTCAATGAATCACATATCGTCGTTTTCGCGATTGCTCACGAAATTGAACAGGCTCGCCGCACATTCCGCGGTCGTCAGGCCGAGGTCGAGCGGAGAAAGAGTTTTCGCAAAGTTTAAAAGGTTTGCGCTAGATTCGGGATGGCGCAAACCCAATTCCATCTCCAGTCCGGCGTACGGTTCCCTGCTTTTCCGATAGAACAGCAGGCTTCGGTATTGGCCCAATGGATCGGATGCCAGCGCTTCATCTACAACGGCAAGGTCGACGAAGACCGGCTCTTCGCCGCGCAGCGCAGCATGATGCTTCGCGACGGCGTGACAGAGTGCGCGACACCGCTGGACCAGCGGTACGCGCAGTTCAGGACCGAACTGAGTCCGTGGCTCGCCGAGGTGCCGAGCCAGATTCTGCGCAATGGCGCCATGCGATGGAGAACGGCCAAGCAGCGTCAGCTTCAGGGGCTCGCCCGGGCGCCGCGCCGGCGCAATCGTACCAACTTCAACTCGGTGATGCTGACGTCCGAACTTTTCGAGTTCCGACCTGACGTCGTCGCGGTTACAGGGGAACCTGTCTGCCGACTGTTCCTCGGCACGAAATCCCGTCCACTTGGCGAACTGAAGTTCAAGGCGCATCGCCCTTTTGGTGTTCCGAAGGCGATCACGATTCGACGTGAGTCGGACAACCGCTGGTACGTCCGCTTCAGTTATGAGCACGCGAGTGCCGAAATTATTCGCACGCCCGCAGAACTCGCCTACGAACTCAACGGGCTGTCGGATGAGGAGCTCGAGCTTGCAAGCCTGGGAGCGGACCGCAACGTTCGGGACAATTGTGCCGCGACCAGTGACGGAGCGTTCTTTTCGGTGCCCGCGGTTGTCAAGGAGCGGCTCAACCGTAAGGCGAACGGCCGCAAGCGCTACCAGCGCAAGCTCGCCCGCCAGCAGAAAGGATCCTCGAACCGGGCGAAAACGGTTGCGCGCCTGGCGCGTAGCCACGCGTACCAGCGAAATGCGCTGAAGAACGTCGCGCACAAGACCAGCTACGCACTCGCCGCATCGGACGCGAAGCTGCTGGTGTTTGAGGACCTGAAGGTCGCGAACATGGTCCGTGCGCCGAAGGCTCGGCAGGATGCAAGCGGCCGCTGGTTGCCGAACGGCCGACGCCAGGAGGCCGGGCTGAACAAGGCCATTCTCCAGAGCGCCTGGGGTCGTACGCTCGAATTTACGCAGTACAAGGCGCAACGCCGCAACAAGCTGGTGCTGGCTGTTCCGCCCCACCATACTTCGCAAGAGTGCTCCCATTGCGGGCGCACTCATCCAGAGAACCGGCAGGGTAACCGGTTTCTCTGTGACGTTTGTGGCTTCTCGGCGCACGCGGACACCAATGCCGCATGTACGATCCTACGCCGCGGCATCAAGCTGCTGCGGCTCGGTGTGCCAGAAAAGAAGTCCACGAAACGTGTGTCGTTCCGAAAGAATTCGAGCAGGGCGGGACCGTCCGATGTGTCTGTGGAGCGCGTGTAAGACGTGCCGGCATCGCAAGATGACCGGCGCGCGTGTGCAACGAAGCAGAAAGTTGACAGCTGCGAAGCTGGAAGCACCGGCCTCTAGGCCGGTGAGAAGTCAAACCGTCAAGCCGCTGTTTGGGACCGGCGGTGCGCTGTTCGTCCTCTTCCTCCATCGAGGCAAAACGCTGCTCGTCCGGTACAGGTGGAACGAGCGCTTCTTGTCGACGATTGATGGCCTCAATGCGTCGGCCGGCGACAATTACAAGCACGACGACGAGATGGCGGCGAGAGCCATCATCGTCATGGCCCGTCCGACGTACGGTTCTGCCGATACGGCAGCACTCGCGCCCGCAGCGTACTTTGACGTCGAGACCGACGGCAGCCTGTCTGAGTTTCAGCCTTCAGCGCGTGTACGGTCGGAGCCGCAAAAGGTCACTAATCCCTGCCCTATGTTCGACGACTGAAGCCGTATCTGCGCTTCCATTATTGTTCAACGACCTTCGGTTGCCACTAGACCGGAGGTTGTGTCGCGCTCAGCGAAAGATGCAGCCTTCTGATCCAGGTAATCAGCCATCACGACTTCCGATGACTGTCAGCGTCCAGAGAAAATGTCTAAAACCGGGGAGCTATTTTTGATCAGCCGCAGTTTGGATGCCACCAACCTGCGCCCGCGAGACATGCTCGCCTTTCTACGGAACATCAACAATGACCGACACCAGCCTCAGCCGCTTTACTGGAACGACTACCACACGCGCCCTGGATTACCTCCGGACATATAGCCAGGACCACGACGCCATCCTATGCGCCCAGGTTTCCACAGAGGACTTGCCCGCAGAAATCCAGGAGGCCGTCCAGGAACTCGCGTGTATTTGCCTTACGGTGCCGCCGGACCTGGAACTTGCCGACAGTCTGCTTGCACCCAATCACTTCGACCTGTACGACGAATCCGGCGAAGACGGTATGGACTCGCAAACCACGATACTGGTCGGGGGCGCGTTCGCGCTGAATGCGAACAACCTGCCGATTTTCGAGGACCTCAATAGCACTCTTCCTGTAGTTTTCGTCCACGAATCGTCATGGGCGATCGTGGTCTACCCGTGGGACTCCAATGCGGACGGCGACGCGCTCCAATGCGCATTGATGTCCTCGGGACAGAACTTCCGCCCGCTACATGATGTGGACCAATATGAGCCGACGACGATGGCGGAAAATCCGAATGACGGTCGGCAGGCGAAGGTTCGTCCTGCGTGGTACGGGCACCTGAGTCTGTCGGGGAAGTCTTGAGTGTACGCATCCACCTTTGATTCCACAGTCTCCGTTGCTGTCGCGAAAACAGCGACCGGGAGACAAGTAGCTGAGCACTCGCATCTAAAAGTGATGCGCTACCACGGCGTATGACATCAATCGAACTTGCCTCCAGCTTTGGGTATCTCGACGTCAGTGAACTCGCTGAGGTCTTGAACGTTTCAGAGCGGACTGTCATCCTGCGAGCAAGACATCGTCCGTGGCTGCTTCCACCACGCGCTCAGCTATATGAGCGGGAACTGCTGCGCTGGCGCCAAGATGTCGTTGAGGCGTGGCTGCGTGACGCTGAGGCTCGCGCCGCCGTCTAAAGTTGTTGCGGCAAGTTGCCTACTGAGTCGGATTCCCGCTTCGCCCCTGTATGTCCTCTCATTGTATGCTCTGGCCACTTCGGAGTATGCGACTAAGTACATATACTCAATGGAAGGCCACCTCCCTGGGGGACGAGTGTGCTTTCTGCCGGGTAGTTCTTATGAGACCTGGCACGCAGCGACAGCGGCCACAGTCCGAAAAGTAGGCCCCATACGCCGATGGCGTCCACCGCCAGAAGAAGCGAGCTACCGTGTCCTCAACGCATGCCTGTCGCGCGCCCCCGGGAGTGCGATATGCCTCGCCTGTTTGCAAGGTGAGGCATTGGTCTCTTCGTAGCTGACAGGAACCGTCGTCTTTCGCCGCTTGATCTCCGCTCAATTCTGATGGGCCGGAAAGGCGCCGCGGGAGACGCCGCGGTGTAGTGGCTGAGAGCCGCCGGTGAGAGGTGCCCAAGTTTTTTGACAAGTACAGTGCTGACGAGCGAACGCCGGTTTCAACCAGTCTAAAGGACCCCGACTTTTCCGAGCTTGCTCGCTTTCGCTTCTTGGCGCAGGGTGGCTCACCTGCCCGTCGATCCGGCGCAACCGTAAATCAGCCTCACACTGCACCCCATGGACTTCGCCACGCCGCTTCCTCGATCTGTTGAAAAAGTTCTGAAACCGATTCGAAGCACGAACGCAACGAAAGGCCAGAAAAGTCGACTCGTAGCTCGTCCCAATGACCGTGCGCAAACGAGTTTCTGATGCTACGGAAGGAGTTGATGGAAGATACGAGTTCACTGCTCGAATCAAGCTGCAAATTGCCGACGTTCTCTATGTGACCCACGAGGAACTCGATATCGCTCATCGTCCGATTGGTTTTTCGGGGGACATCGCCACAAATCTCCTTCGAGACGAGCTTCAAGCCCCATTCGGCAAAGCTGCACAAGAGGACAACCGGCATCGCCTTCGCCACAACGGAGACGCTGTCCTCCCATAGGGGAATCTCGTCATGGAAATAGTCGAGAACCTCGGCGCCACATGACCTGTCGGCAATCGCGGCGTCTCGTTGTTCCGAGAGCTCGGCGAGCTTCGCCTCGGAAGAGATGAGCTGGTTAAAACAATAGTCGTTAAGCTGACGGAGCTTATCGAACAACAGGAAGAATGTTTCAGATGCTCGGAGCGGCTGGTAGAGGTAGCGTCCGTCTGCCAGAAGACCACCATCTTCATCTTCTAGCCACATCCCACCCCAGTAGAGTCCATGTTTTGCGGCCGTGACCAGTTCCTGATCCAAGATGTTCTCGTTATGACTCAAAGAGTTGCGAAACCAGACTACGTGCATGCGGTTTCGAGTCCCGCGTTTTAGCTGCCAAACAAACGCAGCTCAAGCACATCGACACTAATATTCAGACCGGCCATGCGATCGCCAGAATATCGATGCGCTTGCCACGTCCAATGACCGGCCCCGCCTGCGCCGATGAGCATCAACGGTCGCGCAAGCACCGCTTCCCGATGTCGGGCAATGCCTCGCAGCGTTCGCTTGTCAAGCCAACTCATACTCGGGCTGCCGTCGGGATGCGTGTGCCAGTCACCCAGATAGACCGATTGCCCCGAAGATATTTCGAAGATCTCGTCGAGTCTGCGACACTGCCAGTCATGGTCAGGGTGAAATCGCTGCCGTTTGTGCTGAGCGCTCAGACCCGGACCGACAACGTGCTGGACGACGAGATCACCGTCGTCGGCAGCGTATCCCACGAGCACCCCGCCGGTTTCGAGCGGATAGACGCTTTGAGCCTCACCAAGCATTTCGTCGAAAGCAGTCGAAGCGATCCACAACTGGCTCATGCTTGCGCGCTGCAATCCGGACAATCTTGCCTTGCTGCCAGATCGTAGGGTGTCCATTCGGGCGCAATAGAAAGACCACCGCGCTGAAGATCGGCGACCGCGACATCCCACGCAAAGTCCGGATAACCTCCCTCTTCCCCTGAACAAAGCGTCGCCACCGCCAGGCGCGCGGCCTGATTGGCAACAGCATCACTATCGATTCCAGCGCCAATGAATGTAGGTTGTGAACATCCGCCCGGTTGTACCTCATCAGTACCTGCGTCCGCGGGCAAACGAATCGAACCGTCTGTCAGACCACGTTGAAAGCAGTGCCAGCAGCCCATCTTCTTCGACGGCTGCAAACGTCCGACAACCCCACCCGCAGCCCCATGAGTCGTCGTCAACCACAAATATGGCTTAACGAGCTCGCGCGCAAGGTCAGCAAGGAAATGACTTACGCGATGGCTCGCCGCCGCGTCAATGACGATGTCCGACTCGGTGACCAGCTGCTTAAGAATGTCGTACTGCGATGGCTGGCCCGCAGGCGGATTGGGCAGCGCACCGATTCTCATGTGATTGAACGAGCGGATGGTCGTGTACGGATAGTCGGTTGCAACATGCGATACGAGTGCAGACAGCTTTTGAAATCCAGCATACTGCCACCCCATAGCCCATCGCACAGTGTTACCCACCTGGAGATTGTCGTCGTCAACCAGACGAAGGCCACCAATACCAGCGCGCGCCAATTGCAAGACAACCGGAGAGCCAAGACTGCCCAAGCCGACCACTAAGGCAGTCTTTTTCCTTAGCGGCATCAAGAACGGCGCTCTGCGAAGCCAGGCCTTCTCGCCTCCCCAATCGGCACGCACGAAGTGCGGACGAATTTCCGCACGCCGGGAGCGCTTCGTTTCACGGACAACCTGAATCGCAAGAAATACCCAGTCGTCCGCACTGTGTCGCCACGACACCTCATCACGATAAGTTAGCCCGACAACGAAAACTTCATCGCGTTTCGCCGTCTGGATTGCCTTCGTCAGCGGCGCGAGTTTCCCTTCAACCAGTTTGAAGAGATCGATCCCAGCGCTCTCAAACGTGCTCACAGTCGGCCGTTCGTTAAGCCGCAGCCAGAACCCGCGGGCAGGACGGTCAAACGAGGGGATGGACTTTTTGAAGAGGACGAGCGGCTGTCCATGCATGTCGTCGATCGAGCCGACTACGCCATTGACGAAGCACTGTCCTAACCAGCCCGCCGGAGTGGTTCGTAGAAATAGGCTGAGTCGTCCCGACGACACATCCGCGGGCGGAGTTTCGTCCGGGACAATGACTGCAGATTCCGGAACGTACGGCAAAAATGAGGACAGAGGCTCGCCAACGTGGTCCTCTGTTTGCGCAACGATCTCAGGCACCGCAGCCTCGCCGTTGACCTCAAGTAGGGGCGGCAGCTGGTCCTTGATCAGGGTTGCCAGCGAATCATGTCCGGGACGCCAGTCTTCCCCCTCGCGTGCCAGCAGGCAAAGGTTTCGACCTAGCGGATGCTGATGGCGCTGGAATCGGGCCGAATCAGTCGTCACCATCGGCGCGAAGTAAGGGAAAGTGTCGGGATAGACGGCCGTAAGTGCCAACACGCCACCGTCGTGCGGGACGTCGACACGTACGACCATCTGGCCTGCGTCCATGGCCGCCTGGTCGATTGACCAGGCGTACCCAAGAGCGTCCAGCGCCGCCTTCTCCCTACGAAGCTCGGCCGGGTAGCGGTCCCACCACGCTTCCATGATTAGCCCACCGGACGGTGACCCGGGGGCTTCGGCGCACCGGAACCGGGGTTCGGGCGACCGCCAGAGCCACCCGGCGGCGGCGGCTGATGGCCGTGGTGCTCATGATGGCCGTGATGTTCTTTCTCGTGATGGTGGACGTGTTCATGACGGCCATCGTGATCGCGCTTGTCATGCGCGTGCTTTTGTTCGTGTTCGCTCATGTTCGTTGTTCCTAAAGAGATCTCCAGCGGCATCTTGTTCAATGCCGACCGATCGCCCCTGCGACCGGTACGAGCATTCTACCGACAAAACCGAAAAACACAAATACTTTTTATTACCACGTAAATTATGTGACGACATAATATTGATTCTCACCTACAATGCAGGCAAACCGGAGTTACATATATGAACCTGCCCCGAGACATTCAGCGCGAGCGCCTGTACTACATAGAGTTTCTTGCCCTCTTTTCCGGACAGGTAAGTCGAAAGGACCTGACTTCAAAATTTGGGATCAGTGAACCCGCTGCGACCAAAGATCTGTCGCTCTATGGAGAATTTGCTCCGTCCGTGCTGAGATATGACCTGCGCCGGAAGTGCTATGTGTTTGATGGTGGTCAGCCGTACTTTGAGCACAACGTCGAGCAGGCACTGCATGCGTTGGCGGGAGACGGTGCGGTCGACTACGATCCATCCAGGACAAAGCGAATTCCTGGATGGGTCAACTCCAGCATCAAGCGACAAGTGCCAATTGAACTCGCGGCGACTCTCACTCGTGCGATCGACCAACGGGACTGGGTGACTGCTGAATATTCGTCGCTATCGACTGGGTCACGGTCCCGAAAACTCTCACCGTTGGCTCTCGTACACGACGGCCTGCGCTGGCACATCCGGTGTTTTGATCACGAACGTGAAGAGTTCCGTGATTTCGCGTTGACCCGGTTCAAGAGTGTTGAGCGTGGCGGTGAGTCGGTCGTCGCCCTGTCTCAAGATAAGGATTGGAACACCGAGATATCGTTGAGACTAACGCCGCATCCCAAAGCAGCCCATCCGGAGACGATATGCGCGGACTACGACATGCATAACGGTGTCAAGACGGTGCAGCTGAGAGCCTGTCTCGTTGGATACTTCCTGCGCCACTGGCACGTCGATTACACGCCTGACGCCTCACGCAATCCGCGCGCGCAGCAGCTGTTTCTGTCGAATCGGGATGAGGTTCGAGAAGCCGGTTGTCCGGAGTGGGCTCTAAAAGACTAAGTACTACGAGAGGCCGAGAGTCTATTGATCGCCAAATTCGCGGAATGATGTCGCTTGACCTCGATTCCGCGATGACCTCATCAGGTAGGCGGCTGCCATTCGAAATCTTCGCTAGTCCTCCGAGCTCTTAGCGGCGACTACAGGTCCCGCCGCCCTTTCCTAAGTCGAATATTTCGATAGCGCAGATGGGCGAGTCGCTCGTCCTACCGCATAGTTGCCACACATCCTCGTGGCTGCGCACAGCATTGCTTCGACAATCTAAAACCGCCTGGCTACAGGCGGGATGGAACATACCCATCTCGCACTCAGCCGCCTTTCTCGCCCTCGCGCCCGTTTCCCAAATGGGGCGGGGGCAAGCAGCGCCTTCTTCCAACCCTGTTGTCACGGATGCCCGCTGGACGCAGGCCCATCGAGCCGTTTGTCGGTGACGGAACCACCGCGCTTTTCTTGGCAGCAATTGCGCCTCGTTTCTGCTTTCCGACACGACGGCGGATTTGGTGAGCCTTTACGAGCTCAGGCGCGACAACCTCGGAACGCTCATCAAACACAACCGAGTCAGTTGGAGAGCACTTGCCGAATCTAAAACGCGATGTGGTGGCGACCTTGCGATTTAGAAATCTTCGTTTCCCTATACCCGGCAAGGAAGGCTGGACCGCGGCTAGTTTCTGTCGACCAATCAGAGCGCGTTCGACTGTCCGCAACATCGAGAAACTGAACGCATCAAGGGCAAGCCATGCACCAGACGTCAACTGACCACTGCGCGCCAGAACTTACTTCACGCGTGACTGTAGGTCACACAACTTCAGCCGCTCTTAATGCGATCCGCGCGTTGGGACGATGCGCGGCAACAAACGCATTCGAGCTGTGGAACGAGGACCTGCCAGACGGCGTGAAGCTCGCGTTGCAGTCGCGCTTTTGCATTGCGCTTGTCGCGCCAACAGACGTCGCGCTAGCACTCTCCGACGAAGTTCATATTCGGCGCCACCTGGGACCAGGCGCGACCGACCGCATCACCATTTCACTCGGCGAGACATCCATTGCCGTCGACATGGATTCCCTGGAGACAAACCTGCTGCTCGGGGACCACCTGCCTGTCCTGTTTGTACACGACCAAAGCTGGACTGCGTCTCGCTTCAAGTGGACAGGCGAAGGCATACAAAAGGTTCTGCGGATGATGCTCGGCAAATCCACCGTAGAGACCGAGGGTCAGTCGTCACTGGCGCAACTCGACGTAAGAGTCGGCGCACAAGTTAAATTGCCAGCCTAAAACAAAACTCGATGACAATATATTCAAGCAACGAAAGCCGCCGTCGGTACCAAAAGAGCTGGCTGGAAGGATTTCAGCGTGTAAATGGTCGCCTTTGCGCCATCACGGCCTCAAAAGACGGCCTCAAGAACCAAATCGCGCTCGATGCCATACGCGGAATCCACCTTCCGCCCCACGCCAGCAGGTCGGTGAATTTCCATACGAACACTGGCGACTGGCAAATTGAGGATGGCAAGCGCTATCTCGAAGCGTGCGGCTATCCTGCGGATGCTGCGGCCATGCACGACGTTTTCCGAGTCAAGACGGATGGACGTGAGGTGTGGATCCCAGCACTGGCTGTCATCAAAGCACTTTTCAAGCAGCATCCAGCCAGCTACCAGCACCTGTTTCATCCGACTGGTTTAGAAACCCTTTGCCGGCCAGTTGAGGTTGCCGGCAACAAGACCATTGAGTTGTCCCGCAGATTAGGGCACCGCAGCACGCCAGACCACATGTTCGATTTGCTGCGATGGATGTACTTCTTTCCGAGCGCCCGTGCAACCTGGAACTCAGTTTACAGGGCTGCCACTGCTGGCAGGTGCAGCATCGCACTCCCGAAGGCGAATCTTCGCGTCGCTGTTACAGGTGAATCGAAAGCAAGGGGAACGATAGTCCTCGCGAATCTGCTCACTGTTGGAAATATTGAGCCGCTGGAGGAGCCTTATAAATGGGCCGGCGAGCAGCCGCGGTTCTTGACGCGCGAATTCGCGAAAGGCCGACCGGAGTCGGAGCTGGTTCCATAGCGAGCGTGCCTCACCTGTTTGCAGGTGAGGTATCGCTCTCACGTAGCATCACGCGGTCATACGCTAACGGCCGAGTCGTGATGGCAGTGAGAACCGTTCGACTACCAATTCACAGATGCCCCCTCGTGTCTCTCATGAGTCTGCCGACGCCTCGCACGAGCTGACGTAGCGTTCAATGCAATCCAGCATCTCCCGTTCGTGACGCTCCGCCAACTCGTCGCTCCAAGTGTCATTTTCGTAGATCAGCGCCATCTTCAATGAGTCGAGCCTGGCCTTGTTGTTATTGATGAAGCGCTGGCGTTTCTCGTTGAATGGCCAGTTTCCATATTCTGAATTGACACTGCGAGAAACGAGCGCCAGATTGCCGAACCGGTCCATCATCTGGTTGAGCCGGTCATCGTCCCGCTTGGTAGGTGTCTGCGGGCAGATATGCTCGACCGAATTCTTTGCCGTCAGCCGGAAATTCAGCCAGTCTTCCGACGACCACAACTTCTGGTACCACAACACGAACTCGAGCTTGTAGAACCAATAGTGTGCGAAACTCACTCCGGCAGGTCGCCCCAAGATCTGCCTATATACCAGGCGTCGGCGCTGCCACGGCTTTTCCATGAACGAGCGCGTGCGAACAACGAGCGGCGAATCCGCCTCCGAACAAAGTAACTGATTGTCGAGATGCTGAAGATATCGGAAGTATGTGTCGACGCTTGCGTCCGGGCGCTCCACCATGAACAACAGTAACGGCGTTAGCCAGTAGTGTGTAGTGATTTCCTGTGAGTGATACAGCATGCTTTGTAACAACGCAAAGCCTCGATCCGAATCGGTATCTCGCGACCGGTTGATGTAGCGACGGACGGCATTGTTCGTTGTCGTAGTGCTAGTCGTGATGCTGCTAATCAGGTGAATCTCGTCATCACCTTGGTCGACCCACTTGATGATATGGAGATCGAACTGTACGCGCACCTGCCAGAGCAACTCGATATAACTTCGAACAGCTTCTGGGCCTGATAAATGACGAAAGAAGTGCTCGTCGAATAGTTTCAGCAGTTCGCGGTCCAGGATACGCGGCAGATCGCCAGCGTCCGGCATTTCCCTGCACAGCCAGATACGAAGAACATGCTGGAGCAACAGGGGAAATCCGATGATTGAGCGCACTCGCGTCGGCGCGAGGCCCCCGCCACCCTTGGCCTCGTCGTCTAGGTCAGTGTATTTCTCGGCAAGAATCGTCGCCAAATCCAGCATCTGGCCGTCGCCACTTACTTTCATACGGTTAGCCAACGCGGCCCTTACAGCACTGCCGCTACCCAGTCGACCGGCCTCGTAGAGAGAATGCACCTCGTATGCAGGCATGCCGGAGAGCGCAGCGAGGTTGCGCTCGCAATAGCTGTCCATGTCGGCGCACGCGTCCCAAAGAACAGCGAAACCCGCACGCTCATGCTCATCCAGCGCATCCAGCATCCGCGCCTTGAGGATCTCGTGGTGCTGCAACTGAACTCCGCGATTGTTGACGGCCTCGAACAGTTTGTTCAAGTCGGTCTCGCGGGGAACTTCAGTCACTACAAACTTGACGTTGTGAAAAACAAACTGGGTTAGGCCACTCCAATCGATCGCCGGCGAGATTCCTGAAGCTGCTTCTGCGCGCGCAGAAAAAATCTGTGTCATTCGCTCGACAGCCTGACCCATAAGATCAAGGCCGGTCTCATCCGACTCAACGGACGCGTCGCCCTGATTGGACCAGATATCGAGCATCCTGTTGACTTCGGGTCTGATTGCGAAGCGTAGCCTCGGCTCTACTGTCTGGCCGACCGGCACGGTCAGAAATGGCTCGAGACCGCGCCTCCACGCATGACACAGCAACCATAGTGTTGTAAATCGCTGCTGCCCATCAATCAAATCAAATACGCGCGCAGGTGTCGCCCCGTCCGCTCCGGGCGTGGTCTGCTCGACCATCAGCACGCCGCCCAAATAGAAAAGCGATTCCCCACGCTCGAAGGCGTTAATCAGGTCATTCAGCAGCGTCTGGACCTGGGCGGCGCCCCACACGTACAGCCGCTGATAGATTGGCACATTAAAGCGCCGGTGAGGACGCTGGCTCGTTAGATCCGCGAGACTCAAAAGCTCAGATTTCAAATTTGTAATCGACATGCTCACCTCGCCGCCAACAGCTGCGTCACCCATTCATGCTTGGTGGCCAGACCAAGATGCCTGGTTGGCCATAGTAATCGAGCACTGCTTTCTTGTACGTTGCCTGGACGCCGTCCTTCGTGATGTCGATTTTCTCGCTCCGATACGTATCGCAACTCTGGTTCTTCAGATGGTCGATTACCTGCTCCGGGCGAAACGCGCCGGCAATCACGTCCAGCAGATTCATCTCCGGTGCATCACGGAAGAACTTTTGCGCAGACTCCTGCCTGACCTGCTGCTTCTCGATTCGAATCGCCCCCAGTGCGTGTTCAAGCCATAGAGAAAATGCCCATAGACGGTCGCTGCCGAACTGATCAGCGTAAACCATCGATGCAAGCAGATAGATTTCTTGAAGGAACAGCGAGTTCTTCCGTACCAGCCGTCGATAGACATCGCGGAAACGACGTACGTCTTCGTCGACGTCATCATCCTTCATCAACCACTTCAGCATGGCGGCATATTTGTCCGCATACAGAAAGAAGCCAAGACCGCGGTGGATCGGTTGCCTGATTGCAAATGGCAAGTCAGTGGCATGCGGACTCAGCGGCATCTCCGCCAGTTGCAGGGTGCTATGGCCGTCCGGGGCCAGCGTCAGAGATATGGAGCGGCGGTTGCTGCGGGCCTGATACAACGGAATCATATCGTGGCCGTCGTTCGCTTTGACGCTCCGGGACTGGAATTCGTGCAGCAGCGCATCGTGGTCTCCCTCGAACGCCCGCTTGCCAGTCCAGCGCCTGGCCCGCCAGAGGAACCGCGTGAACAGGGTCTGAACCAGAGTCCGTTCTTGCGACAGGACTTGCTTGCCCTTCTGCAAGCGCTCCCAGCGCTGGGCACATTGTTTCTGGATATTCTCCTGTTGAGCCGCCGTCTCGCCTGTAACCGCCCGCAAGTGATACGCCTTCAACAGGTCGGTCGCATGCAATGGCACACCACGATTGTTCTGGGTATCGAAGAAGGTGAAAGCCATGTCGACCTGATCGACCTCAACACAGGTAAATACGATGCGCTTGAACAGCGCCGCCTCGAGCCTCTCTTTTTCGCGGGCAACCCGCTTCGCAGCTGCTGCAATCAAACGGGCAGAAGCTGGCGAATATCGCAATCCACATTGTGGTGGTAGCTCGTTGTGAATGCAGTAGTACAGTACACACAACGCGGTCAGCCGCTGCTGACCATCAATTACGAAACGCTTCCTAGTGGCGGTGCTGACATGGAGTAACAGCGTACCCATGTAGTACGGTGGCGCGGAATCGGGCAGGTCCTGAAAGTCAATCAGATCCTGAATGAGCTGTTCAACCTTGTCGCTACGCCAGACGAACCCTCGCTGATACGTATCAACCGCTACGGGATATTCAGATGCAGAAAACAACTCGTAGAAGTTCTTCACGCCGACTTCTACTGCGCTCCTCCTAGCGCAATTGTTGTCACTCATAGCCGCTACATTCCTTGAATTTTTTGTTTAGCGTGTCTCGACGGTCCGTGCGGGGTGCTCGCTCTGTGTCGCGGAAACATCTGATGTGTATCCGGCAGCGCCGTAAACGCCGTCCTTATGGGCGGGACGGACGTCAACTTCTCGAATCTGGTCCACTAGCAACGGTCGACTCTGCCCCGTTATCTGACACGACAGACGTGGAGGGCACCACGCCGCCTGGAAGCAAGATCGCCTCCTCGTCCGCCAATGATGTCTCGAGGAGCTGGTCTGGCAAAGCCTTTGCAGGACGAACGCCTAGTTCGCGAAGCCTTTCTGCCTGACGGATGACATTCATCCGCCCAGTCGCGAGCTTGGCGTGCGCGGCATCATAGGATTTTTGTGCCTGAGTAATCCGCGTACCCACCGCCTGAAGATCCTCGACGAACGAGCACAGCTTGTCGTACATCTCGGCTCCGCGACGAGCAATTTCCTGGGCATTGCGGCTCTGCGCTTCCTGCCTCCACAGATGCGCCACAGTGCGAACGACAAAGAGCAGGGTCGATGGGCTGACCAGGAGCACATTTCGCTGCCACGCATCCATGAACAGATCGCTGTCATTTGTCACCGCGGTCATGAAAGCCGGCTCGATCGGAACAAAAGCAAGCACAAAGTCCAACGACTTTCCGTACAGCGCTTGATATTGCTTATCGGAAAGCGCACGGATATGGTTGCGCACGGAGTCGACATGCTGCCGAAGAGCGAGCGTTCGCTCTTCGTCCGACTCCGCCGATACAAAACGATCATAGGCAATAAGGGACACCTTGGAATCGACCACGAGCTTGCGGCTTTCCGGCAGGTTGATCACCACGTCTGGCTGCGCCCGTGTGCCGTCTTCACGATGCTGGGTATCCTGTACGAAGTATTCTTCGCCCTTTCGCAACCCGGACGCTTCAAGCACGCGTTCGAGAATCAACTCTCCCCAGTTCCCCTGCGTCTTCGCTGATCCCTTCAGTGCCTGTGTTAGATTCTTAGCGTCTTGACTCAGCATCTGATTGAGCGCTACAAGCTGGTCGACCTGCGCAGCAAGCTTGGTTCGGTCCTTGCCTTCCTGGACGTAGACCTCCTCCACTTTCCCTTGAAATTCCGAGAGCTTTGTCTTGAGCGGTTCGAGAAGCTGGCCAAGGCTTGTCTGATTCTGCTCAGCAAAGCGTTTTGACTTCTCTTCCAGGATTTCGTTTGCGAGACTCTTGAATTGGTCGGTCAGTGCCTCCTTGGCGCGCAGGAGCAACTGAAGCTTCTCTTCCGAGTTCTGCCGATCCGCGTCCGAGCGCGTACGCAGTTCTGTGAGCTCGTCGGTCAGACGGCTGGCTTCGGCAGCGGTCTTTGCACGCTCATCCTGAACGGAAGTGAGGTCGAGACGGACTTGGTGGAGCGTTTCGCGTGTTGCATCCAGTTCTGCAACAAGTGCCCCGTTTTGCCGCCCGCTCGACTCTCGCAATTCCGTAAGTTGAAGGTCAGTTGCCCGCAACCGGCCTTCATTGTCGTCGAGCTTTCGTTGCAGCTCGGGTATGCGAGCGGCTTGTTCCTCCAACGCTGCGCGCCTCTCGTTACTTTCAAGCAAAGACGCTGACACCGTGGCCAGCCTTGTCTTGACCTCTGCTGCCTGCGCCTCAAGTTCCCCGTTTTGCGAAGTCAAGGAGGTGACCAGCTGTTGCTTCTGAGCCTCACTGGCGGAGGAGATGCGCAACGCTTCGTTAATCTTGCGTAGCTGCTCCTCGACGTCAGCAAGATCCGCCTCGAGCGAAGGGACGCGCAGCGAACGCTCCGTAAGCCGTGCCTGTTCATTCCGCGTCTGCTCTAGTTGCTCCCGCAGGTTGCTTTCTTGCGTCTGTGAGTAATCGCGCGCGTCACGTGTGACCTGCAACTCCTGACTGGCAAAGCGAATGCGTTCCTCAAGTTGCGCGATCTGAACCCGCGACGTGGCGGCGGATTCCGCGATCGCAGCCTGCACCTTCGCGTTTTCTCTCGCGCTGCACGTTATCCACGTCAGCACCGTCCCAATCAGGATGCCAAACACCAGTGCTGCAAAGCTTGCAATCGCAGACATAATTTTCCTTCTGACAATCTGAATTTGAATGCTGGGACGGCAAGCCCAGGCAACTAACGACATTGCGCTCGCAAACTGTTGCGCCGCTTACCGGTCACCGTACGAAGTGGCGGCGAAGGTGAAGTTGCCACTTCGGCGTTCGGGGAGCGTCATCAATGATGTTCGCTGCGATGTATTGACGCCTGTGCCTGCTCCGAAGGTGCCGGTTCAGGTGGGAGTACACCCGGTTGTCCGGCCATCTCAGCTGAACTGTCGGATTCCTGCTGAGACTCGGCGCCTGTCGGCGCCTCACCTGGCGCATCGGGATGCGTCGAAGGCTGCGCGGCAGCCTCGACTACCGAAGCACCGTCAGCATTCTTCGAATCGCCTTCGAGCACCTGAGCATTGGGCGTCGTCGATATCAGTGGCGCGGATGCCTCGACGGGCGTTGACGCAGCTTCCGGGATAGCCGTCGTCGCCTTGTCATGCTTGTTAGCCGATCCTAGAATAATCAGGCCGGCGATGACAATCGCACCCACACCCGCGCCCATCCCGGCGCGTTTGGTCTTTGAGCTGTGGCAATGTGGGCATTTCAATGAAACGGACCTACCTTTCGGATACCAGGTGTGCCCGCAGTCACCGCACTTGTTCAGCGGTCGTTTCGTTGTTCTCGGCGTAACCATTTCAGCGACAGATGACTGTTAGGTAGCGTTATCCAAACTGTGTGATTGAGCGCATTACGGCGCGCAACTCATGCCCATGTCCCGGTACCCATAGTTGCATTCATAACGCCCCCCATCGGTACTCAAATGCGCGTTCGGCGGCACATACACTGGCACACAGCCATTCGCTGATGGATGAAATCCGCGGTCGCATTCCCAACCCGAGGCCGTATTTGCCAGATGCGCATTGGGCGGTGTTACCAGGGCGGTACAAGTATCGCCGGTCCGAGCATACCCAAGGTTGCAGACCCAGCCGCCGTAGGCGCCCTGTCGATGTGCGTTTGGTGGCATCGCGGGCACAACGCACCCCGTCGGGTCCTGCTGATAGCCAGGAGGGCACGCTGGCTGCTGATATGGTCGCGGTTGCGCCGCAGCCGGCTGCCCGGTGTCCCCACTCGGGTTCACAGTGGGTCGCGCGACTGCCGGTGCGGAAACGGCAGGCAACGAAGATGGAGATACCTCTGGGACGACGGCAACAGGCCGACCGCGAAATGCAGACAGAAACGAGGCAAGCCCATCGTCCGTCACCGAGGCAGCCGCGCTTGTCTGGGCGAACACGAGTCCGGGAATAGCGAGCGTGACGATCCCTAAGGCTACTCCGCCGAGACCACCAAAGCCACTTCGATAACTCATCATGACTTGCTCAGTGCGAGGTCAGCCTCGGCCTGGTCCAACAGGCCTGATGCGGCGTCCAACCGCAAGCGGGCCGATTGCCTGACTGTTAGCGCAGATGCATGCAACTGTTGAAGTTGAGTAAGCCCGTCTCGCAAATCGCGCTCACGTTGAGTGCGCTCCGATGCAATTTTCGCATTAACAGCATTGACGTCCTGTTGGGGTACGCCTTTCGACGGATCGAACCGGAATCGGCCTTCCAGACGGCTTCGCCACGCAAGTAAACGCCCGGCCAGCCCATCGCCAAATCCCTGAACGCGAATGATTGCGTTGTATTCGAGATCTTTCGCAGTCTCGATGCCAAATGATGCCAAGGCACTGATCCTGGCGGGACCGATTCCGTCAATTTCACCCTCGGTAATGAGAAATCGGTCAAGAAACGCGGCAAGCTGCTTGTCCCGGAGGGTCGCGTGAAGGTCCTGCATCAACTTCTGCTGCCTGGCCGGCAGAGCGTCGATGGCGTTCTTCGTACCTTGCAGCTTGCGCAACTGATCCGCCATCCGAGGATCCTGAGTCAGCTTCTGGTAGGTCGCCAGCTCGGTATCGAACGCGGCCTTGGTTGTCGCTACCGCTTTGACGAGCTGCCCAATCTTCTTGCCTTCTGGATGCCGGAGGACAGTCAGCAAAAATCCTCCGACGCACAATGACAGAATCCACAGAGGCGGAGCAGCCAGCGTCAAAAAGAACGCCACGGTGACAATGGCAGTCACAGCGAGACGATATTTCGAAATCGCGGCCTTAGTGGAAGCCGTTGCTCTGCCCACTGCTGCGGAAGGCGGTCTCACATACGGCGCGAGAGCCGGGAGAGCTGCGACGGTCTGAATTTGCGCCCATATGGACGCAACATCCCCTCCCGTATGAGTTCTGGTCGATGACCGGTGCACCAACTGCGAGATAAACGGAGGGCGTCCTCTGCTTTCCATCTCGCACCACGGACACTGGGAGAGATGCGAAGGATATTTGTGATTCTGTGCCTGCCCACAGGCACGCAGCGATGCCCGCAAGTTCTCGAGCATGCTCACCCATTCCTTCGCAGTCGGGCGCGCAACCTTCGATCCCTGCTCTGTGAATGCGCGCTCGAAGGCGCGTCCGATCTCCGGCGGGAAAAATGAAAGGGTCAGCGCATCTGGCGGCGAATCGATCTGCCGTTGACGTCGATCGGACGCGTAAGCAAACCGGAAATGAGTTATCGAATCCTCAATCGAGAGATCACCTTTGCTGAGTGGAACGCCGGCGAAAGGGTGTCTGCCCAACACGAGAAGCTGGAAAACGAGAACCGCCAATCCGAAGTTGTCGTGATTTGCGGTTCGCTCCTTGCCACGGAAGGTACGAAGACCTTGCAGTTCGGGTGGTGTGAACAGTCGCACCCCGACGTCACACAAGTACCGGTTGGAGCCGTCCGCTATCTGGAACGAATCGCAGTCAATCAACTTCACCGTTCCGTTGCGGCCGACGAGGAAGTTATTCTCATTCACGTCGCCGACCACATGGCCATGCGCATGCACCGCGTCGAATGACGCCGCAACGTTCCTCGCAACGTGAACGACGAAAGCGTAGTCAGCGTCAGGGAAGATCTGCTTCCGGCTCGCGGGGCTTGAAAGATTGTGGATAGGTTGATAGCCCTCAATCTTGGCCATCACAAATCCAGCGACCGCTCCTCCGGCCTGGCGCAGCAGAACCTGCGTCGGCCATGCGGAAATCTGATGAAGGTAACCGTTCCCCAGCCGCGCCATGGCGCGCAGCTTCGATTGCTTCTCTGGGGGCAGTGGTCCGTGATAGACCTTGGCGACGCTATCAGCGCTGAGGTGGTGAGACTCAAAGACGCTGCCCTCGCCTCCTCGCCCTATCTCCTTGCCAAGGAGAACGGGTTTACCGGCCTCGTCAAACAGCTGCGTCACGTTCGACCTCAGGCGGTCTTACAGCAAGAATGAGGGTTTTGTCATCATCCGTGCGCGCATTTACGTTGTCGTTCGCAAGAAAATTCGCGAGAGAAGTTGACAGGTCGTCGCAATCGGTATCAGCTGTCTTGCGCAGGACCGAGAACATGGGAGCGAAGAACGGGTTGTGGACGCTACGATCGGCGAACACCAGCGCCAGACGCTGCAAGCCGTCAGTCATCACCGCGAATTCGACGGGTGCTTCCTCAGCGCATACGTGCAAATGCTCAGTGGCACGCTCATCAGTAACGAAGTACGTCATGTTTGCGTATTCGCCCGACTCTGGCCAGAAGACGCATTCCAACTGGTCATCGCGCCGCACAACAATCGCCCCGTCCCCTACCTGGAAATAGAACGCCCGTCGCTGTCCAACGACTGCGGCGACCAGCGTGCATGCATAATCCCTCGTCGAAGTATTGGCCCGGACCGCCTCTTCCTCGATAGCAAGACGGATCGCGTGCAGTGTTTCCCGGGCAATTACGTTCAAGTCGTCGGCCACCGCAACGGTAGCTGAGAATCTGTCAGAAAGAGCATGCCCGCCCGTCTCGCACGCGAGTTCCGCACCACGCTCCGCGCGCACCGCACTTCCCGCGCCGTCAGACGCAATTGCAATTAGCCAGTCCTCGCCGTCAGGCCCAGTGACCACGGTGACGAAGCAGTTGTCCTGACATGGTAAGGACATGCGTATGTGGGACGTGCCCGCAACACACGCGCTAACATAGCGCCAGTTCACACAGACGCCCAGCCGCCCGGGTTCTTCAGCGCAACCTCGGTACCGGGAGTCGATTGCGAAACAGAACTGAGCGAACCTGACAGCCACTGGAAGAGTTCCCGGAACTTCAGTCCCGTCAGGCTCAGAGGTTCACGTACAGAGATCTGTCTCAACGCCTTCATGTCGGCGTTATTCACACCGACTGCAAAGAAGGCAAACTTCTTCTGCGCCTCACCGTCACGGATTCTCTGCGCTGCGGCCTGCCAGGCGTCAGTGGGAGCGCCGTCCGTGATCATAAAAATCCACGGGCGGTAGTGACCGATACCTGCAGTTCGATATTCGTTCTTTCGGGATTCCAGTGCGTCAAGCGCCAAATTGATCGCGGCACCCATCGGGGTATCACCGCCCGCGGTCAGAACCGGCGGGATAAAATTATGCGCCGTGTGAAACGATGTATCCATCGTCACGGGCCCAAACGAAATAACCATGGTCTCAACCCGCTTGGCAGCGAGCGAGTCCGACAGCAATTCGCTTCTGAAGTCCGCGAGCCCCGCATTAAGCGCATCAATTGGAGCGCCGCTCATTGAATATGAGCGGTCAAGCAGCAATACACATGGGCACCGCGGCTCCGGATTGTCTGCAAAGCTGTCCGTGCCGAATGCCGTTTGCATCGCAAACGGGTTTTCGTTTTCGATCATGGTCTTTCCTCGGCGCCACGGTGTAAACTCGTCCCGCGACGGTTTTCGTAATATTTTGGATGCTGATAATAGCAGCGGGAAAAGCATGCAGGCAAGCAAAACACCGGCTTATATTGCACTGGCTGTGGCCGTTGCAACAGGCGCCCTTTTGTCCCCTCATCATAGGAGCGGGAACGCTCCGTCGGTTAGCTCAGAACCGACCACGTCTGCTCCAGCTCCGGCTCCACTTCCGGCGACGCCTGCGCAAACTGAAATCAGCTGGCGTGACGTCGCACTGACGTGGGAAAACGTTCGACTGAAGGTCAATGTTCCGCTTGACGGCGAAAATGCGCCTGACTGCCATACGCCCACCGGAAATGAAAACGAGGTGGGCACATGCGTTGGAAAAATAACGGGCGACAGCCCGATTGTCTGGAAAATCAGCACTGTCACCCAGCGCGACCGGTTTGTCCCGCCACGCTGGTTCGTGGAGGCGCGCAAAGACATTCGGCTTAGCGTCCCGGCGGACCAACTTGCATCTCGACTCAACGCAGATGGTCAAGCTACGTCGTCTGTAAGCCTCCAGAATCCGTCGCTCGCGACTACACCAATGCTCAAGAACGAGCTGGCAATCGTAGGCCAGGCATCGTACAGGGAGAGTGAGGGTGCGCCGACAGTGCCGATGACCTGCGTCCTAGCGTATGTGCTTGCAAGCAATCGTCCAAGTCAGATCTTCTATTGTGCGGCCAATAGTGAACGTGCGCTCACGGACGCCGGGCGGCTGATAGCAGCGATGCATAAACAGAACCCGTCACTAGACCTTCCTCGCGGCTCGTTGCAAGCCATTGAGCGAACGACTTATCAACACCAGCTAAAGAAGAGCGGTGGCGCAGCAAACAATCCGACCTTGATTAGCGGTGAAATCGAGTTCTTCGCTGCGACTCAAAATTCCTGCCAGAGCTACGGCTCGATATCTCAGGAAAGGTTTGTGTGCTATGAGCAGCATGCCAAGGCGCGCCTCGACCAACTGTATGCACTTAACGGTTAGCATTCGCGCAGTGACTATGCTTGTAACTGTTGCGAATCAAGAGGCGAAAAACGTATGAGGGCAAGCAAGCCAGCTCCGACTCGCTTCGCCGATACATCTGGCGGCCCATAAACAAACCCCACTATTCTTCGTAATGCGGCATCTTTCCGAAGCGTAGGATGCATCGCCCCCGGAGCTGCACGTCCGCAGCTCGTGTCCTCGCTCAGCGCGCGGCGTGACGCCGTCAAGGTTGCATCCGGCGCTCACCCGGGGCCAGCCAAATTCTGGCACTACTAATCGTCAAAGCTTAGAAAGCTTGAAGCGCAAAGATTCGGGTGGACGTGCGCTGTATAAAGAAACAGGCTGTATAAGCGAACACCTACTCCCCGCTAGCCCTTACTGGACGGGCGCTCCGCAGTACTGCACTTTCCACAAACAGTACAGTACATTTGGAGCCAGATACGTCGCCGTTTTCTCAATTCTGGTGAGAACTCGTGAGAAACGCACAACCGCGATGTCTCCGACAGTATCGAGCGGATCTTCTTCGAGGGCCACCTTGTAGTCGGCGAGTGCACCATTTTTTACCCTGCCGATGTCCGCCGTTGCTATCACCCGCCTTCCGCTTACCATGCCACCCGGCCAGAGTTCAACTGTCACTCTTAGCATTTTCGACTCCCAACCGTCGTGAATCTTCCGGTTTTGTTGGTCTGGCGTCACCACCGGGCTCGTTGCGCCATGAACACTCATTCTTTCTCAGGTCGATGTCGGTAATCCGGACCCAAAGCAGTTACCGCCGTTGAACTCCCGGAGGCGAAGGCGCTGTGCACCGACATGGCACGTGGCGTCGCCGCCCGCTAAATCAGGCGAGCCGCCGTGGTGGCCGACGGAGGCTGGATTCGCGCCTTGCAGCATTTGGCGCGGTTCTTTAGGCCTCGGGGTGCTGGGCGCGCCTCCTTCGTCGCGCCGGCGTTCCCCGCTAGATAGCGACGCGTAGCCGTTTTGCCCGTTCCTTGAAAGCCTGCTCGCCGCCTTCGAGAATGTCGCAAACATGTTTACGGATACTCGGATTTTCCAAGCTGCCGCTTTGGTATGAGATCTCCGGCAACCGAGACGGCCGGTGCGGTCCGCAGGTCGCCACAATGACTTGTTCTGCGTCAGTATTGACAACAAGGTTTGCGTTATGGGTGACAATGATGATCTGTCGGCGCTTCTTTGCCTCGCGGAAGCGATTGACCAGTTCTTGGAAAATCGACTGCGGGTCGAGGTTCTCCTCGGGCTGGTCAATGATGAGCGGTCGATCATCCTCCGCGTCGATGGCAAGGTAAAGCAACAGGAGCACAATCCCCCGGGTGCCCGGAGAGAGTTGCTCGATGTCGACACCGTCGTATTGAAGACCGTAGCCAACAGAAATATGCTCGGTGCTATAAAGCCAGTCGGATACATCCCGTGCCCAGTCACGGAAAACGTCGCCATCGGGAATGTGTGCCCTGAGATCGGCTTCGTTTGCCTTCACAAACTCGAGCAACGCACCGGCAGCGGTGGCCGCGCTGCCTGTCGACCAAGCGCTAAACAGCTTTTCTGTGGCACGCTTTTGCAGTTCCCCACGCCCTCGAAAAGGGCCGGTCTTGCGAAGATCGAGCAAGTTCTCACCTTTGGTGGCCCATTTTCCAATGTCGACGGCGCGTCTAACCGAGAAAGACAGCTTCGACAACGATCCGCCGGCCTGCTCGATTCTTTCCTTGATCGGCGCATACAACGATGCAAGTTCGGCTTCTTCCTCGACGATCCCCGCGAAAATCTGTGCGTAGGCAGCGCGTCTCGCCTCGACGAGTTCCCTTATTTTGTCGTCTGACGCTTTGGCCCGCTCGATCTTTTGCAACACTTTTTTGAGTCCCGAGTCGGCCTTGGTGATCTTCTCAGACAGACTTGCGTAGCGCTTTGCGTTCTGGACGTCGATCCCTACGAGATTCTTCAGCCGGTTGAATTCGCGCTCAAGCAAGGCAAGTGTCTGCTCGCTCAAGACAGCGCCGTCCGAGATCAATGCGACATTCGCGTTGGTCGCTGGCTCCGGTGTTGTCTGCAATCCCTCCACGGCAACGACACCTCGCCGCGCCTCGGCAAAACGGGTCTCAAGGAGGGCGTCGACGTCGCCCGCGAAGTCGAGCTTGAATTGATCCCAATCCTGCTTCGATAGCCCCGTTTCTTCCCTTCGTTGCTTGAGGTCTTCAAGATGCTCCACCGCTTCACGAGCGCGGAAATCCGCGACATCTTGTTTTAAAAGCTGTAGCCCACGGAGCTTCCGTTTCGCGCGGTCTACCTCCTGGCGCTTTCGGTCGACCGCTTCTGATACCTGTTCTAGTCGAAGGGCGCGTGCCGCGTCCCCCTTTCTGATCAGTGAATTCCGGTCCTTCGTATCCTTCTCGATGGCAGCCTGTCGCTCGTCGCGGTCCTTCTCCAAGGCCCTGAGACCATCCTTTCTTACCCGCTCTTCCGTGAGTTCTGCTGACGCTCGTTCAAGGGCCTGCTTGTTCCGGGCTTGCTTGTCATGCGAGGCTTCTAGCCTGATGCGGAGCAGCTCCTGGAACGTGTCAGCGCCGAGCCTGTCAGGATAGGGATGTGCGTTAAAAATCACGCGTTCTATCTCTTGCACAAGTTCGTCGTTTGGTCCATCGGCAGAGCATAGCTGATCCACGAATTGCTGAGACATGTATTGCACATGCGGGTGGTCCAGCAGTTCTTCGGGGTCAGTCGGTGCAAGCTCTGCGCAGGTCTGCTCACCGGATGTCCACCGCAAACGAGCCTCGCTTCGGCCGAGAAAAGGTTTTGCTCGGGAAAGGAACGATTTATCGTTGAACCTTGGCGACAGCGAGAGGCCGGCGGCCGCGATAAGGTCAGCCAACGCTGTTTTTCCTGAACCTCGGGCTCCAATGATAGCGACGAGTCCCGAGTTGAGTTCGATCTCGCTCTTTGACAACCAGCTTGCGTTGGATACAGAAATTGAATCAACCGTCGCGCCGCTCAGTGCTCCACTCGGCGGTTCCTCGCCGATAAATGCGCGTTCGCCTGGCTCAATGCACACCTGCTTCAACGTCTCAAACGCGAGATCGCCCTTTATCCAGCAGAGACGTTTGATGTCCGGCACTCCGACCTTACTTGCGGTGTGAGCGTCGGATCCTTGCAGGCAGGGTTTTGGCCCGTTGTATTGCTGCTGCAGTTCCTCGACAGACAGAATTTCTTTGCCAAGCCAAAAACTCGCTTGCTTTGGATTGCCACTGAAGATGATGTTGGCGAACCGCTCGATCTCCTTCCGCAAGGCAGCAAAGGATGCAGTATCGTCCCGCAAACCCGACGTTCCATCCTTCTCACCGCCGGCGACAGCGAAAAGAACGTTCTTCTGGGCCCACTCTGAATTGTCGACGGCCCGTTTGAGGTCCGCGAGCGTTACCTTAAACTGGTTGGCGCCTTCGGTGCGAGCTGCGCCGTCGTCCACGATTTTGGGGTTATGGGCGCGACCGAGGCGGATCAGGTCCGCGCGCTCGCAACGGTATGATTCGCCTTGGTACGAAAACTGGAGCTCGCGCAAGAACCGGTGAATTCGGTCGACATGGTCAAGGTCGTCGGGGCAAAACAGCAAATGCAAATTGATTGCGGAGGCCCTTGACGTCTCAATGCTGAGCCGGAGTTCAACGTTGGGAAAAATGAATTCAACGTTTGGAAGACGTCCATCTTCCTTGTATTTGACCGCCGTCACATAACCGTCAATTCCGAAGTAATCGGTTATGCCCAGCGCGCGTAGTGGTGGGCTTACGCTTTCTGCGGCATTCAAAAATGCGTCCCACGAATCAGTGCCGTCATACTGGTCATTCAGCGCGGTCCCAGGCACATGGATGTGCGGATCCCAGCGATGCCATACCGATCCCCGCGCATTGCCCCCGTCGAATCCCTTCGTCATTTTGGTTCCCGGATCTGTTAGCTGACCGGTTGCAAGCGTCTACCCGTCCCGGTCTCGGCGAAAAGTCTAATGCATTCCCCGTTGCGACAGGTTTATGCAATCAGCATAGCCGGTCAGTTGAACGGCCCTTCTGCGATATCGTGCGTAACAACCGCTTCCTCGAAGCGCTTGAAACAGCTCAGCACCGTGGCCAGCTACATTTCTTCGGCGAGTACAGCGGGGTCGCTGATCCCGCCTCCTTTGCCCAGTGGCTGGCGCCGCTGCGCAACTGCGAATGGGTGGTCTATGCCAAGCGCCCCTTCGCCGGACCGGAGGCGGTGCTCGCGTGCCTCTCGCGCACTGCTCGCCAACCCAGTGCGCCGCGCCAATCTCGCAAAGGTGCGTGAACTGCTGCACGTCACGCCCGAGGTCAGCCCGTCACCCGGACACCGTCATCGAAACCCGCCCCGCGTTCATCTGCCGACACTGCGGCTCGCCCATGATCGTCATCGACAGCCTCACGCGCGGCGCTGCATTCCGTCCGCCCCCACGCGCCGAGGCCGGACATGAGCGCGACGGTTCCTCCACATCCGAGCCGACCGTCGCCTTTGCGGCAACGCGGCGCACGAGCGGACGTCCTTTCAAGCAGAATGGCGCTGTGTCAATTGCGCAGCGGCGTCGGCTTGCTGTTGGCCAGCGCAGTCAGTTCTGATCCCCCGCCCGCTGCTATGATCTTGTGAGTCGACAACCAACGACCGGGGCGGGCATGGGAGAAAATGATGAACTACAGCGAAAATGGAAAGTGACTGGAGGGGACGGTGCGATGGAGGTCGAATTGGCGAACTTCATCAACATGATAGGTTTGGATCGGATCGCCCCCGGTCGATACAGCTTTATCCTGATACTTCACCTGTTCGGGGGCTGGAAGTCAGGCTTTCAGGGTCCCGAAAAGATCATTCGCGAAATCCAAGCGCTGGAATCCGGCGCGTCCACAGGCCTCAAAGCTCCGATTCAGAATAAGTATCCGCCGCTGAAGGGATTGTGGCACAAGCACTATCTGCAGGACGGGTTGCCGTCTCTGGCGAAGAACGTGCAACTCGCGCTTAAGAAGTACGGGATGCCATATTTTCAGCAGAAGATCCGGGAGGCCGAAGAGGCAGGTGAAGAGCGCTTCATGACAGCAGAAGATTTGATGGCTGTCGCAAACGATGTGGTGCACGGCAACCTTGGGCGACGCCGTGAGGATGAGGCTAATGACCGGCGAGTGGCTGGTGTTCGCCAAACACGAAGGGGAAAACTACTATCTGGCCATTACCACGCACGATGCCAGCGCCCATCCTCAAATCCGTCAACAGATCGACACCATCTGTTGCCACGAATTTCCCTTTCTGACCAGGTTGTTGTCAGAAGCATGATTTGCACGACAACAACAGGGAGACGTGCACGGCGTACACGCAAGCTACAGGCGATCCTTGCCTGCTACCGAACGCTGGGACTTCCGTCATTGCAGACGTTGAGGTCTCGGCCTGAAGGCCTGCCTCGCCATGCGCCTGATTGAGGCGCCGAGCCGCTTCCAGTTGTCCGGCATAGAGAGATCGTAATGCGTCTTTGGTCTCCGACTTCTTGAACGCGTGGAGATCGAGCCCTGAAGGGACGGGTTTTGCGGCACGGCACCGTCGGAAAGAAATGCGCGGCGTCATCACGCCGCGCATTTCTCGTCAATCAGTGGAACTGGCCTGCCCCTGCACTACCCGTCGTCGTAAGCATCGGTTTCTGCGGAAAGAATTCGACGCCTGTACGCTCTCGCAGCCGCTTCGTCGCCAGCACGTTGACCAGCACATGCTCAAGCGCGACACCGGGAATATCACTTGTAGCCTGAATCTGCATCAAGCCGCTCGTCGCCAAATCTGCCATCTGGTCCCAGATGCCCTCCGGAATTTCCGGAGTCACCCGGTCCCGAAATTTGGAGATTTTCGGCGCCTCGGCAGCGATATCAATTGTTCCGAGCATGCAGTCCTGCTTCGTGCGGGACGCGAATCCGAAGCAAAACGGTATCTTGCCTGCCTTTCTCCATGCATCGATGGCCGCCCAAACCTCGGGGTCGCTCATGTCGGCAAGCCAGTACACCTGCAGACCGTCGAGCTGGAGCCGAATAGTCATCACTTTGTCGCCTGTCATCGGCACGCTGCCGAATCCGAAGCAGTGTTGCCTCATCCGCAAGCCCATGAGAATGCGTTGGTCACTCTGTTCGACCGGACAGGTTAGCACGGGCAGCGCCGGCGGTAAGGCCCGCGCGAGCTTAGATTCTTTTCTGAAAACGCGCGCCGGATTCAACGACCCCGCTGCGAAGAAAGTAAATTCCTGAAAATCCTTCACTCGAATTCCTCGTGTTCTTGAGAATTAGAACGCTGCGCATGCTCGGATGCGCAGTTGCGTTTGCAGCGAAAGACGCACCGGTGCCGGATATCTACCGTCAGAAGACGAGTGCATCCTCAATCGCTGCTGAGGGTATAGCGAGGCGGATTTAGGTCGAGAGGATCTGAAACCGTTTTAGGTGGTTGAGACCAGGTTGAAGTGGTTGTGTGAGTTGTGAGATACACCGCCGACAAATGACGCGATATTGTTGGCCCTTGGTCGCCGTTCCGCGTCCGTGACCAAGCCGGCGGCGTCTGCGTGCAAACGATTCAACCCGCGGGGAGAAGGCGCTTTCGATGAATTGCCGGCCAACAAAAAAGCCGGCATTCACCGGCTTTCGTTAGAACAGGTGCGTGATCAGGCCGCGGAAGCCTGCCGGAGGGAGTCCTCACGCTGGTCCTGTGGCATGCTAGAAGGTACGTGGACGACCAGAACTTCCTCGACAGCCTCGTGCGTGTCCGCTGACATAAGCATTACCCGGCTGCCCCGAACCACGCCCCCGCGCTGCTCGATAAGGAAATCCTTTGACTTTCCTACCGTGAGCGTCTGGTTACGATGTGGCTCTCGCAGCAGACGGCCGAGAAGCGTCCCTGCCAAGGCCGCGCCAAGCGGAATCAGCAGTAACAGATAGTTCTCGGTGACAAAGGTTGCCAGACTCATGGTCGGACTCCATTCCGGACGAAAGCGCACAGGACACTTACAGCATAGTATATCAAAGCAGCCCCGAGAGCCGAGCTGAGGCTGCCGAACTGGGTGTGCTTGAACACCATCTGCGCCCACTCTGGAACGATGTCCGGGTCCACCGACCATGCCAAAATCGCCGCCCACACCGCAAGACCAGTAAACCCTAGCACGATGGCGACAAGCTTCACAAAACCCAGCAGGTGACGCCTCCAGGGTGTGTTGATATAGGGGTCGTCAGACAACGCAAGTGGCATAAAAAGGGCTACCCCAGCGGCAGCCAGAGAAGGGGGGAAAAACGTGGTGCGATCGTTGTTATGTGCCGCTGACCGAATGACAGATTCCAGCCCTCCCAGCACGAACGGCAACAGCACACCGAGCCAAAGCAGGTACGTCTCGTTTGAGCGGGCCTTCACTGTCGCGGCCAGGTCCGCTGCAGTTGGGCCAGCCGTGGGTGAGCCAGTCGTGGCTGCCCCTGTTCCGGCGGTGCCGGTCGCCGGTGACCCCACGGCCGCGCCAGTCGCAGCTGCCGGCGGCGGTGTTGGAGTAGGTGTAGGCGTTGGTGTCGACATCAAGTCCTCGGGTATGGTTATTCTCGGCCCCGCCATTTCCCAGCAGCGGCCGTTTCGCTGCTCGCGGCAGTCTGGTTCGTTACGCGTTATGCAGCAGGCCTTCGCGTCTATCGATTACATCGCTAATATTTACCACATAGTGGGATTCAACCCGTCCGGGGCCATAACAACACAGCGCCGGGGGGCACACCTTTTCGCGTCCCCTGGCCCATGCTCTGGACAACCGCGTCCGTGGAAAGTCTGATTAACGGCACAGCGTGAGTCAAGAAGCCGACGCCAAGAGGCGCCGACCCGAGAGTGTGTTGCGGCACGGCGACACGTGCTTGCATCAGGCCAATAAGGGTTTATACTTAGCTCGTCTCCTCCATGTCTCATCCTGATATGGATTCGGCCCACCGCTTGGTGGGCCTTTCTTTTTGTCCTGCCGTTCCCTGCAAAGCTGGTTGCATTTGAAGCGTCTAATCGGAAAGCTCACGTTTTCAGCTGCGGCACCGTTTACCCACAAATTCCACAAGCCTTCATGCGGCGCAGGCAATCCGAGCTCGAAATTACATAGACCGTGACAACGTCCCGGCCTTGCTTGCTACACTCGCCGACTCCTAACCCGAATCGACCCCGTATGAAGCGCTTAGCCACTCTTGCCGCCTTGACACTCCTGACGGCATGCACATCGATATCCGAAGTGGTGCCGGCTGGCGACGGACACTACACTGTGACAACACAGGTTCGTGGCGGCATGACACCGTGGGGAGAAGTCAAAGCGTCGAGTCTTAAGCGCGCCGACGAATACTGCAGGCAGCAAGGCAAACAGATGCATCAGGTCGACATGCAGACGCATGGCGTTCGGGGCTGGACGCCTCAAGAAGCTGAACTGACGTTCGCGTGCGTGGCGGGCTAGTGGGGCATCGCACAGTGAACCCGGGCAACTTCCCCGATACGAACTTGGTGCTTGCCTAGTGGCACGGCACACCCCAAGGACATCAGTACAGATTTCATTTGCAAATCCATTTTGCAGCGCGCCCCGCGCCAGACCAGATTCGTTTGCAAACAGGGAATTGCAGGGAAAGACGAATATCCATACAAAACAGTCACTTGGCGAGCCACGTCAGAACATGTTTTGTTTGCAAAGAACCACCACTCACTCAAGGAGACGCCCGGCATGTCCCTCACGCAACGTCAACAAGGCGCCATCACACTGGCGGCCGGCGGGCTGCTAATGGGTACGCTCGGCATGTTCGTCGAGGAAGCGCGGCTCGGCGCGTTGACGCTCGTGTTTTTCCGCTGTCTTTTCGGCTTCCTGTCGCTCGCTGCGTATTGCGCATGGAAAGGCTTCTTCACGCGGGCGCATTTCACGCGACGCACGCTCGCGCTTGCGCTCGTCTCCGGCGTGCTGATGGTCACGCAATGGGTTGGTTTTTTCGATGCCATCCACCGCACGAGCATCGCGGTGGCGACCGTGGTATTTCATGTGCAGCCGTTCTGGGTCGTGCTGATGGGCGCAGCTCTTTTCAACGAGCGGCTCGGCGCGGACCGGCTCGGCTGGATTGCGACGGCCTTCGTCGGGCTCGTGCTCGCCTCGGGCGTGGCCGCTACAGCCAATCTGCAGGGCCACACGAGCTATCTGATCGGCGTCGGCGAAGCCCTCGCCGGCTCGGTGCTCTACGCGAGCGTCACTTTGATCGCCAAGGGACTCGGCGATTTACGCCCGCATCTGCTCACGCTCATGCAATGCGCGGTCGGCGTGATCTGCCTGCCGTTCATCGCGCCGCTGGTTGCGCCCTTCAGCACCGCGCATATCGAGCCGATGCAGTGGTTCTGGATTGTCGGCATGGGCGTGCTGCACACCGGGCTTTCGTATGTGCTCATCTACGGGGCGTTGCCGAAGCTGACCACGCCCGTCATTGCGGTGCTGCTGTTCGTCTACCCGCTCACCGCCATTGCCGTGGATGCCATCGTGTACGGTCGCGCGCTTTCACTGCCGCAACTGGCCGGTATGGCGCTGATCGTGACGGCGAGCCTCGGCGTCAATCTCGGCTGGCCGCTTCTTTCGCTGCTGATGCCGCGCGGGCGCGCGCGACGCCACGCCGAGTAAGCCGCGCGCGGGCTGGGCTGGGCTGGGCTGGGCGATAGCTCGCGGTCGCGCACTGTCCCCTTCACGAAGTGCCCGCGCTTTTCGGGTTTGCCCGCGTATAAATCGCGTCGTTTCATATATAATATTCTAACCATGAACGATGCCACGTCCCACCCGTCCGCCGTCGGTACGCCTTCGTGCGCCCCGCTCCTGCCCGCTGCGGCGCCGCGAGAAAGCACATCGCGCGTCATCGCCGAGGCGTTGCGCGAGGCGATCATCGACGGCACGCTCGCGCCCGGCGCGCCGCTGCGCCAGGACGCGATCGCGCGCCATTTCTCGGTCAGCGCGATTCCGGTGCGCGAGGCGCTGCGCCTCCTGGAAACCGAAGGCTGGGCAAAAGTCGCCGTGCACAAGGGCGCGACGGTGGCGCCTTTATCGGCGGATGAAGCGCGCGAGATCTATGAGATTCGTTCGGCGCTCGAGAGCCTTGCCATCGGCCTCGCCATTCCCAGACACACGCCTGCCACGCTGCGCGAATGCGCGGTGCTCTGCGAGGCCGCCGAGCGCGAACCCGACCCGTCGCTGTACGTCGCGCGCAATGCCGCGTTTCACATGAGCCTGTATGCACCGGCCGCGCGTCCCCAGCTCGAAGACCTGATTCGCGTGTTGCATCGCCGCGGCGAACGTTACCTGCGCCTGAAGTTCGGCCTGCCTTCGTACAAGGGCGAGTCCGATAATGAGCACACCGAACTGCTCGACGCCGTGCGACGCGGCGACGTGCCGGCCGCTCAGTCGCTCGTCGCCGGGCATCTGCTCGGCACGGGCAAGCTGCTGCACCGTTTTCTGACCGAACGCGCGCAGGCGGAAGCTGCGCTCGCGAACCGACCCAAGCCGCGCGGCCGCCCCCCGCGCACCACCACCGGGAGTTGATTGAGCCGATGAACGCACCCGCCGAAACATCCGCCGCACGTTCGTGGACCACGCGCCGCGACGAAAAAATACGCCGCCTCGCAGCCATCGCTCCATGGCTCGAAGACGGCGTGCTGCCGTCGGCGCGCATCGTCGATGCGCTCGAAACGCTGATCCGGCCCGGCGACCGCGTCGCGCTCGAAGGCGACAACCAGAAGCAGGCCGATTTCCTGTCGCGCTCGCTCGCCAAGGCCGATCCGCAAAAGCTGCATGGCGTGCATCTGCTCATCTCGAGCATCAGTCGTCCTGAACATCTGACGCTGTTCGAGCGCGGCATCGCGCACAAGGTGGACTTTGCGTTTGCCGGGCCGCAGAGCCTGCGCGTTGCGCAACTGCTCGAAGACGGGCTACTGGAGATCGGCGCGATTTATACCTATGTCGAGCTGTACGCGCGCATGTTCGTGGACCTGACGCCGCACGTCGCGCTGCTCTGCGCGGAAAAAGCCGACCGCCACGGCAATCTCTACACCGGTCCGAATACCGAAGACACGCCGACCATCGCCGAGGCGGCCGCGTTCCGTCATGGCATCGTGATCGTGCAGGTCAACGAAATCGTCGACGAATTGCCGCGCGTCGACATTCCCGGCTCGTGGGTCGACGTTGTCGTGCAGGCCGACCGGCCCTTTGCCGTCGAGCCGCTGTTCACACGCGATCCGCGCCATATCGGCGACCTGCAGGTGCTGACCGCGATGATGGTGATACGCGGCATTTACGAGCCGTATGGCGTGAGCTCGCTGAACCACGGCATCGGCTTCGACACGGCGGCGATCGAATTGCTGCTGCCCACCTACGGCGAGTCGCTCGGTCTCAAAGGCAAGATCTGCCGGAACTGGACGCTCAATCCGCATCCCACGATGATTCCGGCGATCGAATCCGGCTGGGTCGACAGCATCCATTGCTTCGGCAGCGAAGTCGGCATGGAGGCGTATATCGAGGCGCGCCCCGACGTGTTCTTCACCGGCAACGACGGCACGCTGCGCTCGAACCGCGTGCTGTGCCAACTGGCCGGGCAATATGGCGTCGATCTTTTCATCGGCTCGACGCTGCAGATCGACGCGGACGCGAATTCGTCGACGGTGACGCGCGGCCGCCTCGCCGGCTTCGGCGGCGCGCCGAACATGGGACACGATCCGCGCGGCCGGCGTCATTCGAGCGAGGCGTGGCTCAAGCTGCTGAAAGACCAGGGGCCGGTGTCGCGCGGCCAGAAGCTGGTCGTGCAACTGGCGGAGACGTACAAGAAAGGCGGCGAGCCGACTTTCGTCGACGAACTCGACGCGGTCGCGGTCGGCGCCAAAAGCGGGATGCCGGTTGCGCCCGTCATGATCTACGGCGACGACGTGAGTCACGTCGTGACGGAGGAAGGCATCGCGCATCTGCACAAGGCCGAGGGCGTCGACGAGCGGCGCGCGGCGATTGCGGCCGTGGCCGGCGTCACGCCGATCGGGCTGCGCGCGAAGCCCGAGAAGACGGCGGAGCTGCGCCGACGCGGCATCGTCGCGTATCCGGAAGATCTCGGCATTCGACGCGGCGAAGCGAAGCGTTCGCTGCTCGCGGCACGCAGCATCGACGATCTGGTCACGTGGTCAGGCGGTCTGTATGCGCCGCCGGCGCGCTTCAGGAGCTGGTGATGAACGCCGCCGCCCTGCTGGAGCGCGATGAAGCGGCGTGCGCGGCAGACGACCCAGCCGCGTTCGCGCCCGCTTGCATCGCACCCCGCCCGCACCCTCTGCCGACCGACGCGGAGCTTGCCGGCTACGCAATCACCGCGCTGATCGAGGAAGCGGAGCTCACGCCCAAGCCCGCGCTCGTCGACCAGCGCGGCAGCGGCGCGCATCGCGATCTGGATCTGTCGATCATGCGGCGTTCCGCGCGTTCGCTCGAGCCGACCTTCGCTACCCTCGCGCGCACGGCCCGCCGACGCGGCGAACCGTCGGCGCTGTTGCGTACCGAGCTCGCGCAGATCGGCCGCGCCGGCGAACAGGAGATGCTGCGCGCGACGGGTGGCAGCAACGCGCACCGCGGCGCCATCTGGATCGTCGGACTGCTGGTCGCGGGTGCGTCCTTGGCCGAGACCGCGCTGCAACTCGACGCCGCGTCGATCTGCCGGCGCGCCGCGCACATTGCCTGCTTCCCGGACCGCTTTGCCGCGGTCACCCACAGTCACGGCGAACGCGTGCGGCAGCGCTATCACGTGGGCGGTGCGCGCCGCGAAGCGCAAGAAGGTTTCCCGCATGTGATTGCAACCGGCTTGCCCGCATTGCTCGCGGCGCGCGCGCGCGGCATTGCCGAAGACGCCGCGCGCGTCGACGCCCTGCTCGCGATCATGACCTCGCTCGACGACACCTGCCTGCTGCATCGCGCGGGTCTGGCCGGCTTGCAGGCCGGTCAGCACGGCGCGCGGCGCGTGCTGCAGGCCGGCGGCAGTTCGTCTCGAGCGGGCCAAGCCGCGCTTGCCGCGCTCGAGCACGAACTGTTGTCACTCAACGCATCGCCCGGCGGCGCAGCCGATCTGCTCGCCGCCACCCTTTTCCTCGACATGCTGGCGCGTCGCGGCGCCGGCGGGAGTTCAGCCACATGGAACATCTGACCTTCGACTATCCGGCGCAACGCGCCGTCACGACCCGCGCGCACGTCGGCGTGGTGGGATCGGGCGATCTGGAAGTGCTGCTTTCGCCCGCCGGCAGTGCGAACGCGTTGACGGCACATGTGGTGGTGCGCACGAGCGTGGACGGCTACAGCCACATCTGGAAAAGCGTGCTGGACCGCTTTTTTACGCGCTACGACGGCGCCGCACAGATCGAGATCAACGACTTCGGCGCGACGCCTGGCGTCGTCGCGTTGCGGCTCGCCGAAGCAGTCGAAGCCGCCGAGCAGGGAGACGACGCATGAGCACGCTCGCCACACCGCACGCCGCGCCGCTGCTGCGCGAGAGCTTCATCGAGTTGCCGGCGCGCGAGCGCGCCCGCTCGCTGCTGGACGCGGGCACTTTCCGCGAATTGCTCGGACCGTTCGACCGGATCGAGTCGCCGTGGCTTCCGTTGCAAGGCGTGGTGTGCCAGGCGGACGACGGCTGTGTGATCGCGCGCGGCACGATCGCCGGAGAACCCGCCGTGGTCGCGGCCATCGAATCGGCGTTCCAGGGCGGCAGCATCGGCGAAGTGTCAGGCAGCAAGATCGCCGCCGCGCTGGAAATGGCCTTGCGCGATTGCGAGCGCGGCAAGATCGTGCGCCCCGTCGTGCTGTTCGAAACCGGCGGCGTGCGGCTCCAGGAAGCCAACCTGGGTCTCGCGGTGATCGCGGAGATTCAGGCGGCCATCGTCGCGCTGCGTCGACACGTGCCGGTGGTCGGTGTGATCGCAGGCATGGTCGGCTGCTTCGGCGGCATGTCGCTGGCGGCCGCGCTCTGTTCCTACCTTGTTGTGACGAAGCAGGGCCGGCTCGGCATGAACGGGCCGGAGGTGATCGAGCAGGAAGCGGGCATCGACGAACTGGACGCCAGCGACCGGCGCCGCGTATGGCAGCTGATCGGCGGCGAACAGCGCGTGGCGAGCTCGCTTGCGGACCGGCTCGTGGACGACGACGCGGAAGCGGTGCGCGCCGCCGTGCACGCCGCATTCGCGCAAGGTGTGCCGCCCGCGCATCGCAGCGAACAGGTCGACACGTTTTTGCAGCGGCTCGCGCGGATCGATCCGGCAAACGTCACGCCCGAGAGCATGCGCGAAGTCTATTCGGCGCAAGCTGCCCACTCTCAGCCGCGTAAGGAGCACGCATGAGCGACATCCCACTGAGCCGCGGCGCGCGCTGGTTTCATGCGCTCGCGGGCGAATCCCGCAGCGCGGCCCCCGTTTGGAGCGCCGACGCGCCGCTCGGCGGTGAGCGCGCACGCTTCATCACGGTCGTGCCCGATCCCGGCAACCGCTTTCCGCGCGCGACCGACAACGTGGTCGGGCTCGAGCAGGGCTGGCAGCTCGCGCGTGCCGTGCGCGAGGCGATTGTCGACGATGCGGGAAGCGCCACACGTCGTCCGATCGTCGCCATTGTCGATGTGAAGAGCCAGGCCTACGGTTATCGCGAGGAAATGCTCGGCATTCATCTCGCGTGCGCCGCGGCGGTCGACGCCTATGCGTCGGCGCGCGACGCGGGACATCCGGTCATCGCGTTCATTGTCGGCCCCGCGATGTCCGGTGCGTTCCTCGCGCACGGCTATCAGGCCAACCGCATCGTCGCGCTCGATGCGCCAGGCACGATGGTGCACGCGATGGGCAAGGAAGCCGCCGCGCGCGTCACGCGCCGCACGGTCGAGGCGCTCGACGCGCTCGGCGAGACCATCGTGCCCATGTCTTACTCGATGACCTCGTTTGCGAAGCTCGGGCTGCTCGACCAACTGATCGAAGGGATCGACGCCGACGCACCGGACGCGACGCAAATCGCGCGCGTGCAGCAAGTGTTGTGCGAGCAGATCGCGAGTGCGCGTGAGGGCAGCCGCAAGCTCGCGCGCCGGCTCCAATCGGCGGCCGCGCAGAAGAACCGCGCGGCGTCCATCGAAGTGCGGCGGCGTCTCGCCGAACAATGGGATGCCGTGTGATGCCGGTTTGCGCCGCACCGCCGTTTGCAAGCGAGCTGGCCGTGTCCTGCGAACAACGCTGGCGCGCGCATGATTTGCTGCGGCTGCGGCGCCTCGCTGCATTCGACGGCGAACCGGCGTGGGTTCGCGATGCGTTCGAGCGCGCGCCCTATGCCGTCGTTCGGCGTGCGCTCGTCGCCGAGGGCATCGTCGCAATCGGTGTGCGCGGCACGGGGCGCTCACAACGGTACGGCACATGGGCGGCATCGACGGATGTTGCGGAAGTCGTTTCGCCGGAAGCGCTGGTGTGCCGCGCACCGCCTGCCGGGCGCGCGGCGTTGCCCGCCTTCGCTGCGCTCGCCGCGTTGCAGCGCGACGCAGGCAGCATACTGAACACGGTGGTATGGGGCCCCACCGGCAGCGCGGGGTTCGAGCTGGCCACGCGAACAGCCGCCGTGACGCCATCGAGTGACCTCGATCTATTGATTCGGACCCCCAAACAGTTATCGCGTGACTGCGCTGTGGACCTGCTGAACCATCTACAAGCGCTTGCCAGCGAGACCGGCATTCGCATCGACGCGCAGCTGGAAACGCCGGCAGGCGGCGTTGCGCTCGCCGAGTGGGCGTCAGGCAAGACACGCGTGATGGCGCGTCATGCAAGCGGCCCACGACTGCTTGCGGACCCCTGGTCCGCCGCTCATCGCACGGCTAGCTGATGCTCGCGTTGCTCTTTCCCGGCCAGGGCGCTCAAACCGAAGGCTTTCTGCATAGCCTGCCGACGCATTCCGCCGTGCGGGCCACGTTGGACGAGGCGTCGCAAGTGCTCGGCACGGATGCGCTCGCACTCGACACCGCCGATGCATTGCGCTCGACGATTGCCGTGCAATGCGGTCTGACGATTGCAGGCGTAGCCATCGCCCGTGCGCTGGCGGAGGAAGGACTCGCGCCGGACATGAGCGCCGGTTTGTCGGTAGGCGCGTACCCGGCAGCGGTAAGCTGCGGCGCCCTCGCCTTCGACGATGCGCTGAAGATGGTTCGCCGCCGCGCCGAACTAATGGAGGGCGCGTATCCATCGGGCTACGGGCTTGCGGCGGTCTCCGGCCTGACGGAGCACGAGGTCGCCACGCTGGCCGCGCGGCGTATCGAGGAAGGCGAACCGCCCGTGTATATCGGCAATGTCAACGCGCCGCGCCAGATCGTGGTAGCGGGCGCAGACGCGGCGCTCGACAGTTTTATCGGCCGAGCACTCGCCGCCGGTGCACGCAAGGCGACGCGCCTCGCGGTCAGCGTTCCTTCGCATTGCGAACTGCTCGCGCACGCGAGCGATGAGCTCACCGTCTACGCGCGCTCGATTCCGTTTCGTGCGCCACGCGGCGTGTATATCGGCAATCGCGGCGGCCGGCCGCTGTATACCGCCGATGCGATTCGCGACGACCTCGCGACCAACATGCGCTACACCGTGCGTTGGTTCGACGCGCTCACCGTGATGCAGGAAATGGGCGTGCGCGTCGCGATCGAAGCGCCGCCAGGCCAGGTGCTCACCGACATCGCCCGCGAGCACTATCCGGAGATGGTCGCGCTCGCCGCGAGCACGCTCGCGTTCGAACGCCTCACGGCGACGGTGCAGCGGCGCCTTCATAGCGAATAGCCGAGGCGCGCTTTCTGTACCGGCTTTTCTAGCGCTTCGCGATCAACTGTCGCCCCATCGCTCGCGCATACTGCTCGCATGCGTTGCGCGCGACGCGCGCCGCCGCAAGCACCCCGACATCAGCGTCGTCGCGGTAATACATCGCCACGTTGATGGCAGGCGGCAGCGGTCGCACCTGCAAATGCCCCAACTCCCCGCTCGTCAGATACGGCTCGACAAAAAGCGCGGGCACGGCAGCAATGCCATAACCGTCGCGCAACAGTTTGACGATGACGGCGACTGACGGCATGCACGTGACCTGCGTGTCGGCGAGGGGCACGCCAGCGCGTCGCGCAAGCGTCTGCACGATGGCCTCGACCGCGAGTTGCGGCGCGGTGCCGCGTCCGAACGTGAGCACGGGTTTGCTCAGCAGCACACCGACATGTTTTGCGCGACTGGCGGGAATGAGGTCGCTGCGCGCGATCCAGCGCACCGGATAACTGGCGAGCAACGTCGACACCATCGACGTCTCCTGCTCCTCCGCTTCTTCCACCTGAATCACGAGGTCGAGTTCGCCCGCGCGCAAACGCGGCCCGAGCACCGCACTCGAATCGACAGTCAGATCCACCACGATGCGGTGGTACTCAAGGTTCAGCATGCGAATGTAGTCGGGCAGCCAGCTATGCACGACCGTTTCGATCACGCCGAGGCGCAGCCGCGTCGCGAGTTGCGTCTCGTCCTGAGCGGCAAGTTGCAGCGAGCGCGTAGCTTGCACGACGGTGCGCGCGTGCGCGAGCAGCCGCTCGCCATTTGCTGTGAGCCGGAATTCGGGCGCATCGCGCTCGATCAGTTCGACGCCTAGCTCCGATTCAAGGGTCTTGATACGCAGCGAGATCGCGGCGGGGGTGGCGTGCATCGCAGCCGCCGTCGCGCGAAAACTGCCGAGTCTCGCCAGCGTAAGAAACGTTTCTACAAAGCGGGTATTCATTGCATCAGGTCTCGCAATGAGCGGACGGCGCGGGATTGCCGTCAGAAAAAGGACTGCCTGCGCGTTAATTTTAATTTAACAAAACGCAAGAAAAACTCGCTGGATGGATATTTTTGACGTTACTAACCTGCAAACGCATCACCGTTCGGTCTCCGTCAACGTCAATCGAGTCGTTCATGTCCTACACGCCATCCGAGTTCCGTCAGCAGATCCGCAGCGGCCGCTTGTCGGGCCCGACCGCGGGCTATTGCGGCGATTATGCGCAAGCCAATCTCGCCATTCTTCCGCAGCAATATGCTGATGATTTCCTGCGTTTCTGCACGCTCAACCCGAAGGCCTGCCCGCTGCTCGGCGTTGGTGAACCGGGCGACTGGCGCGTGCCCTCGCTCGGCGCGGATCTCGACATTCGCAACGATGTGCCGGCGTTTTACGTGTATCGCCATGGCGAACGAACGAAGGAAGTGCGCAGCCTCAACGAACTGTGGCGTGAAGATCTCGTGGTGTTCGCGATCGGCTGCTCATTTTCATTCGAGGAGATGCTGCGCCGCGAAGGCATCGGCCTGCGTCACATCGAACAGCAGCTCAATGTGCCGATGTACCGGACGCGCGAGCCCAACGTGCGCGCCGGCGTGTTCGGCGGAAACCGCGTCGTCTCGATGCGGCCGATGAAGGCTGCCGACGCGATCCGTGCAATTCAGATCACGAGCCGCTTTCCCGCCGTGCACGGCGCACCGGTGCATATCGGCGATCCTGCGCTCATCGGCATTCGCGATCTCTCGCGGCCTGATTTCGGCGATGCGGTGACAGTGCACAGCGATGAACTACCCGTGTTCTGGGCGTGCGGCGTCACACCGCAAACGGCGATAGAAAGCGCGCGTCTGCCGTTCGCGATTGCACACAAGCCGGGGCACATGCTCGTCACCGACATTCCGAACACCACGCTCGCCGTGATCTAACGCGGCGCCATTTCATACAGGTCGCGCGCCAGGACGCGCCTCATCACAAGACCGGAGCTCAAGCATGGAAACCGAAGCGCAATTGACCGCGGACGCCGAACGCTACGGCACACCCGACGCAGGGAAAGGCCCCTTCGCATGGTATCGGCAGATCTCCGCTGCCGAGAAGCGCGCGTTCTGGAGTTGCAAGATCGGGTACGTGCTCGACGCAATGGACACGCAATTCCTGAGCTTCGTGATTCCGACGCTGATCGCGACGTGGGGCATCACGCGTGGCGACGCGGGGCTGATCGGCACGGTTACGCTATTGAGTTCTGCGGTGGGCGGCTGGGCGGCGGGCGTGCTGTCGGATCGCGTCGGCCGGGTGAAGACCTTGCAGATCACGATTCTCTGGTTCGCAATATTCACGCTCGCCTGCGCACTCGCGCAGAACTTCTCGCAACTGCTGTGGGCGCGCGGCTTGATGGGACTCGGCTTCGGCGGCGAATGGACGGCAGGGGCCGTGCTTATCGGCGAAGTGATTCGCGCCCGCGACCGCGGCAAGGCGGTCGGGCTCGTGCAGGCCGGGTGGGCGATCGGCTGGGGCGTATCGACGCTGCTCTTCATGGCCGTGTTTTCGCTCGTCCCCGCCGACTATGCGTGGCGCGTGCTGTTTGCAATCGGCATCGCGCCTGCGCCGTTCGTGATCTGGATTCGACGTTTCGTTGACGAGCCCGAGGTGCATCGTCGGCAAAAAGAAGCGCAAGAGACGGCGCAGACGCGCCCTTCTCTATTCGATATTTTCCGCCGCGACATCGTCTGGACCACGTTGCGCGCGTCGATTCTCGCGACCGGCGTGCAAGGCGGCTACTACGCAGTGACCACCTGGCTGCCGACGTATCTGAAGACCGAACGCCACCTGAGCGTGATCGGCACCGGAAGCTACCTGGGCGTGGTGATCGTCGGATCGTATTGCGGCTATCTGACGGGCGCGTATGTGAGCGACCGTATTGGACGCAAGCGCGCATTCATCGCGTTCGCTCTGGCTTCATGCGCGATTGCCTCCGTCTACACGCAGCTTCCGTTGGACAACGTGTCGATGCTCGTGCTCGGTTTCCCGCTAGGCTTTTGCGCGTCCGGCATATTTTCCGGCATGGGAGCGTTTCTGACCGAACTGTTTCCCACGCGTATCCGCGGATCGGGCCAGGGCTTCTGCTACAACTTCGGGCGGGCCATCGGCGCAACGTTTCCGTTCCTCATCGGCTATGTGTCGCAAACCATGACGCTCGGCCACGCGATCGGCGCCTTCGCGGCGGCGGCATACGGGATCGTGATTCTCGCGGCGCTTACGCTGCCGGAGACGCGAGGCCGGGCGCTCGATCAGTAAAGCCCCCTCCGCCAGGGAAAGCGGCCCGCACAGTGCGTTCGGGCCGCCGTTGGGAAGTGCTGGTCACGCTTGTCCGGGGGCGCGGCCTATTACGTGCGAATCGGATGCTGTTGAAGGCTCGCCATGCGCGCGCTCGCGTCCCGAAGTCACCACAGCGCCTGTGCCGCCGGGACGCCTCACCGACTTCGCATGCCGTTCGATCAGCCGCTGCAGCAAACAGAAAGCGCACAGCAGCGCGCCGATCACAATGCGGGTCCACCACGAGCTCAGCGTGCCGTCGAACGTGATCAGCGTCTGGATCGTGCCGAGAATGCCGACGCCGAACAACGACCCGATCACATAACCGACGCCGCCCGTCAGGAGCGTCCCGCCGATCACCGTCGCGGCAATGGCGTCGAGCTCCATGCCCTGCCCTTGCAGACCATAACCGGACAGCACGTAGAAGGTGAAAACGGCACCGCCGAGCGCAGAGCAAAAGCCGCTCAGTGCATACACACCGATGCGCGTATGCGCGACCGGGAGACCCATCAGCAACGCCGAGCGGGCATTGCCGCCCACCGCGTAGACATTGCGGCCAAAGCGCGTGAAGTGCGCGATGTAAATGGCGAGCACCAGCGCAACGAACGCGATCAGCACATTCGCGGTGACGGAGCCGACGCCGATATCGAGCCGGAATGCCGAGATGGCGCGAAAGGTCGGATCGGTGATGGTGATGGATTGCGTCGTGATCAGGAAGCACAGGCCGCGCGCGAAAAACATGCCGGCGAGCGTCACGATGAATGCCTGCAGCCGGAAGAAGTGGATCAGCGCGCCTTGCACGGCGCCGAACACGGTGCCCATCAGCAGAACGATCGGCAGGATGATCCATACCGGCATATGCAGGCGCTCGGACAACACCGCTTCGACGATGGTTGTGAGTGCAACGATAGAGCCCACCGACAGATCGATGCCGCCCGACACGATCACGAACGTCATGCCGATTGCCACAATCAGCAGGAACGCATTGTCGACGAGCAGATCGAGCAGCACCTGCCATGAGAAAAAGCCGGTGTACATGACGGAGCCAAAGCCGAACAGCGCGCAGAACAGCAGGATCGTCACAGCAATGGGTAACGTGCGCGGGTCGACAATATGCGCGCACGCGGAAAAAAGCCGTCTCATCGCGCCACCCCGCGTTGCCTGATGATATGCATACCGAACGAAACTGCCAGCGCTCTTGCCGCAGGCGACTGGATGACACTGACCGCCAGCACCACCGCTGCTTTCACGACCAGCGTCGCTTCGGGCGGCACGCCGATGGAATACGTCGTATAGGTGAGCGTCTGGATGATGAGCGCGCCGAGCACCGTTCCTGCCAGACTGAAGCGGCCGCCGAGGAGCGATGTTCCGCCGAGCGTCACGGCGAGAATCGCGTCGAGCTCCAATAACAAGCCCGCGTTGTTGCCGTCCGCGCTACGCACGTTCGAGCTGATGAGAATGCCGGCCATCGCCGCGGTCAGTCCCGAGAAGCCGTACACCGCAAAAACCAGTGCTTTCGAGCGCAAGCCGACGAGGCGAGTCGCAACCGGATTGACGCCGATGGCTCGAATGAAGAGCCCCAGCGCCGTTCCTTCGACGAGCGCGGCCGTGGCCAGCACCGCAAGCGTCGCGATCCATACCGAGCACGGTACGCCGAGCCAGTATCCGCCGCCGACGAACAGATAGCCGGGCGCGCCGATCGGAATGATTTGCCCTGCCGTCAGCAGTTGCGCGATGCCGCGGCCCGCGACCATCAGAATCAGGGTGGCAATGATCGGCTGCATGCCGACAAACGAGACCAGCAGGCCGTTCCACATGCCGCTCAGCACACCGACGATCAACGCGGCCAGCAGCGCCTCTGCGATCAGGCTGCCGCTCGCCACCGACTGCGTGGCGAGGATCGTGGCCGCCGCCGCGCCGGCGATTGCAACCACTGCGCCGACAGAAATGTCGATGCCGCGCGTCGCGATGACGAGAGTCATGCCCGTGGCGACGAGCACGAGCGGCGCCGCACGGTTCAGCACGTCGATCGGCGCGCCGAACAGATGGCCGTCGAGCATGCGCAGCGACAGGAAATGCGGATTGACCCACAGATTCAGCGCGCACAGCAGGGCCAACGTCACGCATGGCCAGATTAGCGGACGCTCGACGCCGTCACGCGCGAGCCAGTTCGATAGCTTCATTCGCCGCTCCCCGCGATGAGTCGATAGATATTGTCTTCATTCGATGCCGTGCCTTTGACCTCAGCGATCTTGCGGCGGTCGCGCAGCACGGCCACGCGATGACTCACGCGCAGCACTTCGCTGATCTCCGAGGAAATGAACAGAATGCTGAGCCCGTTCGCGCACAACGCGAGCAGGCGATCCATGATGTCGAACTTCGCTGCGACGTCGATGCCGCGCGTGGGCTCGTCGAGAATCAGCAGTTTGGGATCTGTCGCCAGCCAGCGCGCGAGCAGCGCCTTTTGCTGATTGCCGCCTGAGAGCAGGCCAATAGGCTGCTCTGCATCGGAGGCCTTGATGCCGAGCCGCTCGATCCACACATCGGCCAGTTCGCGCGCGCGCTGCCGGCTGATCTTGCGCCACCAGCCACGCCTTGCCTGCAGCGCCAGCAGGATGTTCTCGCGAATCGACAGATCGGCGACGATGCCCTCTTTCTTGCGATCCTCGGCGCAGTAGGCAATGCCGTGGCGCACCGCGTCGTGCGGCGAGCGCAGCCGCACGGGCTTGCCGTCGACGAGCATCGTGCCGCTGTCCGCCCGGTCGGCGCCGAACAGCAGCCGTGCGGTTTCGGTGCGCCCCGAGCCAAGGAGGCCCGCGAGTCCAAGTATCTGACCGCGCTGCACGTCGAGATCGATTGGCTGCAGCGTGCCGCGCTTGCCGACACCGCGCAGTTCGATAAACGCGGGCGCCGTGTTTTCGCTTTGCGCTTCTTCGCCGGCATCGGATGCTTCATGAGCGGCTTCGCGCAGCCGCTCGCTCATGCGCTCGTGACCGACCATCTTCGAGACCAGCAGATCGGCAGGCAGGTCTCGCGCGAGGTATTCGCCTTCGCGCTCGCCATTGCGCATGACCGTGATCCGGTCAGAAATGGCATACGTCTGCTCGATAAAGTGGGTGACGAACAGAATCGCAATGCCCGATTGCTTAAGATGCCGAAGTATTTTGAAGAGTTGCGCGACTTCGCTGTCGTCGAGGCTCGACGTGGGCTCGTCGAGAATCAGCACGCGTGCATCGACGGAAAGCGCTCGTGCGATCGCCACCATCTGCTGGACTGCGATCGGATACGCGTCGAGCGAGCGCGTGACGTCGAGCGCGATATCGAGGCGCGCGAGCGCGGCTTGCGCGCGGCGTTTGATGTCGGGCCAGTCGATCGCGCCGAAGCGCCGCGGCTGCCGGCCCGCGAAGATGTTTTCGGCGACCGAGAGGTTCGGACAGAGGTTCACTTCCTGGTAAAGCGTGCGCACGCCCGCCGCCTCGGCTTCCTGCGGCGATGCGAACGCCACGATCTCGCTCGCGAGGCGGATCGTGCCGGAATCGGGCGCGAGCACGCCCGTAAGCACATTGATCAGGGTCGATTTGCCGGCGCCGTTCTGGCCCATCAGGGTATGAACTTCGCCGGGAAAGAGTCGGAAATCGACACCCTGCAGCGCCTTGACGCCGGGAAATGTCTTGCTGATGCCGGTCGTGGCGAGGATTGGCTCGCGTGCGTTGCCGTCGTCGGAAGTGGCGGCGGCAGCGGATGCAATCGAGTTCGCGGCCGGCGGATGGGATTCGGAAGCGGGATACGTCATAGACCTCGCTCGAGCGGCGGTGCGTTGATGTCGTGGTGCTTTCGTGCCGGGGGTGCCTACAGGCCCGGGTTCGGCAAGCTCCAGCATCCGTGTGAAAAGAGACCGTCCGCTGCCCAAGCAATCGGACGGTCAGGCACCGCTGGAGAAACTGCACCCGCTGCTTCGCCTGTTTGCGCCTCGTGCTGCGCCATTCGATCCAGCAGGCAGATTAACTTATAAGGATGACTAATTAACTGTGTTTAGTACTTACGCGTCGGCAATGTCTGTGCTGCGACGCTCATCGGGAACACGGTCTCTTCCGTGAGGATGCGCTTCGGCAACGGCTTGCCGGCCACGACGTCTTTGACTGCCGACATGAGTTGCGGTCCGAGCAGCGGACTGCACTCCACATCGACGTTCATCTTGCCCGCGGCCATCGCCTGGAAGCCGCCCTTGGTGGCGTCGAACGAAACGACAACGACGTCCTTGCCCGGATGCATGCCCGCCTCTTCCATGGCCTGGATCGCACCGAGCGCCATGTCGTCGTTATGCGCATAAACCACATTGATTTTGTTGCCGTAGCTCTTGATAAACGCTTCCATGACCTGCTTGCCGCCGGCCAACGTGAAGTCGCCGCTTTGCGACGCGATGATCTTGAACTTCGGATCGCTCTTGATCACTTCGATCAGGCCAGCGTGCCGGTCGTTGGCAGGCGCGGAACCGACCGTTCCCTGCAATTCGGCGATGTTGATAGGGCCTTGAGCGTCCTTGTAGTGGTCGGCGAGCCACTTGCCACCGCGGCGGCCCTCCTCCAGGAAGTCGGAGCCGATCATCGTCACGTAGAGCGAGGTATCTTTGACGTCGATATTGCGGTCGGTCAGGATCACCGGAATCTTCGCGGCCTTCGCCTCGCGCAGCACGGGTTCCCAGCCGGATTCGACGACTGGCGAGAAGGCGATCACATCGACCTTTTGCGCGATATAAGAACGGATCGCCTTGATCTGGTTTTCCTGCTTTTGCTGCGCGTCTGAGAACTTGAGCTTGATCTTGGCGTCGGCGGCAGCGGACTTTACCGACTCTGTGTTGGCGGTTCGCCAGGCGCTTTCCGCGCCGACCTGCGCGAAGCCCAGCGTGATCTGTTTGTCCTCTGCGTGTGCGCCGGGCGTTGCCAGCGTCAGCGCACCGAAACCCGCGCACATCGCGAGCGCGCGCAACGCACGACATGCGGCGCGTCGTGTCTTCGCCATGACTGTCTCCTGATCGTTGTTGTGTAGGCGATCCACCGGATACGCCGGCCTTGCGGCCATCGCGATGTATGGATCGTGATGTAGCGTAGTGTGCGGGGCGTTAACAGTCCAATCATATGATTCGCGTCGCCAATATCAATTTTGATATAGGACGCGGGATGGGCGCTGTTGTTGTGAACTTTCCACGTGCTGGGAGTGCTTTCGGCCGGTTTACGGTTGACCTCGGAGGCGCGGCCGAGTCGCAAACCCGGTTCACGCGGGTTTTTATGCGCTTACTACAACAAGCGCCTGCAGCCGGCGAAGCCAGAGACGGTTGGCGGTCATCGGCCCGATGCGCGGCCGCTCTGCTGCCGGGGCGTGACAAAGCGGAACGTAAGGTTGATGCGCTCCCCGCTCACGCGCGGTTCTTTCGGCACCCGGTGCCGCCACTCCGCCTGCGTTTTGCCTTTCATCACCAGCAGACTGCCGCCTTTGAGCGAAAAGGACTGGAGCGCGCCGGTCCTGTTGTGCCGCAAGTCAAAGACGCGCGCTGCGCCGAGGCTCACGGACGCAATCACCGGTTCGGGCCCAAGCTCCGGCTCGCGGTCGGCATGCCATCCCATGCTGTCCGCGCCGCTACGGTAGCGATTGAGCAGGACGCTGTTGAACCGCGTATCGCATGCGGCCTCGGCAGCGGCCTTGAGTTCGAGGACGGCTGGCGTCCACGGGCGCGGCAAATTGCGGATGCCGGAATAGACATACACTGCGTCGGGATCGCCCTGCCATGCCGTCAGCCGCGGCAGCGCGACGCGGCCGCCGGGCGTGCCCATGGTGTCCTGCCGCCATTCGACTTCCCCGATGACTCGGACAAGCAGCTGATCGGCCTTTTCCGGCGGCAGCCAGTCGGGATACCAGTCGACGTCGGGCGCCGGAACGTCATCGAAGAGATCGGTCATAAGTTTGCTTTGGGAGAAGCGCTGCGCGGGCCTGGCTGGTACGTTGACTATTATGGCGGGGTCGGGCGGCGGGTTGCTGAAGCGGCTTATGGTTTTCGTTGGCTTTCTTCGCGCTCCCCGAGGTGGGGGACTTATTTGCGCTTTGTCAGTGCTTGGGGAATGCGTCCGTTGGAGAGTTTCATGTCCCTGAAAATCAGCACCACCGCCCTGTCCCCTTTTTAAACTTGGCCGGACAATTATCATGCCCCTTTCAGACCGCGCACTCGACGAACTGTTTCGTCATGCGCGCACCCACAGTGCCTGGCAGCCGAAACCCGTCGATGCCGCGGTGCTCGAGCAACTTGTCGAGTTGACGCTGCTCGGCCCCACCTCGGCCAATTCAAGTCCGGGACGTTTTGTCTTTGTGAAAACCGCGGCCGCCAAGGAGCGGCTGCGGCCGGCGTTGTCAGCGGGCAATGTCGACAAAACGATGGCGGCACCCGTGACAGTGATTGTCGCGATGGATATGGCATTCTATGAGTACCTGCCGAAGCTCTTTCCGCACGCCGACGCCCGCAGCTGGTTCGCCGGTAACGACAAGGCGATTGCCGACACGGCGTTTCGCAACTCCACGCTGCAAGGCGGCTATCTGATCCTCGCAGCTCGGGCCCTCGGCCTCGACGCGGGCCCGATGTCGGGCTTCGACGCCGACAAGGTCGATCAGGCGTTTTTTGCCGGCACGACTATCCGGTCGAACTTTCTGGTCAATCTTGGCTATGGCGATGCGTCCAAGCTACATTCCCGCAGCCCGCGCCTCATCTTCGACGAAGCCGCCCGGATAGAGTAAAGCGGGGCTTCAACTGAAGATTGCGACGTAGAACACCACCACGCCGATGACTGCGCCGACAAAGCAGAAGCTTTCTTGCGTGTCGTCGCCGTTTGAGCGAAGCCATGCGCCGACGACGCCGAAAAGCCCTGCTATCCCCAGCGCCACGCAAAGCATGACGACGTCGAACAGCGCGCTTTTCCCAAGCTCTGAGAAATCGATATTGCGCACGGCCAGATACAGACCAAGCGCCATCAGCGATATGCCGACGAGAGGCAGCATCACGTGGCTACCCTCGTACCCCACGTGATGTGCGCGGTGCGCAGAGTCGCCGTGGTGAAAACGATGACCTGGTCCGAGCAGCTTCATGATCGCCTCCTGCCTCGCCCACTGCAGGCGAATACGACAACTGGAGCTGATCCGCCGCCGCGTCAGTAGGCGTTGCAGCGACGCTTTGTGCGGTCAGCTCACTTTCAGCATAGTCCACGTATATCCGTAATTCAAAGCCCATTTAATTGGGTTGCCCGGAGGCTTTGGATATTGCACGCTCCAGAGCACGTTAGTTGACACTGATTGCCATGCTTGCCTCATCGTCGCCGTGACGCAGCACGACGTGCGGGCCGCGCCGCTTGCGGACCGGGATTCCTGCAGCGTCGGCACGCCGCTGCGCATGCCGGTAGAATGGTCCGGCCGTTAACCGCATTGCTGCGGCGACTGGCCGCCGCCGGCATTACGCTCGCATTACGCTCGCATTTCGCTCGTATCATGCCGGCCTTCATCCGCCCTGACTTTTCCTATGCGCCGCTCATCGTTTCTCGTACGCCTGATTGTTATCGGCATCCTGCTGCACATCTACGTCGGCTTCCGCCTGATTCCCGACATGCCGGTTAGCGTCACCGTGCGCTGGCTGTCGGGATTGTGGCTCGTACTATCCGTCTTTCTCATCCCGCTCGGCATGCTCGCGCGCACCATCAAACGGCAGCCGTTAGGCGACCGGCTCGCGTGGATCGGCTTGCTGGCGATGGGCTTCTTCTCCTCGCTGCTGGTCCTGACCTTTGTGCGCGACCTCGCGCTTGCTTCGCTGATGACCCTCGACGCGATCTCGCCCGGCATGATCGCTCTCACGCATTGGCGGACCGGCACGGCCGCAGCCGTGCCACTGCTCGCAACACTGTCGACACTCATCGGCCTCTTCAACGCCCGCCGCCGCGCGCGAGTCGTGACAATCGAGGTGCCGATCGACGACTTGCCTGCCGCGCTCGACGGCTTTACGATCGTTCAGATCAGCGACATTCACGTGGGCCCTACCATCAAGCGTCGCTATGTCGACGCGATCGTCGACGCCGTGAATCGGCTGAAGCCCGACCTCATTGCCGTAACAGGCGATGTGGTAGACGGCAGCGTCCCACAGCTGACCCATCACACGCAACCGTTGTCGCGGCTCTGTGCGCGCCACGGCGCGTTTCTCGTTACAGGCAACCACGAGTACTACGCGGGAGCCGATGCGTGGATCGACGAATTCCGCCGCCTCGGACTCAATGTGCTGCTAAACGAGCACGTGGTCGTCCAGCACGACGGAGCGCGCGCCGTGATTGCCGGCGTGACGGACTATTCGGCCGGTCATCACGATCCGCTACATAGCAGCGACCCAATGGCCGCGATTGCGGGGGCACCCGGCGATGTGCTGATCAAGGTGCTGCTCGCGCACCAGCCACGATCCGCCGAAGCCGCCGCTGAAGCCGGCTTCACACTGCAACTCTCAGGTCATACACACGGCGGTCAGTTCTTCCCGTGGAATTTCTTCGTGCGGTTTCAGCAACCGTTTACTGCGGGCCTGGCGCGTCTCAATGGACTGTGGGTCTATACGAGCCGCGGCACCGGCTATTGGGGACCACCGAAACGGCTTGGGGCACCATCCGAAATCACACGATTGCGTCTTGTGCCCGGGGAGCCGGATTGAGCCGAAAACCCGGTGACGCAAACCATCGCGCTTGAGAACCTCTGCGTTTTTTGTGCTCTAGAATCACTTGCACGCGAGCCGCGACGTAAATGTGCGGGTCATTGCGCGGGCGCCACGGCAACATTGAATTTCGGCGCAAACGCCACCAGAACCTGCATCCCCGGCGTCACGTTGGCGAGCTTCGCCGGATCGCGGCCTTGAATGTGAAACACAGAGCCGTTCGCCCCTTTCAATGCCATGACACCGGAAGCGTGATCGATTGCCTGCACTTGCGCGCTTACGTTCTGCTCAGGGTTCGTCTGCGCGATCGGTGCAACGACGGCAGCACTCGAGCCTTGCCCATCCGCTGCGCGGGTAACGCTGATCACGGCATTGCGCATCATGCGGATATGGACCTTTCCGCCTTGCGTAATCCTCTCAAGATCTCGCGTATCCGCCATCTCGAATGATGCTTCGCTGCCTTGCGCGTCGCGCACGGTTACCGAATGCTTGGCACGGTCCACAGACTTCACGACTCCTTCGGCCTGCAACGTGCTGCTTCCTTCAAAGGGCGCGGGAAGCCCCGCGGCGAACGACCAGAACGGAGCGGCAGCGACCAACGCGCCGGCAACCATGCCCAGAACTTTTGCTTTCATACATTCCTTCCTGACGTGGACGGCCCTGAGCGGGCACCGTGATGCGAACCGGGATTGTGTGCGCCGTGGCACAAAGCCATTGCCATTGCGCACTCAGATCCGGAAAGTGCAACCAGTGTCTTTTTAGTGATGGCCGCCGTCAATATTTGGAGTACGTATTACTTCATCGATCGGTCTACGCTGCGCGTCGAATTTTCTCTAAACCTTACACGGGCGTGTCTACACCTGCCCTGCAGCAGATTCAGACAATGTTAATTCCGCATCCTGAATATGGACTGACGACGGACGTTCGACTAAGCTCTGTCACCGTGCATTGTTCACACTCAACCATGGAGCTTCGATTATGGAACACGGCATCATTGCGTGGCTTGTCATTGGCGCCATCGCGGGCTGGCTGGCCGGGGTGCTCGTCAAGGGCGGCGGTTTCGGCCTTATCGTCGACATCATTGTCGGTATTGTCGGCGCGTTCATTGGCGGCTGGCTCGCGCGCGTGCTGCATATTTCGTTAGGCAGCGGCTGGATCAGCTCGATCATCACCGCGGTCATTGGCGCGGTCATCCTGCTGTTTATTATCCGGCTGGTCCGACGCGGTGGCTAAGCACGCACTAGTGTGCTCAGGCATCAGCGGCAATGTCGTTGATGCCCGCTTTACGCGTCACTAACTTGCGCATCGATTTGCTATGCCGCCACGTGGCATGCGATCCTGCGCAACCGCGCGGGATCGGCGGAAAATCTGTTACCGCGATGTGAACGAACGTTGCCCTTTCTTTCCAACCTCTTCAGTTAGGAATGCTGATTGTAAGGCTTAAGCCCAAACATCGGCCCAGCCCTGCTTCCTCACGCCTGGTCGACGCTCGTCGCAAATCGCGAGAGCATTGCATACATTTGGCGATCTTCCGGTATTGCGCACGGCCTTCGAGCCGACGTCGTGCTGACGCATGTTGTACGTCCGCGAGCGTGCTTGAAGGCAGCGGCAAGATACTGCCGGGAATCGCGTTATTGCCAGGGAGCGCGGGCCGCGTCTCTCTTGCACCGTCGCTCCCGTCGCTCAACATACGGTGTACCCAGCTACCTATGCGAGAAGGCGTGCGCTGCGATAAACGTCTGTGTGATGTGTCCTGGCGGGCATTTTTCGAGGCGAAGATATGGGAGACTCCTGGCTGGGTCTGCCAAGGGAGGTCGCGTGCGACAGGTATTGTTCGCGAAGACCGGCCGAACCGATACGCCAAATGAAGTGCTGCCTCGAAGCGCTGCCCGGATCTACTAGCCAATGGGCCGCAAGAACTGAGCGGTAGTGACTTAAGAACGTTCGCCATCCGGCTGCCGTCAGCACGACGGGGCCAATCGTTTCGGTGCCGCTGTACCCGCGGTCCGTAAACGCAGAAACCCCACCTTTTTGGGGTGGGGTTTCTGACGGTGGTGGGGAGCCTGACGATTACCTACTTTCACACGGGTAATCCGCACTATCATCGGCGTGGAGTCGTTTCACGGTCCTGTTCGGGATGGGAAGGGGTGGGACCGACTCGCTATGGTCATCAGGCTTTGACGGGTTGCCGTACTGCCGGTGGGGCAATACAGCCAA
>Ga0209759_1000077_pt1 | contig 175706 bp, 151 predicted proteins | sample AraplaCL_Col_mMS_FD_184261 | JGI IMG/M metagenome (GOLD analysis project Ga0209759, IMG submission 184261) | Arabidopsis root microbial communities from the University of North Carolina, USA - plate scrape CL_Col_mMS (SPAdes) (version 2) | ecosystem: Host-associated > Plants > Roots >... | reverse complement strand
CTGTGAGACACTTTGCGATGCCAGCGATGCCAGCGATGCCAGCGATGCCAGCGATGCCAGCGATGCCAGCGATGCCAGCGAGGCGGCCAAGCCAGCCAAGCCGCTAGCAGCCAGCAAAGCCAGAGCAGACGCCTCAGCTACGGCACGCACCGTGCTGCACCCAAAACACGTCCGCCATGCCAAGGAGAGAGCCGCCATGAACCCAGCCGCCACATCACCTTCGTCGAGCGGGCCGACGGAACCCCAAATCGAATCGATCAGCGCCATCACGCTTGCCACCCGCGACATGCCACGCGCCGTGCTGTTTTACGAAGCACTCGGCTTTCCGATGAAATTCGGCGGTCCGCAGGAGGCTTTCACATCGTTTGCGTTCGGCGGTTCGTACCTGAATCTGATCGTCGATACGCGCGCGCCGGTCGCCTGGTGGGGCCGCGTGATCATCTATGTCTCCGACGTCGACGCGCTCTATCGCAAAGCGCTGGCGGCGGGGCTAAAACCGTCGCTCGAACCGTCCGATGCGCCGTGGGGCGAGCGCTATTTCCACATCACCGATCCGGACGGCCACGAACTCAGCTTCGCGAAACCGTTGCGCTAGCACCGGGCGGCCGGGCGAAACTCGCTATCATGGGCGTCGACAGGGCGCTAAGCCGCAGCGGTAACACGGCTGACACCTGACGCTTCGATAATCGAACGCGTCCGCGTCGCGTTTGCCGCCGCGCGCCTAACCATTTCCGTTGCCAGGAGAGCCGCAATGAAAGAGCAGGATCCGAGACCCGAGGCTGAATTAATGGCAGAGCGGCAGCGCCGTTTCGAAGAGGACCTGATCGACGCCTACGACGAGGAACTCGAAATGGAGGTCGACGACCGCATCATCGACGGTGCCGAGGGCTTCACGCCGGAGCATCGCGAGGCGCGCAAGATGTACTTCCGCGAGCTGTTCCGGTTGCAGGGTGAACTCGTGAAACTGCAGGACTGGATTGTGCAGACCGGCCATCGCCTCGTGGTGATTTTCGAGGGGCGCGATGCGGCCGGCAAGGGCGGCGCGATCAAACGCATCACGCAACGGCTCAATCCACGGGTGTGCCGCGTGGCGGCGCTGCCGGCGCCGAATAACCGCGAACGCACGCAGTGGTATTTCCAGCGCTACGTGTCGCATCTGCCGGCCGGCGGCGAAATGGTGCTGTTCGATCGCAGCTGGTACAACCGCGCGGGCGTCGAGCGCGTGATGAATTTTTGCAGCGACGAAGAGTACGAAGAGTTTTTCCGTTCGGTGCCGGAATTCGAAAAGATGCTGGCGCGCAGCGGCGTGCAGATTCTCAAGTACTGGTTTTCGATTACCGACGAAGAGCAGGAGATCCGCTTTCAGAACCGCATTCACGACCCGCTGAAGCAGTGGAAACTAAGTCCCATGGACCTTGAAAGCCGCCGCCGCTGGGAAGCCTATACGCAGGCCAAGGAAGTGATGCTGCAGCGCTCGCATATTCCCGAAGCGCCGTGGTGGGTCGTGCAGGCGGTCGACAAGAAGCGCGCGCGCCTGAACTGCATTCACCATTTGTTGAGCCAGGTGCCGTATCACGAGATCGAACATTCGCAGATCGAATTGCCCTCGCGCGTTTATCACGACGAGTACAGCCGTCAGCCGGTGCCGGCTTCGATGATCGTGCCTGAGGTGTATTGATCGGCGAGAAGTGCGGGGCGGTGAAATGAAAAAAGCGCGGCTCGTTCCGCGCTTTTTTTATGCCTTTTTCAGAGCGGCGGCCGGCTCAGGAACCGGCCGCCGCACAGGTTTAAAACACCGCCCGGAACACCCAGTACAAGCCGGCAGCCAGCGCGATCGAAACCGGCAACGTCAGCACCCAGGCAAGGATCAGGCTGCGCACCGTGCCCCATTGCAGGCCGGAACCGTTGGCCGCCATCGTGCCCGCCACGCCCGAGGACAGCACGTGCGTCGTGGAGACCGGCAGGCCGTACATGTCGGCGGCGCCGATCGTGAGCATCGCCACCAATTCAGCCGATGCACCCTGTCCGTATGTCAGATGCTGCTTGCCGATCTTCTCGCCGACTGTCACGACGATGCGCTTCCATCCCACCATCGTGCCGAGACCGAGCGCGATCGCCACCGCGACCTTGACCCACGTCGGGATGAATTTGGTGGCGTGATCAGTTTGCGTCTTGAAGTTGCCGATCGTTTTGGCGTCTTCCGGCGAGAATGCCGGCTGCTTGTTCTTGGCCATCAGGCGAATCGCTTCGGAGGCCACGTACATGTTGTTGCGCACGTTATCGACGATGCCTTGCGGCACTGCGGCCATCGAGCCCGATGTGCCGACCTGGCCGGCAATGATGTCGGTCAGTTGCTGCAAGGCCGGCACGGTGGCGGGCGTCAACTGGTGCGTGCGCACATACGCTTCGACATCGGCGCGCGGATTGGCCGAGGGTGTGGCGCCCTGGGTGTATTTGGCGAGCGTCGCCGAAGTTTCATGCGCGACGGCGAGGAAGGTTTGCGTTTCCGCCGGGGTGACCGCCTTGTTCAGCGCATAGGCCGTCGGCACCGTGCCGATCAGGATCAGCATGATGAGGCCCATGCCTTTCTGGCCGTCGTTCGAGCCATGCGCGAACGAGACGCCCGTGCAGGTCAGAATCAGCAGGCAGCGGATCCAGAACGGCGGCGGCTCCTTGCCCTTCGGTTCGGCATACAGCGCGGGAATGCGCACCACGGCTTTCAGGATCAGCAACAGCAAACCCGCCGCGAGAAAACCGACCAGCGGCGAAAACAGCAGCGATTTGCCCACGCCGAGCGCCTGATTCCAGTCCACGCCGCTCGTGCCGTCGGTGCCGTGCATCAACTGGTTCATCAGGCCGACGCCGATGATCGAGCCGATCAGCGTGTGCGAGCTCGACGACGGCAGTCCGAACCACCATGTGCCGAGATTCCAGATGATCGCGGCGATCAGCAAAGCGAAGACCATCGCGAAACCGGCGCTGCTGCCCACCTGCAAGATCAGTTCGACCGGCAGCAGTTGCAGCACGCCGAAAGCGACCGCGCCGCTCGACGTCAACACGCCGAGAAAATTCCAGCTGCCGGACCACACCACCGCAAAGTTCGGTGCAAGCGAATGCGTGTAGATCACGGTCGCGACTGCATTGGCCGTGTCGTGAAAGCCGTTGACGAACTCAAAGCCCAACGCGATCAACAATGCAATGCCGAGTAGCAGGTAAGGCAGAACCGAGCTCTCGCGAACGGGTTGCAGATCGTCCAATAAGTGCACTGCGCAATACACCGCGCCCACCAGGATCACTGCGAGGAAGATGATGAGGCTGATGTTGCGCCCCTTTCCGGCAGCAGTGCCTGGCTGTGGATACGAAAGTTCCGGCATGACGTGAGCCCCAAAAGTTTGTCGCGAGTTTCCGATCCTGCGGGGCGTGTGTGTCGCAATGATGACAGTGGCGTGACGCTGCGGCGCGCCGTCGTGGCGCGCGAGAAGGCGCGCGGCCACGGGCAGCGCGTCGCTTCGGAGTACGGCTCGGAGGTTGTCGGATACGGATGCTCAGATGTCCGAAAAGGACTGGCGCACGCGATTCGTCACGAGGCGGAAATCACGTCGCCGCTCGCGCTGCCAATGAGGCTGCGCTTGTAGGCCTGCGCGACCACGGCAACCGGCACGCCTTGCGACGGATCGCGGCCCATCGATTCGAGCGTCTCGGCGACCCAGCCCGGGCTGACCACGTTGACGCGGGCTTTGCCACGCAGCTCGAGTGCCGCCGAGCGCGCGAACGCTTCCACGCCGGCATTCACGATGCTGACGGCCGCGCTGCCTTCCATCGGGTGCTGTGCGAGCGTGCCGCTCGTCAGCGTGAAGCACGCGCCTTGCGACACGTGTGCCGCGCCGCAGCGCACCAGATTGACCTGGCCCATCAATTTGTTGGCAAGACTGAACGAGAAATCGTCGTCGGAGAGTGAGGCGAGCGGGGCGAACTTCGCTGCGCCGGCGGTGCAGATGACCGCGTCGAGCGTGCCGGCTTGCCGGTACATCGATTCGATGCTGCCTTTGTTCGACAGATCCACGTGGAGATCCGAACCCTTGCGGCTCGCGGTGACGATATCGTGTTCGGCGGCGAGCAGCTTGACCACCTCGCCGCCGATCAGACCTGTTGCACCGACAATCAGTATTCGCATACAAGCTCCTGAAGCTGTTTGTGTTTTGCGCCGATCCGGATTGCGGCGCCGATGCGCGGGTAAATGCTGTCGCGTCTGCTAAAGATAGTCGCTCCATGCACGCGATGTCGCCAAACGCAGAAAAAAGTAGCACGCTCGCCGCGAGGCGGGCGAAGCTTGCGTTAGATCACGCGTGCGGCCCGTCAAAGCGAAGCAATGACCACGCATCATTTTTGTTGGGCGCTTTTTTTGCTAGTCTGCCGATAGGGTGTTCTCAAGGGGCTTCAATGAAGCGCGACAATCCGAAAGGCGAAAAACGATCTGCCGACAGCGAACCGGCGCTCAAGGCGCACTCCGCGCAAGAGGCTTTCTCGTCGTATGCGGCCCCTCTTGTCGATCACGCGATCGAATACGCGAACGCGGTGCGCGAAGACCCGTCGCCGGAAGCGCTGCACAAATTGCGTGTCTCGCTACGGCGCTTGCGCTCGTTATGGTGGGCGTTCGAGCCGTTGCTCGAAAGCGGCGAGAACATCCGGCAACGCGCGCTATATAAGTATCTGGCCACGGCCGCCGGCAAAACGCGCGACTGGGACATTCTGATCGAATTGCTGACGCGCGACGATAACGGCGCGCGCAGCGGCACCGGCGAAATAGCGCCCAAACTGCAGGACGCTCGCGGCGCCGCGTTGACGACAAGCCGCGAAACGCTCTCGAACGCCGACGTCAAGCATCTGCTGCGCGAAGCTTTGTCCACTGCGTCCAAAGAACTGAATACCGCGCATGAACGCACACCGTTGCGGAAATTCGCCGAGCAACGCGTGGCCGCTTCCGAGCGTTCGCTGAAGAAGCGGATGAAACGCGCGCGCCGCGCGAAGCGCTCCAACTACGTCGCCTTTCACAACGTCAGGAAGGCGGGCAAGAAGCTGCGCTATCTGCTGGAGTTTTTCGGACCTATCCTGAGCGGTGGCCGCAAACGCACCCTCAAACGTTTGAAGCAGATCCAGAAACGTTTCGGTACGCTGAACGATGTGGTCGCAAGCGAGATGTTGCTGCGCGACAATGCGGCCTTGCTTGCGGGCGCAGGCGACGCTGAAGCGGCGCTTCACTGGCTCGGCAAGGAGCGCAAACGCCGGATGCGTTCGGCAGCCGGGCTGCTGCGCAAGCTGTGATACGGCGCGCGTCTTCGTGGGGCGGCTCAGGTGCCTTGCGTGCTGCGTGGCGCGAAGCCCCGCAACGTAATCGCCCCGCGCGCTTCACCGAGCGATGCCGCCGCGCGGTTGCCGGTGCCCGGCTCGTCGGTTAAAGCAAGCGGTTCGACGGGAAAGCCGCGCCGCTGCCAGGCATCGAGGCCGCCCCGTAGCGCGCGAATCCGCGTGTAGCCGTTGTAACGCATGCGTTGCGTGATTTCGACCGCGGTCGCACTGTCCGGGCAAATGCAGTAGATCACCGTGTCGTGCGCCCGCAGCGCTCCGTCGATCTGCTCCGGCGAGTGCGGATCGAGCGCGAGCGCGCCGGGAATGCGGCACGGCGCTTCAAGCGAGGGCGCCTGCGGACGGGCATCGAGCACCTTGGGCGGCGGCGCGAGACGGAGCCAGCCGCCAGCGGCCTGTGCCGCCGCGGCTTCCCTGAAACGGCGGCGTTCGCGGCGTCGTTGCTGCAGACGGAAGACGAGATAGAGGAGCGCGCTGGCCAGCAAAATGTCGATGACCGTGCCACCACGCGCTTTGACGAATTCGAGCAGCATATGCAGTTGCCGTTCCGCCGCGGCGCCGCCGAGCAGCCAGAAGGCCGCCCACGCGAGGGCGCCGGCTACGTCCCAGGCGGCGTAGATGCGGGCGTCGACGGCGGTCGTGCCCATCAGCGGCGGCGTGATGAGCGCGAGTCCGGGGACGAACTTCGAGATCGACACGAGCGGCACGCCGAAGCGCTCGAACAGCGCGCGCGCCTTGTCCACTTTGGCATCGACGGCGGGGGACAGCCGGCCTAGCGCGGCGATCAGCTTGCGACCATACAGGCGGCCAGCCGTGAACCATGCGCCGTCGCCCAGCAGCGCGCCGAGCACGGCGGCGCCGAGGACCGGCCAGAACGACAGCGTGCCGGCGGCAATCGCGGAGCCTGCGAACAGCAGCACGGGCACGGCGGGGATCGGCACGCCGAGGCGCGTCAACAGGACGTTGAGGAATACGACCGCGCCACCCCAGGTCGACACCGCCGAAGACGGAAATTCTACCAATTGAGAAGCTCCTGTTTTTTTGCGGTTGAGCCGGCATGCTTCGAGGGCTTTTCTTCAGGCGGTTGCAAAGCGTGTACCCGAGCGGCCTGCCGGCGTTCATGCGAGCGGCGTTCCGTTCGCTCAGGATACTTGATGGATTCGGCGCAGGTCCAACATTGACGGCGTCATCGTGAGCGGGCTGACCTGGTTCATTGACTCGCTTGTCGACTTGCGCTGGCTTTGCAATTTCGTTCAAGACCGCCGCTCATCGCACCTTTACTCTGCGTGCTCGATCAAACCAACAGGACAGCACCATGAACTCGCGGTATGCCGGATATCTGTATTGCGCGCTGGCGATGATCGGCGTCGGCAGCACGGTGGTGGTCAGCAAATCGATCGCGGCCGGACTGCCGCCGTTCAGCGCGACCGCGTTGCGCTTCGCGATCGCCTTTCCGCTGTTCGTGCTGGCGATGCGCTGGCGAGGCGTGCGCTGGCCGCGTCTGGACCGGCGCGATACGCTGCTCGTGATCGCCCAGGCGGGCGCGGGGAGCGTCGGCTACACCGTGCTGCTGATCAGCGGCATGAAACTCGCCTCGGCCGCCGATGCGGGCGTAATTGCCGGCACCTTGCCTGCCGTGTCGGCTGGCGTCGCCGTGCTGGCGCTCGGCGAGCGCCCCGCGCCCGCGTTGATCGGCGCGATCCTGCTGGCGACGGCGGGCGTGCTCGTGTGCACGGTGCATCCCGGTGAATTCAGCGCGCCGCATGCGGTGAGTTCGCTGGCGGGCAACGCGCTGGTGTTCCTCGCGATCGTCTGCGAGGCGTTGTTCATTCTGCTCAATCGCAAGCTGAGCACGGCAGTGGCGCCGTTGCCGCTGTCGGCGTTGATGTGCGGCATCGGTTTCGCCGTGGCGCTCGTGCCGGCCTGCTTTGAAAAGCCGTGGGCCTTGCCGGTCGATGCGAGCGCGCTCGGCGGCGTGCTGTATTACGCGCTGGTGCCGACCGTGGTGGGCTTCGTGCTCTGGTATGCGGGCGCCGCCCGGATTAGCGGCGCGGAAGCGGGATTGATGACCGCACTCGTGCCGGTGAGCGCGGTGGCGTTGGCTGCGATGGTATTGGGCGAGCCGGTCAGCGCGGCGCAACTCGCCGGTGTCGCGTGCGTGCTGGGCGCGGTGTTGCTGGCCACTTTCGGCCAGCTGCGCATGAGGCGGAGCGCGGCATGAGGCAGGCATGCCCGGCCTGCGCTCAACCTGGGTCTAGGTATTAGCGACCGCCACCACCCCCGGATTGCCGACGATCGACAGAAACTCGCGACGTGTCGACGGATCCGTGCGGAACGTGCCGAGCATGCGCGAGGTGACCATCGTCACGCCGGCCTTGTGCACGCCGCGCGTCGACATGCATTGGTGCGCGGCTTCGAGAATCACGCCGACGCCCGCCGGTTGCAACACTTCGTTCAAGGTGTCGGCGATCTGCACCGTCATCTTTTCCTGGATCTGCAGGCGTTTGGCGAACGCATCGACCAGCCGCGCCAGCTTGGAGATGCCGACCACGCGATGTTGCGGCAGATACGCCACGTGCGCGCGTCCGATGATCGGCACCATGTGATGTTCGCAGTAGCTTTCGAAGCGGATGTCTTTCAGCACGATCATTTCGTCGTAGCCGTCCACCTCGGAGAAGGTGCGGGCGAGGATCTCGCGCGGGTCGACCTGATAGCCCGCGTAAAACTCCTCGTACGAGCGCACCACGCGCGCCGGGGTATCGATCAGGCCTTCACGCGCCGGATCGTCGCCGGCCCAACGCAGTAGCACGCGAACCGCTGCTTCAGCTTCCTCGCGGCTCGGGCGCTCCGTTGCGGTTATGGGTTTGGTTTTCTTCGCCTTGCTGCTGGTCATCCGTCGCTCCTACGGGATCGCGCGTCGACGCTGTACGGAGCGCGCGGGTTCAATGAGTGCGGCCATTGTTCCATGTTTTGCAACGAGTCGTGCTGATGTCCCTTTGTGCTGTCAGGGCGCCGCTCACTTGGGCCATTCGTCCATCGCGTCGTTGAACAGTTCGGCGACCACGCTACGCAGCCAGCCGCCGCGCGGATCGTTATGAAACTTGCGATGCCAGTGCTGGCGCAGATCGAAATGCGGCAACGGCAGCGGCGGCTCGACCAGCGTGATCGACGCGTGCTCCGAGACGTACGCGAAGCCGATCGCATGCGGCACGGTCGCCAATAGATCGGTGCGCGCGAGGATGAACGGCAGGCTCATGAAGTGAGGCGTTTCGAGCACGGCGCGGCGCTTGATGCGTTTCTTCTCCAGGTATTGCTCGAGGATTTCCTGACTGCGTCCTTCAGAGCGCACGACGGCGTGACCCGACGCTACGTACTGAGCCAGCGTGAGCGGCGCCTTCGACAATGGATGGCCCGTGCGCATCAGGCAGATGAAACGATGGCTGAAGAGCCGTTGCTGGAAGAAGTTATTGCCCGCCAGATCAGGGAAATAGCCGATCGCCAGATCGACGTCGCCCGATTCGAGCCCGCGTTCCACCTGCGACGGCGAGACCGTCACCGAGCGCAGATTCGCAAACGGCGCGCGTTCGGCGAACAGTTGCAGAAGCCGCGGCAGAAACACGATCTCGCCGACGTCGGAGAGCGCGATCGAGAACGTATGAGTGCTGGTGGCCGGGTCGAATTCCTGCACGTCGAGCATGCCTTTCTCGATGCGCAGGAGCGCGTCGCGCGCGGCGGGCAGGATGGCGAGCGCGCGCGGCGTCGGCTCCATGCCTTTGGACGTGCGCACGAACAGCGGATCGTCGAAGTACTCCCGCAACTTGCCGAGCGCGGTGCTCACGCGTGGCTGGCTGACGCCGAGCTGCTCGGCCGCGCGGCTGACATTGCGCGTGTCTTCCATCGCGACGAGGAAAGGGATCAGATTCAGATCCAGATTTGTTTCAGACATGCTCGACCACCTGCGCGGATTGCGGATCTGCGTATTTGATATGTAGATAGAGGTTAGCCCATTAATCTCCCGCTTGGATAGTGCGATTGTCCGCTGCCGCCGGCCAACGGCAACGACAAACCGGCATGTCATGCGGCGAGAACCTATGATTAAGGGGAATTCCCTGCCTTGACAACGTGCACGAAGGACTACGATAATCGTCTCAGCGTTCGCTAAACGAATCCATGTTCATGTAACGAACAAATTTGAAGCGAGCAAACCAACGGCGCCAGCCCACATCGCACTCGGCGAGCCGCCGCCAGCATTGGCCGGAGACCGTCCCGCTCAAGCCCTGCCCGCATGGCAGCAAGTCTGACGGCACGCAGCGCCCTCAAAGGAAATTCGACATGATCAACAAGATTTTCGAGTCACTTCAATCGGCGGTCGCCGATGTCAACGACGGCGCGACCGTCATGATCGGCGGCTTCGGCACGGCCGGCATGCCATCGGAGCTGATCGACGCGCTGATCGAACAGGGCGCGCGCGAGCTCACCATCGTCAACAACAATGCCGGTAACGGCGACATCGGCCTCGCTGCGCTGCTCAAAGCCAAGCGCGTGCGCAAGATCATCTGCTCGTTTCCGCGCCAAAGCGATTCGTATGTGTTCGACGCGTTATATCGCGCCGGCGAACTCGAACTCGAACTGGTGCCGCAGGGCAATCTGGCCGAGCGCATTCGCGCGGCGGGGGCAGGCATTGGCGGCTTCTTCACGCCGACCGGCTACGGCACCAAGCTCGCCGAAGGCAAGGAAACCCGTCTGATCGACGGCCGGCACTACGTGCTGGAAGCGCCGCTGCACGCGGACTTCGCGCTGATCAAGGCGTACAGGGGCGATCGCTGGGGCAATCTCACGTATCGCAAGACGGCTCGGAATTTTGGACCGATCATGGCCACCGCGGCGAAAACCGCGATCGTGCAGGTATCGCAAGTCGTGCCGCTCGGCGAACTCGACCCGGAAAACATCGTGACGCCCGGCATTTTCGTGCAGCGCGTGATCGAAGTGCCGCAAGCGGCACACGCCCCGATGCCCAATCCTCACGACGCTGCCGCCTGATTCGGAGACCGACATGAAAAAACTGACCCGCGATGAAATGGCCAAGCGCGTTGCGCTGGATATCCCCGAAGGCGCGTATGTGAACCTCGGCATCGGCGTGCCTACGCTGGTGGCCAACCACCTTGACGCCGACAAGGAAATCTTCCTGCATAGCGAAAACGGCCTGCTCGGCATGGGCCCGGCGCCCGCCAAAGGCGAGGAAGACGACGAACTGATCAACGCCGGCAAGCAGCACGTCACGCTGCTCACGGGCGGCTGCTATTTCCACCATGCGGATTCATTCGCGATGATGCGCGGCGGCCACCTTGATTTCTGCGTGCTCGGCGCCTTTCAGGTGTCGGCCAAGGGCGATCTGGCAAACTGGCACACCGGCGCGCCCGACGCGATCCCGGCTGTCGGCGGCGCGATGGATCTGGCAATCGGTGCAAAGCAGGTCTATGTGATGATGGAGCACCTGACCAAGCAGGGCGAAAGCAAGATTGCCGCTGAATGCTCATACCCGGTGACGGGCGTGGGTTGCGTCGACCGCATCTATACGGATCTGGCGATGATCGATGTGACCGATCGGGGCCTCGTGGTGCGCGAGATTTTCTCGGACATCGATTTCGATGCATTGCACAAGCTGACTGGTGTACCGCTGATCGACGGCACGCAGGCGGCGCACGCGGCTTAACGAGCCCGCAACGCGCCGCGCGACGCCGGCCCGCATGCCGGCGCCTTGCGGCGTAAACTCAATCACCGACACCTTCGATCATCGACGTCACCATGCTCGACTCCAGCGCCCGTCTCACCGGACTTCTTTGCGGCACGCAGCCGATGAACGACATCTGGGCGCCGCGCGCCACGCTGCAGCGGATGCTCGACGTGGAAGCGGCGCTTGCGCGCGCTTCGGCCGCGCATCAAGTGATTCCTCAAACGGCGGTGCCCGCGATCGAAGCCGCTTGCCAGGCCGATCAACTCGACGCCGACGCACTCGCACGCGACGCCGCGCTCGGCGGCAATCTCGCGATTCCGCTCGTCAAGCAACTCACCGCGCGCGTCAAGGCGGCCGACGCCGAAGCGTCGAAATACGTGCATTGGGGCGCCACGAGCCAGGACATCATCGACACCGCGACGGTGCTGCAACTGCGCGACACCTTCGATCTGCTCGACAGCAGCCTGCAATCGACCTGCGACGCCGTGGCGAAACTCGCGGCCACGCATCGCGCCACGCCGATGATCGGCCGCACCTGGTTGCAGCAGGCGCTGCCCATCACGCTCGGCCTGAAATTCGCGCAATGGCTCGACGCGCTGCTGCGCCATCGCGAGCGGCTCGACGCGTTGCGCGCTCGCGTGCTGGTGCTGCAATTCGGCGGCGCGGCGGGCACGCTGGCGAGCCTGCGCGATGCCGCGCCGCAGGTCACGCAATCGCTTGCGAATGAACTCGGCCTCACCGTGCCGACGCTGCCTTGGCATACGCAGCGCGATCGCATTGCCGAAACGGCGGCGCTGTTCGGCATGCTGATCGGCACGCTCGGCAAAATCGCGCGCGACATCTCGCTGCAGATGCAAACCGAAATCGACGAACTCGCCGAACCGGCCGCGGCCGGCAAGGGCGGCTCGTCGACCATGCCGCACAAGCGCAATCCGGTTGGCTGCGCGGCGGTGCTGACGGCCGCCACGCGCGCGCCGGGGTTGGTCGCCACGGTGTTCGCCGGCATGGTGCAGGAGCACGAACGCGCGCTCGGCGGCTGGCAAGCCGAGTGGGACGCGCTGCCGGATCTCGCGCGTCTCGCGGGTGGCGCGCTCGCCAATATCGAACAGATCGCCGCCGGGCTGAACGTCAACGTGCCGCGCCTTGCCGCCAATCTCGACGTCACGCACGGCCTGATTCTCGGTGAAGCGGTGATGCTCGCGCTCGGCGACAGCATCGGCCGGCTCGACGCGCATCATCTGGTGGAGCGCGCGTCGAAAGCCGCGATCCGCGACGGCCAGACGCTGTTCGACGTGCTCGCCGCGGACCCGGCCGTCACCGCGCATCTTCCGCTCGAGCGCCTGAAACAACTGCTCGATCCGGCTCAATACGTCGGCCAGGCGCACGCTTATGTGGACGCCGCGCTGGCACTTCACACCACGCGCTCGCAGCGCGACCATTCCAGGGAGTAACCGGCATGCCTTACGCCGCAGTCAACGGGACCGAGCTTCACTATCGAATCGACGGCGACCGTCACGGCAACGCGCCGTGGATCGTGTTGTCGAATTCGCTCGGCACGGATCTGTCCATGTGGGCGTCGCAAGTCGCGGCGCTGTCGAAACACTTTCGCGTGCTGCGCTACGACACGCGCGGCCATGGCCATTCGGAAGCGCCGAAGGGGCCCTACACGATCGAACAGCTGACCGGCGACGTGCTCGGCTTGATGGATACGCTGAAGATCGCCCGCGCGAATTTCTGCGGAATTTCGATGGGCGGCCTGACGGGCGTTGCGTTGGCGGCGCGCCACGGCAACCGGTTCGAGCGCGTCGTGCTGTGCAATACGGCGGCGCGCATCGGTTCGCCGGAAGTGTGGGTGCCGCGCGCCGCGAAAGCGCGCAGCGAAGGCATGCTCGCGCTCGCCGACGCCGTGCTGCCGCGCTGGTTCACGGCCGACTATATCGAACGCGAGCCGGTGGTGCTGGCTCTGATTCGCGACGTGTTCGTGCATACCGACAAGGAAGGCTACGCGTCGAATTGCGACGCTATCGACGCGGCCGACCTGCGCCCCGAAGCGCCCGGCATCAAGCTGCCGGCTCTGGTGATCAGCGGCACGCACGATCTGGCCGCGACACCGGCGCAAGGCCGCGAGCTGGCGCAGTCGATTCCCGGCGCGCGCTACGTGGAACTGGACGCCTCGCACATTTCCAACATCGAGAAAGCCGACGCTTTCACGAAAACGGTAGTCGATTTCCTCACGGAGCAAAAATGAACGACGAAGATCGCTATGAAGCCGGCCTCGATGTGCGCCGCGCGGTGCTGGGCAGTGCGCACGTCGACCGGTCGCTTGCGAAGCGCAATGACTTGACGGAAGAGTTCCAGAATTTCATCACCCGTTATGCATGGGGCGAAATCTGGACGCGCGACGGCTTGCCGCGCCACACGCGCAGCCTGCTGACCATTGCGATGATGGTGGCGCTCAATCGCAGCGAGGAACTCGCGCTGCATCTGCGCGCCGCGAAGAACAACGGCGTGACGCGCGAGCAGATCAAGGAAGTGCTGCTGCAAACCGCGATCTATTGCGGTGTGCCGGCGGCCAATTCGGCGTTCCACCTTGCGGACAAATTGTTCCGCGAAGACGACGCAGCGGCAGCTCAGCCGTAAGCCATGCAATCGACCTGACGTGCCAGGCAGCGTGCGAATGCGCGCTGCTCCTCAACATCGACGATGTTCGACTTCATCCAGCCTGCAACGGGTTGTGATACGGATACCTGATATCCGGTGGTGTTCGACCTGGACGCCGCGCACTGCGAGATTCGGTCGCATTCCACTCCTCTCGATTTTTGCAGAAAATTCGCACACTGAAATTGAATTTTCCTGCAAACATTTCTGACGTTCTTGTTTGCGCATCGTCATTTTCCGAGATTTTGGCCGACCCGATTCGTTGACAATACGAATGCCGGTGAGCTCTCTGCTATTAATCTTTCTGCACGTTTAGAGGTGAATTTAGCCACCTCAAGATAGTGATTCATTCGCGTGAGTCCGGCTGGTCCGTGGGATTTTTCAAGAGCAATGGAGCGTCCTCCGCTGGCGGAATCCCGGCAGGTTTATTTGACGCCGCATGGTTTGCCTCTTCGTTGACCGTTAAACCAGCCGGCGCTGTTCAAGGCGATCTGCCAATATGAGCTTTACCTATAAACACGATGGTCGCGAGGAGTCTCATCCCCGTGCTCATTTTCGTGATCTCTTTTTACTGCCTTGGCAGCAACGCCAGCTTATCGTCGCGCTAACCCGGCGGGACATTTTGAGCCGGTATCGCGGGTCAATAATGGGACTGGCCTGGTCCATCGTTCAGCCGTTAATCATGCTCGCCATGTACACGGTTGTGTTCGGCACACTGTTGAAATCGCGCTGGCCTGGAACCGACAATAGTTTTCAGTTCGCGGTGATCCTGTTCGTGGGCCTGATTCTTTTCAATTTTTTCGCCGAATGCCTCAATAGAGCGCCGACCATTATCACGACCAACGCGAACTACGTGACGAAGGTCGTCTTTCCTCTCGAGATCCTGCCGTGGATTACAGTCGCCTCGGCGGCATTTCACTTCCTGACGAGTTTTGCCGTCTGGCTTGTCTTTGCGCTGAGCGTATACGGAAAGCTTCAATGGACGATCGTCTTTTTGCCGGCGCTCTTCATCCCGCTCGCATTTGTCGGCGTGGGTGTGGGTTGGCTGTTCGCCGCCACCGGCGTCTACGTGCGTGACCTGACGTACGTCACCACGCTGCTTTCATCTCTGTTGATGTTCCTGTCGCCGGTTTTCTACGCGCTCGATACTTTGACGCCCGCTTTCAGGGCGCTCACTCTGACCAATCCGCTGACGTTCATCATCGAGCAGGCGCGCGCGGTCATGATTGCGGGCGAGTTGCCTGACTTCGTGGGCATAGCGATCTATCTGTCATGCAGCATCGGGTTCGCGTGGATATGTCTGGCTTGGTTCCAGAAGACACGCGAAGGTTTCGCGGACGTTCTGTAAATGCCGATGCTCATGGAAATGAATCAAGTCGGCAAGCCTGAAACCACGATTCAGGTGACAAACGCCTCGAAGCGTTTCGACATCTACGAGACGCCGCTCGACCGTCTCAAGCATATCGTCTTCCCAAAACGCACCGGCTATTCGCGGGAATTCTGGGCGCTTCGGGACGTATCGCTCTCGGTCACACGCGGCGAAACGGTCGGCATCATCGGGCGCAACGGCTCCGGCAAGTCCACGCTTTTGCAGATAATTTGCGGAACGCTTCGCCCCACGCAGGGTGACATCGCGATCAACGGGCGTGTGGCGGCATTGCTCGAATTGGGAGCCGGTTTCAATCTGGAGTTTTCCGGTCGGGAAAACGTCTATCTGAACGCCGCCATGCTGGGAATGACGTCTGACCAGATCGAGCGGAAATTCGCCGGCATCGAGCAGTTCGCGGAAATTGGCGATTTCATCGATCAGCCGGTCAAAACTTATTCGAGCGGCATGTATGTGCGCCTCGCGTTTGCCGTGGCCATTCACGTCGAGCCGGCGGTCTTGATCATCGACGAAGCCCTTGCGGTGGGCGACGCGCGTTTCCAGGCCAAATGCTTCAACAAGATCAAGGAACTCAAGGAATCAGGCGTCACGATTCTTTTCGTGTCGCATGACGTCGGCTCGGTGCGAACCTTGTGTGAGCGCGCCGTCTGGCTTGACGGTGGCCGGGTTCGGATGGAGGGTGGCGCGTTCGCCGTCACCGCGCAATACACGCAGTTCATGTCCGAAGGGCTCGGCGAAAGCGAAGCGATCGGCATCTCCAGCCAGCCGGCGGGCAGCGCGGCCGGACTTGACGAAGAAGCGAAGCAAAACGGTCAGACCGCGGAGAACGCGGGGCGCCTTGCCTCGACTGCCAGCGACGATCCGATCAACCATTGGGGCACACATATCGGATCGATCGTGTCGTCCCAGGTCCTGGACTCGGCTGGTCGCCGCCAGAGCGTGTTCACGGCATTCGAGCCGATGATCGTCCGCCTGGCGATCCAGATCCCTGAAGGCATCGATCGCCGCGCGCTGAGCGTGGCTTTCTCCATCAAGGATACAAAAGGCACGGACCTGATTGTCCGAACCACTCACGACGAGAAAGGTATTGACTTCGAGTTCGACGGCAGCGAGTTCGAAATCGAGTTTCGCCTGAGAAACCAGCTCAACACAGGCCGGTATCTGCTCGTGGCGGCCCTCGAAGACCGGTCCGCCGCAGTGCCGCAGTACTACGAGTACATCGAGGGCGCCTGCTATTTCTCTTCCTACGTTGAAAGCGATCGGTACGGGCTGTTCCTGCCTGACATCACAGAAAAAATACGCATGGACGAGACGCCTCTACTCAGGCGCTGACGGCATCAGAAAGAGCAATTGGAATAACGGCGACTCGAGAGGCTGGCCATGGACGGACAAGAAGCAATGCCAAACATAACGCGGAGACAAACGCTCGCATCGGTCACGAAGCGGAGCGCTTCGATCTCCGACGCGGATGCTCTGATCACGCAACATGAGCAGATTGCAGAGGAGCAGCGGCTCGCGCGCAGAGACCGGTACACGCTGGCGAAGCGGTTGTCGGACGCGCTGTCCGAAATCCATAGTCTCAAACGCTCGCTGAACGACGTATCGAGCGAACTTGGGCTCGAGGTTCGCGAGCGCGAGCGGGTGCAGGGCGCCCTTAGCGAAGTATTCGAAAGCAGTTCGTGGAAGGTGACCGCGCCTATGCGACGGATTGCGAGTGCGGTTTACGCGTTGGCGGCGCGCGGCAAGACGCAGGTGCCGGCTGTTGCCGGTGTTCCCATGCATGACGTCCTGCCCGTAGCCGGCGGAGACTACGAAACCCATACGCGCGCCCAGGCGGCATATTTTGGCAATTACGCAAAAGATCCCTCGAAGCAAAGAAGGCACCAGATCAGCCGCCTGCTCTCGGCGCATCCGGACCGCCGCGGTGTACTGCTGTGCCCGGTTGCCTACGATCTTTCGCTCAAGCAGCGTCCCGACCATATCATGGCCGAGTTTGCAAAGGCGGGTTACCTTTGCGTGATGCTGGAGTTCGGCGGCCTTTACCCCGTTATTCAGCCCAAGACAAAAAAGCTGTATGTGTCCAACATGGTCGAGGATTTTCTCGGCTATTTCCAGGACGAGCCGGTCACGCTTTATCTCCACTGGCCGGGTTTCAAATACGTCGCCGAAATCTGCCGTGCCGCATTGACGATCTACGATGTTCTCGATGACTTGACCATCTTCGCGAACTATTCCGACGTCATGCTTTGCGACCATGAGGTCTTGCTGCAGATCGCGAATGTCTGCCTGTTCTCGTCGAATCGGCTGTATGAGGCGAACCGCGCGAAGGTTACGAATGCGCTGCTGCTGGAAAACGGCGTGTATCCCGAAGACTTCATTCACGGCGAGCGCGAGCGATGCGACGTGCCGCCGGAGCTGTACGAGATGGTGGCGAACCGGAAGGTTGTCGGCTACCACGGCGCAATCTCGGAACTGCTCGATTTTGATTTGCTCGACGAAATCGTGCGGCTCAGCGGGATCGTGCTGCTGTTCGTCGGCCCTGTCGTGGCTTTCGAGCCGCAATACAGCGTCGAGGTTCAGGAGCGCATGGCGCGTCTGAAGACATTCGACAATTTCATTCACCTCGGTCCGAAACCGTATGACGAACTGAAGCACTATCTCGCCTGGATCGATGTCGGTATCGTGCCGTTCGTGGTCAGCGAGAAAACCGACCCCGTTTCGCCGCTGAAGCTGTTCGAGTATCTGGCCGCGGGGAAGCCGGTGATCGGCACGCCGACCCGGACCATCAGGGAATACGAACACGCCATGATCGTCGCCTCGGGAATCGACTTCGTCGACGCGGTGGCGAGCGGAGATTGGTCGACGGCGTACACGGAGGCGTCCGCAGAGGTTGCGGGCGCGCATGCCTGGCCGGTGCTTCACGCGCCGTTGCTCAGACAGGTCAACGCCAGGAACGTGACGAGGCTGGCGGCCCCTTCCGCGCGGCGCACGATGAAAGTCGACATCATCAACGTCAACTTCTACGACTGGAACGGCGAAACCGTCTACAAGGGCGGGGCGGAACGCTATGTCTACGACCTCGCGGTCGTGCTCCATGGCATGGGGTGCGAGGTTCGTCTGTTGCAGAACGCCCGGGAGCCGTTCGAGCGCGATTTTCGTGGCGTCAAGGTTGTCGGGGTCAAGGCCGCGGACAACTTCGATTTCGACATGATGTCGAGCAATTACGCCGAATATTGCGCGGATGTCGATCTCATCATCGCGTCGCCGACTGAACTTGCCGCGTCGCTTGGAAAAACCAGGCGCGTCATCTCGATTAATCACGGCATTCATTGGGACGGCGCGTCCAATAACCTCGCAACATTCGACCGGGGCCGTTATGAAACGCTGTTCCGCGCGCTGCGCAACAGCGACCAATGCGTCTGTGTTGATACGAACTTTATCAACTGGGTGCGCACCTATGACTGGGCGCTTGCCAACACGCTGACGTATGTCCCGAACTACGTCGATCTGGAGTCTTTCAGGAGCCAGCCGAAGAACTTCGAAGCGGAGGAGTTGTGCGTTCTCCTGCCGCGCCGGCTGTATGAAGCGCGGGGTCTCTATCTGACCATCAACGCGTTCGATCTTCTGTTTTCTCGGCGCTCGGATATCCGTCTGGTTCTGTGCGGTCAGGCGGTCGATCGTGATGCGGAAGCGGTGAAAGCGTTCATGGCGCGTCACTCGCAACGGGTGACGTGGACCGAGTACGACATGGAAGAGATGCACAAAGCCTATGTCGACAGCCACATCGTGCTGGTGCCGACCATGTATTCGGAAGGAACGTCTCTGTCCTGCATCGAGGCTCTGGCCACCAATAACGCGGTGATCGCAACCAACGTCGGCGGATTGCCGAATCTGATCGTCGACGGCTATAACGGCAAGCTGATCCGCGCGGACTATATCGAGCTTGCGACCGCTATCGAAGAACTGGCCGACGATCGAGTGAGGCTCGCCAGACTCGCGGCGCACGGACTCGAGTCTTCGGCTGCGTTCGCGAAGAAGGAATGGGAAAACCGCTGGCGCGAAGTCATCGAAAGCACGCTGACCGTCGACTAGGCATTTTTTCGACCCCATCGCGAACGTTCGCGCATTCAATGGAATGCGCAGACCAACAGGCCTTGTATGACCGACATCAACTCGAAGCAATACTGGGACCATCGTTTCTCGACGGACTGGGTGTCTGCCGGCGGACATGGGCAAACGCGATTTTTCGCGACGCTTGCGGCCAAGCTGATGCCGGACTGGTTCAAGGACCTGGTGTTGCGCGAGCAATGGAATATTTGCGATTGGGGTTGTGCCGAGGGGCAGGGCGTAGACGAACTGAGCAAATGGCTTGGTGTGAACTCCATCACCGGTGTCGATATTTCGGAAGTGGCGATTGCGAAGGCCCAGGCGTTTTTCCCGCATAGACATTTCAAAGCGCAGTCTCTCGACAACCTGGACGACTACGATGTCATTTTTTCGTCGAATACGCTTGAACATTTCGACAGTCCGTTTGATGTCGTCGCGCGCCTGGCCGAGCACACGAAGCGCTTTCTGGTTCTGCTTCTGCCGTTTCAGGAATATGACCGGATTCCCGAGCATTTCTTCACGTTCGACCTGGACAACATTCCCGTCTGTCCGGTGCCCGGTTTCGCCGCGGTGGCCTGCCGCGTCGTCGATGCGGCAAAAATCAATATCGACTACTGGAACGGCAAGCAGATATTGGTCGTCTATGCACGGCTCTCGGCGCTCGGACACACTCAGCCCGATCTGCGTAACTTTTTTGCGGGCGACGATACCTACGAGGCATTCGCGTTAGAACGTAGCCAAAGCATTGCGCAACAGCACGCCTCGGAGAGAGAGCAGTTCGCGGCGCAGCTTGCTCAAAGTCACAACGAGCATGCCGCGGCCATATCGCGACTCGAATCGACAGAGAAGACGCTGCAGCAAGTATGCGCAGAACTCGTCGCGCAGAAAGCAGAGCTGGAGCGCTCGCAAGAGACGCTCGCCGAACGGGATCAAGCACTCGACGAATTGAAGCAAGCAATCAGCGAGCGGGAGCAGACAGTCCGCGAACTAACACGAGCAATCACCGAACGCGACCAGACAATGGGCGAAGCGAGCCAGGAGTGCCGCGCTCTGTCTACGGAGATTGCTTCGCTTCATGCGTGCATCGAAAGATACGAAATCGAAGGCGAACAATGTGCGGCGTGGCTGACCGAAGCCCGAGCGCATGCGGACGCGGTCGAAAGGCAATTGAACACGATGCTGTACTCGAAGACATGGCGGCTGCGAAGCGCGATCTGCCGGTTGGTCGGTAGAGCATGACCATGCGAAGGCCCGCCACCGGTTATACCCGCCTACCCTTTATCAAGTCCAATACCGGAAACGCCGTGAAAAAACGTAAGATCATCGTCACCATCGGAACGCGTCCTGAAGCGGTAAAAATGGCGCCGCTCGTCAAGCAGCTGCAGCGCGAAGAATGGGTGGACTGCCGCGTGCTGGCAACCGCGCAGCATCGCGGCATGCTCGACCAGGTGTTGCGGCTGTTTGAGATTAAAGCCGATATCGACCTCGATATCATGCAACCCAATCAGTCTCTACCCATGCTGACCTCGCGGCTCATGGTCAGGCTCGACGGTGTGCTTGCCGCCGAACAGCCCGACGTGCTGCTTGCGCAGGGCGACACGACCACCGTACTGACGGCGGCGCTGGCATCGTTTTACCGGCGCGTGCCGGTCGGACATGTCGAAGCGGGATTGAGAACGGGCGATCTGTCGAATCCGTTTCCGGAAGAAATGAATCGTGTGGTCGCGAGCCGGCTGGCGCGCTGGCATTTCGCACCGACGGAGACCGCGAAAAGGAATCTCCTCACGGAAGGTATCGATGCAGCGAACGTGTTCGTCACCGGCAATACGGTCATCGACGCGTTGCTGGACGTGGCCGCGCGGTGCGATGGCGCAACACCTTTCAAGGGCGATAGCCGGCTGATTCTGGTGACCTCGCATCGTCGCGAGAATTTCGGCGAGGCGTTTCAGAACATCCTGCGAGCAATCAAAACGATCGCCGACAACAATCCCGACGTGCACGTCCTCTATCCCGTTCACCCGAATCCGAACGTACGTGAGACGGCATACGCCCAACTCGGCAATCATCCGCGGATCACGCTGTGCGAACCCCTGGATTACCTACCGTTCGTTGCGGCAATGAAGCGCGCTTATCTGATCCTGACCGACTCCGGTGGCGTACAGGAAGAGGCGCCGGCGCTCGGCAAACCGGTGCTCGTGCTGCGGCGCGAGACAGAGCGCCCGGAGGCGGTCGCGCACGAGGTCGTCAGGCTCGTGGGCACCGAATACGCCGACATCGTCTCGAACACGCAACGGCTGCTCGACGACCCGGCCGAATACGGGCGCATGGCGCGAGGCGTGTCGCCTTACGGTGACGGCCAGGCGTCCGAACGAATCGTAAGCGTATTGAGAGATCATTTTCGGGTGTAGCGCCATCTTGCGGCGGGGCGGTCATGCCTCGCTATTCTGGCCTGCCTCGTTCAACGCAACGGTGAGCGCCGTCGCACCCGCCTGCGCCGGCAAGCTCGAGCGCACCGCGCGCAATACCGTGTCCTTGATAACCTCGCGCCAGTGGTCGAGCGACGCCTTGTCCATCAAAGGCTCGCCGAGAAACGCGCCCAACGTGTACTGATTGGCGTTATAGAAATAGCCAAGCGACGCGATCATCAAATAGACGTCGCGCGCTTTGACGTCGCTGCGAAAGACCTGTTGTGCCTGACCCGCGTCCAGTAACTTTTGCACCACCGAAATCGCGTAGCCGGAAATCTCCTTCAGCTTCAGCGATTTTTTCGCGTGCTTGCCCTGGTGCAGATTCTCGCTGGAGAGCAGCGTGACGAACTCGGGATGATCGAGGTAATACTGCCAGACGAATTCGACCATCTGTTCGAGTCCGTGCACAGGATCGTCCAGATCGAGATCGAGCTTGCTTTCCGCCTCGTTGAATTGCGTATAGATCGTTTCGAGAACTTCGACGAACAACTGTTCCTTGCTGCCGAAGTAGTAGTAGATCATGCGGTCGTGCGAGCGCGCGGCCTTTGAAATACTTTCCACGCGTCCGCTCGCATAGCCCTGCTTGGCAAAGACCTTGATCGCCGCTTTCAGAATCTTGGCGCGCGTGTCCTGCGCCTGTTTCGCACGGATGCCGGTGGCGCCCGGCTTGCGGGCGGCGGTGGAACTCATGGCGGTCTCGGATCTCTTGTTAGCGTCGGGTTGAACGGCGTGCGCCGCGGCCGGCCAGGCGGGCGCGCGCCTTCATCATACAGCCCGCACGGACTGCTGCGGCATGCACTGCGCGATCATTCACTTCAGCGTAGATTGAAGCGTGCCTACGCTGTCAATAAAGCGGCGATGTGGCATTGCACCAATCGCGCGCACGCCGGTAAATACGTTGCACAGACTAAATTGATCGAGTAGATTTCTAACGAGTTTGGTGTAGCGGATACTACACGAACGGTGAGTGACCGCAACATGGAAATCGGCGGATCACGCGAAAGTGCCTGAAAACAGGCACTATTCGTTAGCCGGAGCGGGACCGATTGTAATGTCGTCGTATGGGAACCCCACCATGACAGAACATACGAAGGTCGATTTCGGTGCGGACAGCGTCGACGGCGAAACCGCCTCGACGCCGGGTCCGACCGTGCTCGAGAGGGCCGCGCCGCGCAGCGAGCGGATGGCGTCGAACAAGATCGAATGCAATGCCTGCCCGGTGCTGTGTCAGATATCCGAGGGGCGCACCGGCGCGTGCGATCGTTATGCGAACGCGGATGGGCGGCTGATTCGCGTCGACCCGGTGGTGTTCCTGTCGCGCGCGTCTTCATCTTCAACGGCCGAGGCGAATGCCGCGATTGAATTCGGTGCATCTTCTGAATCTGAAGTGCAAGACTCCGCTGCCGGGCAGGCGTTGTTCGTGACCGGCGTCGGCGCTTCCTCTACCTATCCCGACTACAAGCCCGCGCCTTTTATCGTCGCCTCGAAACTCGACGATGTCGACATGATCACGGTCGTCACCGAAGGCATTTTCAGCTACTGCAGTTTCAAGGTGAAGATCGACACCGACCGCTTCCTCGGGCCGGAGCAATCGAACGTGCGCTGCCACGGCGAAATTGTCGGCCATGTGACGACGGCGGAATACGGTTCGCAGATGCTGAGCCTCGGTGGCGTGCACCATCTCACAGGCGGCAGCAAGAAGGAAGGCCGCGTGACCTGCGACATGATGCTCGCGCTCGGCAACAAGGAAGCGGTGGAGTTGAGCATCGACGGCGGCGCGAGTCTCGTGATTCGCGCGGGCGCGGCGCCGATCGTCGACGGCGTCGAGGAGCAGCGCATGCGTGTGGGCTGCGGCTCGGCGACCATCGGCATCTTCGCGAAGCAATGGTTCGGTCACGCCGACGAAGTGGTGGTCGTCGACGATCACATCACCGGCGTGCTCACCGAACATCAGGCCGGGCGCTGCCTCGGCATGACGCGCTCAGGCGTGAAGATTCGCGGACGCAAGTCGACGCCGGGCCGCTATTTCCAGGTGGCGAATCCGGGCACCGGCTGGGGCGGCACCGACATTCAGGACCCGCTGGCGATTGTCGAGGGCTTCGATCCCGCCGTCGCCAAACCCGGCATGCGCTTATTGATGGTGTCGACCACCGGCGAACACGCGCAGTGGTACGAACTGGATCAGAACCTCGTGCCGCGCGTCGCGGCGATGCCGGATACGGTGCGGCGCACGGTGGAGCGGATTGGCGAGAACTGCGAGCCTTCGCTCGCCACCGTGCTGTTCCTCGGCGGCGCGGGCGGCAGTCTGCGAGCGGGCGCCACGGAGAACCCGGTGCTGCTCACGCGCGCGATCAAACAGAAGCTGGTCAACGTGACCTGCGGCGGCGCGCCGGCTTATGTGTGGCCGGGTGGCGGGATCACCGTGATGGTCGACGTTGCGCGCATGCCGGACCGTTCGTTCGGCACGGTGCCGACGCCGGCGATCGTCGCGCCGATCGAGTTCACCATGACGTACGACGCGTATCGCGATCTCGGCGGTCATCTCGACGCGGTGCGTTCGTTGGCGAGCGTGCTCGCGAACGGGCCGGAACATGCGGAAGGCGCGCCGCGCGCGCGCCGTACGCTGGCGCGCAATCCCGACAACCCGTGGCCGCCCGCCATGCCGCCGATGCTGGGCTGACCGGGCAGACACCTGCAAGACACGTGACGAAAAGACGAACGCAACGCACACCATGAACCCCACCCGCACCCGACTCGATTCGACCCGCTGGCACTGGCAGCATGGGCCGATCGATCTGATCCTCAGCGCGGACGGCACGCCCCAGACGGTGCAGGCCGCGTATGAGGCGTGCTGGGCGCGCTTTGTCGATGTGCTTTCGGAACTCGTAAGCGAACTGAAGCAGCTCAAGCGACCTGTTTTATCGCAAGCCGCGCTGCACGACAACGCATTGCAAGGCCCGGTTGCCCGCCGTATGTGGTCGGCCTGCCATCCTCACCGCGCGCGCTACATTACGCCGTTGGCCGCGGTCGCGGGTAGCGTGGCCGATGAGCTGATCACCGCATTTGCGCGCGAAGGCGTCTCACGTGCCTACATCAACAACGGCGGCGACATCGCGCTGTATCTGACCGAAGGGCAGCAATACCGCGTCGGCGTGTTCGCGGACCTGGCGTCGTTCTCGGCCGTGCGGCTGTCGCGCGATCAAGCACTCGACGCCAATCTGACGCTCGACGCCAGCCTGCCCGTTCGCGGTATCGCGACGAGCGGCTGGCGTGGCCGCAGCTTCAGCCTCGGCATTGCCGACAGCGTCACCGTGCTCGCGCGCAACGCCGCCGCCGCCGACGCTGCCGCAACCGTTATCGCCAACGCTGTCGATCTGGATCATGAGGGTATTCTGCGGCGGCCGGCTTCGTCGCTGAAAGACGAGAGCGACCTGGGCGACATGCTCGTCACGGTCGACGTGCCGACGTTGCCGCAGCCACTGATCGATTTCGCGTTGGCACGTGGCGTCGAAGCCGCGCGGCGTTTGCTCGACCAAGGCTTGATCGAAGGCGCCGCGCTTTTTCTGCAGGGACGGGTGCGTGTCGCCGGCATTCATGACACAAGCGGTCTGGTCTTGCAGAGCGCGCAAACTAAAACGGAGGCTCCGTGTTTGAAATACGCCGCGTGCTGACGCACGTCGAAGACATCTTCCACGAGTTCGGCCCCGCTCCCGCGCAGCCGCTCAAGCGCGGCGCGATTGCCGCGGTGATGACCAATCCGTTCGCCGGCCGTTACGAAGCGAAAATCGAGCACGCCATGGAAGCACTCAAGCCGATCGGCTTCGATATGGCGCAACGGCTGCTGGCGGCGATGGCGGTGCCGCATGCGTCGATCGAGAGTTACGGCAAAGGCGCGATTGTCGGCGCGCGCGGCGAACTTGAACATGGCGCGCTGTGGCATGTTCCGGGCGGCTATGCGATGCGCGAGTTGCTGGAGAAAAACGGCGTGCCCACCAACGCCATCGTGCCGTCGACGAAGAAAGTCGGCGCTCCGTCCACGTCGCTCGACGTGCCGCTCACCCACGTGAATGCGAGTTACGTGCGCAGCCATTTCGATGCGATCGAAGTGCGCGTGCCCGGCGCGCCCGCCGCGGACGAGCTGGTGTATATCCTCGTGATGAGCACGGGGCAGCGGGTGCATGCGCGCGTCGGCGGCCTCGCGAAAGAGGCGATCGTGGGCAAGGACGGTTTGCGTTGAACAGCGCCTGAGTCACGCGCCGCGCTGAAGCATTGAGACGAAGCAGAACAGGCATCGAAACTCGGAGAGCGAAATGGCAATCAAGCTTCGCAAGCTGGTCGTGCAAGTGGACGAAACACGCATTGAAATGGGCCAGGCCGTCGAGCCGCCGGCGCGCCGCGCGGTCGCGATCGCGGTGATTGATAATCCCTACGCTGGCCGCTACGAGGCCAAGCTCGACGCGCTGATCGAAGCTGGCGAAGAGTTGGGCGCGTTGCTCGGCAACAAGTGTGTGGAGGCGCTGGGCATCGAGCCGGGCGAGGCGCAAAGCTATGGCAAGGCCGCCATCGTGGGCGAGGCCGGCGAACTGGAACATGCCGCGGCGATTCTGCATCCCAAGCTCGGCGCGCCGCTGCGGATCGCGGTCGAAAAAGGCGCGGCGCTGGTGCCGTCGGCGAAAAAGATGGGCACGCTCGGCACCGCGATCGACGTGCCGCTCGGCCATAAAGACGCCGCCTTCGTGCGCAGCCATTTCGATGCGATCGAAGCGCGCGTATCGGACGCTCCTCGCGCGAACGAAATCGTCGTGGCCGTCGCGGTGACGGCATCGGGGCGGCCGCTGCCGCGCATCGGCGGCTTGCAGGTGAGCGAGATCAAGGGCGAAGACGGTTTGCGCTGAGGAGTTGGCATTCGGCGTTTCGCCGGCGCCCCAAGGGACTTTCTTCGGGGCGTATTGTATTGTCCTGCCGTTGACGCGTGCGCGCATGGTGCCGCACGTGCTGCAATGTCTGCCGATTGCGTTGAATGCGCCAAAGCCGCGCCTTCGCTATTCGGCAAGCTGCCAAGGGTCGCGATGCTTTCGAATTTGCTGGTACAGCTAGTCAACGGACTCGCCGACGCGTCGACGCTGTTTCTCGTCGCCGCCGGTTTGTCGCTGATCTTCGGCGTGACGCGCATTGTCAACTTTGCGCACGGCTCGTTCTATATGTTCGGCATCTATGTGGCGTACAGCATCGCGAGCCGCTTCGGACATACGACGGGCGGCTTCTGGTTGTCGGTGCTGGTGGCGGCGCTGGTGGTCGCGGTGCTGGGCGCGCTGGTCGAGATGGTGGTTCTGCGGCGCATCTATCAGGCGCCCGAGTTGTTTCATCTGCTCGCCACGTTCGCGCTGGTGCTGATCTTTCGCGATGCCGCGCTGTGGCTGTGGGGTCCGGAAGACCTGTTCGGACCACGCGCGCCGCATCTGGCGGGCGCGGTCGATTTCCTCGGCCATCCGTTGCCGACCTACGACATCGCGTTGATCGTGATCGGGCCGGTGGTGTTGCTGCTGCTGTGGTACGCGCTGACACGCACGCGCTGGGGCACGCTGGTGCGCGCCGCGACGCAGGATCGCGAGATGCTCGGCGCGCTCGGTATCAATCAGGCGTGGCTGTTTACAGGCGTGTTTTTCGTCGGCGCGTTTCTCGCGGGCCTGGGCGGCGCGTTGCAAGGGCCGCGCATGTCGGCGAATCTGTCGCTGGATCTGGAGACGATCGGCAACGCGTTCGTCGTAGTGGTGGTCGGCGGCATGGGCTCGATTCCGGGGGCGTTCATCGCCGCGCTGATCATCGCGGAGATCAAGGCGCTGTGCATCGGCATCGGCCATGTGACGATCTTCGGCGTCGGGTTGTCGTTGAGCCGCTTCACGCTGGTAGCGGAATTCGTCGTGATGGCGGTCGTGCTGGTGGTGCGGCCGTGGGGCTTGCTCGGCCGAGCGGGCGCCGCGGTGCGCGGCATGGCGGCGCCGGAAACGCCTTTGCGTCCGGCGGGCAAACGTCTCAAGTGGCTGGCCGCCATTGCTTTGCTCGTTCTCGTGCTCGCGCCGTTGGCGGCCAACGCGTTTCCGTACATGCCCGTGCTGCTGGTCGAGATCCTGATCGCCGTGCTGTTCGCCACGAGTCTGCATTTCATCATGGGACCGGGCGGCATGCACTCGTTCGGCCATGCCGCGTATTTCGGCTTGGGCGCATACGGCGCCGCGCTGTTCCTCAAAGTGCTGAATCTGCCGATGGAAGCCGCCTTGCTGCTCGGCCCGCTTTTGGCGGTGGCCGGCGCGCTGGTGTTCGGCTGGTTCTGCGTGCGCCTCTCCGGCGTGTATCTCGCGATGCTGACGCTCGCGTTCGCGCAGATCGTCTGGTCGGTCGTGTTCCAGTGGGACGACGTGACGGGCGGCAGCAACGGCATTCTCGGGTTGTGGCCGTCGAACTGGTTGTCCTCGCCGGTGGCCTTTTATTACGTGACGCTCGTGTGCGCCGTGATCGGCGTGTGGCTGTTGCGCAAGATGCTGTTCTCGCCGCTGGGTTACGCGATGCGTGCGTCGCGTGATTCGGTGCTGCGTGCCGAGGCGATCGGCATCGACGTGAAGCGTGTGCAATGGGCCGCGTTCGTGATCGCGTCGCTGTTCTGCGGGCTCGCCGGTTCGCTGTATGCGTTCTCCAAGGGCACGATTTCGCCGGAAGTGATCAGCGTGAGCCGTTCCGTGGACGGTCTCGTGATGGTGTTGCTCGGCGGTTTGCAGACGCTCACCGGGCCGATCGTGGGCGCGGCTGTGTTCACGTGGTTGCAAGACACGGTCGCGCGCCAGACCGACTATTGGCAGGCGCTGCTGGGCTTCGCGATCCTGCTGCTGGTGATTGCGTTTCCGCAGGGAATCGTCGGCTTCATTCGCGAGCGTTTCGGCGACGACAGTACCGATCCCGCGGACAAGAGCGCCGTCTCACCTTCCCGACGCGCCGCGATCAAGGAGGGGCTATGAGCTTGCTGCGCGTCTCTGGCCTCTCTAAATCGTTTGGCGGACTCAAAGCGGTGGACGATGTCTCGTTCGATCTCGAAGCCGGCCAATTGCTCGCGCTGCTCGGACCGAACGGCGCCGGCAAGTCGACCTGTTTCAACATGGTCAATGGACAGCTGCCGCCTTCGTCCGGATCGATTCGTCTCGACGGTCAGGAGCTGGTCGGCATGCGTCCGCGCGATATCTGGCGACTGGGCGTGGGCCGCACGTTTCAGATCGCCGCGACTTTCAATTCCATGACCGTGATCGAGAACGTGCAAATGGCTCTGGTCTCGCGCGAACGCAAAACCTTCGGTCTATGGAAACCCGCCGGCGCGCGCTACGCCGACGAAGCCCTCGCGCTGCTCGACCAGGTGGGTATGGCGTCGGACGCGCACCGCGCTTGCGGCGTGCTCGCTTATGGCGACGTGAAGCGTGTCGAACTCGCGATCGCGCTCGCCAACCGCCCGAAGCTGCTACTGATGGACGAACCCACCGCCGGCATGGCGCCGAAGGAGCGCAATGAATTGATGGCGCTGACCAAACGCCTCGTCACCGAACACAAGATCGGCGTGCTGTTTACCGAACACAGCATGGACGTCGTATTCGCCTACGCCGATCGACTGATCGTGCTCGCGCGCGGCAAGCTGATCGCCGAAGGCGACGCCGACACCATTCGCAACGACCCGCGCGTCCAGGAAGTCTATTTCGGCACCGGCAAGACCTTCCAGCCGCACGCGCCGCTGCACGATGCAGCGGGCGGCCATCAGGGACAAGGAGCGTTGCAATGAGCGAGCCGATGCTGAAAGTCTCCGGCCTCAACGCGTTCTATGGCCGCGCGCATATTCTGTTCGACGTTGGCCTCGAAGTCGGGCGCGGCGAAGTTGTCGCGTTGATGGGCCGCAACGGCGCGGGCAAATCCACCACGATGAAAGCGGTGATGGGTCTGCTGCCGCGCCGTCAGGGCGAAGTGAATTTTCGCGGGCAGAACATCGCGGCGCTGCCGCCGTACAAGATCGCGCGCATGGGCATGGGCTTTGTGCCCGAGGATCGCCGCGTGTTCGCGGATTTGACCGTGATGGAAAACCTCGCCACGGGCCGCCAGCCGCCGCGCGACGGCGCACCGCAGTGGACACCGGAAAAACTGTTCCGGCTCTTTCCCAATCTCGGCGAAATGCCGCAGCGGCCGGGCGGGCAGATGAGCGGCGGCGAGCAGCAGATGCTCACCGTGTCGCGCACGCTGATGGGCAATCCGTATCTGGTGCTGCTCGACGAACCGTCCGAAGGCGTGGCGCCCGTGATCGTCGAACAGATGGCGAACATGATTCTCGAACTCAAGCGCGAAGGGCTGTCGATTCTGTTGTGCGAACAGAACCTGCATTTCGCCGAGCTGGTCAGCGACCGCGCGTATGTGCTCGAAAAAGGGCAGATCCGTTTTAGCGGCACGATCGGCGAACTCGCACAGAACGAAACAGTGAGGCGCGCTTATCTGAGCGTGTGATTTCTTCCATCGGCGCGCGCGAGTTGCATGCTGTGACACTTCGTGAGTGCCGGGCAGTCGTTGCGAAAGGAGAGGCAGATGGCAGCAGAGACGTTGACAGGCTTGTCGGGCAAGGTCGCGGTAACCAACATCGGGCTGCTGTTGTCGGGCGACATCGATCAGCCGATTCTCGACGCGGACACCCTCGTGATCGACGACGGCGTGATCGTCGCGGTCGGCAAGGAAAAGGACTGCGATCTCGAAGGCGCGCGCACGACAGTCGATTGCAAAGGCACGACGGTGGCGCCCGGTTTGATCGACTCGCATGTGCATCCCGTGTTCGGCGACTGGACGCCGCGGCAGAATCAGATGGGCTGGATCGAGTCGAATCTGAACGGCGGCGTCACCACGATGATTTCCGCCGGTGAAGTGCATTTACCCGGCCGCCCCAAAGACGTGCTCGGCGTGAAGGCGCTTGCGATTACCGCGCAACGTTCGTTCGAAGGCATGCGCGGCGCCGGCGTCGGCGGCGGCGTGAAGGTGATGGCGGGCGCGCCGGTGATCGAGAAGGGCATGGTCGAAGAGGACTTCAAGGAGTTGTCCGAAGCGGGCGTGAAGCTGCTCGGCGAAGTCGGCCTCGGCAGCGTGAAAGGCGGCGAGGAAGCCGCGCAAATGGTCGCGTGGGCACGCAAGTACGGCATTCAGAGCACGATTCACACAGGCGGTCCGTCGATTCCCGGCTCGGGCCTGATCGATCGCGACGTGGTGCTAGCAGCCGATGCGGATGTGATCGGCCACATCAACGGCGGGCATACGTCGCTTTCATACCGGCATGTTTGCGATCTGTGCGAGCAGTCGAGCCGCGCGCTGGAAATCGTCCACAACGGCAACGAACGGATCGCCTTGCTGACCGCGCGTCATGCGATCGAATTGAAGTGCCCGCACCGGATCATCCTCGGTACCGATAGTCCTGCCGGTTCCGGCGTGCAGCCGCTCGGCATCTTGCGCATGATCGCGCTGATTTCGAGTCTCGCCGACGTGCCTGCGGAAATCGCTTTCTGTTTCGCCACCGGCAATACCGCGCGTCAGCGCAATCTGCGCCAGGGGCTGATCGAAGTGGGCCGTCCCGCCGATCTCGTGTTCATGGACCGCGCGCAGCACACCGCGGCCGATACGCTGCTCGAAAGCGTGCAGCTCGGCGATATTCCGGGCGTGGGCATGGTGATGATCGACGGTCTGATCCGTTGCCGGCGCAGCCGTAATACGCCGCCGGCTACCGAAGTGCCGGTGGTGCTGTGAGTACGTGTCGCACAGCCGCTCCGGCACGATCATGAACCGCCCCGCGCCTCTTCTGCTGAACGTGAACGGCGCGACGCATCTCGTCAGCGCCGACGCCGATACGCCGCTGCTCTATCTGCTACGTAACGACCTCGCGCTGAACGGTCCGAAGTTCGGCTGCGGACTGGGCGAATGCGGCGCGTGCACCGTGTTGCTCGACGGCATGCCGACGCGCGCGTGCGTCACGACCGCGAAGGTCGCATTGGGCCGCGAGATCACCACACTCGAAGGACTGGGCACACGGGCCGCCCTGCATCCCGTGCAGCAGGCGTTCATCGAAGAACAGGCCGCGCAGTGCGGCTATTGCCTGAACGGCATGATCATGACGGCCAAGGCGCTGCTCGATCGCGATCCGCATCCGAGCGTCGAGACGATCCGGCGCGAGTTGTCGCGCAATCTGTGCCGTTGCGGCACGCATGTCGAGATCGTGCGCGCGGTGCAGCGCGCCGCTGAATTGCTCGATGCGCAAGGCGGGGCGCGGGCAAAGGTGCACGAAGGAGTGCGCGCATGACCGGGCCAGATTTCAGCGTCGATCGACGCAGCGCACCGCCGTCGCGGCAACAGCTCTACGATGCGCAGAGCGTGCTGATCGTCACGCGCGCGCCGCAGGCGCCGGTGAAGCCGGCGATCGGTCAGCCGGGCTCGCGCTCATCGTTCGTGCCGACTGAGGCGGACATGTTCCTCGTCGTGCGTGACGACGGCAGCGTGGTCGCGTTCAACGGTCACGTCGATCTGGGCACGGGCATCGGCACGGCGCTCGCGCAGATCGTCGCGGAAGAACTGGATGTGCCGTTGACCCGCGTGTCGATCGTGCTCGGCCACACGCGTGAAGCGCCGAATCAGGGGCCGACGATTGCCAGCGCGACGATCCAGATTTCGGCGGTGCCCTTGCGGCATGCTGCGGCGCAGGCGCGGCAATTTCTGCTGGCGGAAGCGTCGGCGCGCTTCAATGTGGGCGCCGAGCAACTCAATGTGCGCGATGGCGTCGTTTATCGACGTGACGACGGCGCGGCCGCGAAAGGCATTGGCTACGGCGAGTTGATTAGCGGAAAACGCATCGAATTGCAGCTCGCCACCGATGCGCCGTTGAAATCGCCGGACACGTACAAGGTCGTCGGCAAGAGCGTGCCGCGCGTCGATATTCCCGCGAAGGCAACGGGCGAATTGAGTTTCGTGCACGACGTGCGCGTGCCCGGCATGTTGCATGGACGTGTGGTGCGGCCGCCGTACGCCGGAGTCGCGCAAGGCGACTTCATGGGCAATAGTCTGCTGCAGGTGGATGAAGACTCGGTCAGCGAATTGCCCGGCATCGTCAAAGTGGTGGTGATTCGCGATTTCGTCGGCATAGTGGCTGAGCGCGAGGAAGTCGCGCAGCAGGCCGCGAAGCGGCTTCGCGTGCAATGGAAAGCGGTACAAGGTTTGCCGTCGCTAGAAACCAGCGAGGAAGTGGAAGCAGCGTTACGCGCGAATCCCGCCAAGCGGCGCGATCTGGTGATCGAAGGCGATGTCGATGCAGCGCTCGCGCAAGACTCCGCCCGCACGCTGGAACGCACCTACGTATGGCCGTTTCAGATGCATGCGTCGATTGGGCCTTCTTGCGCGGTGGCCGATTATCGCGAAGGCGCGTTGAAGGTCTGGTCGGGCACACAGAATCCGCATTCGCTGCGCGCCGATCTCGCTCTGCTGATGAATATGGACGAAGGGCACATCGAAATCGTGCGGATGGAAGCGGCGGGCTGCTACGGCCGCAACTGCGCGGACGATGTCGCCGCCGATGCCGCATTGCTTTCGCGTGCCACCGGCAGTCCGGTGCGAGTTCAACTCTCGCGCGAAGACGAGCACGCGTGGGAACCGAAAGGCGCCGCGCAATTGATGGACGTGCGCGGCGCGCTGAATGCCGAAGGCGAACTGGCCGCGTACGACTTTGCGACGCGCTATCCGTCCAACGATGCGCCGACGCTGGCGTTGCTGCTGACGGGCACGATCTCCGCGCAGCCACAGGTGTTCGAAATGGGCGACCGCACGGCGGTGCCGCCGTACGACTACCGCAGCATGCGCGTCGTTTGCGACGACACGCCGCCGATCGTTCGGGCGTCGTGGTTGCGCGGCGTATCCGCGTTGCCGAATACGTTCGCGCACGAGTCCTTCATCGATGAACTCGCGGTGGAAGCGGGCGTCGATCCGGTCGAGTTTCGTCTGAAGCATCTGATCGATCCGCGAGCGATCGAACTGGTGAAAGCGGTCGCGGAAAAAGCCGGCTGGGAGCCACGCAACACAGAGCGCAACGCCGAGCTTAAAGATGAGGAAGGCGACATCGCACGCGGGCGCGGCATCGCTTACGCCCGTTACGTGCACAGCAAATTTCCCGGCTTCGGTGCGGCATGGTCCGCATGGGTGGCCGACGTCGAAGTGAATCGCAAAAGCGGCGAACTCGCGGTGACGCGCGTGGTGGTCGGCCAGGACACCGGCACGATGGTGAATCCCGATGGCGTGCGTCATCAGATTCACGGCAACGTGATCCAGACGACAAGCCGTGCGCTGAAAGAGCGCGTGACGTTCGGCGAGAACGCGGTGACGAGCCAGGAGTGGGGCGCGTATCCGATCCTGACCTTCCGCGAAGTACCCGTGATCGACGTGGTGATGATGCCGCGCCACGGCGAGCCGCCGATGGGCGCGGGCGAATCCGCGTCGTTGCCCGGCGCGGCGGCGATTGCCAATGCGCTCTTCGATGCCACGGGCGTGCGGTTTCGGCGGCCGCCGTTCACGCCGGAAACGATCCGCGCCGCGCTCGCCGATGCGCAAGCCGAAGACAAGGCGGCGCGTAGGAAGAAGCGCTGGCGATTTGGGTTTTTAGGCGCATTGGCGGCAGGAGCGGCGGGTTGGCTCGGTGCATTGTCGCTCGCGCCGCACGCTATCGCGCCGATCACGCCGCCGCTAGCGAGCGCATTCGCGCCGGAACTCGTCGCGCGCGGCAAACTGCTGGCATCGCTCGGCAACTGCGCGGTTTGCCACACCGCGCACAACGGCGTGCCGAACGCCGGCGGCAAACCGCTCGATACGCCGTTCGGCACCGTGTACAGCACCAATATCACGCCGGACGGTCAGACCGGCATCGGCAACTGGTCGCTCGAAGCCTTCGTGCGGGCGATGCGGCAAGGCATCAGCCGCGACGGCCATCGCCTCTATCCGGCCTTCCCGTACACCTCGTTCCAGAACACTTCCGACGACGATCTCAAAGCGCTGTATGCCTACCTGATGGCGCAAACGCCGGTGCGCTCACGTCCGCCGGAAACAAAGCTTGCATATCCGTTCAGCGTGCGTCCGCTGATGTCTGCCTGGAACGCTCTGTTTCTCGGGCGCACGACGTTCACCGCGAGCACGACGCAAACAGCGCAATGGAATCGTGGCGCGTATCTGGTGAACGGACTCGGCCATTGCGGCGCGTGCCACACGCCGCGCAACGCATTCGGCGCCGAGAAAACCGGCGCGGCGTTCATGGGCGGCGGCATGGCGGACGGCTGGCAAGCGCCTGCGTTGTCGACGCTCTCGAACGCGCCCGTGCCCTGGAGCGAGGACGAACTCTTCAGCTACTTGCGCAATGGTCACGCGCCGCTGCACGGCGTCGCGGCCGGGCCGATGGCGCCGGTCGTCGGCGATCTGGCGGCGCTGCCCGACAGCGATATTCGCGCGATGGCCACGTATCTCGCGTCGCTCAATCCGTTGGAACCGAACGCCGATCCCGTCGCAATGGCGCGTCAGTATGAACAGGCCAGCGCGATCTCGGGCGCACCCGCGGGCCTCGGCGCGCGGCTTTTCGACGGCGCGTGCGCCGCCTGTCATCACACGGGCAGCGGGCCGCAACTGTTCGGCGCACATCCTTCGCTGGCGCTCAACACGAATCTGCACAGCGCGACGCCCGATAATCTGATTCGCGTGATTCTCGACGGCATCGGCTCGCCTGCGCGGCCCGAACTCGGTACGATGCCGGCTTACCGCGACAGTTTCAACGACGTCCAGGTCGCCGAACTCGTGTCGTACCTGCGTCAGCAATTCGCCGGCGGCAAGGCGGCATGGCAGGACGTCGCGGCGAGTGTTGCCAGGATTCGCGCGGCGCCGCCGTGAGCCGGCTGAATCGCGAACCGCTTTTGAAACACCCGATAACAACGACCGCATTCCCGCAATCCTTTTGATAACGGAGAAACGCATGACCACGCGCGCAGGATGGATCTCTCGCCTCATGGTGCCAACGGTGCTCTCGCTCGCCGCCTTGAGCGCGGGCGCACAGCAGACCATCAAGATCGGCGAGATCAACAGCTACAAGGCGCAGCCCGCCTTTCTCGGGCCTTACAAGAACGGCTGGAATCTTGCGCTTGACCAGGTGAACGCCGCAGGCGGCGTGCTCGGCAAACAGCTCGAAGTGGTGTCGCGTGATGACAACGGCAATCCGGGCGACACGATTCGCGTCGCGCAGGAACTGATCGCGCGCGAGCAGGTGCAGTTGCTGTTCGGCGGCTTTCTCTCGAACACCGGCCTCGCGCTGACTGACTTCGCCAAGCAGAAGAAGATTTTCTTCCTCGCCGCCGAGCCGCTGACCGACAAGATCGTTTGGGCCGATGGCAACAAATACACGTACCGTCTGCGGCCTTCCACGTATATGCAGGTGGCGATGCTGGTGCCGGAAGCCGCCAAGCTGCATAAGAAGCGCTGGGCACTCGTGTATCCGAACTACGAGTACGGGCAATCGGCGGTGGCGACCTTCAAGAAGCTGCTGACGGCGGCGCAGCCTGACGTGCAGTTCGTCGCCGAGCAGGCCACGCCGCTCGGCAACGTCGATGCGGGCGCGGTGACGCAGGCGATCGCCGACGCCAAGCCGGATGCGATCTTCAACGTGCTGTTCGGCGCCGACCTCGGCAAGTTCGTGCGTGAGGGCAATACTCGCGGGCTCTTCAAGGATCGCAGCGTGGTGTCGCTGCTGACGGGCGAGCCGGATTATCTCGACCCGCTAGGCGCCGAAGCGCCGACCGGCTGGATCGTGACGGGCTACCCGTGGTATTCGATCGATACCGCGGCCAACAAGAAGTTCGTCGATGCGTATCAGGCCAAGTATCACGACTATCCGCGGCTCGGCTCGGTGGTGGGGTATTCGGCGTTGATGTCGATTGCAGCGGGCATCAAGAAGGCGGGGTCGGTCGATCCGGATAAGCTCGCCGCCGCGTTCAAGGGCCTCGGTGTGGACACGCCGTTCGGGCCGATCACCTATCGCGCGCAGGACAATCAGTCGACCATGGGCGCGTATGTCGGCGTAACGGGTTTGAAGGACGGCAAGGGCGTGATGACTTCGTACCGGTATATCGATGGCGCGAGCGTTCAGCCCTCGGATGCCGAGGTCAAGAAGCTGCGGCCTGCCGAGTAAGGTGCCGATGCCTGCGGCGCGCGGCGTCGCAGGCATCTGGAGCAAAACGCACGACTTCGCCGCACGGCGATCCACGGTGACCCGCCGCAGCGCGCGGCGGCGAGCGGAGGACTACTCCTCCGCGTCGTGCTCGATCACGAATCGTTTCAGATAAGCCAATACGGCGGCTTCGACCGCGCGATGATCCGCGGTGCTTTTGGAGCCCGCATTTTCCTCGTCGCCGAACAGGGTGGACGGCGCGTTGTGCACGTCCACTTCCTGGCCTTCGCGAAAGACGCGAATCTCGTGGACGTCTTCGGCGTACTCGGCGATCCAGTGCACGCCCTCGATATGCGCGCCGGCACGTACGGTAGGTATCTTCATGGACGTCTCCCGTCGGGCCGGACCACACGCCGACCCTTACTAGCACCATACGCCGTCCGGATGAGCGGCGCGAGCGCTGTTGCACAGTTGCTCCAGCAAAGATTTTTCGCGCCCGCCACAATATTCGCGCGCCTGAAACGTCTTCAGGCGCATGGAACCGCCACCCACTTCGCACACGATGACCGAACGAGACACCGACATCACCGCGACCGTGGTGCGTGAGCGCACGAGGCTCGTCAATTTTATCCGGCGCCGAATTCGCGACCCGGACGATGCCGAGGACATTCTGCAGGATGTGTTCCACGAATTCGTGCAGGCTTACCGGCTTCCCGCGCCGATCGAACAGGCGAGCGCGTGGCTGTTCCGTGCCGCGCGCAATCGCATCGTCGATCGGTTTCGCAAGAAGAAAGAGCAGCCGCTGGCAGATCTGTCCGCGAGCGGAGACGACGCCGACAGCGAGTATCGCCTCGACCTCGACCTGCCGGCGCACGATGCGGGTCCCGAAGCCCTCTACGCGCGCGCTCTATTGCTGAAGGCCTTGCAGGACGCGCTCGACGAGTTACCGGCGAATCAACGTGAGGTTTTTGTCGCGCACGAACTGGAGGGCCGGTCCTTCAAGGAGATGGCGGCGGAAAGCGGCGTCACGCTCAATACGCTGCTCGCGCGCAAACGCTATGCGGTCTTGCATCTGCGTGCGCGGCTGCAGGCCATTTATGACGAACTGGGTATCTAAAGGAGTTGGCGGATGAATTTTCGAATCAGATGTGCGGGTAAGGCACTGCTCGTGGTGGTCGCTATCGGCGTGCTCGGCTGGGTGGTCATGACGCTATGGAATTGGGTGATTCCGGCGCTATTCGTCGGCGCTCGTGCGATCGACTTCGCCCATGCGTTGGGCTTGCTGGTTTTGAGCCGCATCCTGTTCGGCGGATTCCGCGGACACGGCGGCTGGCGCGAACGGCGTCGCTGGCGCAAATGGGAAGCGATGACGCCCGAAGAACGCGAGCATTTCCAGACGGCATGGCGATCGGCCCGCGACCGGCGCGCGGGAGATTGAACATGCGCGAGAAACCAGCGGCCGAGTGCAAACAGATGCCGGGCGTGATTGAACCCGTTGTCGACCTGACACGTTGCGAGGGAAAGGGCGATTGCATGGAGGTCTGCCCCGAGAATGTGTTTGAGATCCGGCGCATCGACGAGGCCGATTATCGCGGCCTCGATCTGATGCATCGCCTCAAGCTGCGCGTGCATGGAATGAAAGTCGCCTACACGCCCAATGCGCACGCCTGCCGGTCATGCGGGCTTTGCGTGACGGCGTGCCCTGAACGAGCGATCAAGCTGGCCAGAACGGCATAGCGCCGCACGTTTTTAGATGGTGACGGAAAGACAGTGCCGTGGTTTGTCGCTTGATACGTCATCAGTATTTTCGGTCTCGTCAAGGAGCGCATATGGCTTCATCAACCACAGGTCTTTTGCAGCGGCTTCATGAACAGAGCCAGACAGAAGTGATAGCCCGCGCACGCGCGCAGCTCCAGGGATCGAGCCAGGAGTTTCAGGATCTTGCGGAGGAATACGAAATGCTCGCGCCGCGTCTGCGTGGCCGTTTCCTCGAAACGCTCGGGCTATCGAGCGAAGATTTCGAAGCCTCGCAAGGTACACCGCTGTCGCTCGCCGTGTCGGCGGAAACGGGAAGGTTCTTGCGCAATATGGTGCTTTCGCACAAACCGGCCCGAATCCTCGAACTCGGCAGTTCCTGCGGTGTGTCCACGCTGTATTTCGCCGAGGCGCTTCGCAAGCTCGGCGGTGGCATCGTTGTAGCGACTGAACTCGACGCCGTTAAATGCGCGGATCTTCGCGCCCATGTCAGAACGGCGGGCGTGCAAGCGTTCGTCGACCTGCGGGAGGGTGATGTTTTCCAGACTGTTTCCGGACTGGACGGCACGTTCGACATGGTGTTTATCGACGTATGGGCCAGCTCCTATCTGAGTCTATTCAAGCAGATTGAACGGCTGTTACGGCCCGGATCTATCGTTCTCGCTGACAACATGTACACAGCAGAGGACGCCGTTCGGCCATACAAGCACTACCTGGACGGCAATCCGCGCTTCTCGACAACGACGCTGGACTTTGAGTCAGGGGTCGAATTTACGGTTGTCGTTTCTTAGGCTGACGGGGAGCGGTGTTGCTGTGATGGTGAACTTGACCAAAATGTCACTGGCAATTGTTGAGGTCGGCTGGCTCCAGACGGCTTTTTTCAGCGTGATTCGCCTGCCGACGCCGCGCGGCACACGCGTTGCTGTATGACACAGGCCATACCCAACTGGAGAACCGTCATGCCTGAAAAGAAAACGATCGAGCGTGCCAAGAATGACAAGCGCGCCGGCAAAGCATCGAGCACCCAAGCGGGTGAATTCATCAAGGAACAGGTCGACAAGGTGCGTGCCGGCAAGCACGGTGTCAGGTCCGCCAAGCAGGCGATTGCGATCGGCCTTTCGGAAGCGCGCCGCGCGGGAGTCGCCGTGAAATCGCCGAAGAAGGGCACGGCTAGCGAGGCCACGCGCAAGAAGGCCGCTGCAGATAACGCTGCGGGCCAGCACAAGAGCACGACGAAGAAGAGCACGGAGTCGACTGCGAAGCGCTCGCGCGCCGCTACGAATGCGTTGAAGCGTGAAGGCAGCGCGGGCGCGTCGCGCGCGGCGCTGTCGAAGCAGAGGAAGACCGCGGCAGCAGAACGCCCGGCGGCCAGCCGTTCGGCCGCGGCAAAGAAGGCGGCCGCGACGAAGGGGGCTGCAGGACGTTCAGCGGCGGCGAAGAAAGCTGCTCAGACGCGGGCTCCGCGTACGCATCACTGAGCTATGTTGCGGTCGCGCGGCGCAGTCCGGCGGTCTGTCGAGTTAGGCTAGGTCAACGGCCCACCGCCGCCACCCGCCGCGCCCGGCGGCGGCGCTGTCTAGTGCGATGCTGCCATCCTCCAAGTGCTCGGTTCGAGCCTGTCAGGCGCACAGCGCGCTCGAAAAAAAAAGCGGCGCAAATAACGCGCCGCCGTCTTCCTGCTGCTTATCGCAAGTTGACTACTGCACAGTAGCCAGCACGTCGCCAACCGTCTTGAAGATATGCGCGATCTGCTCTTCATTGATGATGAGCGGCGGCGAGAACGCGAGAATATCGCCCGTAAAGCGCACCAGCACACCCGCCTCGAAACATTTGACGAACGCCTCGTAAGCCCGAGCGCCCGGTGCGCCGTCGCGCGATTCCAGTTCCACGCCGGCGATCATGCCGAGGTTGCGCACGTCCTTCACGTGCTTCGCGCCGCGCAGCGAATGGGCTGCGGCTTCGAACGTCGGCGCGAGCGTTGCGGCGCGCTCGAACAGGCCTTCACGCTTGTACAGATTGAGCGTCGCGACCGCTGCGGCCGTCGCGACCGGATGGGCCGAATACGTGTAACCGTGGAACAGTTCGATGGCGCCTTGCGCGCCGCCGTTCACGATGCTGTCGTGGATCGTGCGGCTCGCGGCCACCGCGCCCATCGGGATCGCGGCATTGTTGATGGCCTTCGCCATCGTGATCAGGTCCGGCGTCACGCCGAAGTATTCGCTCGCCGTAGCCTTGCCGACGCGGCCGAACGCGGTGATCACTTCGTCAAAAATCAGCAGGATGCCGTGCTTCGTGCAGATCTCGCGCAGCTTTTGCAGATAGCCTTGCGGCGGAATCAGCACGCCCGTCGAGCCGGCCACCGGTTCGACGATCACCGCGGCAATGGTCGACGCGTCGTGCAGCGTGACGATGCGTTCGAGTTCCTCGGCGAGATGCGCGCCCCAAGCCGGCTGGCCTTTCGTGAACGCGTTGTGTTCGAGGTTATGGGTGTGCGGCAGATGATCGACCGCCGGCAGCAGCGCGCCCGAGAAGGTCTTGCGGTTCGGCGCGATGCCGCCGACCGAAATGCCGCCGAAGCCCACGCCGTGATAGCCGCGCTCGCGCCCGATCAGTCGCGTGCGCTGGCCTTCGCCGCGCGAACGGTGGTAGGCGAGCGCGATTTTCAGGGCGGTATCGACCGATTCCGAACCCGAATTCGTGAAGAAGATGCGGTCGAGGCCTTCCGGCATCAGCTCGGCGACTTTCGTGGCTGCTTCGAAGGCGAGCGGGTGGCCCATCTGGAAGGTCGGCGCGAAGTCGAGCGTGGAGAGTTGCTCCGTGATCGCCGCGACGATTTCCTCGCGGCCATGGCCGGCATTCACGCACCACAGACCGGCACAACCGTCGAGCACTTCACGCCCGTCCGTGCTGCGGTAGTACATGCCCTTGGCCGATTCCAGCAGGCGCGGCGCGGCCTTGAACTGGCGGTTGGCGGTGAAGGGCATCCAGAAAGACGACAGGTCGTCGATGACGGGGCGCGAAGTCATGGTATCTCCTCGAATCGAAGTAGTCCCCCGGAAGGACTTCCTTCGGGGCATGGCGAAACTGTAGCGTTCGCGGTTTAATGGCGGCATAAACAGTTGACGCGGTGTGGCGCTAACTGTGTTGGTGAATCTTCGTCAACTGTGTCGATGCGTACCGTGGCAGGTCGGCAGGCTCGCCGGCGCCGCATTTCGCACATACGCATTGCGCACGTATTCACACTTTCAGCCGCCCCGCGCGGCCCGCTTTTTTGTCCAGACCATGATCGAACTACAACTCGAGCGCGACCGGCGCGCCGCTCCCACGCTCGTCGACCAGGTGGTGCAAGGCTTCGCGCGCGCCATCGAGGGGCAATCGCTGCGCGCGGGCGCGCTGCTGCCGTCGGTGCGGCAACTGGCGCAAAGCCATGATCTGAGCACCTTCACGGTCACCGAGGCGTACAACCGGCTGGTGTCGATGGGACTCGTGGTCGCGCGGCGCGGTTCCGGCTATCGCGTGGCGGCGCGCTCGCAGTCAGCGCGGGTCGCGGCGACCGACTGGCAGCCGCCGAGCATTACCGCGACCTGGCTCCTGTCCGACGTATTCGCCGACCATTCGGTGCCGATCAAGGCGGGCGGCGGCTGGCTGCCGAACGAGTGGATCAACGAAACCGGTTTGCAGCACGCGCTGCGCGCCATGAGCCGGGTGCCCGCGGCGCGCCTCGGCGATTACGGGCATCCGTACGGATTCGCGCCGTTGCGCGAGCGGATCGCCGAGCAGCTCGACCGGCGCGGCTTACCGGTCGATGTGTCGAACATCCTGCTCACACAGGGCGCGACCCAAGGGCTCGATCTGATCGTGCGCACGCTGCTGCGAGCGGGCGACGCCGTGATCGTCGAAGATCCCGGTTATTGCAATCTGCTGCAGATTCTCAAGCTCGCCGGCCTCGTCGTGCATGGCGTGCCGCGCACGCCGGCGGGCGTCGATACGGACGTGCTGGAAGCGCTGGTTGCCGAGCACAAGCCGAAAGCGATCTTCGTCAACACGACGCTGCAGAATCCGACCGGCGCGACCTTCGGAATGTCCGCGGCGTTCCGCCTGCTGCAGATCGCCGAGCGTCAGCGCATGTGGGTGATCGAGGACGACGTGAGCCGCGAACTCGCGCCGTCCGGCGCGCCGCTGTTCGCGGCGATGGAAGGCTTGCAGCGCGTGCTGTACGTCGGCGGCTTTTCGAAGACGGTGACGCCGGGGCTGCGCTGCGGCTACGTGGTCGCCGAGCGCGCGGTGCTGCGCGAACTGGCGCGCACGAAGATGGCGGTGGGTTTGACGTCGTCGGAGGCGATCGAGCGGATCGTCGACAAGGTGCTGCTGGAGGGGCGCTACGCGCGTCACGTGGAAGCCGTCAACGAGCGCCTCAAGCTCGCGCACGCGACCGTTGAAGATCGGCTCGATTCGCTGGGTCTGGAACTGTTTCACCGGCCGCGCGCCGGGCTGTTTTTGTGGGCGCGCTTGCCGATCGAAGCGGAGCGGGCCGGCGAAGTGGCGACGGCCGCACTCACACACGGTATCTGGCTCGCGCCGGGCTCTTACTTTCGTCCCGACGATGCTCCGAGCGCCTGGTTCCGCTTCAACGTACCGTATTCGACGGACGATGCGTTGTGGCGCTTCATCGAGCGAGTGGGGCAGGGGACGTTGTAGAGGCCGCGTTCAGGCCGACTGCCCGATCAGCTTCAGCGCGATCGGATACAGCGACAGCACCAGCAGCAGCGCCATCGCCACATTGAAGATGCGCAAGCGCTTCGGATCCGACAGCACCTGCCGCATGGCGGTGCCGAAACCCGCCCACAGGCAGATGCACGGAAAGCCGATCACGTAAAAGATCACCGCCATCGCGATGGCGTTCATGCTGTAGCTCTCGCTGAGGTGGATCGTCGTGGCGGCGGTCAGCACCATCATCCATGCCTTCGGATTGACCCACTGGAAGGCGATCGCTTCGTAGAACTTCATGGGCCGGCGCTCGCCTTTTTTCATCTTCAGCTCACCCGAGGTGCCGATCTTCCACGCGAGGTACAGCAGATAAGCGACGCTCGCGACCTCGAGCACCGTGTACAGCACGGGGAAATGCACGAAGGCTTCCCCCAGACCGATCCCGACCGACAGCATCAACAGCACGACGCCGGCGCTGATGCCGGACAGATGCGGCAACGTGCGCCGAAATCCGAAGTTGACCCCGGAGGCCAGCAACATCGTGTTGTTCGGACCGGGCGTGATGGTGGTGACGAGCGCGAACAGGATGCCGGCGGGCAGCGCGCTGAGACTGAGGTATGACATGGCAAACTCCGGTGTCGGTCGAAGGACGTTGGAGCATTCTAGCGGGGGTTGCCGGTACAGTACCGGTACGCTTTGTGGGATGGTGTCCGGTACGGGTGGTGGTGCCGGTGCCGTTCAATCAGTACCAAGCGCGAACTTTCGCCGGGTCGGTTGGAGGGACCATCTGGGGCACCGAGCCAACGGCCACCCTTTATCAGCACGGTTATATAGGTGGTATTCGCGTTGAACGCCTTGCTGGTGACTGCCTTCCGCCCTAACCTGAATCGGACATTCAACCACCCTCCAGCAGTTTGCTGGACCGGCCATCTCATGCAATCCATACACCGACGAACTTCCGATCGAGGAAGACGAAGGTCCTATTGGAGAAGACATGCACGACAAATTCCTCTCAGTCGTCGTTACACGGAAATGGCAACTTGCCGAGAGTTATCACGCCGTTGAACTTCAAACCAGATGCAGATCCGAACTGCCGTCGTTTGACGATGGATCTTGCGTCACACTTGTTCGCGACGATGTCATCTGCAAAGAGAAAATATATCCCCTGTGCCGTTTTACTTCTCGGCCGCGTGCGTACGTCATCGCCGTGAGACAAGACGATGCCGACACGGATGCGAAAACAGCGGACATTTCGTTGAGTCAAGGCGACGAGGCGTTTATCGTGACGACACGCAGTCCTACGGTTATTTTGGACGGTCGTACCCAATCGTTGCTGTTTGCGGGAGGTGTCGGCGCTGCATCGATCGCGGGGATTGCGACACGGCTGGCGTTGGCGGGGCAGAAATTCGAGTTGCACAACTTTGCCAGGTCTCCTGAACGAGCAGTCTTTCGGAATGAGCTAGACGCGCTCAAAAGCGAAAGTCGGGTTTATCACCATTTTGGTCTGGATGCTGACCGACTGGAGCAGGCGACTTCTCATGCGATAAGCCCAGTGCAGGCGAACACTCAGATTTACTGCAGTGGTCCGCCGGCATTTATGGATCTCATCGAGCGTCAGGCTCGCGACTGGGTGTATCCGGCCAATATCCACAAAATTTTCCTGGGTGACAGAAGAAGCGCATAGTCGACGAACATGTGTGACGGCCCGCTTCTCAACGAAGGTGAGCCGAAAACGCACGGCCCTCCGGAAACCCCACGAAGCGCCACCTCAGAAGGTCAATATCTCCGATTTATTGGAGCAAGCTCCCGTTGCCTTGCGAGAAAAGCGGGAGCAGATTTGCCTGTGACCGACTGCACATCCTGGCTCGCTGCGAAAACTCCGGCATTGTCCATTTAGCTCGGTCGGCGGACTTCGAGCTTATGTGAAGCCTCTGCGTCCGGCTGAGTATCGGCCATTGCCAACGCTCGGACAGTCGCGCACCGAAGCCGATACAGATGGCTTTCCCGACATTCGAAAGATCTCAGCGGGCCTGCTCGGTGTAGCACTCAGCTAGTGCCACTGCGTGCGCGTCAAGCCAGCAAGCTCTGCAGCCTGATTTTCGATTTGTTCTCACCGCGCAAGACTGTTTGTACGGTGCGGGTATTCGAAACTCGAGACAACGCGCCTACATTCGGCTGTGTCGGACCATGAAGGATATGAAGACGAATGGTGCGGACAACAAACTGATGTTATCTACTGGAGAAATGAAAAATGAAATTCTCGGTTAAAGATGAAATTCGCTCTGACGATATTCCGACTCTCGAACATGCGATGAAGACCGTCGATGCCGACGCGAAGGTCAACGTGGACATCGACACGAAGACGGTCAGCGTTGATTCGTGGCTGATGCCGGAAGAGTTTCTCGTCGCTTTCGTCGATGAAGACTTTGACGCGACGATTGTTGAAGCATAAGCAGACATTTGCCTGGAATCGGCCGGGGCACGCGAACTATCTCGAAGTGCCGCATGGCGAGCCGCACCATCTTTCTCAAGTTTTACTATTCACGCCGGGCGTGTTGCGCGCGGCGCAAATCGCGGCGACCGTGTCGGCACGCTACGCCACGCCGCGTCGCGGGCTGCGGACAGAACCTCCTTCAGGGAGTCGGCAGCGGGTTATCTAAAATCATCTGATTGAAATAATCCACAATGCCGTGCTCGTTCGGCCCCGCACTGGTCCGCAACTGCCTGGCGGCTTCTACGACGACCTCAGTCGTCGCGCTTTCGAGAAGCGCCATTATCTCCGCGATGAACGGCTCGACTTGCATCGCTCGGGGATCGCCGCTCTTATGGACAAGATCCGTGTCAACCCAAGGCGGAGCAATCTCCAACACGCGAACGGAAGTCTCGCGCAACGCAAAACGCTGAGAAAGCGAGTACGAGTGAATGGCGGCCTTGGTTGCCGAGTAGAGCGCCGCCATTGCCATCGGAATGTACGCGACAACCGAGCTATTGTTGATGATGACCGCCTCCGGTCGTGTCTTGAGGTGTTCGACAAATGCACCGCTGATCCGCGCGGGTCCCAGCAGATTGGTGTTGATTAAATGCACCGCCTGCGCGTCGTCGAAGGGGCCGGTTACATCGTCAAACGGCATGATTCCCGCATTGTTGATGACGACATTGAGCGACGGATATTTCGTGATCAACTGATTCGCGACACTTTGAATTTGCGCCGGGTCGTCGACATCGAGCTCTACTGTGTCGATGCCCGGATTTGCGTTGGCGACGTCATCCAGCAAGGCCTTGCGGCGTCCGCTGACGATCACCTTGTTGCCTTTACGGTGAAACGCCTCTGCAAGTGCCCGGCCGATACCCGAGGTGCCGCCGGTAATAAAGATCGTATTTCCGCTGAGTTTCATGATAACGATTCCTTCTAACGATTCAGGCTGAACGAGGCGCTTACTGGAACGCCTCGCGATTGGCGGCGACAAATGCGTCGATTGTTTGCGGCGCTTGTCCGGTGATCTTTTCGATCACGTCGTTGGTACCAGCGAATATGCCGTTCTGGTAGTCGATTGCCACTTCCAGAAAATGTTGGATCATGAATTCGGGCAGACCGTATGTTTCCAGATGCTTGCGATAGTCCTCGATGCTTGTCGGGCTGTAGACGACGTTGCGGCCCGACACCTTGCCGACTGCGTCGGCGATCTCTTGCTGGCTGAGTTCGACGGGGCCATACAGCGGGTACGTCTTGCCGATATGCGTTGACGGCTGAGCGAGAATCGCTGCGATCACTCGCGCCTGGTCTTCGGCGGAGATCGGTGCATGGCGTCCGTTGCCGTAAGGAAGCGCAATCTTTCCTTCTTTCACGATGGGGTCGCGCACCCATGGAAACGTCAGCCATTCCGAGAAGAATGTCGGGCGGAGGTGGACGGTCGGCACGCCCGACCAGTCCAGAACACGCTCTGCAATCCAGTGATCGCGGGCAGCGTGACTCTTCGAGTCTTCGCGAGCGGAAATCTGCGACATGTTCACCACGACGTCGAGATTTGCGCGCCGCGCCGCGTCCGCGAAGTATGCGGTTGCCTGAATGAACCCCGGACGCACGGGATAGCACAGGTAGGCGCCCGAAACGCCCTCCGTGGCGCGTATCGCATCGTCGTGTTCCAGAAGATCGCCCACGATGACTTCGGCGCCGGCCTTTCGAAGCGCTGCGCTTCTTTCGTCCTCGCGGTGGACAAGGGCGCGAACGCCGTGACCGCCTTCAAGAAGGTGACGGACTGTGTGCACGCCAGTCTTGCCAGCGGCGGCTGTTACCAGATAGTTGCGTTGTTGCATGATGTCGATGCTCCATTCTCAAGGTATGCGCACTCTTGGCGAGTGCCGGGGGCGGCGCATATCGATGCCTGATGTGGCAGCGACATGTAGGTCTTTCATCTTCATGTGTATATACACAGAAGCGGATAAATGTTTAAGCGATGGTCGGGATTGCCAGTCGCCTAGATCGCGTCGAGATGTTGTTTGACTTGCTGCAGAACCGATGCCGAGGCGTCGCTGTCCGTGAGAATCCGGGACATAGTGATGGCGCCGATCATCGCCGTTACCGCAAAGACGGCCTTCGACTCCGTCGCCTCAGACCGCTGCGGATCCAGTTGCTTCGCTACGACTTCAACGAGATCGCGGAATCCTTGAGAAGCGGCCGCACGGGTATTCTCGTCGCCATGCGACAACTCGCTGCCCATTCCCGCAAGCGGGCAGCCGCCTGAGACGTTGTCGCGGTGGCCGGTCGATACATATCGCTCAACGATGGCCCGAAAACCCTCTTCGACGTCGCTCTCGCTGGCCGCTTCTTCCAGCGTGGCGACGATGTTGGTCGCCGCGGTTGCGCAGGCTTCGGCAACCAGCTGATCTTTGGATTCGAAATGCCGGTAAAAGCCGCCGTGTGTGAGCCCGGCTTCAGACATGACGTCGGCCAGGCCCGTCGCGTTGATGCCGTTGAGCTGAAACTTGCGGGCTGCCACGTCGACGATTCGCTGCCGGGTTTCGGCGGTTTCGACCCTCGATTTCCTCATGATAGTGCTGGCTCCAGGACGATTCGTTGATTTAGATGTTAATCATCATCTAATTGAATGTCAAGGGAAGTAGGCGAAATTCGCTGCGTCTTTTTTCTGCGCATGCGGATTTGCCGGACTGGGGCCGGCTCTAAGGAGCGAGCAGCAAAACAAAAGGGCACCGCGTTGCGGTGCCCGATGAGTTTAACGACCGGCGCTCTGGCCACCGTCCACGTGCAGGATTTCTCCCGTGATGAACGGTGCGGAATCGAGGAACAGAATCGCATCGGCGATATCGCTCGCCTCGCCCATGTGCCCGAGCGGATGGAAGGCACCCAGCGCTTCATGGGTTTCCGGCGCGTGCATCGGCGTCTTGATGATCCCCGGCGCGACGGCGTTCACGCGAATACCTTTCCTGGCGTACTCGATCGCCAGCGACTTCGTGGCGGCGTTCAGACCACCCTTCGTCAAGGCTGCCAGTACCGAGTATCCGCCACTGATCGCGTTGTCCGCGGTGCTGGAGGTGACGCTGACCACGTGACCGCTCGAATGCTTTTCCATTTCGGCGATGGCGAGCTGCGTGATATGGAAGAAGCCCGTCATATTCACGTTCACCACCGCGGCGTAGTCTTGCGCGGTGTGTTCGGTGAAAGGCTTGCCGATATAAATGCCGGCGTTGTTCACCAGCGTGTCGATCCGGCCAAATCGCGCGACGCCTTCGGTAATGACGCGACGGGCGGTTGCCGGGTCGCCGATATCGCCGGCGATGCAGAGGATGTTCGGGTCGTCGGACGGCTTGATCGACCGTGAGTTCGCGACAACGCGATAGTCGAGCTTGCGAAACGCCTTGACGACTTCGGCGCCGATGCCTTGCGACGCGCCGGTAACGACGACAACCTTCTGCGACTTGCTCATGCTTTACCCAGAAAATTTTTCACTCGGTTTCGAAGCCGATCGGCCAAACAGCTCCGATCAGCATTAAACGCCGACACGTTGATTCAGGTTTCGCTTAAACCTGCAATCAACCGTTCTTTGCGCGCGCGAGCCACTGGTCGAGACTGACGCGGCCAATCCGTGCATCGCCGAGCGGCACGAGCGATTGTTCCTCGACGCGGTCGCCGTAATAGAGCGCATCGCGATCCGTCACCACCGGGCGCGCGTCGCCGACCGACTTCAGAAAACGCGAGACGATCTCCGCGAAGGGGGCGCGGTCCGGGCCGGCAATCTCGACCGTGCCGTTTTGCGGCGCAGCGAGCGCGACCTGCGCGAGGTTGGCCACGACGTCATCCACGGCGATCGGTTGAAACAGTCCTTCGCCGATACGCACCGTGCCGTCGACCGTGCTGAAATCCGCGATACCGCCGATGAACTCCATGAACTGCGTCGCGCGCACGATCGTGTACGGCACGCCGGCTGCCCGGATCAATTCCTCCTGCGCGACCTTGGCAGCGAAATACGCGTTCTTCGGCGAGCGGTCGCAGCCGACGATGGAGAGCGCCACGTGATGGCGCACTCCCGCAGCCGCTTCGGCCTTGCCAAGATTGCGCGCCGAAGTGCGGAAGAAGTCGAGTACCGCCTGCGGCTCCCATGACGGCGCGTTTGTCACATCCACCACGACGTCCGCGCCCACGAGCGCATTGCTCAGACCCTCGCCGGTCACAGCGTTGACACCGGTACGCGGCGACGCAGCGACCGCTTCATGGCCTGCTTCGCCCAGCAGCGTGACAAGACGCGATCCGATCAGGCCGGACCCACCGATTACGACGATTTTCATGGCAAATTCTCCAGATGAGAGTGAATGAACGCGGGGCGCCCGGCGAGTGTCGTATCGCGCGAAATGGTTCGCCGCCGTCTCATCGCGTGAGGCCATTGTGGAAGAATCATGGTCGATCGCAAAGTGCCAAGAATCGACGATCCGACTAGTACAAACCGTTTGCTGCTTCCCTTGTCCGCGAGAGTGTCATGACTGTTCCAACGCCCGCTTTGACCATTGAAATCGACCGGCAGCAGCAGTTGCCGATCTATCTGCAAATCTGCGAGCGTTTCAGAACCGCGATCGCCGCGGGGCATCTGCGTCCTGGCGATCGCGTGCCCGCGCTGCGCGGCCTCGCCACGCAGCTGAACACAGCCCGTGGCACCGTTGAACTCGCCTACACGATTCTCGTCGACGAGGGCTACCTGCAGATGCGCGGCGCGGCGGGCACGTTCGTATCGGCGTCGCTGCCGGCCTCGGTGACGCGCTCGTCGCGGGCGCAAGGCGTTCAGGCCGCGCGCGCCAGACAAGGCGCTGCAGGAGCAGACTCGCCGCAGCCGCCGCCTGAATCGCGCGATGGCCGAGCGGCGCCGCGCCAGGCGGCCCTCACGGTCGCCATGAGCGGCGAGCCGCGGCCGTTGCAGCCGGGGCTGCCCGCGCTCGACGCATTTCCGCGCAAGGTATGGAACCGGCTCGTTGCACAGCGTGCGCGCAGCGGTGAACGCGCGATGCTCGCGTATCCGGATCCGTCCGGCTACCGGCCGCTGCGCGAACATATCGCCACGTATCTCGGGCTGTCGCGCGGCGTGACCTGCTTGCCGGAACAGGTGTTCGTCACCGGCGGCTTCCGCGCGACGCTCGAACTCGTGTTGCGCAGTCTCGCGCGCGCGGATGATCGCGTGTGGTTCGAGGATCCCGGCTATCTGCTCGCGCGCGATTTTCTGACCGAGACCGGCGTGCAGCTCGTGCCGGTGCCGGTGGATGGCGAAGGCATCGACGTGGAGCGCGGCACGCTGCTGGATGCGCAGGCGCGCTTCGCCGTGGTCACGCCGTCGCACCAGAGCCCGCTCGGGCACACGCTGTCGCTCGCAAGACGCATGGCGCTGCTGGACTGGGCAGGGAAGGCTTCCCGCTGGATTATCGAAGACGACTACGACAGCGAGTTCCGTTATCTGGGCCGGCCATTGCCGGCTTTGAAGAGTCTCGACCGGCGCGATCGCGTGATCTATTGCGGCACGTTCAGCAAGGTGATGTTTCCCGGTTTGCGGCTAGCGTATGTGGTGGTGCCGGAGCGCGCCGTCGAGCGCGTCGGGAAGGTGGCGCACAGCATGAACGCCGGATCGCCGATGCTTCTGCAAGCGGCCGTCGCGGATTTCATTGCGCAGGGGCATTTTGCACGGCATCTGAAGCGCATGCGTGCGTTGTATGCCGAGCGGCGCGTACTGATCGTGCATGCGTTGGAGCAGGCGTTTGGTGAACGGCTGATCGTCGATTTGCCGCCGGGTGGCATTCAGTTCGCGGTGCAGTTCGCCGAAGGCCCCGATGGCCCGGTCGACGATGTCGCCGTCGCCGCGCGTGCCCGCAAGGCGGGGCTCGCGGTGCTGCCGCTTTCGATCTGGCACGCGAATAGCCGGGCGCGGCGCACGCGGCGCGGGTTGGTGATGGGCTTCGCGAACATCGCCGATGCGGATGAAGCAGGCCGTCTCGCGCGAACGTTGCGCGCGTGTCTGGACAGTTGAAGCATCGGACATGTGTCCGGGTTTCCAACGGACGCAACGCAACGCAACGCAGCGCGGCACGGCTCGCTTTCGCACGAACCGACAGAAACGCTTTCGCATCGCATTTCGTCCGGCGTGCGCTATGCCCTATGTGCTCCGTGCAGCGCTGCCTGCCGCCGTCCTCGCGCATCGGGACGCCTGCGCGGCAAGCGAGGCGAACACCGCGCCGTTGGTAAGCTGGACGCGCGCCGCATCGAGCGCTTCGGCCACCGTCGCTTCGCCCATCACAAGCCCCTGCAAAAGAAGAAACTGCACGCTGTGAATGCCGATCGATCCAAGCGCGTAGCGCAGATAAGGAGTCAGGAAATCCGGCTGCCGCGCGCGTTCGCCGCTATGCACGCCGCCCGAACCGACGATCACGATAGTCGGCCGGTCGCGCATCAGTCCAAGCTTGCCTTCCGGCGTCGAGGCGAACGTGCGATGAATGCGCAGCGTGTAATCGATCCACAGCTTGAGCGCTGCCGGCACCGTGAAGTTGTGCATCGGCGTGTTGATGATGAGCGCATCCGTGGTTTCGATTTCACCGATCAGTTGCTCGGAGACATCGAAATGCGCCGTATCCGGCGTGCGCGACGTGACGGCGCGGGCGTAATCGCGGGCGATCGGCGGCAGCGGCGCGGCTGCCAGGTTGCGCTCGATCACGGCGATGGCCGAGGCGGCGGGTGCGGCGTGCCCGTGCAGCATGCCGACGATTTCATCGGCGAAACGGTAGCCGTGGCTCGCTTCACCATGCGGGCTGGCATTGATCAGCAAGATTCTCATGGCGTGAGCGCGCTAGCAGGGGAAAGAGGGGCGAGGGGCTCGACGAAGTGCATGCCTCGCGCGAGCAGCCCGTTACGGAAATAAAAGCGCTGCGCAAGCGGCATGTGCAGACCCGTGTCGAGCACGAATTGCACGCAGCCCGCTTCGCGCGCAATCTGCCGTACCGCGTCGAGCAGTTGCGCGCCGATGCCGTCACGTTGCAGCTTGCCATCCACCACGAGATCGTCGACATAGACGAAGCGGCCGTACAGCAGATTGGTCAGGATGCGATAACCGGCGAGGCCGACGATGCCGCTCGCGTCGGAAGCAGCAAGCAGGCGATAGCCGTCGGCATGCTGTCTGGCCACCTGTGCGGCGAACGAATGCGCGTCGGTGAGATGCGGTCGCAACTGACGCATGACGTCGAATGCGGGGAGCAGTAACTCGGGCGTGTCGAGGTGAACGAAGCGAAGCGAGGCGGGCATAGGCGTCTCCATGAGGAACGACGCTCACGATATCCCGCGCACGGCTTGGTCGGTAGAGCCAAGAATCGGCGATTCGATTGAGCCATCGGGCGTCGTTTCGCGTCGGTCGTCAGCTTTCTAACCCGTTCTCGTCAACGCGACGATAAAGTCGAGAAATACTCTCGTCCTGGCCGGCGTGTGATGTCGCGACGGATGGTACGCATAGAGCGGGAAGCGCTCGTCCGGCCAGTCCGGGAACAGGTTGACGAGCCGTCCCTCGCGGATCAGGTGCTCGCCGCCGAGCAGCAGCATCTGCGCGACGCCGGAGCCGGCCAGGCACGCGTTGAGGAGCGCGCTCGGATCATTCACCGTAAGCCGTCCATTCGTCTCGACAACGATCTTCTTGCGCTTGCGATGAAACTCCCACGGATACGGTTTGCCGGTATCCGGGTTCCGGAATTCAAGACACCTGTGCATTCCGAGCCCCAGTTCCTGAGGCTCCGCCGGCCGCCCCCGGCGAGCGAGGTACGAGGGCGCTGCGACGGTGACCACCGCGGTATCGAGGAGCTTTCGCGCAATCAGACTGGATGAGCGAGGTTCGCCGAATCGCAAGGCCAGATCGAAGCCGTCCATGACGAGATCGCCGAGCTGATCTCTGGCGATCAGTTCGAGTTCGATCTCAGGATGCGCGTCCATGAATTCATCGAGCTTCGGGCCCAGAATGATCCGCGAGAAGACCGGGTCGAGATTGATGCGCAGCTTCCCGCGCACTGTCGCGGCGCCTCCTGCCGCGGCTGCGGCCGCTTCCTCCATGCCCCTCAGGTGCGGCATGACCTGCTCATAGAAGCGCCGTCCCTCTTCCGTGAGGGAAACGGCGCGAGTTGTCCGATTGAATAGCCGTGTTTTGAGCCGTTTTTCGAGTCGGGCGATGGCGCGACTAACTCCTGGCGGCGACATGCCCATCAAATCGGAAGCGGCCGCGAACGTCCCCGCATCGACGACAGCGGCAAATACGCTGATGCCGCTAGAGAGATTCTCACTGGACGATCTCATGGGCGCTGCATCCTGGTCATTGACTGCCTCCGCACAGTGCATCAAAAACCGCACTATGCCGTATTAGTAACCACGAGTCACTTCACAAGTGTCATTCGTGTCATTTAGTTTCTCATCGCGTTTGCTCACAATCCATCCCGACAGTGCGTTTCAACGTTATTTATCTACGCGAGGAGAAGCTGCAATGTATGCAATCACAGGGATAACAGGGAAGGTCGGCGGCGCGGTGGCGCGCACGTTGCTCGCCGCGGGCCAGCCGGTGCGCGCGGTTGTACGCGATGCCACCCGGGCACACTCGTGGGCTGAACGCGGATGTGAAGTGATGACCGCCAACATGGACAATGCGGGCTCGCTTACCGCCGCTTTCGAGGGCACGCAAGGCGTCTTCATTCTGCCGCCGCCGGAGTTCGATCCATCGCCGGGCTTTCCCGAGGCGCGTGTTGTCATTGACGCCGTGCGCGGTGCGCTGCAGTCGGCGGCGCCCGGCAAGGTGGTTTGCCTGTCGACGATCGGCGCGCACGCCACCGAAACCAATCTGCTCACGCAACTTACGCTGATGGAGCAGGCGCTTCGCGATTTGCCGATGCCCGTGACTTTTTTGCGTCCCGGCTGGTTCATGGAAAACGCCGCATGGGACGTTGCGCCGGCCCGGGACAACGGAGTGATCTCCAGCTTTCTGCAACCGCTCGACAGGGCTGTGCCGATGGTCGCGACCGCGGACGTCGGTCGCATTGCCGCGCAACTGCTTCTGCAGACCTGGCGCGGCGTGCGCGTCGTCGAGTTGGAAGGGCAACGCGTGAGCCCGAACGATCTGGCGCAGACATTTGCCCGGGTGCTCGGTCGTCCGGTTCGTGCGGAGGTGGTGCCGCGCGAAACGTGGGATGCGCTGTTCCGATCCCAAGGTATGAAGGAGCCGTTGCCGCGTATGCGTATGCTCGACGGGTTCAATGAAGGCTGGATCTGCTTCGAGGGCGATCCAGCCGACACAGTCAAGGGCGAAGTCGAACTGGAAACCGTTCTGCGAAATCTCGTCTCGCAGTCGGTCTAAAGATCGGCTCATGGTCTGAGCGACGGGCGAGAAAACGTGAGCAAGCCGCGCGCAAGTTGGCGTCGCATGTCCGGAAACGCCCGTGGCACGGGCCTGAGCGGCCGATAGCGCGAGCCGGTCGATGCGAGTATGGAATGTGAGCTTTTACTCGTAACATCCTCCGTACGGAACGCAGCAAGCGATCCGATTCAACGGAGATCGACATGACCGATATCACCACCAGCATGAAGCTCAATCACGTGAGCTTCCCTTCATCCGATGTGAGTGCCACCGCCACGTTCTTCGAGGACCATCTAGGCTGTACGGTTGCCGCGCGAGGGACGAGCTGGTTTCTGAAACGCCACGGTTTCGACATCGTGATCGATGACGCCGCCGGCCATCCGGTCGAGTGGCCGCACAACTTTCATATCGGCTTCGAGCTGGCTTCTCTCGACGAGGTTCGCGCGCTCTACGAGCAGATGGCCGGCGCCGGCGTCGTGATGAAGACCGGGGTGTTCAAGCATGAGCGCGGCTCGCGGTTTTTCTGTGAGGTGCCCGGTGGCGTTCTCGTCGAAATCAACACGCGTTCGGACGCCGACGAGAAATATCGCGGCACCTTCGACCGCTAACGTTTTCGACGACCGTGCCGCGAAACGCTGAATGCCGGACACCGAATGCCGGAATCAGAAGTTGACGAACGCCTGCACGAGCCGGTTAAAAGCGCCGGCGTTCGACACATTCATGCCGTGCGACGCACCGGCGATGGTTTGCCGCTCCGCATAATCGATCCACTCCGCGAGCTTGTCGACGTTGTTGCGGAACATGCGCGGGCTGCGCTGCCCGTCGATCAGGAGCGTCCTGCATTTCACGCCGCGTGCGATTTCGCGGGAATAGGCGGGCAACGGATCGCGGAGCTGCTTGGGCAGCGTGCCCGCGTTGTCGATCGCCATGGTGCGGAACGCAACCGGGCTCTTGCGCCACGCTCCGGGCATGCTCACCGAGTCCACGAAAAGCTCCAGGCCCGCGTCGATCTGCTGGCTCTCGATGAGTTCAGCTACGCGCGCGCGCAGCACATTGGTCGTGGCCGGCAACGTCGCGTCCGGCATGCCGTCGATCTGCAATGGTCCGCCCGGATCGGCGAGCGTCAGCGTTTTCACGAGCCGCGGATAGTCGCGCGCAACATGAAACGCCACGCAGCCGCCGCGCGAATGGCCGACCAGATGCACGGGCCCAAGATCGATTGCCTCGATGAACTCCGCCAGTTCGCCGACATGCGTCTGCCAGCCGAACTCGCCCTGAATGCACGCCTCGCTGGCCGGCCAGTAGTGGCTCAGGCTCACCGAGATGCAGCGGAAATGCTGCGAGAGCGCTGCCGTCTGCGCATTCCAGTAGCGGTAGTCGCACAGCGAGCCGTGCACGAACACGAGCGGCTCGCCTTCTCCGCACTCGACATACGGCACGCAGATGCCCGATGCGATGGTCGCAAACGACAGGTCGGGTACGGCAAGCACTGAGAGGTCGGTACGGGCGTTCATGGACTGGCTCCTTTGCGGCCACTATGCCCCATGTCGCAACTTTAGAAAATCGCGTAATATTGATCGAATCTATCTACTTTTCTGATACCAGCCCTTTGAAAGCTCTCGACCTGGACGTGATGACCATGATCGTCGCCGTTGCCGACGCCGGCAACATCAGCCGGGCGGCGGAGGTCGTGCATCGTTCGCAATCGGCGGTGAGCATGCAGATCAAGACGCTCGAGACCGCGCTGGGCAAGCCGCTGTTCGTGCGCAAGCCGCGAAACGTGGTGCCCACGCAAGACGGCGAAGTCCTGCTGACCTACGCTCGCCGCATGCTCGCCTTACGCGACGAGGCGTGGGCGGCGGTGGTTCGGCCGGACGTGACGGGGCGCGTGAGCATCGGCGTGCCGGACGATTACGCGTCGTCGCTGCTGCCGCCGATCCTCAAGAAGTTTTCCGCGACCTATCCGAAGGTGGAGATTCAGGTCGTCGGTTTGCCGAGCGTCGCGCTCGCGCCGATGGTAAAAGACGGCTCCGTCGATCTGGTGTGCGCGACGCGAGTCAAGGGTTTGTCGGGCGAATTCATTCGCCATGAACCCATGGAATGGGCGGCCGCGCCGAGCGCCGATGAAATATGGCGCGAACGGCCGTTGCCGATCGCCGTGTTCCTGCCGGGCAGCGTCGCGCGCGAGAACGCGATTCGCAGCCTGGAGCGCGCGAAGATTCCCTACCGCACCTCGTATGAAAGCCCGAGTCTGCTGGGGCTGCTGTCGATGGCCGAAGCAGGCCTCGCGATCGTGCCGCTCGCGCGCTGCGCGGTGCCGGCACACTTCACGCTGCTTGGGCGCGCGCACGGCTTGCCCGAAATCACCGCGCTGGAAATGGTGCTGGCGCGCAGCACGGCTTCGAATCGTCCGCCGTGCGATTTTCTGGCGGAGAAGATTGTCTCCGAGTTGAGGCGCTAGCTTTCTTGGCGTGCGTTCCGGTTGGCCGGATTCATGCGCCGACTTCCGCGGCTTTGAGCGCCGCTCTGGCAATGGACTCGTCTTCGCGATCGAACATGCCGATCAGCACGATCTGCGATTGAGCGCAAGTGCGGGCCGGCGACGCGCTGATCACCGCGCGGTTGCCGACTACATGCAGTTCATGCAATGCGCCGTCGCTCTCCAGTCGGACAAAACCTTTCGCGCGCAACAGCTTCGCCGAGAAACTGCGCAGCGCTTCTTTGAGTTTCTTGCGGCTCAGGCACGCGTCGGTGACAAATGAAAAGCTGCACAGATCGCGCGGGGTAGGAGAGGCGGACAGTGGCATCGCGCCGATAGAACGCGCGGGCAGTGGATGCCCCTCTTCGAAGACCAGACCGAGCGGCACGGCTGCGTGCGTCGTTTGCACAATGACACGGCTGTTAGCCAACGCTTCAACCCGCGCTTTGACAGCCTCGCGCGCAGGCTCGCCAAGCAGATCCATCTTGTTCAGCACGATGGCGGTGGCGCCCGCGATCTGCCGCTGCGCGATGTCGCCGACATAAGGGTCGGCCAGCGTCTCTTCGACTCGCTCCGCATCCACCAGCACGACAATGCCGTCCAGACGAAACGCGCGATCGAGCAAGCCGATCTGCGCGATACGCACCGGGTCGGATACGCCGCTCGCTTCGATGATCAGAAGATCGGGTGCGTCAGTGCGCGAACTTATGGCAAGCAGTGCCTCGACCAGCCGGCCGCCGATCGAACAGCAGACGCAGCCGTTTTCCAGATTGATCACGTCGTCGGTGCGCTGGCGGATCAGCGAAGCGTCGATATTGATCGAGCCGAAGTCGTTGACGAGAACGGTGATGCGCCGCGATCCGGCATTGCTCAGAATATGGTTGAGCAGCGTCGTCTTTCCGGCGCCGAGATAGCCGCCGATGACGACGAGCGGAATCGCGTTCATCCCGCCGGCGCCTGGAAAATGCGGCCGCCGAGCACCGTGCCCCACACTTCCAGATCCTTCAGACGTTGCGGCGCGACTTCGGCGGGGTCTTCCGCGAGCACCGCGAAATCCGCGAATTTGCCGACTTCGATACTACCTACCAGGTGATCCATCTTGAGCGTATAAGCGGCGCCAAGCGTGATCGCGCGCAGCGCGTCGGCGATCGGCACGCGTTCGTTCGCACCGAGCACGCGCCCCGACGCCGTTTCGCGCTGCGACGCGCACCATGCGGTGAAGAGCGGATTGAGCGGCGTGATGGGCGCGTCGGAATGAAACGCAAATGGAATGCCCAGGCGGCGCGCCGATTCCGCCGCGTTCATGCGATTCGCGCGGTCCGCGCCCATGGTCTGCGTATAGTGCGCGTCGCCCCAGTAATAGATGTGGTTCGAAAAGAAATTGATGCACAGGCCGAGGCTCGCCGCGCGCGCGAGCTGGCTCGCGTCCGCCATCTGGCAGTGCTGCAGCGTATGCCGGTGATCGCGTCGCGGATGAAGCGTGAGAAGCCGCTCGAACGCGTCGAGCACGAGCTCGGTCGCCTCGTCGCCGTTGGTGTGCACGTGCAGTTGCAGGCCCGCTTCGTGAAACGGCGTGAACACTTCGACGAACTGGCTCGGCGGAATCAGCCATAAACCGTTGGGCTTACCGTTCAGATAGCCGGGCCATTTCAGGCGCGCGGTGAAGCCTTGGATCGAACCGTCGACGATAAACTTGACGGGCCCGAAGTGAAGCTTCGGCGTGGCGGTTTCCATCGCCGAGAGCACCCGTTGGGCGCCGCCTTCAGGGCTGCGTTGCGGCGCGAACGCGGGCACGATACGCACGGGAAAATCCGCGCTCGCGGTCACTTCGCGCAGATTGCGATTACCGCTTTCGGAGAAGTCGTTGACCAGATCGGTGGCGGTCGTTACACCGGCGAGTTGCGCGACGCGGCCGAAATTCCAGATCGCCTTCGTGCTTTCGCTCGCGGCGATCGAGAGGCCGGCACCGATCTCGCGGTAGACCGGGAACATGGCGGCGAACTCCTGCAATTCGCCGGTCGGCTGTCCGCTCTCGTCTTTGTCGATGCCGTCGATATCCGTTTCTTCGTCGATGCCGGCGCGCGCGAGCATCGGCGAATTGACGTTCATCAGGTGCACGCTCGCATGCAGGATCACGATGGGCCGCTTGGCCGACACCGTGTCCAGTTCGCGCACGCTCAGGCGTTGGGTGCCGAAGAAGATCGGATCGAAGCCCCACGCGAGCAGCGGAGCGTCGGCCGACGTCATCTCGGATTGCGCAGCCTTCAGGCGCTCGATCACGGCGTCCAGCGATGTCAGGCCTGGCCAGCGCCGGCCGTCTGGGCCACGGCGGTCGTAGTAGCCGACATAGACGGCGTCCCACATCGCGCCTTCCATCAAGTGGCAATGGCCTTCGACAAAGCCCGGCATCAACACTTTATCGCTGAACGTATCGACGATTTCGGCATCGCCCCATTGCTTCACGTCGTCAGCGCCGCCTACCGAGAGAATCTTGCCGTCGCGAATCGCCACGTGCGTCGCATAGGGCTGCATGGGATTCATCGTCACGATCTTCTTCGCGACGAAGACTTGTGTAGGGCACTTTTCTTCTCGTTGAGTCATAGGTCAGTGATTGAAGTTCGTTTCAGCCGGATTTCAACTGAGTGCGTGCGCACGGCTCGGTTTCGCGGTGAGGTTCACGGCGGTCAGCACCAGCAGATTCACGCCGAGGCATACCAGTCCCAGATTGAAGCCGCCGAGATCGATCTGCATCACGTACAGGATGACCGCCAGCAACTGCCCGGTCAACATGCCTGAGGCAATCGCAGACGGCCGCACGCGCAGTCCGAACAGAACGACCATCACGCCGGGGAAGAATTGCGTCACGCCGTAATACGTGGTGTTGATCAGCGTGAGCATCAGATTCGGCGTGAGCAGCGTCATCACGATCGACACCAGCAGATACAGCACGATCACCACTTTCGCGCTCGTCTTCTGGCGAGCTTCCGGCATGCCCGGCAGCAGATTGCGTGTCACGATCGGCCCGATCGCGAGACAGATGCCGGCCAGCACGAGCAAACCGGACAGCGACGCACCGGCCGCGACGAGTCCGAGCAGCCAGCCCGGCAGCAAACGGATCGCGGCAGCGAAGAACGCTTCGTTAGGCGAGGCGAGATGCAGGTTCTGACTGATCGCGTAGTACGACGCGACCACGAGAAACGGATACATCAGCATGTAAAGCGGCATGGCGACCTGCGTGCGGCGGATCGTGTTCGCGCTTTTCGCGGTAAAGAAGTTCTGCACCGCGAACGGCATGACGTAGAAGCCGAGCGACTGGAACAGCATGGTGCTCATCGAGAAGGTCAACTGGTGCGAATTCATCCGGTTGCTAACGTGCTGGCTGGCGGCATGAAAGACCTCGGTCACGCCGACTTCCATCGACACGGCAACGCCGGTGACGACGATCGCGACGACCATCAGGATATCCTTCAGCACGGCGATATAAGCCGATGCCCGCACGCCGGCGATTGCGATATAGGTGAAGGCGAGCAACGCCGCGAACAGAATCAGATACAGCGGTTTGAAGTTCCACCCGAGTCCGTTCAACGCGGCGACGAGTCCGGTGAACTGCAACTGCCCCCACGGCAGCAGAAAGACGATCGCGGAGCCGGCGACGATCAGTTCGAGCGCGCGGCTCTGAAAATGCCCCTTGAACAGATCGGGCAGGGTGATCGCGTTATAGCGCTTGCCGGCTTGCCATATCTTCGGGCCGATGAAATAGCCGACGGGATAGGCCAGCAGAATGTAGCCGAGAAACCAGACGCCGTAGGTCGGTCCCTTCGCATAGATGCCGCCCGGAAAACCGACCATCGTGCCGATGCTGTAGATCTCGCCGGCCGCGAGGAAGAACACGAGGTAGGCGCCGAACTGCCGCGACGCCACGAAGAAGTCATGCACGCTTTGCGGACCACGCCCTTTGTTCGAACGGATCGCGAGGTAAAGCGAGAAAGCGAGGAAGCCGAGAAAGACTGCGGTGGCCATCCGGACACTCCTTTAGCTGTTTTGCGGGTGGGACTCGTCGTGGCGGCAGTCGAACACGCGCCAGCAGATCATCAGGCACCCGGAGGTGAGGATGAACCATGCGAAGATCCAGGCGTAGATGAACGGCACGCCCAGCACGAAGCGATCGACGGACGCCACCCACGGCAGCAGGCCGACCACGCCAAGATAGGGAATGCCGAGTCCGATAAACAGTTTGAGCACGTCAACTCCTCGCAGCATGTGGCCAATGCCCTCAGTGTTGCCGAACAAAAAAACAGAACCATAGAGCCAGTTGGCGGGAGTCGATGAGTCCAATTCAGCAGATGCCGCAGACTCCGCGAGACCCGTGTCACGGCGCGCTGCACCAGGCGAAAGCACCTCACTGGACCTACCGGCTAAAAACCCCCCTGCCTACAATTTCCTCACGAAATCGCCGGCCACCGGCGGCGTCTCATGCCTTATCGAAACGAACGCGAAAGCGATAGTCATCCAGGAGGAGAAAGCAATGGCTCAAACACAGACCCCGCTGCAGCACGTCACGGCCGAAACGCTGGCCGCGTTTTCCGATGCGTTCAATCGTCACGACGCGAACGCGTTGATGACTTTCATGACCGACGATTGCGTGTTCGATGCAGCGGGCGGTCCGGAAGTCTTCGGCACGCGCTTCGTGGGCCGCGAGGCAACGCGCGCGGCGTTCGAAGCCGTCTTCAAGACCTTTCCCGACGCGCATTGGGGGCAAGGCCGTCATTACGTGAGCGGCGAGCGTGGCGTGTCCGAGTGGGTGTTCACGGGAACGCACGCGGAAGGCTGGCGCATCGAGGCGGAAGGTTGCGATCTGTTCGAATTCCGCGACGGCCTCATCGCGGTCAAGCGGGCCTTCCGCAAGGAACGTCCGAAGCAGAACCTCGTACGCTGATCGGGAGCTTCACATGGAGCACAGTGAAATCGAACGGGTCGCGCAAGGCATGCCGTCCGGCCGCGCAGACGATACGCGCTACGACCCGGCGTACGACCCGCTGGTGTCGCCCGGGCCGGGCTGGGGCAAGCAATACGCGCCGACCTACTGGGTCGCGACCGCGGGCACGCCGCCCGAAGACGATGGCCCGATCACCGCGGATGTCGACGTGGATGTGGCGATCATCGGCGGCGGCTATACCGGGCTCGCCACGGCGCTCTGTCTCGCGCGGGAGCACGGCATCAAGGCGGTCGTGCTGGAAGCCAACAAGACGAGCTGGGGCTGCAGCAGCCGCAACGGCGGGCAAGGTCAGAACGCCTCGGGCCGGCTGTCGCGTTCGCAATGGATCGAGCGCTGGGGTAAAGACGTCGCGTTGAAAATGCACGACGAGATTCAGGAAGGTTTCGACAACTTCAAGTCGCTGGTTGCGGAGATCGATTGCGATCCGCAACCGGGTGGCCACTTTCTGATTGCGCACCGGCCGCGCATCATGCAGAAGCTCGCCGCCGAGGCCAAGGTCTGGAAGGACGTGTTCGGCTATCCGTCCGAGCTGATCGACAAGCAGACCTTCCAGCGCGAATACGTCAACGATCACGAAGCAGCGGGCGCGCTGCACGAGCCCGAAGGCATCGGCATTCATGCGTTGAAGCTCGCCTTCGGCTATCTGCGGCTAGCCCGCGAAGCGGGCGCCAAGGTGCATCCGGCGAGCCCGGTGCTCGGCTGGGAAACGATCAACGGTGTGCATCATTTGCGCACGCCTGGCGGCATCGTGCGGGCACGCGCGGTCGGCATTGCAACGGGCGCGTACACGGCGCAAACGCTGCACAACTCGCTGCGCAGCCGCATCATGCCGATCCTGTCGAATTCAATGGTCACGCGGCCGCTCACGAAGCAGGAAATCGACGCGTGCAACTTTCGCACGACCCAGGTGCTGACCGATACACGCACGCTGCGCTTCTACTATCGCTTTCTGCCGGACAACCGCTTGCAGATCGGCAGCCGTTCCGCGATCACCGGCGCCGACGCGCCCAATTCGCGCCACTACGATCTGCTGATGGAAGGCATGTTGCGCAAGTTTCCGGCCTTGCGCGGCGTCGCGATCGATTATTCATGGTGGGGCTGGGTGGACGTCAGCCACGACATGATGCCGCGGGTGTATCAGCCGGATCCGATGCAGACCGTGTACTACGCGCTCGGCTACGGCGGCAACGGCGTGTCGTATTCGCAGCAGGCCGGACGGCGGCTCGCCGAACGCATCGCGGGAAAGGGCGCGAAACAGACGTTGCCGATCTTCACGTCGCCGTTGCCCGGGCATCCGTTCGCGCCATTCCGGCGCATCGGCCAGCGGATGCTGTATCAACTGTATTTCCGGCGCGACGAAAAGCCTTGATGCGGCAGGCCGGACATCGCCCGCGCGCCGTGCGGCGCTGAACTTGCAACTCGCAACTTGCCGCTCGCGCTGCGCAAACGGTGGACCAAACGGCGCACACTTGCACCATGCGCGAGAGTTGCGCGGTGCTTCATAAAAAATCATACGGCGGGACGCATGGGCGTCCTCGCCCCATCCAGTATTGACGACGATAGGACCCGGGCGGCCGCGAAAGCAGGACGGCCCGGTCCGCGATCGGATAACGGAATTGGAGGTGACATGCAGCGATCTACAGACACAACGGAATTGAAGGCGGGCCTCAAACAGCGCCACATGACGATGATCGCGCTCGGCGGCGTGATCGGCGCGGGGCTCTTCGTCGGCAGCGGCGTGGTCGTGCAGCAGGCCGGCCCCGCTGCGGTGCTGTCGTTTCTGATCACCGGCGCGCTGGTCGTGCTGGTCATGCGGATGCTCGGCGAAATGGCCTGCGCGATGCCGGCCGTCGGTTCGTTCTACGAATACGCGCGGCTCGCGTTCGGCGGCAAGCGCGCGTCAGGCAACCTGGCCGGTTTTCTGACCGGCTGGATGTACTGGTATTTCTGGGTCATCGTCGTCGCGGTGGAGGCCGTGGCCGGGGCGAAACTCGTGCAGTTCTGGCTGCCAGACGCTCCCGCGTGGGCGATCAGTCTCGTGCTGCTGGTCACGCTCACGGCGACCAACCTGGTCTCGGTCGGCAGCTATGGTGAATTCGAGTTCTGGTTCGCGTCGATCAAGGTCGCGGCGATCATGGTGTTCCTGTTTCTCGGCGGCATGTATGTGCTGGGACTGTGGCCCGCGGCGAAGCACGTCACCGCCGTTCTGCCGACGCTGCTCTCGCACGGCGGCTTGATGCCGAAGGGAATCGGACCCGTGCTGAGCGGCGCGGTCGCCGCCACGGGCTTTTACTTCGGCGCGGAGATCGTCACGATCGCGGCGGCCGAAGCGCAGGAGCCCGCCAAGGCCGTCGCCAAAGCGACGAACTCGGTGATCACGCGCGTGCTGGTTTTTTATGTCGGCTCGATTCTGCTCGTCGTCGCGCTGGTGCCGTGGAATTCCCCGAAGATGGCGACGCCGTATGTGAGCGCGCTCGATGCCATGGGTATTCCCGCCGCCGCCAGTGTCATGAATGCCATCGTGCTGACCGCGGTGCTGTCTGCGCTCAATTCAGGGCTCTACGCCGCGTCGCGGATGATCTTCGCGCTGACACGCCACGGCGACGCGCCCGCCGCACTCGCCAAGGTCAATCGTCGCGGCGTGCCGGTTCGGGCGATTCTGATCGGCACTGTGTTCGGCTATGCGTCGGTGGTGATGTCGTATGTGTCGCCGGATACCGTGTTCGCCTTCCTCGTCAATTCGTACGGCACGGTGGCGATTTTCGTCTACGTGCTGATCGCGATCTCGCAATTGAAACTGCGCGCTCGCATCGAACGGGATGCGCCGGAGAAACTGCGCGTCCGGATGTGGTGCTACCCGTACCTCACGTGGGTCGCGATCATCGGCATGGTCGGCATTCTGGTGGCGATGGCGTTCATTCCCGAGCAACGTCAACCGTTGTGGTTCGGAGTCGCGAGCCTCGGCGTGCTGCTGCTCGCTTATCTGCTGCGCGTCCGCAAACCCGACGCCGGGTTCAGCGAACCGGACACGCTGGAATACCGGCACAACCATCACTGATCTCTGCGTTACGCCGTAGTTGTAAAAAACGAGATGATTTGTATCGAAAAAAGAAAGTGCGTATGATGGCTCGGCAAGGCCGCGCTGCCAGCTTGCGTAGCGCGGCCTTCATCGTGACGAAGTGCGAGGAGACCGTAGTGACCGATATCGTGACAGGCAAGCCGGACCGGATGGTCTCGGTGCGCACGTTGTTTGGCATCGACTCAGGCTTGATGGTGCCGGCCTTCAGCGAACGGGACGACCACGTTCCGGAAATCGACGAGGTGTATCGCTTCAATCCAGAAGTGACGCTGGCGATTCTCGCCGGCTTCATGCGCGAGCGCCGCGTGATGGTGCAGGGTCTGCACGGCACGGGCAAATCCACGCACATCGAACAGGTCGCGGCGCGCCTGAACTGGCCGTGCGTGCGCGTGAATCTCGACGGGCATATCAGCCGTCTCGATCTGGTGGGCAAAGACGCGATCATCGTGCGCGACGACGTGCAGATCACCGAATTCCAGGAAGGTATCGTGCCGTGGGCGCTGCAACGGCCCATGGCGTTGATCTTCGACGAATACGACGCGGGCCGTCCCGACGTGATGTTCGTGATCCAGCGCATTCTCGAGCGCGACGGCAAATTCACGCTGCTCGATCAGAACCGCGTGATTCATCCGCATCCGTATTTCCGGCTGTTCGCCACGACCAACACGGTCGGCCTGGGCAATCTAAATGGTCTTTACCACGGCACGCAGTTGTTGAATCACGCGCAGCTGGACCGTTGGAACGTGGTCGCCACGCTCAACTATTTGCCGCGCGCCGAAGAAGCCGGCATCGTGCTGGCGCGCGTGCCCGAACTCGCCGACGAGACCGGCCGCGCGCTGATCGAGTCGATGATCAGTGTGGCGGAACTGACGCGCAAAGGCTTCGCCACTGGCGATCTGTCCACGCTGATGTCGCCGCGCACCGTGATCGACTGGGCGGAAAACTGCCAGATCTTCCGCGACCCGGCGATGGCGTTTCGCCTGACCTTCGTCAACAAATGCGACGAAGCAGAGCGGCCCATCGTGGCCGAGTATTTTCAGCGCTGCTTCGATAGGGAACTGGAAAGCGCGGCGGAGCGCGAGATGCGCTCGACGGTGCCGCAATGACACCTGCCGAGCGGCAAGCGGCGCGCCGCGCCGAACAGCGTCAGAACCTGTGCGCGGCGGCGGTGCGCGCATTGACCGGGGACGCGGAGTTGCATTACCGCGCCGGCCGCTTATTCCGTGGTCTGCGTCCGGTGCATCTGCATGCGCCGCATCTGCGCATGGACGCGCAACCAGATGATCTGCGTTCCCTGCGCGGCGCCGCGGACGGCGCAGCATTACGCCTCACGCATTCCGACGCGAAGCTCCACGCGAGTCTGTGTCCAGCCGAACCGGCCGAGCCGGTGGAGCGACTCCTGTTCGAACTGTTCGAGCAGTTACGTTGCGAAGCGCTTGCGCCGGCCAGCATGCCGGGACTTGCGCAGAATCTGCGCCATCGTTTCGAAACGTGGTCGCGCGCTTTCTATCGCACGGGGCTGACCGACGGCCACCTCGGTATTCTGCTTTACACCGTGGCGCAGATCGTCTGGTCGCGTTTGTCGGGCTGGCCTGTGCTGGAAGAAACAGAAGGTCTGATCGAAGCCACGCGCGCCGCGATCACACCGACTTTGGGCGTGCCGCTCGCGGCGCTGCGGCGGCACCGAACGGAGCAGGGCGAGTTTGCAATTCATGCGCTCGAATTGGCGCGTCTCGTCAGCCAGATGATGCGTGACGCTCGCGCGCAGTCCGTCGAAGGAGAAGACGAGCAGGCACCGGAAGACGACGAAGCCGTGCGGTCCATGTTCGCGCTCTGGTTCGATACCGACGAAGGCGAGCAGGTCGACATGGGCCTCGCCGCCACCGGCGACAGCCGCGTGCTCAGAGACGCGGAGCATCGCTACCTGGCGTACACCACGCGCTACGATCGCGAGTTCATGCCGGGCTCGCGCATACGCGGCGAGTTGCTGGCCGAATACCGTGACCAGCTCGACAAGCGCATTGCCGCGCAGCGCATCAACGTGCCGCGACTCGCGTATGCGCTCAAGGCGGCGCTCGCGGTGCCGCAACGCGACGGCTGGTCGTTCGGCGAAGAGCACGGCCGCATCGACGGCCGGCGTCTCGCGCAGCTGGTCAGCTCGCCGGCCGAGCGGCGTTTGTTTCTGCTCGAGCGGTACAAGCCGCTCGCCGATTGCGTGGTGAGCTTTCTGATCGATTGTTCGGGTTCGATGCGCACGTATATCGAGCCGGTGGCGCTGCTGGTGGACGTGCTCACTCGCGCGCTCGATCAGGCGGGTGTCGCCAGCGAGGTGCTGGGTTTCTCGACCGGCGCCTGGAATGGCGGCCGCGCGCGGCAAGATTGGCTGGCCGGCGGCCGGCCGTCTCATCCGGGGCGGCTCAACGAGGTCGCTCATCTCGTCTTCAAGGATGCGGCGACGAGTTGGCGGCGCGCTCGTGCCGACATCGCGGCATTGTTCAAGGCCGATCTGTTTCGCGAAGGCGTGGACGGAGAAGCGGTCGACTGGGCCTGCACGCGGCTGCGAGCGCGTGCCGAGGCGCGGCGGATTCTCGTCGTGATCTCGGACGGCAGCCCTATGGACAGCGCCACCGCTCAGGTCAACGACACCTACTATCTCGACAATCACCTGAAGCAAGTCGTCGAACGCAACGAAGCTGCGCGCGATGTCGAGTTGCTGGGCCTGGGCGTCGGACTCGATCTCAGTCCGTATTACCGCCGTTGCCTTGCGGTCGATCTGTCCACGCCGCCCGACATGCCGTTGTTCGCGGAACTCGTTGGCTGGATCGGCGCGCGGCGCTAGGGCGCTTGTGTCCGCGGCCTCCTAGCGGAGCAACTGCTGCAACGCGTGCAGGATCAGCGAACCGCCGATCACCACCAGAATCGCGTACGCGATGCGGCGCGTCATCACACTCGACAGCGGCGGCGGGTACTGCCGCGCTACAAGCGTCATCAGCGCGACGACCGGGACTGCGAACGCGGCTTGCATCCAGAGATCGGCGTCGAGTTGGCCCAGGTACGCGCTGAACATCGTGCGAATGGTCGACGTCACCGTAAAGATCAAAATCAACGCGTAGCGGATCTGCACGAGCGAGAGCGGCTGGCGATAGAACTGAAAAATCAACGGTGGCCCGGATACGCCGAACATCCCGCTCAGCAGACCGCCAAAGAGGCCGCTAACAAAAAAACTTCTGTCGCCTGAGCGGCAAGCGAGCGGTGTGGGCCGCAGCGCCGCGCTCAAGCCCCCATACAGCACCACGGCGCCCAGCAGTAGCTGCAACATGCTGGACGCTGCATTGCTCAACAGATCCAGCACCAGCACGCCCGCTACTACCGACGGCAGAATGCCCAACGTAGCGGCGCCCACCGCACGCCAGTCGATGTGATGCAGTTTGCCGGGCAAGGCAGTCGCGCTGTTGGCGAGCGTCACGAGGCTGAGCAACGCGGCGAGACTCGTCACCGGCGCGAGGTCCAGGCCGCTGGCGGCGCCGATCACGATCATGCTCAGGCCGAAACCGGTGATGGTTTGAAAATAACTCGCGACGCCCATCAGCGCGAGCAGAGGCAGCAACTTCTGAACGATCATGTATGAGACGGCGTGAGGGCGTCGGGATGCGTGAGCGCGGCTTGCGCCTGGACTGCGGTGACGGCGGTGACGTAGTAGATGTCGTCCGCGCTGCAACCGCGCGAGAGGTCGTTGGCGGGCTTGCGCAGGCCTTGCAGCAAAGGGCCGATCGCCTTCGCGCCGCCGATCCGCTCGGCCAGCTTGTAGCCGATATTGCCCGCCTCGAGACTCGGAAACACCAGCACGTTGGCGTGGCCTTCCACCTGCGAATGCTTGACCTTTCGCAGCGCGATTTCGGAGACGATAGCCGCGTCGAGTTGCACGTCGCCGTCGATCGCGAGATGCGGGCGGCGTTCCTGCACGATGTGGGTTGCGTTGACCACTTTGTCGACTGCCGCATGATGCGCGCTGCCGCTCGTCGAAAACGACAGCATGGCCACTCGCGGCTCATCCATCAGCAGGCTTTTTGCGCTGTCCGCCGCGGCCATCGCGATCTCCGCGAGTTGGGCGGCATCGGGTTCCACCACGAGCGCGCAGTCGGAAAAGATCAGGCCGCCCTTGAGCGTGTGGAACGGCTCGCACAGCATCATCAGAAAGAAACTCGAGACGAGCTTGAATGACGGCGCAATGCCGATGATCTGGATCGCGGTGCGCACCACGTCGGCGGTGGTATTGACCGCGCCGGACACGGAACCGTCGGCATGGCCGAGACGCACCATCAGGTTCGCGAAGCACAGCGGGTTGAGGATTTCTATTCGCGCCTGTTCGAGCGTCATGCCTTTCTTGCTGCGCAATGCGAACAGTTCGTCGGCATATAACGGTGCGAGCGCCGAAGTAGCAGGGTCCACCAGTTCCATACCGGATAGATCGACGTCGAAGCCGGCGGCGGCCTCGCGGATACGCGTGGCGTCGCCCACCAGCAGAATGCGCGCAATGCCTTCACGGCTCGCGCGTTGCGCCGCCTGCAACACGCGCGCATCCTCGGCCTCGCTCAGCACGATGCGCATCGGCGAACGGCGCGCTTGTTCAATGATGCGGTTGATGGCTTTCATAAGCGTGGCCGAGTGGAGAAATAGCGAGAACCTTGAACGAAGAAGCCGGAGACAGCGCACGTGAAAAGAATGCGCGCTGTTTCCGGCCAGTGAGCGCGGCGGCCTCGGTCCGCTTGAACACGGAGGCCGCGCGCGCCGCAAACACGCTCAGACGTAGTCCTTGTACTTGTCGAGCATGCGCACCGGCTTGGAGAGCGCGTCGCGGCGGAACGGATCGCCCAGTTCACGCGTGCACATGATTTCGATGATGGTGGTCTTGCCGTGATTCATCTGCGCGTCGATCGCGCGCTTGAGCGCCGGGCCCACGTCTTCGAGACGATCCACCACGATGCCTTCGGCGCCCATCGCGCGGGCAATCGCCGCAAAGCTCTGGTTGTCGAGTTCACCGGCGACGAAGCGGCGGTTGTAGAAGTCCACCTGGTTCTTCTTCTCCGCGCCCCACTGGCGATTGTGGAACACCACGGCCGTCACCGGGATGTTGTGGCGCACGCAAGTCATGGTTTCCATCAGGCTCATGCCCCATGCGCCATCGCCCGCATACGACACGGCCGGACGATGCGGCGCGGCAACCTTGGCGCCGATGATGGTCGGAAACGCGTAACCGCAATTGCCCCAGCTCATCGCCGCGAAAAAGCTGCGCGGCTTGTTGAAGCGCAGATAGCTGTTGGCCACCGAGTTGATGTTGCCGATGTCGGTCGAGACCATGACGTCTTCAGGCATGGCCTTTTCCAGTTCGCGCAGCACCTGGCGCGGATGCAGGTAGGTGCCGCCGCCAGGCGTGCGCTCCTGCTTCTGCTCCTCGATCATGTCGAGACTGTAGGCGTCGCGCTCGTGCGTCCAGTCGTCGAGTTCCTTCTCCCAGGCGGCTTTCTCGGATGCGATCTGAGCGCCGCGTTCCTCGCGCGTGGCGTCGCTTGCGAGTTTGCGTCCCGCAAGGCGTTCGGTCAGCGCGACGGCGGCAGCTTTCGCGTCGCCGCAGATACCCACCGAAATCTTCTTCACGAGGCCAAGCATCTTGTGATCGGCATCGATCTGGATGATCTTCGCGTTGGTCGGCCAGTAGTCCATGCCGTGCTGCGGCAGCGTGCCGAACGGTCCGAGGCGCGAGCCGAGCGCAATGACGACGTCGGCGCGCGACAGTAGCTTCATGGCCGCTTTCGAGCCTTGATAGCCGAGCGGGCCGCACCACAGCGGATGGTTGGCGGGGAAAGAATCGTTGTGCAGATAGCTGTTGACGACCGGTGCGTTCAAACGTTCGGCGAGCGCCTTGCATTCTTCGATCGCATCGGCCATCACCACGCCGCCGCCGGAAATGATCACCGGGAATTTGGCTTGCGCGAGCAGCTCGGCCGCTTCGTTCAGGCTTTGCTCACCGCCCGCGCCGCGATCGAGACGCTGCGGCTGAGGGATTTCCACCTTGACCTGACCATAGAAATAATCGCGCGGAATGTTGAGCTGGGTCGGTCCCATTTCGGCCATCGCGCGGTCGAAGCAACGGCCCGTGAACTCGGCCATGCGGGCCGGATGGGTGACGTGGCCTTGATACTTGGTGAACTCCTGGAACATGGGCAGCTGCTTGGCTTCCTGGAAGCCGCCCAGACCGATGCCCATGGTGCCGGCCTCCGGCGTGACGATCACGACCGGGCTGTGGGCCCAATAGGCCGCGGCAATGGCGGTGACGCAGTTGCTGATGCCCGGGCCGTTCTGGCCGATCACCACGCCGTGACGCCCCGAGACACGCGAATAGCCGTCGGCCATGTGACCGGCGCCTTGCTCGTGCACGACCGGAATCAGGCGGATGCCGGCGGGCGCGAAGATGTCCATGGCGTCCATGAAGGCGGAGCCCATGATGCCGAACATATCGGTCACGCCGTTGGCCGCCAGGGTTTCGACAAACGCTTCCGACGGCGTCATGGCCTGCGGGCCACTGGCACGGTTGTCGGCGGTCGCGTCGCGCGGGGAAGGATTCTGCTCGCTCATGGGGTGTCTCCAGCTCTTTGAGATAAGTGGAACAAAAAATACCGAAAAATGCTTGGTGTCTGAAATGTAGGTCAGTGGTCCGCGTCAGTCAACCAAAATTCAAATAAATGGAACGTTTTGTATCAAAAAGTTTGGCGTTTCGTGAGGGCGCGGTTTGCGTTCTGGCAGTGGCGACCGCTGCCGCAGCCTTACTGCCACGGCAACGAGTACGTCTTGACGTTGGTAAAGCTCTTGATCGCTTCCTGAACGCCTTCCTTGTAGCCGAGCCCCGAGTCCTTGATGCCGCCGAATGGCGTCAGTTCGAGCCGGTAGCCCGGCACCTCGCGCACGTTCACGCTGCCCACCTCCAGTTCCGCGATAAACCGCGTGATGTAGTCGAGCCGGTTCGTGCAGACGGACGAGGACAGGCCGTAATCGGTGGAGTTAGAGAGTCGGATCGCTTCGTCGATATCGCGGAAACGAATGACCGGCGAAACCGGCCCGAAGGTTTCATAGCGAACGAGCGGCATATCGGCCGTGACGTGATCGACCACGGTCGGCGAATAGAGAGCGCCGCGGCGCACGTTGCCGAGCAGCAGCTTCGCGCCGCGGCTCACGGCGTCGTCGACTTGCGCTTCGAAGAACTTCGCGGCGTCTTCGTCGATCACAGTGCCCATGTCGGTGGCGGGATCGGCCGGGTCGCCGTAGCGTATTGCGCGGGTCTTCTCCACCAGCAGTTCGACGAAGCGGTCCGCCACCGCCTCATGTACGAGCATCCGCTTGATGGCGGTGCAGCGCTGCCCCGAGTTCTTGTACGAGCCGGAAACGGCCAGCGTGCTCGCTTCGTCGAGGTCCGCGTCTTCCATCACGATGATCGGATCGTTGCCGCCCAGTTCCAAAACCGCGCGCCGGTAACCCATCTTGTTCGCGATGTATTTGCCGATGGCGACGCCGCCCGTGAACGTAATCAGGTCGACACGCGGGTTCGTGATGAGTTCGTCGGCGATGTCTTTCGGGTCGCCCGTCACCACCTGCAGCATCTGTTGCGGCAGGCCGGCGCTGTAGAGAATCTCGGCGAGCAGACAGGTGGACAGCGGCACCTTCTCCGACGGCTTGACGACGATCCGGTTATTGGTGGCGATGGCTGGCACGATCTTGTGCGCCACCTGGTTCATCGGATGATTGAACGGCGTGATCGCGCAGATCACGCCGAGCAGCGGCTCGCGCTGCGTGTAGACGCGGCGCTGTTTGCCGTGCGGCGTCAGATCGCAGGAGAAGATCTGGCCGTCATCCTTTAGCGCCTCGTTGGCGCCGAAGACCAATACGTCGCTGACGCGGCCCGCTTCGTATAACGAATCCTTTTTGCAGAGCCCCGATTCCGCGGTGATCAGGTCGGCGATTTCGTTTGTCCGTTCGCGCACGATATCCGCCGCGCGCCGCAGGATCTGCGCGCGCTCATAGCGTGTGAGTTTGGCGCGATACGCGTGAGCGTACTCGAAGGCATGGCGCACGTCGTCCACGGTGGCTTTCGGGACGGTGCCGACCAGTTCGCGCGTATAGGGGTTGAATACCTCGATGACCTCAGCGCGCGTCACCCTTTCCCCGCCGATGCGCATGGCCTCGTGGCGAACGGCAGAAGGCATCCGTGGTTTGAAAATGGCGTTCACGCGGCCCCCTGGCTGGATTGACGATGGTGGAAAGTAAATGTCTTACCGTTGAGGTTGATATTGCCGTCGGGCACGCCAACGGGGTAGAGCCAGCTTGGAGGAGTCGCTGAGTCCAGCGCCGTGTCGCTGCAGCGCATGCGAAAAGAGAAAGGGCCCAATGAAGGGCCCTTGTCAGCAGCATACGTGCAGCGTTGTCAAACCTTCCCTTTCCACGGCACCAGCACGCGCTCGATATAACGCATCAGCAAATCGAAGCACAGCGCAAAGAAGCCGATCACGATGATCCCCATGATCACCACGTCGCTCGCCAGAAATTCCGCCGCGTTGAGCACCATGAAACCGAGGCCGCTGTTCGAGGCCACCATTTCAGCGGCCACCAGCGTCGTCCAGCCCACGCCGATGCCGATTCGCATGCCGGTGAAGATTTCCGGCATCGCCGACTTCAGGATCACGTACAGCACCACTTGCGCGCGCGAGGCGCCCATCGAATAGGCGGCGTGAATCTGTTCGATCGACACCGAGCGCACGCCTGCGCGCGCCGCAATCGCGAGCGGCGCGAAGATCGCCAGATAGATCAGCAGCACCTTCGAAAATTCGCCGATGCCGAACCAGATGATGATGAGCGGCAAATAGGCGAGCGGCGGCAACGGCCGGTAGAACTCGATCGGCGGATCGAACGCACCGCGTGCGAAGCGCGACACGCCCATCATCACGCCGACGGGTATTGCCGTCACACAGGCGAGCGCGAACGCGCCGAACACGCGCAGCAAGCTGATGCCGGTGTGCTGCGCGAGCGTCGAGTTGGCGAAGCCTTCCGTGGCGACATAGATGAACTTCGCGTAGACGGCCTGCGGCGATGGCAGGAACAACGGCTTGATCCAGTGCAGATTGGTCGCCGCGAACCAGAGCGCGATGAACGCGGCGACCGTGATCAGGCTCGTGGCGACGCTGCTGCCTTGTCCCGGGACGCCGAACGTGTCGCCGGGCCGGGCGGGCTTCTTCGCGAGCATGCGAGGTCCGCGGCCCGGTCTGCGGGGCGGCTCGATCGGCGAGTTCGTCTCCATTTGCGCGGCCTCGCCGTGCAACACGGCATGAGCGGATTTAGAACTAAACATGAGCGACTCCGGCCTCGGCGGCATGCATTTTCTCGTCGCCGTAGATGATGTTGAGAACCTGCTCGCGCATTGCGATGAAATCGGGACTCGATTTGATCGCCCGTGCGTCGCGCGATTCGAGAAAACGGCGGTTGAAGTCCAGTTCGTAGGTATGCGTGATACGGCCGGGACGCGGCGACATCACGATGAGCCGGCTCGCAAGGAACAGTGCTTCCTCCACACTGTGCGTGATGAAGAAGAACATCTTGTTGGTCTTCTTCCACACGTCTAGCAGAAGCTCCTGAATGGTCTCGCGAGTGAGCGCGTCGAGCGCGGCCATCGGCTCGTCCATCAGCAGCATCGCCGGATCGCAGGTGAGCGCGCGGGCAATCCCGACGCGCTGCTGCATGCCGCCGGAGAGCTGGTAGATCATGTGCTTGTGGAAGTCCTGCAAGCCCACCAGCGCAAGATTGCGCACGGCAATTTCGCGCCGTTGCGCGCGTGGCACGCCTTGCAGCTTGAGGCCGAATTCCGCGTTGTCGATCACGTTGAGCCATGGCAACAGCGCGTGCTTCTGGAACACCACGCCGCGGTCCGCCCCCGGCCCCGCAATAGGTTCGCCGCCGAGCAGCAACTCGCCGCGGCTCGGCGCGATGAAACCGGCCATCAGCGATAACAGCGTGGTCTTGCCGCAGCCCGACGCACCCAGCGCGACCACGAAGTCACCCGAGCGGATGGTCAGGTTGATATCGTCGAGCGCCTGCACGGTCTGGCCGGGGCGTCGCCCCGGAAATACCACGCTCACGTTCCTGACAGTCATGTTTTCCATGTTGCCTCCCTATCCCCAAGAATCACGGTTACGTCATTTGAGCTGCGCGGCGGCTTCAGCATAGGCCGGCGTCACGAATTTGGAGTAGTCCGGCAACACGGTGCCGATCTGCTTCTGGCTCTTCAGGAACTCCGAGGTGTCCTTCAGCGCGAGCGCGGCGCGGCTCGTCGTACCGCCGCCCAGCCATTGCGCGGATGCCTGTTCGCTAAGCGTGGGGAACGCATAGAGCGCCAGCGAGGCCGGCACGTCGGCCGGCGAGCCGCCAATCATCTTCGCGATGGCGGCGGCTTGCGGCGAGCTCGCGTTCCATTGCGAAGGATTGCTGCGGTATTGCTGGTCGGCGTCGGCGATCGCCTTGACGAGTTTGGCCATGAAGTCCTTGTGTTCCTCGCCCCATTTGCGATCGACCGCAATGCCGTCGAAGGTCGGCTTGCCGAGTTTCGAAAGGTCGCCGGAGGTGATCAACACCTTGCCGCTTTTCTTCAGTTCGGCGAGTGCGGGGTCCCACACATAGGCGGCGTCGATATCGCCGCGCGACCAGGCCGCGACGATCTGATTGGGCTGCATGTTGAGAATCTTCAGGTCGGACGGATTGATGCCCCAGTGCTGCAGCGCGAACATGGTGTGATAGTGGGTCGTCGAAACGAACGGCACGCCTATGGTCTTGCCCTTCAGGTCCGCGGGCTTGGTGATGCCGGAACCGTTGCGCACCACCATCGCTTCGGCCTGGTTGATGTTGTCGAGGATCCAGAAGAGTTGCAGATCGAGGCCCTGACTCACGGCCGCGGCGAGCGGGCTGGAACCGATCACGCCGACTTTGACGTCGCCGGATGCGAGCGCGGTCGCCACTTTTGCCCCGGATTCGAATTGCCGCCAGTTGATCTTGTAACCCGTGGCCTTTTCGATCGACCCGTTCGCGATGCCGACCACCCACGGGTCGACGATCTGCTGGTAGGCGATCGTGATTTCCTTGTCTTGCGCGTGGGCGGGCGTCGTGGCGAAACACGCCGTGGCGGCGCAAACCAGCGACAGGACGCAGCGCGCCGTCCATTGGAACCACGGCCGCAATGTCGAGTTTTTATGGCGTTTCATAATAGGTCTCACAATAGGTGTGAAGGTGTGAACAGCGGTTTGATCAGCGGTTTAAACAACGGGTTTCAACAGCGGCTGCCGGTGGAGCATGGAACTCGTATGACCACGAGGGGTGCTTGTCCCAATCGCCTCGGACGGGTTGAGTCGAGTATCGTCATTAAAAAATAGAGCAAGTTAGTGCCAGACGGCGCCGATCGTTGAGTCCACATCGGCGCGCCGAACGTTCTGGCCGGCCCGCGCCGTCGCCGCTCACGCGGCAGAAGGCCGTCACGCGCAGCGTCGGCGTGACTGGCGCGGCTCTTTCACTTTCAGGAGGAAGCATGTCCAGCCGTACAGCGACGGCGCTTTGGACGCAGCGTTTTCAGCGTCCGGGCGACTCGAACATGAGCCTGCAGGGGCAAATCCGCCAGATGCTGGTGGCCGCGATTCTGGACGGCCAGCTGCCGCCGCAGACCGCGCTGCCGTCCAGCCGGGAACTGGCCGATCAACTGAGCGTCGCGAGAAATACGGTCGTGCTGGCGTACCAGCAACTCGTGGAGGAGGGCTATCTGATTTCGCGCGAGCGCAGCGGACACTTCGTCAATCCGGCGATGCTGGAGGGACGCCACGGCTTCAAAGCGGTGCACACGGTGCCCGGCAGCGAGCAGGAGCACGCGAGCGCGCGCCCCGATTGGGCCCAGCGTGTACAACGGCGGCCGTCCGCGCAGCGCAACATCGTCAAGCCGGGCAACTGGCAGGATTACGAATTTCCCTTTATCTACGGGCAATTCGACCAGTCGCTCTTTCCGACCAACGACTGGCGCGAATGCTGTATGAAGTCACTGTCGGTGATGGAGATCCGCAACTGGGCCCCCGATCTGATCGGCCGCGACGACGACACGCTGATCCAGCAGATCCGCACTCGTGTACTGCCGCGCCGCGGCGTATTTGCGATGCCGGATGAGATCGTCATCACTATGGGCTGCCAGCAGGCGTTATATCTGATCGCCGATCTGCTGGCGCGCGAACGCACCACGGTAGGCTTTGAGAACCCCGGCTATCCGGACGCGCGCAATATCTTCGAGAACCGCAACGCGCAACTGATCCCGCTGCCGGTCGATGAAGGCGGCGTGCGTCCGGTCGAAGACGCGCACCTGTTCGCCCAATGCGACTACGTGTACGTGACGCCGAGCCACCAGTGCCCCACCACGGCCACCATGCCGATCGAACGCCGGCATGCCTTGCTCGAACTCGCGCAGAAGCACGACTTCGTGCTGATCGAAGACGACTACGAAAGCGAAAACAATTTCTCGGGGCTGCCGCATCCGGCGCTCAAGAGTCTGGACAAGGCCGACCGTGTGATCTACATCGGCAGTCTGTCGAAGACGTTCGCGCCCGGCCTGCGGCTCGGCTATATCGTCGGTCCGCGCGAACTGGTGCAGGAATTGCGCGCGTTGCGCCGGCTCATGGTGCGGCATCCGGCAGCCTACATTCAGCGCGCGTTCGCCACGTTTCTCTCGCTCGGTCATCACGACGCACTGCTGCGCCGGCTGGCCCACGCTTATCGCGAGCGCGCGCTGGCGCTGATGGCGGCGCTCGATACCCACATGCCCGAAGCGCGTCACATCCCGATTACGGGCGGGGCCTCATGCTGGGTGCAAGGTCCGCCCTGGCTCGACGCCGTGCGTCTTGCAGACGACGCCGAACAGCACGGCATTCTGATCGAACTGGGCGGCGTGTTCTTCATGGACGGCCTGGAGCAGAAGAACTGCTTCCGGATGGGCTTTTCTGCGATCAAGCTCGACAAGATCGACGCCGGCGTGCGCCTGCTGGCCGAACTCGTGCGCAAGCAGAAGCCCGCGCTTTAACCGCGTCCGAAGTCAAAGACGCGCGTTAAGGACGCCAAGGCATCAGAAGGTTGCCGCGAGTTCCTTGGCGGCTTCCTGAAGGCGCGGCACGAATTCGAGCGCGCGAGAGAGCGGTGCGCGCGAGACCGGCGCATGCACGGCGATTGCCGCGATACAGGTGCCGTTCTCATCGATCACCGGCGCCGCGACGCACACGATGCCGGCCAGAAACTCCTCGTTATCGATTGCAATACGCTTATGCGCGGTGCGGTCGAGTTCCGCCTCCAGCAATTCCGGATCGGTAATGGTGTTCTGCGTGAAGCGTTCGAGCTTCAGCGCGCGCACCAGCGCCGAGCGTTGTTCGCGCGGTAGCATGGCGAGCAGCAGCTTGCCGCTCGCGCTGCAATACGCGGGTACGTGCGAGCCGGGTTTGAGATCGAGCCGCAACGGCCACGGCGCTTCCATGCGGTCGAGGTACAACACCTCGGTTTCGTGCAGCATGGTGAGATTGCAGGTCTCGCCGAGATCGGCCACCAGACGCGCGAGGATCGCATGACGCAGGCGCCGCGCGCCGGAATGCATCACCACACCCAGCGCAAGCTGCGCGAGCCGCGGCCCGATCACATACGCGTTCTTCTGGCCGGGCTCGCGAATCACGAGCCCGCCTGCCTCGAGCGAAGCGAGCATGCGATGCAGCGACGCCTTGGGTAGCGCCACGTCTTGCGCGATGTCGGCAAGCGAAACCGGGCCGTCCGAATTGACGAGGTGTTCGAGCAACGCAAACGCGCGCAGCGTCGGAGTATCCGCTTTGGTCATGCCTGCCGTTCCGGAAAATGGATCGGCGTCATTGTACAACCCGGCCTCAGACCGCCCGGCCTTGGCGCCGCGGGCCAGGGACTCTGCCGTGTCTAACGGTTCGCTCATGGGAAAGGCCTCAGCGCTCATGGTACGGATGCTCCGTGGATGGGCCGGCGGATAACAGCGGAGCCAGCTTCAACGCTGCGTCCTTGAGCTTCGGCACGGCCTTGAGCAGGTCGTTCAGACTCGCTCGCGCGGTCGGCGCGTGAATCGCCAACGCGGCCAGCACATGCCCGGCGGCGGCGTCGCGCACCGGCACCGCAACCGCCACCATGCCGCGCACCAGCTCCTCGTTATCGATGCCGATTCCGCGCGCGGCGAGCCGGTCGAGTTCCGCTTCGAGCAGATTCAGTTCCGTCAATGTGCCTTGCGTTCTGCGCTCCAGCGTCAGCCGCGCGAGCACGGGACGGCGCTCGGCCGGCGGCATCTGCGAAAGAAACAGCTTGCCGCTCGCGGTGCAGTGCAACGGCACACGCGTGCCGGGCTGCAGATGCAGGCGCAGCGGTTCAGTGGTCTCCACGCGTTCGAGATAGAGGACGGTGTCGCGGTCCAGCGCGGTGAGATTGCAGGTTTCGCCGAGCGCGTCCACCAGCGAGCGCAGCAGCGAACGGCAGGCGCGCCCGAACGTGTTGTTGGATAGCGTGGTGAGCGCGAGCTGTGCCGCTTTCGGACCCAGCGTGATGCCACGGTCCGTGCCGCGCGAATCGGGCAGATGCATCACGTAGCCCTGCGTTTCAAGCGATTCGATCAGCCGCATCAGCGTGGCCTTGGGAATGTGCAGGCGCAGCGAGAGTTGCGAAAGCGAAAACGGCTGTCCCGCGCCCGCGAGTTGCTCGAGCACGGCCAATGCGCGCAGCGCCCGGGAATCCTCGGCGAGAGGTTCACCGCGTGGGGACGAGCAAAGTGCTTGCATACGCTTCCTGGCTGTCGATCGGTGGCTGTCCGACGTCCGCGTACGCCGCGCGGGCCGGCCGGTCATTTCTAAAAGTGAAACAAAAAACGCTGTTTCTGTTTCAGATGAGCCGATAGTAGCGGGAATTTCTTGAACAGGAAACGGGCTGAACATAAATTTCAACGAAACATACCGTTTTTTATAAAACATGTAGGAGACAGGTCACATGGCAGACCGATTCGACTTCGTCGTCGTCGGCGCGGGATCCGCGGGTTGCGTGCTGGCGAACCGGCTTTCCGAAGGCGGCCGCTACTCGGTGTGTCTACTCGAGGCCGGGCCCGCCGACCGCTTCATGTGGATTCATATCCCCATCGGCTATGGCAAGACGATGTTTCACCCGGTCTACAACTGGGGCTTCTATACCGATCCCGATCCGAACATGCACAATCGCCGGCTCTATTGGCCGCGTGGCCGTACGCTGGGCGGCAGCAGTTCGATCAACGGTCTGATCTATGTGCGCGGACAACGGGACGATTACGACAACTGGGCGCGACTCGGCAATCGCGGCTGGAGTTGGCAAGACTGCCTGCCGTATTTCAAACGGCTGGAGCATAACGAACTGGGCGAAGGGCCGACGCGCGGTGTTGACGGACCGCTGTGGGCCTCGACGATCAAACAGCGCCACGAACTGGTCGATGCGTTTATCGAGGCATCGAATTTGTTAGGCGTGGCAAGCATCGACGACTTCAATACGGGCGATCAGGAAGGCGTCGGCTACTATCAGCTGACCACGCGCCGCGGGTTTCGCTGCTCGACGGCTGTTGCTTATCTCAAACCCGCGCGACAGCGCCAGAACCTGCATGTGGAAACCGACGCGATGGCCTCGAAGATTCTTTTCGAAGGCACCCGCGCCTGCGGCGTGCAGTATCGGCAACACGGCGAGTTGTGCGAAGTGCGCGCCAATCGCGAAGTGATCCTGACCGCCGGTGCATTGCAGTCCCCGCAATTGCTGCAACTGTCCGGCGTGGGACCGGCCGCGCTACTGCGCGAGTTCGGCATTCCCGTGGTGGCCAATCGCGCGGGCGTTGGCGAGAATTTGCAGGACCATCTGCAAATCCGTCTGATCTATGAAGTGACGAAGCCGATCACGACCAACGATCAACTGCGTTCATGGACGGGTCGCGCGAAGATGGGCCTGCAATGGGCGCTGATGCGCAGCGGCCCGCTCGCGGTCGGCATCAACCAGGGCGGCATGTTCTGTCGCGCTCTGCCGGAAGAATCGGCGACACCGGATATCCAGTTCCATTTCTCGACGCTGTCGGCGGATTCCGCGGGCGGCAACGTCCACGACTTTCCCGGCTGTACCTACTCGATCTGTCAGTTGCGCCCGGAATCGCGCGGCGCGGTGCGCATTCGCAGCGCCGATCCGCGTGAGGCGCCGTCTATTCAGCCCAACTATCTGGACACCGATCTGGACCGGCGCACGACCATCGCCGGCGTGCGTTTCGCGCGCCGCGTCGCGGCGGCGCAGCCGATGGCCGGACTGATGAAACGCGAGGTGCGGCCCGGCGCGGACGCGCAGACTGACGACGAACTGCTCGAGTTCTGCCGGGAGTACGGACAGACAATTTTCCATCCATCTGGTACAGCGAAGATGGGACCGGCGGGCGATCCGCTCGCGGTGGTCGATGAACGTTTGCGCGTGTACGGCACGCAGGGACTGCGCGTGGTCGATTGCTCGATCATGCCGACGCTCGTGTCGGGTAATACGAATGTGCCGATCGTGATGGTCGCTGAAAAAGCATCGGACATGATTCTGCACGACGCAAGCGGCGTCGATCGAGGTGTGGCGACGACGCCTGCGGCGAAGGTGGCCGCTTGATCCAGCAATTGAAGTAGCAGGTGCAAAACGACGGCGGACGAGGTCCGCCGCAATACGCAGTCGCGGGTCGTCAGGTAGTGGACGTTGCGCGATCTGCACATAACCGCCCCGGAGGAGACAACTGGGGTTATCGGCCAGGCACGCGCGTTAATACGCGCGGCATGGCCGTCCATTGAGGAGCTGCTGCTATGGCAATCGATCCCCGCGCTATCCGGCGCGTTGCGTTCGCCAGTGTGATCGGCGCAACCGTCGAATGGTATGACTTTTTTCTTTACGGCGTGGTCGCCGGCATCGTATTCAACAAGCTCTATTTTCCGGCCAGCGATCCGCTCGTATCGACGCTGCTCGCCTATTCGACCTTTGCAGTCGGATTCGTGACGCGGCCTTTGGGCGGCGTGATATTCGGTCACTTCGGCGATCGGATCGGGCGTAAATCGGCGTTGATTCTGACGCTCATCATCATGGGGATCTCGACGGCGGGCGTCGCGTTCGTTCCCACTTACGCGCAGATCGGCATCTGGGCGCCAATTCTATTGTTGTCGCTGCGCGTGCTGCAGGGCATCGGGCTCGGCGGCGAATGGGGCGGCGCGGTGCTGATGGCGTATGAATACGCGCCACCTGAAAAGCGCGGCCTGTACGCGAGCCTGCCGCAGATCGGTTTGTCGATCGGACTCTGTCTCGCATCGGGGATGGTCGCCGCGCTCTCACGCTTGCTGCCCGAAACGGCGTTCCTCTCGTGGGGGTGGCGGATCGCGTTCGGCGCGTCGCTCGGTCTGGTTTTGATTGGCCTGTACATTCGCGCCAAGGTGATGGAGACGCCCGAATTCATCGCACTCAAACGCAATCGGCGCGAAGCGAAGATTCCGTTCGTCGACATGATCACGCGTTATCGCGGCGCCGTGGTGCTCGGCATGGGCGCGCGTTATATCGACGGCGTGTTCTTCAACATCTTCGCCGTGTTCTCGATCGGCTACCTCACGCAGCACGTGTCGATGAGCCGCACCGATGCTTTGCTCGGCGTGATGATCGCGGCCGGCGTAATGTGCTTTTTTATCCCGCTGTTCGGCAGCATGTCGGATAAGCTCGGCCGCGCGCGGGTGTATTTCTGGGGCTCGCTGATTTGTGGCGTGTCGGTGTTTCCGGCTTTCTGGCTCATCGAAATGCAACCGGCCAACACGCTGTTGATCTGGGCGGCCATCGTGGTGCCGTTCGGCATTTTCTACGCGATGGTGTACGGGCCGGAGGCGGCATTGTTTGCCGAACTGTTCGACGCCGAAGTGCGTTATACGGGCATCTCGTTCGTGTATCAGTTCTCGGGAATCTTCGCGAGTGGGCTCACGCCGATCATCGCGACGATCCTGATGCGGTTGAACGGCGGTAAGCCATGGACTGTGTGCGCGTATGTGCTGTTCTCGGCTCTGGTATCGGCGTTGTCGGTGCGCGCGATAGAGAGGAGGCGGGCGGGCGCGTTCGATTCGGTGGTGCATGCGCGGTCGTGATTCTGTGCCTGCTTTGAATCGTAGGAGCGCGGCGCGTGACGCACGGCCGCGCTGCTAAACCGCAGCGGCTTCAGGCGGCGTCATTCCCGAAACGTCTTCGCCGTCTCTTCCGCCGCGTGGCGCAAATCAGGCACAAACGCGAGCAGATCATCCAGCGTGACCCTGCCCACCGGCGCCTGCACGGCAATCGCCGCGCAGGCGCGATTGCGATCCAGCATCACCGGCACGGCAATCGCGATCAGCCCTTGCAGATGTTCCTGGTTGTTGATTGCAAGCAACCGCCGCCGCGTGGTGCTCAATTCCTTGCGCAGTGCGTCGCGATCGGTGATCGTCCGTTCCGAATAACCGCGCAACGGCAGCGTCTCGATCACGCGTTCGCGCCGGTCCTTCGGCAGAAAGCTCAGCAGCAGCTTGCCGCTTGCCGAGCAGTGCAGCGGCACATGGGAACCCGGCTGCAAATGCATGCGCAGCGGCCACTCGGTTTCGACACGGTCCACGTAGACCACATCGTTGCCCGACAGCATAGTCAGGTTGCAGGTCTCGCCGATTTTCGCCACCAGCTGTTCGAGCAGCACATGACGCGCGGCGGCCGGTCCCGCATGCATCAGCACATTGACCGCGAGCATGCGCACGCGTGGCGAACATTCGTAAAGTCGGTCGCCCGCGCCGCGTGTGACGAGCCACGCATCCATCAATTGCACGAGGATGCGGTGAACGGTCTGCTTGGGCAGACCGAGCGCATTGACAAGCTCCGTCATCGAAAGCGGGCTGCCCGCTTCGGCAAGCGTTTCGAGTACGCGAAACGCGCGCACTGCAGCTGCATTCGACTGGTTTGACGTCGACATCCCACTCCCTCGCCAGCGTATTCACAGCGTTGATTTTGCATCGACTTCATTGCTTTTCGGGACTGTGGAAAGTACCGAATTTTGCGTTTTCCGATGCTGGTAAACCCATTGCAATGGATAGCTCGAAAAACGGGACTTCGCTCTACGCGCGGCTGGCTAGATTGATAGCACTGCAATCAATCTATTCACGCGGAGCGAACCCATATGAACGTCAGGGCCACAGGAGCCGAAATCTCGGGCACCCATGCGGACGGCGAAGCCGAGCGCATCGTCGCCACGCTCGTTGCGAAGGCGCGCGCGGCGCAGCGCGCTTTCGAGCAGGCAGGACAACAGGCGCTCGACACCGCCGCGGACGCCGCCGCGTGGGCCATCATGGAGCCCGAGCGCAACCGCCAGTTGGCGGAACGCGCGGTGCACGACACGGGCCTCGGCAACGCCGACGACAAGTTCCGCAAGAACTATCGTAAAACGCTCGGCCTGCTGCGCGATCTGCATGGGCAAAAGACCACCGGCGTGATCGCAGAAGACAAAGCAAGCGGCCTCGTCGAGATCGCGCGCGCGGTCGGCGTGGTGGCGGCCATCACGCCTTCGACCAATCCGGCCGCGACGCCGGCCAACAAGATCATCAACGCGCTCAAATGCGGCAATGCAGTAATCGTCGCGCCGTCCCCCAAAGGGTACTCGTCTTGCGCGCTGTTGATCGAGTTCATTCACGCGCAATTCGCGAAGGCCGGTATCGATGCCGACCTCGTGCAGATGCTGCCCGCGCCAATCAGCAAGGCGGCGACCGCAGCGTTGATGCGGCAGTGCGATCTGGTGGTCGCCACCGGTTCTCAGGCGAACGTGCGCATGGCGTACGCGAGCGGCACGCCTGCGTTCGGCGTGGGCGCGGGCAATGTGGCTTCGATCGTCACGGCGTCTGCGGATTTGCATGATGCGGCGCGCAAAATCCTGCGCTCGAAGACCTTCGACAACGCGACAAGCTGCTCGTCGGAAAACAGCATCGTGATCGAAGACGCCGTCTATCAGCCGATGCTGGCCGAACTGACCGCATGCGGCGGCGTACTCCTCGACGCCGCGCAGAAGGCCCGCCTGCAGGCGGCGATGTGGGTCAACGGCAAGCTCTCCGAGCAGTGCACCGCTAAATCCGCCGAGGTGATCGCGCGCGTGGCGGGTCTGGAGGAAGTCGCGGCGCGTCATCCCGCCTTCCTGATGGTGGAAGAGAGCAGCGCGGGCAGCGACTATCCGTTCTCCGGCGAGAAACTCGCGCCGGTCCTCACGGTATATCGCGCCGCCGGCTTCGATGCCGCGGCGGAAGTCGTGCGCAGCATCTACGCATACATGGGCGCGGGCCATTCGGTCGGATTGCATTCGAGCGATGCCGCGCAAGCGGTCCAGCTCGGCGTGACATTGCCCGTCGCGCGCGTGATCGTGAATCAGGCGCATTGCCTTGCCACCGGCGGCAATTTCGACAACGGCTTGCCGTTCTCGCTGTCGATGGGCTGCGGCACGTGGGGACGCAACAACTTCTCGGGCAATCTGGGCTTCCGCCACTATCTGAACACCACGCGGGTCGCCTATCCGATCGAAGAGCGCGTGCCGGAAACGGATGAATTGCTCGGCGACTTCTTCGCGAGGTACGGCCGATGAACACGTCCGCCACCCTTCGCGCGCTGATCGACGAGCGCGCCGCGCAGCACCCGGACAAGCCCTTCCTGCTCGCCGCGCTCGACGACGATGAAACGCCGGTCCCCGATCGGCGCGCGACCGTCCTGACGTTTCGCGAATTGCGCGACGATTGCCGCGCGCTGGAGGCACGCTTCAGGGAAGCGGGTCTGCGACCGGGCGAAGTCATTTCCGTGTTCATGGGCAACGGCATCCAGACGGCTCGTCTGCTGCTCGCGGCCATGTACAGCGGGCTCGTTGCCAATCCGCTCAATCTGCTGTGCCAGCCTTCGCAGGTGCGCTATATCGTCGATCATTCCGACACGCGGATGATCTTCGCCGCGAGTGACACGCATGCGGTGATCGGCGCGGCAGTCGCGGAATTGCGCGCCGCCGGGCTGACCCGCGAAATTGCGCTGATCCAGACCGAACCGGACGATGCCGAACCGCCTTCGCTGGCGAAGCATGAACCTGCGTTGGTCGAAGCCGCGGCACACGGCGCGAGCGCTGCCACGGCGCCGGCGCTCGCGAAGCGCAGCGGCGCGCCGCGGCCTGTGACGAGCCGCGCAACGGCATACGAACCAACAGCCGACGACGTCGCGTTGCTGATGTACACCTCGGGCACCACGGGCACGCCCAAAGGCGTCCTGCTGACGCATCGCAACCTGGTGGCTAACGCACGCAACATCAGCGCCGAACACCGGCTTGCATCGGACGATCGCGTGCTCGCGTCATTGCCGCTTTATCACATCAACGGTCTGGTCGTGACGCTGCTCGCGCCGCTGTTTCATGGCGGCTCGGCGGTCATGACGTCGCGCTTCTCGGCCCGCACGTTCTGGCGCGACGTCGCGCTGCATGCCTGCACGTGGATCAACGTGGTGCCGACGATCGTCGCGTATCTGCTCAACGCCGACGAAGCCTGCACCTACGATCTGTCGGCATTGAAGTTTTGCCGCAGCGCGTCGGCCGCATTGCCCGCCGATCATCACCGCGCCTTCGAGGCGCGCTTCGGGATCGGCGTGATCGAAACCATGGGCATGACCGAAACCGCCGCACCGGTTTTCAGTAATCCGTATGAAATGGAGAGGCGGCGCGTGGGCAGCATCGGCCTGCCTTCGGGCGGCGAGGCGAAAGTAATCGATCGCGAAGGGCGCGAGTGCGCCGCCAACGAATGCGGCGAACTGGTGTTGCGCGGCGAGCAGGTGATGGGCGGTTATTACAAGCGGCCCGAAGAGACCGCCGCTGCCTTTACTTCGGACGGCTGGCTGCGCACTGGCGACCTTGGCTATCGCGACGCGGACGGCTACTTCTACATCAACGGCCGCGCGAAGGAACTGATCATCAAAGGCGGCGAAAACATTGCGCCGCGCGAAATCGACGAAGCACTGTTGCGTCATCCCGATGTGCTGGATGCCGCGGCTGTTGGCGTGCCCGACCCTGCCTACGGCCAGGACATCGTCGCCTTTGTGGTGCCGCGCATGAGCGATGGGCGCGGCGCGCCCGATCCGGCGGATCTGCGCGAGCACTGCTTGCGCGAACTCGGACGCTACAAGACACCGAAAGAGTTTCGCTTCGTCGATGAACTGCCGCGCGGACCTTCCGGCAAGGTGCAGCGGCTCAAGCTGGTGCCCACCTGACGCGGCGCGCTGTATACCAGTCGCAGTGCGGTAGAGATCGATACATACAATAGATAGGAGACAGCATGGAAACGCGTATCCGGCGTGTCAAGACACGCCATATCATCCTGGCGGTCATGTGCCTGATGTACTTCATCTCGTACATCGATCGCGTGAACATTGCGGTCGCGGGTCCGTTGATTCGTCACGAGATGGGCCTGACGACCGTTCAACTCGGGCTGGTGTTCTCGGCTTTCGCTTATCCGTATGCGGCGATGCAGATCATCGGCGGATGGCTCGCCGACAAGTACGGGCCGAAACTGGTGCTCACCGTGCTGTCGCTGATCTGGGGCGTGGCTACGCTCGCCACGGGTTTCGCGGGCAGCGTCACCATGCTGGTCGTGATGCGCTTCGCGCTCGGCATCGGCGAAGGCGGCGCGTTTCCTACCGCGACGCGCGCCTTCACCTACTGGATGCCGGTGGCCGAGCGCGGTTTCGCGCAAGGCATCACGCACAGTTTCGCGCGGCTGGGCGGCGCGATCACGCCGCCGCTGGTGCTGGCCGTGGTGGCGACCGGCGGCTGGCGCGACGCGTTCATCCTGCTCGGCATCGCGAGCCTCGCGTGGACCGTGCTCTATCTCTTCGTATTTACCAATTCGCCGGAACAGAACCGGCGCATCACGCCTGAAGAAACCGCGGAAATCGGCTACCGCGCCGGCGATTGCGACCGCGCCAAGCATGCGGCCACGCCGTGGCGCAAGCTGGTGCGCCGTATGTGGCTCGTCACGTTCGTCGACTTCTGCTATGGCTGGCTGCTGTGGGTTTATCTGACGTGGCTGCCGTCCTATCTGCGTGAGTCGCGTGGATTCGATCTCAAGCAGCTGGCGCTGTTCACCGCGCTGCCGCTGCTGGCCGGCGTGATCGGCGACACGCTCGGCGGTGTCGTGTCGGACAAGCTCTACAAGATCACGGGCCGCTTGCGCTTCGCGCGCTGCACGGTGCTGGTGGTGGGCATGGGCGGTTCGCTGGTGTTTCTGCTGCCGATGGTGTCCGCCACCAATCCGCTCACGGCCGTGTGGTTCCTGTCGGCTTCGTTCTTCTTCCTCGAAATCACCAACCCGGTGTTGTGGACGCTGCCGCTCGACATCGCCGGCAAGTATGCGGGCACGGCCGGCGGCATGATGAACACGGGCTTCGGGGTCGCGGGGATGGTGTCGCCGGTGGTGTTCGGCTATCTGATCGAGAAGACCGGCAGCTACAACGTGCCGTTCAATATCTCCGCGGGCCTGCTTGCGGTCGGCATCCTGGCGGCGCTTTTCATCGACACCAGCAAGACCGTGGAAGCCGATGAGGAGCGCGAGCGCGCCGCGGGCGTCGAGTTGGGCGGCATGCCGTCTTTCTCGCATGCGGGCGCGGGTGTGAGGCTGGAGCGCCATCACTTGCGCCGGCCGTTGCGTTGGCGCAAGTGATACGAGTGGCGTTGGCGACGGGAGTGGTGTGAGTTGTGCGATCCGCCCCGTTCAGCCGATTCAAGCAATTCACGCAAGGCGGGCGCATGGGTGGCGCCCGCCGTATTTCATCTGGCGGCCGATCGGCCGGCGTACGCGCGCAGTTCTAAAAAATTTCCACACTCTCGTCTCCTTTACTATTGATCGGCGCACTCTCCGCTCGCGCAGGTGATGCCGCGCTCCACTTCTCGCTGTCCTTCCACTGCGCACATCTCGCGCATCGTCCGCCTGCTGATGCATAAGCCATTGGCAACACGAGCAGCAATGTGTGACGCGCGTATGACTGCGCCGCCTTCTGACAAAAACATCATCTTGCAATCATCCTGACGTTTCCTCCGCGCGCCAAACTGGAGTCGAGTCAATAACGGCACCGGATTGAATGGAGGTTCAGATGAAGTTTCGAGAAGTATTTGTCATTGGGCTGCTTGGCGCTTTTTTATCCCCGCTGGCTTTAGCGGACGTGGGGCACGCGTCCCCCGGCCACGCACCTGTCAAGCAAGATGGGAGTTACGGCAGCGTGCCGCAAACCACTCTGCCGTCGAGTGCCGCACCGGTGGTCAAACCGGCGGCTCAGGGAAAGACACGCGCTGAAGTTCGTCAGGAGCTGCTTCAAGCATATAAGGACGGTCTCATACCGACGACCGAAGCCGACTATCCGCCGAGCAAACGGACTATCGAGCGCAATAAGGCACTGTTTGCCGAAACCGAACGCTACCTCGAGTAACCGGCAAACCTGCGTGTTCCTCTACTCGTTGTCTCTCACAACAACCCGCGCAAATGCGCAGCATTATTCGACACCCACGGAGTCGCATATGAAATCGATCATCAGTCTCGCCTTGGCTTCGGCCGTATTTGTTACTTCTGCTGTTCAGGCTCAGGGCCTGACTCGTGCCGAGGTGAAGCAGCAACTCATCGAAGCACAGGCCAATGGCTTGCGCTACGTTACTGAGTCATCTTATCCCGATGTGCATCCGAGTTTCGCCCACAAAGTGAAGGCCAAAGCCGCGACACCATCGGCGCAGAGCGACGAAGGCGGCGTGCCGGCAGGATCGCATGAATCCGGCAGCGCGCCGCACGGACTGCCGATGCCTGAGGGCAATCCGCACTGCGTTGGGCCGGTGAGTTTCTGCAATATCTATGCAGGTTCGTGATGCTGTGTTCACTACAAGAACCCCCATCGCACTGAATTCGCTGCTGTGTTCGTCCATGGGCGAGCGGCCCGTCGCGGTGCCGAACCCGTGCCAATGCCCACACATGGCGCGGTCGAATCGGCACGATAGAACTACTTGAAAACAAGTTCCGGGCCATCACCAGAGTGGCCTATTCAGCAACAGCAACAGCAACAGCAACAACGACATCGACATCGACATTCGACACAGCGTCCAATTCGCTCCGTCGCGCAACCGCTCGCTCATCGACCTGTTTCATCAAGCTCATTAACCATCATGCGTACGTGACGGACTTCTCATTTGTCAGTCATGTACACGCACCCTGTGGCCGTTAAATTCAGGTAACCGACTTGCGCTGTTGCGAGTGCCTGTCTCATCTTCCGCTTGTACGAAACGTCTGGAAACACAATCATCATGAATCTACGCGAACAGTTTGCATCGTTTCCTCGCGACATGTTTGCCGGCACTGTCGTCTTTCTCGTCGCACTTCCGTTGTGTCTCGGCATTGCCAATGCGTCCGGCGTCGATCCGATCGCCGGCCTGCTTTCCGGCATCATCGGCGGCCTTGTCGTCGCCTTGCTGAGCGGTTCGCATTTGAGCGTCAGCGGTCCGGCGGCCGGGCTCGTTGTGATCGTCGTCGACGGTATGACGAGGCTCGGCAGTTTCTCCTCGTTTCTGATCGCGGTTCTGCTCGCAGGCGCCATGCAGTTCGGATTCGGCCTGCTCAAAGCGGGCCGCTTTGCCGCCTATGTGCCATCTTCCGTCATCAAAGGCATGTTGGCGGCAATCGGCCTGCTGCTCATCATCAAACAGGCGCCGCTCGCGGCAGGGCTGGCCGACGGCAGCGCGAGCGTGACGAGTGCGATGAGCGGCACGGTCGTCACGCCGTTCGGCGCGATGTCCGTGGCGGCATGCGCGATCGCGCTCGTGTCGCTGGCGATTCTCGCCAGTTGGGAAACCCGGGCCGCGCGACGTTTCGCGTTCGTGCGCCACGTGCCCGCGCCGCTGGCGGTCGTATTGTTCGGTATTGGGCTCACGCTGTTGCTCGACTTCGTTGCTCCGGCGTTCGCGCCGCCGCTCGAGCATCGCGTGTCGCTGCCGTCGCTGGCCTCGTTTGCGGCATTGGACAAGGTGTTCAACTGGCCTGAATTGACGCACTTGCTGAACCCGGACGTTTGGCGCCTGGCAATGACGATCGCGATCGTCGCGAGTCTGGAAACGCTGCTCTGTCTCGAGGCCGTCGAGCAAATCGATCCGAAGAAACGCCCTGTGCAGCCGGATCGCGAACTCAAGGCGCAGGGCATCGGCAACATCGTGGCCGGTGCGATCGGCGGCTTGCCGATCACGTCCGTGATCGTGCGCAGTTCCGCGAACGTCGAAGCGGGTGCGCAAAGCCGCTGGTCGGCCGTCGTGCATGGCGCGTTGCTGCTCGTGAGCGTGTTCGCGCTGACAGCGGTGATCAATCTGATTCCGCTTGCGAGTCTCGCCGCCATTCTGATCTTCACGGGGCTGAAACTTGCCAAGCCGTCGATGTTCGCGGATGCCGCCAGACAGGGCTTCGCGCGTTTCGCACCATTCGTCGTGACGATCGCCGCCGTGCTGCTGACCGACCTGTTAATGGGCATCGTGATCGGGATTGTGTGCAGCGTCGCGTTCGCCATTCATGCGCACATGCGGCGGCCAATCACCATGGCGCAGCATGACGACCACTTCCTGCTGTGCTTGCGCAAGGACGTGTCGTTTCTCGCAAAGGTCAACCTCAAGGAACATCTGAAGGCGATTCCCGATCGGGCCACGGTCATACTCGACGGCAGCCGCGCGGATTTCATCGACCCCGACGCGCGCGAACTGATCGATGAATTTGTGAAAAACGCTCCCGCGCGAGGCATTCAGGTCGAGTGCCGGCAGCTGGAGAACGTTGTCGAGGAGCGCGTCGGATTGCGGGGCTTTGGGGCGCTTCTGCGCAGGCAATGATCCGCGTCGGCGCGGCAGAAGTCGAGCGACGCACTCGCTGTGGAAACCGAAGCCGTCCGTCGTTGCGGAAATGCTGGGAAACAAATGCGAATTTTCCCGACCAATACGACGCCGTTTCGACGAATTGATCTCTAGCGCGCGCAACGATGTCGCGGTAAAACTATTCGGCGACGACACGACGGTGCTCAGCGATGCTGCAGAAGAGATCGCGGCGGCTTTGCAGAAAGGCCGGGCGCTGACTGAGGTCAAGATTGAACAGACCAGCGGCTTGCCGGTTCTCACCATCAACATGGACCGCTACGAATTGGCGTCTCATCGTGTTTGTCCTGCTGTTCATTGTGTTTAATAATGCTAAGGATGGCTTGCTAGTCTTCACGGGTATTCCATTCGCATTGAGCGGCGGCATGCTGTCACTCTGGTTGACAGGCATTCCGTTGTCCATCGCCACGGCGGTCGGGTTCATCGCGCCGTTGCATCGAACTGGCTAGCCAAGACGTCCCCCGCTCAGTTGCTGCGCCGGTTGGGCATTTTTTCGAGGTAGTGGCAATGCGGATTCTGCTGGTGGAAGATGAGCCGAAGACCGGCGCCTATTTGCGAAAGGGCTTGTCTGAGGCGGGATACGTGGTCGACTGGGCGCAAAACGGTGTGACGGGCCAGCATCAGGCGGAGACGGAAGACTACGACCTGCTGATCCTCGATGTAATGTTGCCGGGACAGGACGGTTGGACGCTGCTGCAAAACCTGCGCCGCAAACGGTGCACGCCGGTGCTGTTTCTCACCGCGCGCGACGACGTGGGAGACCGCGTCAAAGGCCTGGAGCTCGGCGCCGACGACTACCTGGCGAAGCCGTTCGACTTCGTCGAACTGATCGCACGCGTGAGGTCGATCCTGCGGCGCGGCAAGCCACGCGAATTCACGTTGCTGAAGGTCGCCGATCTCGAACTGGATCTGACGCGGCGTAGGGCGACCCGGCAGCACGACGTGATTTTGCTCACCGCCAAGGAATTCACGCTGCTGTGGCTGCTCATGCGCAAGGAAGGGGAAATCCTGCCGCGCGCTACGATCGCCTCGCAAGTGTGGGACATGAACTTCAACAGCGACACGAACGTGGTCGATTCGGCAATCCGGCGACTGCGCTCCAAGATCGACGACGCCTACGAACCCAAGCTGATTCACACCGTGAGAGGCATGGGGTATGTGCTGGAAAACCGGGGCGCCGGCAATTGATCAGGTGCATGGTGCCGCGTACGCTGCGTGCAAGGCTCACTGCTCTCATCATCGTGTCTACGTCGGCGATCCTCGCGCTCAGCGGGCTTGCGCTATATCACGTGCTGCGCAGTTGCCTCGAGTCGAGCTCGGTCGAGCAGATGTCCAGCACGATGGCGGCGTTGCACACGCATCTGTCGGGGATTCCGACCGTGCATGCCATTGGCGGCAACGCGGAGACGGTGATCGACCACCTGCGTGGGCATCCCCACATGGCGCTTGCCATTTACGACACAGCGGGCCAGCGCCGGTTGAGCACGGCGGGGTTCAAGCCCTATGCGCCGATTGCGGCAATCGTGCTGAACGGTGCGCCTTTGGCGCTCACGCGCGCCGGTTCGAATCTTCGATACCTGCTGCAGCGCGTGGCGCTCAATGGCGGGATCGGACCGCCGGTACTCGTCGCCATTCAATACGACGGCACCGGCGATGAAGCGCTATTGCGCGTGTACGCCTGCACCACGGTGGCGATCGAAGTATTGGGTGTGCTTTTAGCCGCCGTGTTCGCATACGGTATCGCCCTGGTGGGACTGCTGCCGCTGCGCAGGCTGGTGGCCCGGGCAGAGGCGATGTCGACGAGCGGTCTCGCGCAACCGCTGCCGGAATTGCATGCGTCGGGCGAGTTGAAGGAACTGGAGCAGGCCTTTAACGGCATGCTCGCGCGGCTTGACGAATCGTTCACCCGGCTAAGTCAATTCTCATCCAATCTTGCGCACGATATGCGCACGCCGCTCACTAATCTGCTTGCCGCTGCTCAGGTGGCGTTGTCACAGCGCCGCAGCGCGGAGGACTACCGGGACGTTATCGAGTCCAGTGTGGACGAGTATCGGCGGCTGTCGCACATGATCGAAGACATGCTGTTCCTGGCGCGTTCCGATCAGGCTGATGCGCCCCCGTCCTTGCGTTTACTTGACGCGGTCGCGGAGGCTGAGCGGGTCGCCGGCTACTACGAGACCGTGGCCGAAGACGCGCAGGTCGAGATCAAGGTGACGGGCGAGGGCACGGTGCTAGCCGATCTGCTGCTCTTTCAACGCGCGCTCAGCAACCTGCTCTCGAACGCGCTCGCGCAGGGGCCGCCAGGAACCACCATTATCATCGACTGCAAGGAGGAGCCGGACTGGACCACGCTGAGTGTGTCGGATTCGGGAGCGGGAATCGAAGCTCGCCATCTCGAACGCATATTCGAGCGGTTCTATCGTGTGGACCCTTCGCGGCACGGTTCGGCATCGGGCACGGGGCTGGGCCTTGCCATCGTGAAATCGATCATGACGAGCCACGGAGGGCAGTGCGGCTGCGAAAGCCGGCCACATGTGCGTACCTGTTTCTGGCTGCGCTTTCCGAACCATGATTGCTCAAGTCACGGCACGGCGGCGCGCCCAGGACGCGACGCCGTACGCAAAGCGTGAGCACGCCCCGTTCAACGGCAACAGGCGCGCGCGTGCCGCCGTTCATGTTGGTGCCGGCGGCACAGGTCGTTATTTCGCGGAGAGCTTGTCATGCTGGTCCAATGACGGCGTCGTTTCACCACCATGCCACGCAATGGCGTGTATCTGCTTGTTGCGGGCAATCGTCCTGGCGTCTGGCGGGTATTGTGTCTTGCTGGACGGAATCAAGCCGGCATGTTGCGCTTGAACCAGTTCCTGTTGCACCTCGGCGCGAGACTTGCCTTGTGCCTGCGCAACCTGCGATGCCGTGCCGAATATCGTCAACGCGGCGACTGACAGAGTGAAGAGTCTTGCAGCATTCATGTGAAATCTCCTGGGTGACGGCCGCCGTTTGGCGATTCGTGAGCCCAGTGTGAATTGCCGGTGGTGTGTCACCGTGACAGAAACATGAGAAAAATGTCAGGACATGCGGTGGCGACGAAACGGCAATCGGGCGGCCGGCCGCAGAGGTCCAACCGCTTTATCCATATTCGAGAACAATCCTCTCCACGCGCGGCACTTATTCTCAAGCACCGGCTTTTCTAGACTGTCGTCAGTGAATTACGAACAGGGCTGTTCGTAGCAGAACGAAGCGAAGTCTGGAGGTCGTCGTCATGAAGTCCCTTATTCAAGCCGTTGTGGTTGCCGCTGTGCTTGCAGCGCCGGTTGCAGTGTTTGCCCAAACGAACTCGCCTGTCACCCGCGCGCAAGTGCGTGCCGAGTTGATCGAACTCGAACAGGCCGGCTATAACCCTGGCCGCGGTGAAGACCCGAACTATCCGGCCGATATTCAGGCCGCCGAAGCACGGGTGGCGGCGCGGCATGCCGCGACGGGTTTCGGCGGCAGCGCAAGCGGTTCGTCGGAGGCGGGACGCGCGCCTGTTTCCAGTGCGGATTGAAATGCGATGCACAACCATCCTTGATGGACGGTGCGGCGCATGCGCGTCGCGGCGTCGCGTATGCGGCGTACGGGTTGATAGGGCTGGCGTCCGCTCCGGTATTTGTCGCCAGTGAGCTCGTCCGCGTGTTGAAGCGCGATGCGCGAACCTTTTGCGACGCGCGCTGGCGGTCAACCAAGCGGAATGCATAGTGAAACGCCGCAGGCGCGCTGATCTACGCGAGCGCCATAGCGCAGTCAGTTCGTCATTACCGACTTGATGACGATGCTGTTGCAACTCCGCCCGTTGGTACGCGGTTTGCTGTCAGCTAATGTTTTTATCGCAAGCTGTCACGCCTATGCCCCGAACCCCCGCTACTTGCCAAAGGTGGAGCGCCCGTGAGATCCGGGTATTGCACGAATTACCGCGTGTGCTGGTCGTCGACGACAACGTCGGCGCGGCCGAAGCGCTTGCCACCTATCTCTCCTATGAAGGCGTCGAAGCTCGCGCCGCCGACGGCTGCGAGCAGGCGCTGCGCTGCGTGCGGGACTGGGTGCCCGACGTGGTGGTGCTCGACATTATGATGCCCGAGCGCGACGGCTACGAAACCGCGACCGCGCTGCGCAGCTATCTGCCGACGCAAAGTCTGGGCATCGTCGCGTTCACCTCGCTCGATGAGGATCACGTGAAGGAAACCGGCAAGGCACGTCACAATTTCGACGGCTATTGTCAAAAAGGCACGGCCCCGACGGCGTTGCTCGCGCTGATGCGCAAGCTTTGGCGCGAATAGAGGCGCGGATCGCCGCGCGCGCGCGACGCCGGACCCTGACGTCAAGCCGGCTCGCTCTCCGCCGGTTCCGCGACGATCTGCTTGAGAATCGCCTCCATCAAGCCCGGAAAGCGGGCGTCCAACTCAGCGCGCCGCAGCGAATTCTGATGCACGGTGCCGGCCACGCGCGTGCGCACGAGACCCGCCTCGCGCAGGATCCGGAAGTGATGGGACACACTCGACTTCGGGCGGCCGCCGTCGAGTTCGCCGCAGGTGGCCTCGTCGACCGATGCGAGGCGCCGCACGATCTCGAGGCGGACCGGGTCGCTCAGGGCATGAAAGAGCCGCCCAAGGGCGAAATCCTCGGCGGCGGGGTGGTTATAGGTGCGCATCCTGCAAATGATAAAGGTTTCTGCGATACTTCGTTATTCGATGTTTATCGAACTACCGTACAAGCAAGTCCAGAGGAGTTTAGCCTGATGTCCGCATTGTTCCAGCCCTACAAGCTCAAAGACGTTTCCCTGCGCAACCGGATCGCCATTCCGCCGATGTGCCAATACACCGCCGAAGACGGTTTGATCAACGACTGGCACCGCATCCACCTGGCTGGCCTCGCGCGCGGCGGCGCGGGTCTGGTGATCGTCGAGGCGACGGCCGTGTCACCTGAAGGCCGCATCACCCCGGGTTGCGCGGGCATCTGGACGGACGAGCAGGCGCAGGCTTTTGCGCCCGTGGTCGCATCGATCAAGGCAGCGGGCGCAGTGCCGGGCATCCAGATCGGCCACGCGGGCCGCAAAGCCAGCGCCAACCGTCCGTGGGAAGGCGACGACCACATCGCCGACGACGACAGCCGCGGCTGGCAAACCATCGCGCCGTCGGCGATCGCGTTCGGCGGTGGCCTGCCGAAAGTACCGAAAGCGATGACGCTCGACGACATCGCACGCGTTCGCGAAGATTTCGTCGCCGCCGCGAAGCGTGCGCGCGACGCGGGCTTCGAATGGCTCGAACTGCATTTCGCGCACGGCTATCTCGGCCAGAGCTTCTTCTCGACGCACTCCAACCATCGCGACGACGCGTACGGCGGCAGCCTGGAGAACCGCAGCCGCTTCCTGCTCGAAACGCTGGCGGCGGTACGCAAGGTGTGGCCTGAGCATCTGCCGTTGACGGCGCGTTTCGGCGTGATCGAGTACGACGGCCGCGACGAGGAAACCCTCGTCGAATCGATCGAACTCGCGAAGAACTTCAAGCGCGAAGGCCTCGACATGCTGAGCGTGAGCGTGGGCTTCTCCACGCCGACGGCGGCGATTCCGTGGGCGCCGGCGTTTCTCGCGCCGATCGCCGAGCGCGTGCGCCGCGAAGCTGGGATTCCGGTTTCGTCGGCGTGGGGTATCGACACGCCGGAACTGGCGGATCGTTCGGTGAAGGACGGGCAACTGGATCTGGTGATGGTCGGCCGCGCGCATCTGGCCGATCCGCACTGGCCGTATCATGCGGCGAAAAAGCTCGGCATCGAGCGTCCGTCGTGGACGTTGCCGGCGCCTTATGCGCATTGGCTGGAACGCTATAAGGTCGCTTGAGCGGCTGAGTTTTCGCGTCGAGTTTGTTGTGCTGATCGTGCCGCCTGGCTCCGGCGCTCTATGCGCCGGGTAGGCGGCGCGTTTCATTCTGCTTCCAGGCGAGCGCCCGAGTGCGCGTGCAGGAGCACGCGCACTCGGCCGACTGCTGCGCGCGCGATATTTCGCATTGCGTGCTCTGCACCCCGGCGCCGCATTTCCAACTTTTAGACCGATTACAGCGCTCGCAGCATTCCGCGTGAAATGCTCAGCCGTTTTGTGCCGCGCTTCCAATCGCTAGACCGGCGGCAGTGCCCGCAGCATCTCCTGCTCTAACACTCTTCAGCTCAGCCACGCGCTTCCACTTCTTGGCCGCCGTTCAGCCAGTCGCCGCACAGACCCAAGCCGCCCACGTTGCGCCATACGTAACCCGCCGCGAGATCGCCGTCCGGCGCGCATCGGCGTGACGCCAACGGCGCGGGGTCCACGCCGCCGGCCTCGGTCCGCCGCAACGCCGAAAGGCTTCCAGCCGGCCGGGCCGCGGCTGCGGTCGAACATGCGCAGCCGGCAGCCTGCCGCTCGCGGAGTCATGGCGTATGACAGACCGGCAATGCCTGCGCCGACGACCGCGATATGGGCGCGCGAGTCAGAACTCTTCACGATGCTTCGACCCGGATGGCTGCGCGACGCTGGCCGCGCTTCACGACGTCTTGATTAGTCGTCGGTGCCGAGGCGGATGATCTGCGCGAGTGGTGTCAACAACGGCGGCGCATCGAAAATACCGTTTCAATCACTTAAAATGAGTCGATAAGTCGTTTCACAAAGCCGAAAATGAAGTATGCTTGAAACGACAATGAATAGTTTGAGGTTTCATGATGACTTCGTCTGACGAGCAACGACCGGCTCAACAGGGCTACAGAAGCGGTGAGGCAGCGCGCCTCGCCAAGATGCCGGTCACGACCTTGCGGATCTGGGAGCGCCGTTACGGCGTGGTCGGGCCGGCTAAAACCGCGTCAGGCCAGCGTCTCTACACAGAAGACGACGTCAGGCGACTCACCTTGATCAAACTGCTGGTGAGCCGCGGCCACGCGATCGGCGCGATCGCACGGCTCGATCGCGAGCAATTGCAATTTCTGGCTGCGCGCAGCGGACGCGAGAGCGGCGGCGCGACTGACCTCCCTCTGGTCGAGTCCGTCAATCTCCGGCTCGCTCTCGTGGGCGGCAGCCTTGCGCAGCGTTTTCGGGCGTCGGGTGTCGATTTGCGGCCCTATGGCGTGAACGAGCTGATCACGTTTGCCGATCTCTCCCTCGCCGCGGCAGGCGGCGGCACGAGCGGAGAGCGCGGCGCGCCGATCGACGCCTTGCTGGTCAGCATCGACTCACTTCAAGAAGACATCGCGTCACAGATCATTGCGCTCGGCGACGCGGTTCGCGCGAAAGCCATCGCGGTCGTCTACGGCTTCGGCACCGGGCCGGCGGCGGAGATTCTGCGCGTGGCGGGCGTGCGTCTTTATCGCGAGCCCGACAGCCGGACAGAATTCCGTCAGATGCTCGGCGACCTGTGCGAACGCGTGCGCAGTCAGGAACGCATCGGCGACGACGCCGTGTGGTCGCGCGTGCGCCGTCGCTACGACGACCGCGAGCTGGAAATGATTGCCGGCCGTTCGTCGACGATCGCTTGCGAGTGTCCGCGTCACCTTGCGGAACTGGTCATGAAGCTCTCGGCGTTCGAGCGCTACAGCGACGCTTGCACGTCGCGCTCGGCGCAGGACGCCGCGCTGCACCGCTATCTGGGCGACGTCAGCAACCGGGCCTGCGCGATGGTCGAGGCGGCGCTCGAACGTGTCGCGCGTGAAGAAGGCTGGTTTGCCGGATCGCGGTCGCCGCAGGCCGGTCAGGCATAGCGCGCGCACCGTCCCGGAGGATGTGCAATGTCACATGATGCTTCGACCGACGCGACCATCGGCGCGTCCGCACTGGATCAGAAGAGCGCGTATCTCGCGGCGCTGCTCGAGCGCGTTTCAAGGCGCGAAGCCGGCGCGTTCGAGGCGCTGTACCGGGCGTCGGCGCCGTCGCTGTTCGGCCTCGCGGTGCGCGTCACCCGCACCAGCGAATCGGCCGAAGAAGTGGTGCAGGACGGCTTCATCAAGATCTGGCGCTTCGCCGGGTCGTACGACCCCGGCAAGGCTTCGCCGTCCACGTGGATGTCGACCATCGTGAAGAATCAGGCGCTCGATTATTTGCGGCGCAATCCGTATTCCGGCGTGTATGTCGACGAACTGGACGAGCGCAATGCCGCGGGCGACGCCGACGTGAATTTCTGGCAGGAGTTCGCGCTGGATGCCGAGCGTCTGTCCTCCTATCTCGGCCGCCTGGCTCCGGTTCAGCGTCAGGCGATCGCGCTTGCCTATTTCCGGGGCCAGTCGCAATCGGAGATCGCACATACTCTCGATGCACCGGTCGGCACAGTGAAAAGCTGGATCAGCCGCGGACTGGAGTCGCTGCGCGCGATGGCCGATACGCGACCTGCGCCGCATCACGGCGGCCTTTACTGATCCACTGGCCGCGCGGCGTCGCGTCGCGTCGAGTCGCTTCGAGCATTCGCTGCGGCTATCTTGCAGGGTCACCGATGAACCGCCAACTTGTCGCGCGACCGACTTCATGTGGATTGTCAGCAAGTCATCAACGCGCTTGCGGAACGGCCCTTGCTGCAAGGTCTCTTCATTGACCTGACACGGAGGCTTGACGCATGAACCCATATATCGTCGCTCACATGATGTCCTCGCTCGATGGCCGCAGTCTGACGGACGGCTGGCATCTCGACTATGCCTCGGACCTGTACGAAGACACGGCAGCCACTTTCGAAGCCGACGGCTGGATCTGCGGACGCGTCACCATGCAGGAAATTGCGCACGGCACGGATTATCCGAAAGGACTCGCCAAGGGCGCCGTGCCGCGCACCGATCACTTCGTCGAACGCAAAGCGGATCAGTACGCGATTTCCATCGATCCGCAGGGGCGAGTGGCGTGGAAGAGCAACGCCGCGCTCAAGTCGCACGTGATCGAAGTGCTGACCGAACAGGTTGCCGACGACTACCTCGCTTATCTGCAATCGATCGGCGTGTCATACGTGTTCGGCGGCAAGACCGAACTCGATCTCGGCAAGGTCGTGCAAACACTCGCGCGTGAACTCGGTGTGAAGAAGCTGATCGTGGAGGGCGGCTCGCATGTGAGCGGCGCGTTCGTGAACGCGGGTCTCGTCGACGAAGTCAGCGTGCTGATTTTGCCGCTGGTGGATGGCCGCAGCGAACATCCTTCCTCGTTCGAAGTGGCCATGGAGAAGTGGCAAGCGCCCGCGTATCTGAAGCTCACGTCCGTCGAACAAAAGGAACACGGTGCAGTGTGGCTGCGTTATACGAAGGCTTGAAACGCAGGCATGAAGCGGAGGCTTGAAGCGAAGGCCTGAAAACCGAACGGCAGAGTCGGATCGAATTCCAACTCTGCCGCGCTGTTCATGATGCTTCCGGTTCAACACGCCGGCTAATGCGTTATCAACCTTTGATGTGTTGCGTCGAGAGCCATCCGCCATTCACACCGATCTCGCCAATCTGCTTGGCCACTGCATCGGCGAGGCGCTTTGCGTCCGCTGATACTCCGGCGCGTTTGGTTTCGGATACCGCGTGCAGACCGCCACCCATCGCGGCCGATGTCGCGATACTGCCGGCCACCGCGCCCACGCCCGCTGTCTCGACCATGCCCGGCGCCTTGCCGCTGTCGGCGTTGGCGGTGAAGGTTTGCACCAGACGCGGCGTGCCGCCCGCGGGCTTATACAGAATCTGCACCGAACTGCTCACCTGGCTCTTACCCGCACCGAGGCCGATCAACATACGGCGACGGCGATTGCCCGAGTCGATCGTGTTGAAGCTGCCTTGCACGAGCAGCACATTCTGATCGGCGGGTGCGGGGATATCCGAACGGATCGCGCGCAGACCCATCGACTGCAATTGATGCACGATTTCATTGGCGACCTGCTCGCGGACTTCGGCGGCATCGGCGGCCTGCTTTTGCGCCGCGGACGAACCTTCGAGCTGCGTCTTCACTTTCTGCATCATGCCGCCGTCGAGTTTGACCTGGTCCGGATTGGCGTCGAAGGTGTAGACATAAATGTTGTCCGGGCGCACCTGGACCGGCGTGCTCGCCGCGCTCGCATCCTTGATGCTGCTGCCGGCGCAACCGGTCAGCAGCGCACTGCAAAAGACCATCGTCACGCAGGCCAGACGGGCGGCATTTTTTCTGAGGGATTTCATTGAAGTAGGCAACATTGTTGATCCTGTCGTCGGCACGCGGTGCCGGAATGTTCGAACGGTTCTCTCGATGATCGGGCAACCGTAGGATCGTTGATCATCGGCGAAACGTCTCGCACGTGAAGCACCCTTGATCTCATGCGTTTTGTTTCGTACGCACCGGCAGCGAAACGAAGTATGGACGCGTGACTTCCCGAACTCCATTCAACAATTATTTCGTCCTATGTCATGGCGCGAAGCGGTGTCGCGCGGGGCTTTCGCGAGTCGCGAGAGTCAGCGGACGTGGCGGGAAAAAGGCGGATGTGCGGAGGGGGGCGACCTCGCCGGCAAGCGGCGCGAGGTCATGCAACGGTACGGATGACGCCGTACGTATAGGCCATCAGTTCAAGGCTAGCTTGATGATGCAGCCGAGGACAAAAACCAGCAGGACGGCGGCGACGGCCAGATTCAGCGGATAGCGCATTCTTCACCAGAGCACCAGTGTTGCAGTGCTCATATCCTAATCACCTGACGGAAGATGAGAAGTGGTCAGTGAAGCGGCAATGTGGGAAAGCTAACGCAGCATGCTGAATGGTTAGACGGCGCGCAGGCGGGAGCGCTTCCAACCAGGAACGCCTGCGTACAAGTTGCTGGGCGCTTGTCGCCTGGCGGAAAAAAAGCCCGCGCGCGGAGCGCACCGGCGTGCGTGTCGAGCGGTCACTCAGTTGACGAGCCACGCGGTAGTGAGGCATTGACCACGTCTTACATGTGCCGGCGTCACGGCGAGACTCGCGCCGTGACGCCACCGCGAGAATTACTGCGGCGGCGCCTTGTTCGCGGCGGCGAGGTCTTCCGACAGACTGGTGCGCAGCGTCGCGATTGCCTGGTCGGGATTAGCGGGCTTCAACTGCTCGCGAGCCAGCGAGTCGTACACGTAGTGACGAAGCATCGGATCTTGCGTCTTGTTCAGGACGTCGTGATACACGGCGATGATTTCACCTTGATGTCCGCTCATGGCATAAAGGCGGCGCAACTGTTCCAGATCGTTGATCACCGCGAAGCCGGGACCCATCGGACCCATCGGACCCATCGGACCCATCCGGCCATGCGGCGGCGGCCCGTCGCCGTGCTGCGGCTCGCCGTGCGACTGAGGGGCTGCGGGCGGCGGCGCTTCCTGGGCAAACGCGGCCGTCGCGGCTAGAGTCACAACGACGCTCAGCGCCGCGCTCAAGATTGATTTTTTCATGAACTCGCTCCCATCGAGACAGGGCCGGCGCTACAGTGCGCCGGCACATGAGCAACGATAGTCGACCTGCTGACTCGTAGGGTTACTGAAGCCGCCTTGTAACTTACCCCGCCTTTCCCGACGCGCGGCCGGCGTCCGGCAAGTTCCGCCGACGGCATTGCCGGAGCCAGGGTGTGCCCGCTGGCGCATTGTTTCCGGATAGCGCATGATTGGACGATGTGCCGTCCGACCCCAGAACCGTCCGTTCCTGCGGACGCACGGCGCACGCGATGCCGCCGGTGCATGCGTCACGCAGACATAACGCGGCGATGCACCGCCGGCGAGTAGTCAACCGTTAAGGAGGATTTCGCATGGACCGACTTGACGCCGCCAATCCGTTTGGCGATTTCACCAAAATGCTGGAGCAGTTCAAGCTCCCCGGCTTCGACGTACCCGCCATCATGGAAGCGCGACGCAAGGACATGGAAGCACTGGTTCAGGCGAATCAGACGGCTTTCCAGGGGATGCAGTCGCTCGCGCAGAAACAGGCCGACATGCTGCGCTCGACCTTGGGCGAATTGCAGTCGCTGACGGGCCAGTTGTCGGCTGGCGGCACGGCGCCTTCGGGCAAAGCTGCCGAGTTGATCCAGCAGAGTCTGCACAAGTCGCTCGCCGATATGCAGCAACTGGCGCAAGCGGCGTATCAGACGCAGGCAGAGTCGTATGCGGTGATCGCAAAACGCGTAGAAGAAAACGTGCAGGAGCTTAAATCGCTTTTGCAACAGCAGAAAAAGTAACGGACGTTGATGCGTTGAATCGCTGACGCGTCACGTTCAACCGCCAAATGCCGCAGATAACCTTCGAGTTATCTGCGGCATTTCTTTGCCCTCGAAATCACGATTAAAGCGTCGATTATCTGGTCATACAAAAAGCCTTTTAATGCTTTGTATTGTCGGACAAAAAGCCGCATTTTAATTGATCTTTTCAGTGTCCGCTTACATATGCCGCAGCGATGCTGCGCGCATGAATTTTTTCTGCTTCAGCCTCGGGCGGTGCGCTTCACTGTTCGCTTTAAACGAGCCGTGAAGCAAAAACGCGCGCTCAAGCGCCGCCCATTGGTGATCTGGTCCGGAAATATCAAACAGACCCAAACGACGCTATGCGGCACAAAGGTTTAAATCCTTCCGCAAACGATTGGCGCGTTTCGCCGCGATGCCTAAAGTTTCGCGCCGCCACTCCGTAGACGCATTCACGCAACCCAACCAGTGTGAATGCAACACGGCACCACCGGCGAAGCGTGCACCCCTAGTTTCCCGTTCGTGACCGGCTCGATGCCGGGTCACGAGCGTTTCACCTCGAAGGAACTCACTTGAAACCGATGCTCTATTCCCGCATTGCTCGCGCAATGCTCGGGGCAAGCTGCGCGCTGTCGCTTGCCGCGCACGCGACGCTCGGCCAGAACGTCAGCACCGTCGACGGCGATCAGTTCCGCTTGCGCGCGGTGACTCACACCGCCACTACACAAAGCGCGTATTCAGTGCACCTGATGACGCTGCCGTCCGGCACGCTGGTGCGCGAGTACGTCGCGCGCAACGGCATCGTGTTCGGTGTCGCGTGGGAAGGGCCGACGCTGCCGGATCTGAAATCCATGCTCGGGACTTCATTCGACGCGTATGTCGCCGCCACCACGACGCGCCGCGGTACGCCGCTCGCGGTTTCCAACAGCGACCTGGTCGTGTACTCCGGCGGTCATCTGCGGGCGTTCTCCGGTCATGCCTATCTGCCGCAAGCGGTGCCCGCGGGCGTCGATGCCGGCGTCATCCAATAACGGAGCGGACCATGCGCCTTATGTCTTCGTTCAAAACTTTGCTGTGCGCGGCGCTGCTTGCGTTGCTCGTCGGTGCGTGCGGCGGCGGGGGCGGCGGCTCCAGCGGTTCGGGCAGCGCGGCCGGCACTAACGGTTCGACCAGTGCTTCGCCTGGTCCGTCAGTGGCCAACACCGTGCCGTTGTCGCAAACGCTGGCTGCGAACGCGGTGCGCGTGACGGTCGATTCCGGCGTGAGCGATGTGCCGAACATGCCATTCGTCAGTCTCACCATCTGCGCGCCGGGCACGACGCAGTGTCAAACCATCGATCATGTGCTGGTCGATACCGGGTCGTGGGGCGTGCGTCTTTTCGCTTCCCAGTTGCCTGCTTCGATGACGCTGCCGCAACAGAAGGACACGTCGGGCCATCTGGTCGCCGAATGCATGCAGTTTTTCGACGGCTACACTTGGGGTCCGGTCAAGCTCGCCGACTTGCAGATTGCCGGAGAAAAAGCCGCGTCGCTGCCAATTCAGGTGATCGACCCGAACTATGCAACGCTGCCCGCCGATTGCGCGAACTTCGGCGCGGCGCGCAACACGCCGGCCACGTTGCAGGCCAACGGCATTCTCGGCATCGGCGTGTTCAAGCACGATTGCGGCGCGAACTGCGTGCAGCAGGCGCTGGCCGGCACGTACTACGGCTGCAATGGCGCGACATGCACGTCGATTCCGCTCGCCGAAGAACTGCAAGTGGCCAATCCGGTTCCGTACTTCGCCACCGACAACAACGGTTCGCTGCTGAGCCTGCCGGCGGTATCGGGTGGCGCACAATCGGTCAGCGGGCAACTGATATTCGGCATTGGCACGCAGACCAACAATGCGCTCGGCGGCGCGCAGGTAATCGGCGTGAGTCCGTCGAATGGCACTTTCACGACCGTGCAGAACGGCATCACGTATCCGCGCAGTATTCTGGACAGCGGCTCGACGGGACTGTTCTTCCAGACCAGCGCATTGCCTGTCTGCGTGAGCCCGAACAATTCGTACTACTGCCCTGGATCGACCGAGCAATTGAGCGCGATGATCCAGGGCGTGAACGGCACGACGAGCGCGGTGAACTTCAGCGTCGGCAATGCCACGACGATTGCCCAGACGTATAGCGGCGATTCGGCGCTGCCGCTGTTGGCGGGGCCGGCGTTCGTTCAGTCCGCGATCTTCGACTGGGGTTTGCCGTTTTTCTACGGCCGCAGTGTGTACGCCGCCGTCGAGCAGCAGCCGACGCCCGGCGGCATGGGCCCTTACGTCGCGTATTGAGCGAGGCGACCGCCGACGGATGTGAAAACGGGCCGCGACGGAATATCTCCCGTCGCGGCCCGTCCGTTTGACGCGGTCGAATGACTTACTTTTCGCCGAGACCGTTCAGCAACTTCAACACGCCTTCGCCGAACGCTTCGGGACGTCCCTCGAAGATCCGCTCGACCGCTTTCCCGTCGATCAGGCGCCGGCGCAGCGCTTCGCGCTCGTCGTGCTGTTCGGCGAGCCGGGCGGCGGCGCGCACGTATTCGTCGGTCGAATAGGTTGTGAGCCATGACGGCAGGCCAGCGCGCTCGAAAAGGCCGCTGTCGATATGCTCGAACACTTCACGTCCGCACAGGTTGACGCCGGGCAGGCGTGTCAGGGATGCGGTTTTAAGAGCCGATCCCAGGCCAAGCCGGTTTGCTTCCGAAAATACCGGTTAGCGTCGTCTCGTGGCCCGTTTGGCCGGGGCTGTCTGAGCCGCGACGGGCGCGGGCTGTAGCGGCGAAGGCTCGGACGCAACGGGCTGCACCGGCGCCGCCGCCTCCTGCACCGGTGCCACCTCCGCCTGACCCGGCGGCGTCGCCGCTTCCCTCGGCTGCGACTTATCCCCGGCCGCTTGAATCACCCGGTGCACGAAACGCAGCTTCTCCACCACCGGCGCGGCCAGGGTGAACGGATATCCGTCCGGCATGCCCAGACTGCGATTCAAGCTGTTCAGCGCATAAGTGAGCGGAAACCAGCGCTTCATCAGATTCTCGAAGCTCGCGTCTTCCACCGGCGTGCGATCGGTCAGCCTGGGCTCGCTCGGGTTGTCGGGCAGGAGAGCCACGCCGTATGACGTCGACGTATCCAGCACGTCGACGATCAGCATGTAATGCGCCCACGTCTCAGCCCAATCTTCCCAGGGATGCATGGTGGCGTACGCGCTGATAAACGATGCCTGCCACTCTGCCGGCGCACCGTCGCGATAGTAAGCGTTCAGCGCCTCGCCGTAGTCGACGCTTTCGTCGCCGAACAGTTTGCGGAACGGTTCGAGCCAGCGCGGATTGTTCTCCACCAGCTGGCTGAAGTAGTAGTGCCCGGTCTCGTGCCGGAAATGGCCGAGCAAAGTCCGGTAGGGCTCGCCCATCGCGGTACGCACTTTCTCACGGTGGGCGTCGTCGGCTTCGGCGATGTTCAGCGTGATGAGCCCGTTATCATGGCCCGTCATGACGCGCGAACCGTCGCCGCCGTCCTCGAGGAACTCGAACGCGAGGCCGTGCTCGGGATCGGCCTGGCGCGACTTCACGTCGAGGCCGAGTTCGGCCAGCGTGTAGAGCAGACGGCGTTTGGCCATTTCCAGCCGATACCAATAGAGCCGGTTGTCGGGCGCGCTCAGATTCGGAATGGTGAGGGTCAACTGGCAGGCGCGGCACAACTGATCCGGCGAGTCGGCGGGGATCATCCAGTTGCAGACGTTTTCGACCGCATAGTTGTGGCACTGGCGGAACAGCGCGCCTTCAGCGCCTGGATGCAGGCTGCGCCAGCGGCCTTCGCCGGCATCTTCGAACGCGCTGATTTCCGCCAGTTCGGGCACATAGCCGAGCAACGACTCGCAACGTTCGCAGCGAACGTTTTCATAGAAGACAAGGTGCGAGCAATGGTTGCAGTGGAAGGTTTTCATCGGTGGAGCCTGGGAGGTGGGAGGGCAGTCGTAGAAGACGCTGTGTCGCAATCTTTATGCCGCATTTGCCAGACGTCACTGGTTTAACGCACATTACGTGCATGATCGTGCATCGGCGCTGCGCCGCTTTGGTGCGCGGTCTTGAAAACGGTAGTGAAACGGGGCTTGGTTCGATCGACCGGACGGTCGGTGAAACGCCATCCACTTCATAGCAGGCGGTGATCCGGGGAGTACAGGCAGTTCGAGCGGTTTTTCGCACTTGTTCAACAAGCGTTCAATAAACGGCATGAAGCTTGCTTTTTGGCGGGCTGCCATCCTTCGTCCAGGAGTCCGGTGTGTCCATACGCGTCGCGTTGCATCATGTCACACATTACCGTTACGACAGGCTGGTTTCACTGTCGCCCCAGGTCGTGCGTCTCAGGCCTGCGCCGCATTGCCGGACCCCGATCCTCTCGTATTCGATGCGGGTCGAGCCGGCCGAACACTTCATCAACTGGCAGCAGGACGCGTTCGCCAATTATCAGGCGCGGCTCGTGTTTCCCGAGAAGACGCGCGAATTCAAGGTGACCGTCGATCTGGTCGCCGAAATGGCCGTCTACAACCCGTTCGACTTCTTTCTCGAACCCTCGGCAGAGCAGTTTCCCTTCGAGTATTCGCCCGGCCTTGCGCTGGAACTCGCGCCCTACCGCGTCAAGCGGCCGATGACGCCGCGCTTCGCCGAGTTCGTCGCGAGTATCGACCGCACGCCGGCCGCCACCGCCGACTTCCTCGTCGGCCTGAATCAGCGGTTGCAGCGCGAGATCCGCTACCTGATCCGGATGGAACCGGGCGTGCAGACGCCCGAGGAAACGCTCGTGAGCGCCGCGGGTTCGTGCCGCGACTCCGGCTGGCTGCTGGTCGAGACCTTGCGGCAGTTAGGGCTGGCGGCGCGCTTCGTGTCCGGCTATCTGCTGCAACTCGCGCCTGACGTCAAATCGATCGACGGCCCGAGCGGCACCGAAGTCGACTTCACCGACCTGCACGCGTGGTGCGAGGTCTACCTGCCGGGCGCGGGCTGGATCGGTCTCGATCCGACCTCCGGGCTGCTGGCGGGCGAAGGGCATATCCCCGTCGCCTGCACGCCCGAACCGGGCAGCGCGGCGCCGATCTCCGGCGCCGTCGACGAGTCCGAGGTCGAATTCGAACACACGATGTCGATCGAGCGGGTTCTGGAGACGCCGCGCGTCACCAAGCCGTTCAGCGAAGCGGTGTGGGCCGACGTGCTGACGATGGGCGCGCAGGTCGACCGGCAATTGCAGGACATGGACGTGCGTCTGACGATGGGCGGCGAGCCGACTTTCGTCTCGGTGCGTGATCGCGACGCCGCCGAATGGAACACCGACGCGCTCGGCCCGACCAAGCGCGGCTACGCGGTCGCGCTGATGGACAAGCTGCGCTCGCGCTACGGCGCGAACGGTTTCCTGCATATCGGCCAGGGCAAGTGGTATCCGGGCGAACAACTGCCGCGCTGGGCGATGTCGCTCTACTGGCGCGCCGACGGCGAGCCCTGCTGGCACGATCCGTCTCTGTTCGCCGACGAACGCGAGCCCGGCACCTACACCGCGGCCGACGCGCAACGCTTCCTCGCGCATCTCGCGAACAAGCTCTCGCTGGACACGGATTGCATCCAGCCCGGTTTCGAGGACGTCTGGTACTACCTGTGGCGCGAGCGGCGTCTGCCGGTCAACGTCGATCCCTTCGATGCGCGGCTGGACGACGAACTGGAGCGCGTGCGCCTGCGCCGCGTATTCGACGCGGGCCTGGGCGGCGCGACCGGCTACGTACTGCCGCTCGCGCGCGAACGCGAGGTGCCCGGCGAGGCGCCGCAATGGGTCAGCGGCCGCTGGTTCTTCCGCGACGAGCGCATGTTTCTGATTCCCGGCGATTCGCCGATGGGTTACCGCTTGCCGCTCGATTCGCTGCCGTGGGTCTCGAAGACCGACTATCCGTACCAGCACGCGCACGATCCGTTCGCGCCGCCCGTGCCGTTGCGTCCGGCCGCGCAGTTGCGCATGCAATACGACGGCGAGCAGCGCAGCATGAGCCCCGCCGATGCGCGGCGCGCGGCGGCGTTGTCGTCCTCGGCGGCGGATTTGCTGAGCGGCATGCCCGGCAGCGGCGTGCTGGCGTATGCGCGCCAACCAGGTGACGAGGCGCCGCCCAAGCGCGGGCAGTCGTCGAAGGAAACGATCCGTACGGCGATCTGCGTCGAAGCGCGCGACCCGAAACGCGCGGCTGGTCCAAAGGCCGAAACCGAAGCGTTCGGCAGCGGCCGCACGCTGCTGCATGTCTTCATGCCGCCGCTCACCGAACTGGACGACTATCTCGATCTGCTCGCGGCCGTCGAGGCGACGGCGGCCGAGTTGCGCATGCAGGTGGTGCTCGAAGGCTATCCGCCGCCGCGCGATGCGCGCCTGAAAATACTGCAGGTCACGCCGGATCCGGGCGTGATCGAGGTGAACATTCATCCCGCGGCGAACTGGGATCAACTGGTTGATCACACCGAGTATCTGTATCAGTCGGCGGCTCAAAGCTATCTGAGCAGCGAGAAGTTCATGACCGACGGCCGGCACACCGGCACCGGCGGCGGCAACCACTTCGTGCTCGGCGGCGCGACGCCCGCCGACAGTCCGTTCCTGCGCCGTCCCGATCTGCTCGCGAGCCTGATCGCGTACTGGCATAACCATCCGTCGCTGTCGTATCTGTTTTCCGGGCTGTTCATCGGGCCGACCAGCCAGGCGCCGCGTATCGACGAAGCGCGCAACGATCAGGTCTACGAACTCGAAGTGGCGTTCCGCGAGTTGCAGCGGCAGATCGACATGCTCGGCGGTCGCGACAGCGCGAGCCTGCCGGCATGGATGATCGACCGCTCGCTGCGCAACATTCTGATCGACGTGACGGGCAACACGCACCGCGCCGAGTTCTGCATCGACAAACTCTATTCGCCCGATGGCCCGACCGGCCGTCTCGGCCTGCTCGAGTTGCGCGGCTTTGAAATGCCGCCGCACGCGCGCATGAGTCTCGTGCAGCAACTGCTGCTGCGAGCACTGGTGGCGCGCTTCTGGCACACGCCGTACACGCAGCGGCTCACACGCTGGGGCACCGAACTGCACGACCGCTTCCTGCTCGGCACCTTCGTGAAGATGGATTTCGACGACGTGCTCGGCGAGCTGAATCGCGCGGGCTACGCCTTCGACAGCAGCTGGTTCGCGCCGCACTTCGAGTTCCGCTTCCCGCTGGTCGGCGAAACCACGGTGAACGGCGTCTCGCTGACCATCCGCAACGCGCTCGAACCGTGGCACGTGATGGGCGAGGAGGGCTCGCCGGGCGGCACGGTGCGTTACGTGGATTCGTCGGTGGAGCGGCTCGAAGTGCGCGCGCTGGGCCTGAACGACAATCGTCATGTGCTGACCGTCAACGGCGTGCCCGTGCCGTTGCAGCCGACCGGCCGCGTCAGCGAATATGTGGCCGGCGTGCGCTTTCGCGCGTGGTCGCAGCCGTCGGCGCTGCATCCGACCATCGGCGTGGACGCGCCGCTCACTTTCGATCTGGTCGACACATGGGCCGGCCGCTCGGTGGGCGGATGCCAGTATCATGTCGCTCATCCGGGCGGGCGCAATTACCAGACCTTCCCGGTGAACGCCTATGAGGCGGAAAGCCGGCGGCGCGCGCGCTTCTTCGCGTCGGGACATACGCCGGGGCCGCTCACGGTCGATGCACCGCACCGCAGTCTGGAGTTTCCGTTCACACTGGATCTGCGCTACTGGTGAAACCAGCACACTCTTAAAACGACACGACCTTGGCCTTTCAATCGACTTTTCCCTTCGAGACGTCCGCGGCGCGCGCGGACGCTTCGTCCCTGTTGCGCCTGCTGCCGGCCCACGAGGGACATTGGGACGAGTTGCGCGATGCCTCGGGCGCGCTGCGTGAACCGTGGCGGCAATTCTTCGAGCGGCTCGGCGAAGACGGCATCGCGCGGCTCGACGATCACCTCGCCTCGGTCGCGCAGCAGATCCGCGACAACGACATCAGCTACAACGTCTACGCGGACAACGGCGAACCGAGGCCGTGGGCGCTCGACCTGCTGCCGTTCCTGATCAGCGAGGAAGAGTGGGCGCATATCGAGCGCGGCGTGACGCAGCGCGCGCATCTGCTCAATGCGATCGTCGCCGATATTTATGGGCCGCAAACCTTGCTGGAGCGCGGGCAATTGCCGCCCGCACTGGTCTTTGGCCACCCCGGCTATCTGCGCTCGGTGAAGGGCTACGCGCCGCCGGGCGGCCAGTTTCTGCAAGTCGTCGCGGTCGACCTGGCGCGCACGCCCGACGGCGACTGGACCGTGATGGCGCATCGCACCGAAGCGCCGTCCGGTCTCGGCTACGCGCTGGAAAACCGCCTGATCGTCTCGACGCTGTTCGCCGATCCGTTCCGTGCCCTGCGCGTGAGCCGGCTCGCGCCGACTTATTCGCAGCTGATCGCGACACTCGTGCAGGCAGCGCAGGCCACCATGCGCCACGAGAGCGACGGCGCCGACCATTCGCCGCATATTGCCTTGCTCACGCCGGGGCCGTTCAGCGAAACCTATTTCGAGCACGTGTTTCTGGCCCGCTACCTCGGCGTGACGCTGGTCGAGGGCAAAGACCTGACCGTGCGCGACGACAAGCTCTATCTGAAGACACTCGCCGGTCTCGAACGCGTGCACGTGGTGCTGCGGCGTCTGGACGATGCGTTCTGCGATCCGGTCGAACTGCGCGCCGATTCGAGCATCGGCGTGCCCGGCTTGTTGCAGGTGATGCGCGCGGGCAATGTGATCGTCTCCAACGTGCCGGGCTCGGGTTTTGTCGAATCGCCGGCTTTGCACGGTTTTCTGCCGGGCATCGCCGAAGTGCTGCTCGACGAAGACCTCGTGTTGCCGAGCGTGGCGACATGGTGGTGCGGCGAGGAGGCGGCGCGCGAGCACGCATTCCGTCGGCTCGATGAGGCGTTCATCGTGCCGACGTGGCCAGTCACCGGGCGCGACGCGCCGCCCGGCGTGGAGCAGGGCCGGCAGCGTTTGTCGACGTGGCGCGAGCGGATCGAAGCCATGCCCGACACCTACACGATCCAGCAGGCGCAGCGCTTTTCCTGCACGCCGCGTTATGAGGATGGCACCGTCGGCCGCCGTCCGTCGGTGCTGCGCGTTTATGCGATCGCGGACGTCAACGGCGGCTGGCATGTGATGCCGGGCGGCTTCACCCGCCTGGCCGCCGAACGCCAGGCCACGGTGTCCATGCAGTACGGCGGCAGCAGCGTCGATACATGGGTGTTGTCGAGCCAGCCGACTTCGACCTTCACGCTGCTGCCTTCGCCGATGCAGCCCGCCGACCTCGCGCGCAAGCATCGCACCGTGTCGAGCCGCGCGGCGGAAAACCTGTTTTGGGCCGGACGTTACGGCGAGCGCGCTGAGAACAATGTGCGGCTGTTGCGCCTGATCCTCGGTTCGCTGGAAGGCAACGATGCCGACGCGATGTTTCCGACGCTGGTCGAACTCGCCTTGCATTGCGGGCTCGTGCAGTCCGGCGACATGTTCGCGCCGCATTCGCCGCAAGCTTTCGAGCGCGCGCTGGTCGCTAACCTGATCGAGAGCACCGGCGCCGCGAGCATCGGACAGAATCTGACTTCGCAGGCGCGATCCAATGGTGAGGTGCGCGGGCGTCTGTCGAACGATCACTGGCGCACGATTCTCGCGGCGCGCAACGACTTCCGCGACGCGTTGCAGATGTTGATGCCCGCGCCGGGTTACGGCAATGGTTCATCTTCATCACAAGGTAACGGTAACGGCCGCGGCGAACGCTATGAACGTTATGACCGCGTCACGCTGATGAGCGCGCTCGAACACCTGTCGGTGCAGCTGTCGGCGATCAGCGGCGCGCAGGGCGATCGCATGACGCGCGACGAAGCGTGGCGTCTGTTGTTCGTGGGCCGCCACATCGAACGCGTGTCGGCGATGACCTCGTTTCTGCGCGTGGTCGCCGACAAAGGCCAGCTTTCTACGCCCGCCGGTTTCGATCTGCTGCTGCAGTTGTTCGACAGCACGTTGACGTATCGCTCACTCTATCCAGGTCGCTTCGAAGTGCCGGCCTTGCTCGACCTGCTGGTCATCGAGCCGACTAATCCGCGCGGCATTTACGGTGTGTATGAGCGTCTGCGTAAAAAGCTCGACGAGATCGCCGTGGCGGCGGGCAGCACGCGGCATCGTCCGTTTGCTGAATTGATGGCGCCCACCGATGTGTTGCCGACGCTGGAATCGCTATGCGAGGTCGACGAAAACGGCACGTACGCCAATCTGATCGCGGTATGCGATCAGATCGCCGGGTTTGTCGGCGCGGCCGGGCATGAGATCAGCGCGCGCTATTTCAGTCACGCCAGCACGGTCGCCTCGCAGGTGTGGTCATGAAGCACACGCCGACCGTGCTGTCCGTCTCGCATCGCACCACTTATCGCTACTCCACCTTTGTGGAGACCGCGCAGCATCTCGCGACGATCCGGCCGATTGCCTGTTCATGGCAGCGCGTGGTCTCGCACAGCGAAAAGATCGAACCCGAACCGTCGTATATGAATAGCCGGATCGACGCATTCGGCAACGACGTGCTGTATTTCGCGCTGGATGCGCCGCATGAGCGCTTGCAACTTGTCAGCGAAACCACGGTGGCGCTCATGCCGCGCTGGACCGATCTCGATCCCGAGGCGACGCCCGCATGGGACGACGTGGCCGACGCGCTGCGCTTTCGCGTCGGCGGCCGGTTCCGGCCCGAGGCGGAGTTCTGTTTCGCGTCGCCGAATATCGTGCCGCGGCCGTCGTTGCGCGACTATGCGTTGCCGAGTTTTCCGCCCGGCATGCCGGTCGCCGCGGGCGCGATCGATCTGATGCACCGCATTCACGAAGACTTCGCCTACAAGCCTTCCGCGACGATGTTCGATACGCCGGCCGAACGCGCCTTCGAATTGAAAAGCGGCGTGTGTCAGGACTTCGCGCAGGTGATGATCGGCTGCTTGCGCTCGCTGGGTTTGCCTGCGCGCTACGTGAGCGGCTATCTGCGCAACGATCCGCCGCCGGGACAGCCGCGGTTGATTGGCGCGGATGCATCGCACGCGTGGGTGTCGGTGTATTGTCCCGGCAGCGGCTGGATCGATCTCGATCCGACCAACGACGTGCTCGCCGATATGGATCACGTGACGCTCGCCATCGGCCGCGATTACAGCGATGTGTCGTTGCTGCGCGGGATGATTCTGGGTGGTGGGGCGCATCGGGTGGAAGTGGGGGTGACGGTGCTTGCGCTGTAGGGGCCGCGCCTTCCCGCTCTGTTTCACATAGTTATCCTCGGCCTGGATGAGCTTCAGACCACGACGCATGTGTCGCGGCTGCCATGCTCGCGGCTATGCTCCTTTCCAGCATTCGCAAATCTCTCGCTGGCGCACGTTTGCACCCGGCAATGCGGCAACGCCGCCCAGTCCTTATTCCCCGCGTAACACCTGCAGCCCTTTTGGGAAAGTTCCGGCCTTCTCTCAGTGAAATCGTCTAGTCGGCGCGAACGCCAGCGCCGATACTTTCGTTCGAAACGCGGCCACGCAGAGCCACGTGCACATTGCTAGACGCATAACGAACACTGACGGTTGAAATGGCGGGGAAAAGACAGTCCGAATTCGCGCGGGGATTGAATAGGCGTGCGTTCAGGCATACCCACGCGTTGATGTTCGGCGCGCTCGGCGCTTGCGTGCCGGTGTCCGGGCACGCACAGGCGCTTGCCGGCATCAGTAGCGTGTTCAGCGACCAGCGCAATGACGATCGCGTCGATGCTTCGGCAATAGTGCCCGAAGTGCCCGTGGCCGCAAGCGAACCTGTCGTGAATCCGTATGCGGAGAGTCCGTCGGCATCGCTCGGCTACGCGTTCAGTACGTTTCATACGTCCGGCGAAGGAGGCGCGGATACAGAGAGTTATTTTGGATTTACTGCCGGCGTCAATATCGGCAACTGGCGAGTGCGTGAACGGGGTGTGTTGCAGTCCAATATGGGCCGGGGCACGTCATACCAAAATATCGCGGCTTACCTGCAGCATGACGTCTCCTCGTTGAAGAGCCAGCTCGTGCTCGGGGATCAGTTCACCGACGGCGCTGTGTTCGACAGCATCGGCGTGCGCGGCGTAAAGATGGAGAGTGTCGATAGCGCGATGCCTGAGTCGCTGCCTGGTTACGCACCTGTGGTGCGCGGCGTGGCGATGTCGAATGCGCTGGTCACCGTTACGCAGAACGGCAGTCGTTTATACGAAAGCACAGTTGCGCCCGGGCCGTTCGAGATTGATGACGTTGCAGCAACAGGCTATGGCGGCAATCTGCTCGTTACCGTAACCGAGGCGGATGGCAGTCGGCACAGTTTCACCGTGCCGTATACCTCTGTCGTACCGCTCGTGCGGCCAGGCTCGACGCGTTTCAGTATCGTCGGTGGCGTGAGCCGTGATGCACAGATCAGGCATCAAGGCGCTTTGCTGCAAGGCGCGGTTCAGCACGGCATCAACAACGCGATGACGGGCTATAGCGGGGCGATCGTCGCGGACGGCTATCTGTCCGGCCTGATCGGCGCGGCGCTCCGTACGCCGATCGGCGCCCTGTCCGCCGATGTCTCGGAGGCTCAGGCCGATGTATCGCATGCAGGGAGAACGCGCGGCACAAGTCTGCGTATCGGCTATAGCAAGTTCTTCGAGCAGACGGATACGAACGTGTCCGTCGCGGTGTACGGTTATTCATCCGGTGGCTTCCTCACGCTGCGCGAAGCGATGCTGGGGCGGGACGTCGTGCAGGCGGGTTCTGGCGCTGACAGCATCGGACGCCGGCGCAGGCAGTTGCAGATCACCCTGAACCAGCGCGTCGGCGCCGGTGACGGTTCGCTTTACGTGGTCGGCTCGACATCGAATGCCTGGAACCGTTCGGGCTTCGATACGCAGTTTCAGATCGGCTACACCGGCGCGTTACGTGTGGCAGAAGCGAATCTGAACTACACGGTATCGGCTTCCCGTCAACGCAACGGGTTGACAGGGCCAATGAGCAATCAGGTGTTCGCAAGCGTTTCGGTGCCGCTCGGCAAGGTGGAGCACGCTTCGTCGCTGTCGGCGGGCTTGATACACGACAGTCGTGACGGCTGGTCCGAGCAGGCCGTGCTCGCGGGCTCCGCCGGCACCGCAGATGAACTACGTTACGGCATGTACGGAACGCATTCGGCGCGGTCGAATACAGGTGGTGGCAATGCGCAGTACCAGAGCGCCTACGCGACTTTCGGTGGGAGCGCGAGCGGCGGTTCGGGCGGCTCGCAGGCATCTGCGAATATTCGGGGTTCGGTGTTTGCTCACCGGAGAGGCATTGCGCTGGGTAACGAACCCGAAATGGCAGTGGACATTATTTTGCCGAAGAACGGTATAAGCGCCGGCACGTCAGACGCTGTTGGTCCGAACGCTAGCAGTCCGGGTTATGTGCCGGTGCCGCATCTGGAGCCGCTCAGTGCGGACCGGATTGAAATCGGCGTTCGGCGCGATCTGGCCAACGGCAGCACCGAGCCGGCGCATACGGAGGCGGCGTCGCGATGGAATGCGTGGGTCATCAAGCAGGACACGGCAGGCGACAACGTCGCTGCGAATGTTTCAACCGCGGACCAGACGGAAGGCGCCGAGCGTCTGCTGCTCTTCACGAACATCATGCCGATGAAAGTGTACGCGCGTAATTCGGTTGTTCTGTGGTCGGATGTCGAGCGCGGGAACGGGCATCATTGAAACAGCCGGAGGGCGCTCACGCGCGACGCCCTGACTCGGGGCTGTCTGTAAATCTGTGTGGCGCACATGGCAAGGATTCGAGAATTGGCCGAGCCTCACTGGAGGCAAGGCCATGTTTTGTAGGTCGTAGTCTGTAGTTGTAGCTGTACTAACTTTAATTCACTAAAAAAGGCAAGAAAATGCAAAAGATCGATCGTAACGCACTGGCTCAATCGAAAATCGCTGGCGGCTGCTGCAAGTCCAGCTGCGCACCGGCACCGAAGGCCGCTCCGGCACCGGTATCGAACACGAAGCGTTAAGCAGTTTCGCTGTAACGGTGTAAGGGCTGGCTAATTGTCCGCCTGCCTTTTCGCGCAATCCAGTCGCTTACGACCGGGTTGCGCGTTCAGATGACGAATGATGGCGTTCCTGCGGGACGGCTATGTCACCGTGACGAAGGAACCAGCATGGAGTTGTCAAAAGCGTTCAGCGCGTTGCCCGTTGCCTTCAGGCGCGGTGCAAGGCGCAGCCGTGCCCGGGTGCAAGGCGCCTGTCTCGCGCGCATTCCTCTGCGTGCGATCGAGCCGCTTGCCATTTCCGCATGGTACCTGGGGAGCCGTTTCAACGCGGGGCTTCGCTGGAGCGGTATCGAGCGGCGGGAGGTCGGCCGCGACGTATTGAAGCTCGAACGTATTGATGACTATCGCGTGCTGTCGGGCAGAGTACTCGAGAAACTGATCGATCAGCGGCTTCATTTTGGCCGGCAGCGCAATCGCGCCGAAACCTGGCCGGATTTGCAACGCGCGGCTGGCGTTCTCGCGCAGATCATCAGGAAAGTGAAAACAGCGACGCCGGAGCGGGCGGTCATCGTTTCGCCGTTTCACTACCTTTCGCAATACGCAAATATTTATCTGATCGACGAACTGCGCAAGCAACTCGGTCTCGCATCCATCGGTGTCGTATCCGGCGTGCCGCAAGACATCTACGGAAGCGATGAGGCGATGATTCCGCACATCGACATCCTTCACACCTATAGCGAAACTAACCGCGGCGGATTGGGTTTGCGCGCGGCGCGCTCGCTCAGACGCAACGGTGTCGTGGTGCTGTTTTCCGATGCGCCGCCGTTCACGCTGAGCGGCTATCCCATGGAGACGGTCGACGTGTCCATCTTTGGCCGATCGGCGCGTATTCATAACGGCGTATTCCGCATGGGAGCGCCGCTCGACGCGCTGCTGCTGCCGTTCTATCTGCGCTTCGAGCGTGGGCGATTCAGTGCCGTCGTGCTGGAGCCGATCGAGCTCGCGCAAAGCGACGCACCTCAACGTGTCGCCGATTGCATCGAGAAAGCGCTGAGAGACAACTATGCGCGCTCGCTAGCCGCCGGACATCCTTCAATGTACGCGTTTGCGCCCGCCAGATAACCCACACAAGCAGCGTTGGAAAGACACATCTCGTCTCCGGAAGAGAGGCGGCAGGACAGTAATGGAACCCACCAGTATCCCGCAGTTCAAGGACATTTCCTGGCGATGGATCGCCTATGTCGCGTCGGCAATCGTGATGGTCGCAATTGGCTTCGGCTTCCTGCATGAAGTGGAGCTCAAGCAGGATGTGCAGTGCGAAATCGTCTCGCCGTCTGAAGTGAAGGTGCGGGGTTTGAGCGGACTCGTGACGTCGGTGTACGTGCATCCGTCGGAACGTGTGGCGTCGGGTGCGCCCTTGTTCACGCTGCAGCGTGACCTGTCGTTATCGAGCGACGGACGCCAGCGCAATGTGTTCGACTCGCAAATGCGCGACGAGCAGATTCGTGCCGCAGACGAGCTATACACGCAGCGCAAGGCGCAACTCACCGCGCAGCGAGATGCTTCATCGCTGACCGGCGCGAGCCGGAGAGCGGAACTCAGCGCGCTGGATGAACAGATCGCCCAGAACCGCCAGCTTGCGGACGAATCTCAGCAGAAGCTCGTGCGCCTCAAGTCGGTGTCGGACTACGTGACAGCCGATCGCATCGAGCAGGCCAGTGCGGACGAGCATCAGGTCAAGGTCGCCGTTGCTCAGGGCAGGGCGCGCCGCGAACAGTTGCGCGGCGAGATGTCGACGTTAAGCGGCACGCTGATCGACCTCGATGCGCAATTGAAAGAGAACGACGCCAGGCACGAACAAAGCATTCAGGAAATCCAGATGCGCTTCGAGCAATCGCGTCTCGACGCAACGATCTCGGCACCGCGGGCGGGAGTCGTCACGTTTTCGAAGCTCGTGCCGGGGCACACGCTGGAGGCATCCGACGTCGCGCTCGTCATCTCGACCGACGAGAAGGGCGCGTTGCGGGCGGCGCTACGTATTCCGTCGCGGCGTCGCGGGTTCGTCGAAAAAGGTCAAACCGTGCGGCTTAAATTCGATGCGTTTCCTTACGCGAAATTCGGCAGCTACGAAGCGCGCATCGACGCTATTTCCGACACGACGATGCAGGCGTCCGCCGCGCCTCCTGGCGTACCCGCCTCGCTGGCCGCTCAAGGCGGTGGCGACGGCGACTATCTGGCGTGGGCAACGCTGCGGGGCACGACGTTCGACTACGGCAAGCAACATTTCGACATCTTGCCGGGGATGCGGGCAACGGCGAGCATCGTCGTCGAGCGCAGGACGATTGCCGAATGGGTGCTGGCGCCGCTTTTCCGCATGATCAGAGGCTAACGGGAGGCACAGTGCGAACAATCTATCAGAACGAAGTCGCGGAATGCGGCTATGCCTGCCTGGCAATGGTGCTTTCACATCTCGGCCGGGCGACTGAAGTGCGCGAATTATCCGCGTACAGGCCAATATCGGCGAATGGTCTGACTTTGATGGATCTCTACGACGTGGCGACCGACTTCGGCTTGGCCGTACAGGCCTACCGGTTCGACATGGCGGATCTTCATTCGGTCAAGCGAGGCTCGATTCTTCACTTCGGCGGCGCGCATTTCGTGGTGTTCGAGAAGTGCCGGCATGGCTACGTTCAAGTCCTGGATCCGGCCAGCGGGCGGCGGCGGGTCTCGATGAATACATTTATGGCGAGCGTGTCCGGGTATCTGCTGGAATGTTCGGCCACCCCATCCATGCCGCGTATTCGCGCGAAATCGCCGGTGCCCGGCGCGCTTGCACGGGTGCGAGCATTGAATCCCGCACTGCGCAGACAACTGGCGAAAGTCATGTTCGTCGCACTGGGAAGCCAGTTCGCGATTCTGGCCATGCCTTATCTCGGCAACCTCGTGCTCGACTACGTGGTCTCCGCGGACAACCTGAATTTACTGAGCGTACTGGTGCTGACATTTGCCGGCATTTTCGCGGTCGGGGCGCTGAGCCAGTATGTGGAGTCGCGCCTTGTCGAACTTCTGCATCAGCTTACGCAGATCAACATGACCGAGGGATTGCTCGGCCATCTCCTGCGCAACCCGATGTCGTGGTTCGAAAAGCGCCATGTCGGCGACGTTTTCGCGCGCGTCAAGGCGCAGGACGAGATCAGCGTCTATGCGACGCGAACCGTCACGTCGATGTGCATCGACATCGCGGTGGGATCTCTGGCGCTGGGTCTGATGCTGGTGCAGAGCCGCATGCTGACGGCCGTCGCCGTGGCCATGTTCGTCCTCTATCTAGCCGTCGCGCTGGGCATGTTCGCGCGCATGCGGGACAACCACGCGCTTGTGCTGGAAACGTCGGCGCGCTGCGACGACGCGTTGATCGAAACGATCCGGGCTGCGAGCCTGATCAAGCTCGCGCAGGGCGAGACGCGCCGTACGGCGCTCTACATGATCAAATACAAGGAGTATGTAGGCGCGCTGCTGGCGAGCAACCGGTTGAACAGTGCGCGCGACGCGATCCTCAAACTGGTCCAGTACGCGGACACGATTGCGATCACCTGGTTTGCCGCGCGGCTGATGCTGGCCGGCAGCGTTTCCGTGGGCGTGTTCTATTCGTTTCTGATCTACAAGTCGTTGATGTCCGAGCGCTTTGCCCATGCCGTCAATGGCGCGTTCGCGTATTTCATGCTGAGCGTGCCGACCGCGCGCGTGGCGGACATCGTCGAGTGCGAGGAAGAGCGATACACGCCGCTTGCCGAACGCAACCGTGTGAGTGAGATACGTATGTTCGAGCGTATCGAGGTGCGCAACGTCACGTTTCGGTACGGCGTGTCCGACCAGCCGGTTCTGCGAGACGTGAGCATCGATATCCGGCATGGCGACAAGATCGCCATTACGGGGCCGTCGGGCGCGGGGAAATCGACGCTATTTAAACTGCTGTCGGCTGCCGAGCCGCTTCAGGAAGGCCAGATCATGCTCAACGGCATCGCATGGCCCAATCTGACTATCGACGAAATCCGGCGGCATGCGGCCCACATGCGTCAGGGCGACCTGATTCTGCACGGCTCGATTGCCGAAAACATCACGCTATTTGCGGCCAGTATCGACGAAGACCGCGTCCATGCGCTGCTCGAAGACGTCGGATTGATGAATGACGTCATGCGTCTGCCGATGCGCACCCGAACCGTGATTAGCGACACGATTGCGAACATCTCCGCTGGCCAGCGGCAACGCCTGCTGTTGGCGCGTGCGCTCTATCAGGGCCGAAGTCTGCTCCTGCTCGACGAGCCGACGTCCAATCTGGATCCGGCATCGGTGCAACATGTGGCTGCCTTGCTGCGCCGGCTGAACTGCACGGTTGTCGTGATCACCCATGACCGGTCACTGGCAGCCGCGTTCGACATTCGATATCGCCTTGTAGACGGTGCACTGGTGCCGGAGCATTTACATCCTCTGCCGGAGCCGATCCATGTTTAAGTGCCGTGTCGTGCGCGTTACGGTGCACCTGTTTTTTGCCATGGCGAGTCCCGCATTTGCGGTCGACCTTCTCACGGTCACGCAGCAGACGCTTGGCCGCGACTCCAGCCTGGCGCAGGCACGTGCGGGTTACGCGGCCGCGCAGCAAGCCGTTCCGCAGGCGCGTGCGGGATTGCTGCCGCAAATCTCCGCAGGCTGGGGGCGCACCTACAATCGCCTCGCGACAGATGCTTTTCCGACCACGTCCTACTGGCAATCGGGCTGGACCGTCAATATCGCGCAGCCGTTGTTCGACTGGACGAAATGGAGCAACTACAAGCAGGCGGATTTTGTCGAAGCGCGCGGCGCCGTCGAACTGAATGCCGCGCAACAGGCGGCGATTCTGCGCGCCGTGCGTATCTATTTCGAAGCGCTTATAGCCGAAGATGAACTGAGGCGCGTGAGCGAATATGCGGCCGCGGTCGATCAGCACCTGCAGTTGATCAATCGTGGCAAAGCGGCAGGTGAAGCAACGCTGATCGATTTGCGCGACGCCCAGACCGCACGCGAGAAGGTCGCGATCGAACGGATGGATGCTGAAAACACGTTGCTTGCGAAGCGGCGCGCGTTCGAGCAGGCCACAGGCGTGCCGTTCGAGACGCTCGCGCGATTGCCCGAGTCGTTGCCCATGCCGCGCCTGCAACCTGAGGACATTGATGCATGGGCCGCGCAAGCGAGGAATCACGCGTTTGATGTACAACTGAAACAACTGGACTGGGAGATCGCCCGGACGGAAGTGAGCAAAGCGCAGTCGGCGCACTTGCCGTCGGTTTACGTGACCGGAAGCTATACGCCGGCCGGCGCGGCTTCCGGTTACTCGCGACCCACAACCACGACAACGGGCATGCTGGCGGTCTCGATACCGATTTTTTCCGGCGGCGAGACACAGGCAAAGGTGAAGGCGTCATCGGCTCTGGAAGACAAGGCGCAAGAGAGCTTCACAGGCGCAACACGAAACGCCGAAGCCGCCGCCCGCGATGATTACAGCCGGTATCAGTACGGGCGCACGCGAATTGACTTGCTTGCCCATCTGGTGGCGTCTTCGCAAGAAGTGCTGGCGGCCAGTCGGGTCGGTTTTCGCGTGGGTAGCCGCACGGCCAGCGACGTGCTCAGAGCGATCGACTCGCTCTATTCTGCACAACGCGATTTGCTGGCGGCTCGTTATGACTGCATTGTCGCGTTGATGCAACTCAAGGGCGACACAGCCGCGCTGAGTATTGCGGACGTGGTCCAGATCAACGACGTGCTGGTGCATTGAAGCAATATTGATTCCGCCCGTCGATACCGCATGCGTGCTAAAAATACATTTCGCGCGGACAGCCCATATATCCGGAGGCCGGCTTGGTGGGGCCATCGTCCATATCCAGCAACACTGTATTCAAACCAACCAACCTTGACGCTGTGCGTATGCACATATAGACTCCACCACATGAACCGCCCCATCTCCTACGACGAATGCAACTGCTTCGCGCTGCGCCAGGCGGCCCGGCACGTCACGCAAATCTACGAACGCCACCTCGGCGAGGTAGGCCTGACGGCTGCGCAGTTCACGATTCTCGCCAAACTCGCGCGCATGCCGAATCTGCCCATGGCGGATCTGGCGGACGCGATGGTGATGGAACGCACCACGCTGGTCCGCGCCATGAAGCCGTTGCAGCGCGACGGTCTGGTGGTGGCCGAAGCGGCGGAGCATGACGGCCGCACGTTTCTATTCAGCCTGACGAAAAAGGGCGAAACCACGTTCGATCAAGCTGCCATCGCCTGGCGCGCCGCGCAGGACGAGTTCGAAAAGAAGTTCGGCCACGCGCGAGCCAAAACGCTGCGCGCCGAACTCTTCAGCATCACCGGCTAGTTGAGGCGTACCCGCTCGTTCCGGCGAGCATCGGTCCGCCTGATTGTGTGCATACGCACTCACAAACGAGGAAGTGCAGCAATGGAACGATTCTTCGATGACGACTGCTTTGCCATCCGCCAGGCCGCCCGTTATGTCTCGCAGATATACGACCGGCACCTGGCGAATGTCGGGCTGACCATCACGCAGTTTTCGCTGCTGGGACGGCTCAAACGCACCGGCCCCATGACGATGAAGCAGCTGGCTGAAGCCATGCGCATGGAACGCACCACCCTGGTCCGCACGATCCAGCCGCTGCGCCGCAACGGTCTGGTGTCGAGCGAGGCGCTCGGCGCCGACGCGCGCGCGCTGACGATCGCGCTCACGCCGGCAGGCGAAGAGCGTCTCAAGGCAGGCGGCGAACATTGGCGTGCCGCGCAAGCCGAGTTCGAGCATCGTTTCGGCGAACGGCGCGCGGCGGCATTGCGAGGCGAATTGTTCGCCATCACACGGGATTCAATCTGAAGTCGCGGCTACGGCTAGGGCGACGCACGGCCGGCGCGATCCACGCGCTTTTTTTTCAACGCAAAGAGTGCATACGCACATATCGACATCATGTCCACTACTCCATCGACAATCGCTCCGCCGAGCGCGGCGCAGACCGCCAAACCGGCACGCCGCATTCCGTGGATGCTGCTCGCGGTCATCACGGTCCTTGCCGCGCTGGCGCTTGCGGCGTCGTACTGGTTCTTCATCGGCCGCTTTGTCGAGACGACTGACGATGCCTATGTGGGCGGCGATGTCACCGTGATGGCGCCGAAAGTGAACGGCTTCGTGACGGACGTGCTGGTCCGCGACAACCAGTTCGTCCACGCGAACGACGTGCTGATCCGTCTCGATGCGCGCGACTACGACGCGCGGCTCGCGCAGGCCACGGCGGAAGTGCAGAGCGCACAAGCGTCGGTGACCGAACTGCAGGCGAAGAAGTCCTTGCAGCTCGCCACCATCAACGAGCAGGCCGCCGAGGTCCGCGCGTCCGGCGCCGAACTGACGCGCAGCGCCGCGGACCAGACGCGCTACCGCGAACTAGTGAAGGACGACGCGGTATCGAATCAGGTCGTCGAACGCGCGGACGCCGATCTGACCAAAGCGCACGCGGCGGTCGATCGCAGCAGCGCGGCACTGATCGCAGCACAACGTCAGATCGCCGTGCTCGACGCGCAGATCGGCGACGCCGAGGCGCGCATCGCGACCGCGCAGGCCGCCCAGCGTGTCGCGGCGCTGAACGTGGAGTACACGACGATTCGCTCGCCGATCGACGGCTATGTCGGCAATCGCACGGCGCGTGTCGGACTGCTGGCGAACACCGGCGTATCGCTGCTGACCGTGGTGCCGTCGAGCGGATTGTGGATCGACGCTAACTTCAAGGAAGACCAGTTGAAGAAGATGCGCGTCGGCGACAGCGTCGATGTCGATCTCGACGCATCGAGCACGCCGATTCACGGCGTGGTGGAAAGTCTGGCGCCGGCCACTGGCGCGACGTTCAGCGTGCTGCCCGCCGAGAACGCCACTGGCAACTTCACGAAGATCGTGCAGCGCGTGCCGGTGCGTGTGCGGCTGGATGTGCCGAAGTCCATGCAAGGCGTGCTGCGCCCCGGCTTGTCAGCCACGGTGAAAGTGCATGTCGATAGCGGCAACACGCCGGCGCGCGGATGAGCCGATCATGACTCAAGTTCTCGCCAACCCCGCCGACCTGCCGACGCGAATCAAGGTCCTGGCGTTCACGCTAATGTGCGTCGGGTTTTTCATGGCGACGCTCGATATCCAGATCGTGGCGTCGTCGCTTAAGGACATCGGCGGTGGCTTGTCCGCGAGCCAGGACGAACTCTCGTGGGTGCAGACCTCGTATCTGATCGCTGAAATTCTGGTGATCCCGATGTCCGGCTGGCTCACCCGAGTGTTCTCCACGCGCTGGGTGTTCGCGTTTTCCGCGCTCGGCTTCACGGTCACCAGCATGCTGTGCGGTCTCGCGTGGGACATCAACTCGATGATCCTGTTCCGCGGTTTGCAGGGCGCGCTCGGCGCCGCGATGATCCCGACGGTGTTCACCACCGCGTTCGTGCTGTTCCCCGGCAAGCAGCGCCTGATCGCCTCCACCACCATCAGCGCGCTCGCCACGCTCGCGCCGACCATTGGTCCGGTGATCGGCGGCTGGATCACGTCGCAATGGTCGTGGCACTGGCTGTTCTATCTCAACCTCGTGCCGGGTCTCGCCGTCACGCTGCTGGTGCCGAAGTACGTGCATTTCGACAACGTCGATCTGTCGCTGCTGAAGAAAGGCGATTACCTGGGCATCCTTCTCATGTCCGGTTTTCTCGGTTGCCTCGAATTCGTGCTGGAGGAAGGGCCGCGCAAGAACTGGTTCGGCGATCACGTGATCCTGACGTGCGCGTGGATCACCGCGATCTGCGGGTTTCTGTTCCTCGTGCATGCGTTCACCGCGAAAGAGCCGATTGTCGATTTGCGCGCGTTGGCGATCCGCAACTTCGGCATCGGCAGTCTGCTGTCGTTCATCACCGGGATCGGGATTTTCTGCGCTGTGTTTCTGACGCCGGTGTTCCTGTCTCGTGTGCGCGGCTTCGATTCGTTGCAGATCGGTGTGGCGTTGCTGTCGGTCGGCTGTTTTCAACTGGTCGCGATGGTGGTGTATTCGGTGGTCGCGCGCTTTATCGACATGCGGATTTTGCTGGTGTTCGGCCTCGTGCTGTTCGGCGTCGGCTGTTATCTGTATGTGCCGCTGACCAATCAATGGGGCTGGCACGAGTTGCTGATTCCGCAAGCGTTGCGCGGCATCGGCCAGCAGTTTTGCATTCCACCCATCGTGACGATGGCGCTGGGTTCGTTGCCGATGTCGAGGCTTCGTTCCGCCAGCGGCCTGTTCAATCTGATGCGTAACCTCGGCGGCGCGATCGGCATTGCGGTAAGCAGCACGATGCTCAACGACCGTCTGAACCTGCACTACGAGCGGCTCGATGAACATCTGAACGTGGGCCGTCCGGTAGTCGAGTCGATCCTGCAGCAGCAAAGCGCGCATTTCGCCGCAGTGGGCGGCAACGTGCTGAACGCGGCCAACGCCGGACTCGGTGAATTGCATGCGTTGCTGATGCGTGAAGCGCTCGTGCTCACGTTCTCCGACACTTTCTTCGCCTTGTCACTGTGTTTCCTGGTCGGTCTGTTGAGCGTGCTGTTCTCGCGCCCGTTCGGCAACACCGCACCGCCGCCCGATGCCCATTGAGGAACTCAACATGAAACCGATCCTTGTCAAAGTACTGGCGAGCGCCGCCTTGCTGACGCTTGCGGCCTGCGCGGTGCAACCGGAAACGCACGCCGATTTGCGGCAAACCGTGAAGACTGTCGCGCCCGCCGCGTGGAATGTCGACGCGCCGCAAGACAGCGTGAGCGCCAATGCGTGGTGGGACCAATTCGGCGACCCTGTCATGCATCAAATGGTCGAATCCGTTTTGACCGGCAATCTCGATGTGCAGGCAGCGGTGGAGCGCGTCAGGCAGGCGCAGGATCTGGCGAAGCAGAATCGCGCGGCGCTGCTGCCTGAGTTGAACGCGAGCGCGACGGCGTCCGACGCGCGTCAGAACACGCCGCCGCCGCTCGGTTATGTGCGCCAGGCCGGCGTCGGCTTGACGGCGAGCTGGACGCCTGATGTATTCGGCGGCGAACGTCTTGCCGTGCTGGCGGCGCAGGCACAAGTGTCGGGACGCCAGTCGGCATTGAACGAGGTGCGCCTCGCGCTCGCGGCGAATACCGCCGCAGCGTATATCGATCTGCGCTGGGCGCAATCGCAGCTGCAGATTCTGAGCGACAACGAGCAGATCCGCGCACGCGCACTGAAGCTCACGCAGCAGCGTCTGCACTACGGGCTGTCGACGCAACTCGACGTCGCGCGCGCGCAGAACCAGCTCCAGGATTTGCAGGCGCAGATTCCGCGCGTGCAATCTGCGGTGCAGCATCAGTTGAGTCTGATCGCGGTGTATTCGGGGCGCACGCCGGAGAGCGTCGACGGCCTGCTGCTCGCCAATGCGCGCGACATTCCAGTGCCCGCGCAAAGCGTGCCGCAGATGCTGCCCTCGGAAGCGCTTCTGCAGCGTCCCGATGTGCGTACCGCGTACGCGACGGTCGAGCAGCGCGCAGCGGAAGTGGGCGTGTCGAAAGCGCAGCGCTATCCGCAGTTCCGGCTCAATCTCGCCGACGGCCTGCTGGCCTCGTCGTATCTCGGCTTGCCGACGCTGACCGACAACCTCTTCAGCGCGGCTTTGAACGCGACGAGCCCGATCTTCAACGCGGGCCGCATCACCGCGAATATCGACGCGAGCGAAAGCCGCATGCGCGAATCGCAACTCGGTTTGCAGCAAACCATGCTGCAAGCGCTGAAGGAAATCGAGGACAACCGCAGCGATCTGGTGAGCGGCGCGGTGCAGTTGCAACGTCTTGGCGGCGCGCTCGATGCGTCGAACCAGGCGCTGCATTTGTCGAGCGAACTGTACAAGGGCGGCGCGGCGGATTTTCTCGATGTGCTCACCGCGCAGGAGGCGTATCTGCGTGACGCGGAGTCCTTGAACCAGGCCAAGCGCGAGCATGCGCTCTCGGCGGTCGCGTTGTACCGCTCGCTCGGCGGCGGCTGGGATGTGCCCGACGCGGTCACGGCGGTGTCGTCGAACAACTGAACGCTTGAACACGCGATCGACCGATGCACGGGCGTGGCCAATGTGGTGTTGAACCAACTGGAGAGAAACGATGGCGAATCAACGAGAAGTAGTGATCTGCAATCCGGTGAGAACGCCGATCGGCGCGTTCGGCGGGGCATTGAAGGACGTGCCCGCGACTGCGCTCGGCGCGGCCGCCGTGCGTGAGACGTTGCGCCGCAGCGGGCTCGACGCGGCCGAGTTGGCATCGGTTGTGATGGGCAATGTGATTCAGGCCGGCAACAAGATGAATCCGGCGCGCCAGGCGTCGATCGGCGGCGGTGTGCCGGTCGCCGTGCCGGCGTTGACGGTCAATCGCGTGTGCGGCTCCGGCGCGCAGGCGATCGCGTCGGCGGCCCAGGAAATTCTGCTGGGTCTCGGCGATGCCGCCGTGGCCGGCGGCATGGAAAACATGGACCGCGCGCCGTATCTGCTCGACGGCGGCCGCTGGGGCTACCGCATGGGCAACGCGCAAATCCACGACAGCCTGCTGCGCGACGGCCTGAACGACGCGTTTTCCGGCGAGCATTCGGGTTGGCATACGGAAGACCTCGTCGCGCAATTCGATATCACGCGTGAAACTCAGGACCGTTGGGCCGCGCGTTCGCAGCAGCGCTTCAGCGAAGCCCAGGCGCGCGGCGATTTCGACGCCGAACTGGTTGGCGTGGAAATAGCCGGGCGCAAAGGCCCGCAGCATTTCACGCGCGATGAACAGCCGCGTCCCGACACCACGGTGGAAACGCTCGCCAAACTGCGTCCGGCATTTCGCCCCGACGGCACGATCACCGCGGGCAACGCGCCCGGATTGAACAGCGGCGCAGCCGCGATGCTGGTGGCCGAGCGGGGTTTCGCGGAAGCACGCGGCATCGCGCCGCTCGCGCGTCTCGTGTCGTATGGCGTCGCCGCGGTCGAACCCGGCATGTTCGGCCTCGGTCCCGTTCCGGCGGTGCAGATGGCATTGGCGCGAGCCGGTTGGCAATTGCACGATGTCGAACGCTTCGAGATCAACGAAGCGTTTGCCGCCGTGCCGATCGCGGTCGCGCGCAAACTCGGCATTGCGGACGAGTTGATCAACGTGCAAGGCGGCGCGATCGCGCATGGTCATCCGATCGGCGCAACGGGCGCCGTGCTGACCACGCGCTTGCTTCATTCGATGCAGCGCGATGGGATCAAACGCGGCATCGTGACGTTGTGCATTGGCGGCGGTCAGGGCATCGCGTTGGCATTGGAAATGCTGTGAGTTTGAAGCGATAGCGGCAGGGTGCGTCGGCGTGCGAAATACATGTCGATGCACCTCGCTGCGATCCCTGAAATGCGCGACGCATCAACCGTGGCGCATTTGTGGGCACTAGAGTGCGGGCCTATATTTAAAGGTTTTATTCCGGCATCGGTTTCGTTTAGCATCATTGCCACTTTCACAAGAACACCACGAGACATGGCACTGATCGTTAGAAACATCCTCGGCATTGCGGTACTGCTGCTTATCGCTTTTATCTTTTCCACCAATCGGCGCGCTATCCGCTTACGGACTGTAATCAGCGCGTTGCTGGCGCAAATAGGCATTGGCGCATTCATTCTGTTCGTGCCCTTCGGCAAGTCGATCCTTTCGGGTGCGGCTTCCGCTGTCAATCATGTGCTTGGCTACGGCAACGCGGGCATCGAGTTCCTGTTCGGCGGACTCGTGCAAGCGAAGATGTTCCAGGTCTTCGGCGACGGTGGCTTCGTATTCGCCGTGCGCGTGCTGCCGGCCATCATCTTCGTGACCGCATTGATCTCCGTGCTGTACTACCTCGGCGTGATGCGCTGGATCGTGATCGTGCTCGGCACGGTATTTCAGAAGCTGCTTGGCGTGTCGAAGATCGAATCGTTTTCCGCGGTCACCACGATTTTTCTCGGCCAGAGCGAAATGCCCGCTGTCGTCAAACCGTTCACGGCCGAGATGACCGGCGCCGAATTGTTCGCGGTGATGTCGAGCGGCATGGCGGCGGTCGCCGGTTCGGTGCTGGCGGGTTATGCGGGCCTCGGCGTGCGCATCGAGTATCTGCTGGCGGCGTCGTTCATGGCGGTGCCGGGCGGCTTGCTGTTCGCGAAGATCATTCACCCTTCCACCGAACCGAGCCGTGTGCATCTGGAGAACCTCAACTTCGACGAGAAGCGTCCCGCCAATATCATCGAAGCCGCGAGTTCCGGCGCGACCGTCGGCCTCAAAATCGCGGTGATGGTCGGCGCGATGCTGATCGCGTTTGTCGGGCTGATTGCGTTGCTCAATGGAATTGTCGGCGGCGTGGGCGGCTGGTTCGGTCATCCGCAACTGTCGATGCAATCGGTGCTCGGCGTGATATTCGCGCCGCTCGCTTATCTGATCGGCGTGCCCTGGAACGAGGCTACGATTGCCGGCAATTTCCTCGGCCAGAAAGTCATTCTCAACGAGTTCGTCGCCTATGCGTCGCTGTCGCCGTATCTGAAAGACGCCGCGAGCGTGAGCGCCGCCGGTCTGGCGGCGCTCGATCCGCGTACCATTGCTATCCTGTCGTTTGCGTTGTGCGGCTTCGCGAACTTTTCGTCGATCGCGGTGCTGACGGGCGGCTTTAGCGCCGTCGCGCCGGCACGCCGTGCCGAGGTCGCGCGTTACGGCCTGCGTGTCGTGCTCGCCGCGACGCTCTCGAACCTGATGAGCGCCACGATTGCGGGCATGTTCATTACGCTGAATTGAATCGAGGATTGCTGGATGAATATGGAACAACTGTTGGAACGCGCGGGCGTTGCGCGAGAAAAGGCCTATGCGCCTTATTCGAAATTCAAGGTCGGCGCGGCGTTGCTGACCAAAGACGGCCAGGTGTTCGACGGCTGCAACGTCGAGAACGCTTCGTACGGTTTGTGCAATTGTGCGGAACGTACCGCATTTTTCAGCGCGATTGCGGCGGGTTATCAGCGTGACCAGTTCGACGCGCTCGCGGTGATCGGCGATACGGACGGCCCGATCGCGCCGTGCGGCGCGTGCCGCCAGGTGATCATCGAACTGGGCGGCCCTGAGCTGCCGATTCGCCTCGGCAACCTGCATGGCGCCACGCGCGACACCACCGCGCGCGAACAATTGCCGGACGCGTTCTATCTATGAGCAAGCACAAGGTCATCTACGACACCGACCCGGGCGTGGACGATGCCATGGCGCTGGTGTTTCAGGCGCTGCATCCGGATATCGAACTGCTCGGTCTGACGAGCGTATTCGGCAACGCCACGATCGCAACGACCACGCGCAACGCGCGCTTTCTCGCCGGACGGTTCGCCGCTGGCGTGCCGGTCGCGCAAGGCGCGGCAGCGCCGCTCAAGCGCACCGCGCCCGAGCCGCTCGCATGGATTCACGGCGACAACGGGCTCGGCAATATCGCGTTGGATACAACGGACGAGGCCCCGCTCGACGCACGCCGCGCGCACCGCTTCATCATCGACACGGTGCGCGCGCATCCCGGCGAAGTGACGCTGCTCGCCGTGGGCCCGCTCACGAACCTGGCGCTCGCACTCGCCGACGATCCGCAGATCGCCACGCTCGTCAAACAGGTGGTGATCATGGGCGGCGCGTTCGGCACGGACGGCGTGCTCGGCAACGTCACGCCCGCGGCGGAGGCCAATATCCTGGCGGACCCGCACGCCGCCGACATCGTGCTCGGCGCGGCGTGGCCGGTGGCGATCGTCGGGCTGGACGTCACGCAGCCCACCATCATGAGCCGCGAGTATCTGGCGTCGCTGCGCGAGCGCGGCGGCACGGCCGGGCAGTTCGTATGGGACGTGTCGCGGCACTACGAGGCGTTTCACGAGCAAAGCGCGCAGCTGGCGGGCATCTATGTGCATGATTCGTCGGCGGTGGCGTATGTGCTGGCGCCGCATCTCTATACAACGCGCAGCGGCCCTGTGCGTGTATTGACGGACGGCATCGCGGTGGGCCAGACCATCCAGAAGCCGTCGACCATGCCCGTGCCCGCGCCGGCCTGGGATAGCCGGCCAGACTGCAAAGTGTGTATCGGCGTGGACGCGCCGGGTATGCTGGCGCTTTACGAGCGCACCATTTGCGGCACGCTGTGAAAGAGACGCTTACCTGACGCACTGGCGGCATTGCCTGCTTTGATCGGAGGTAAGCCGCTGTGCAATGCAACACGCCGGTCAACACGCCGCTCAACACACCGGTTCGCGGCAATCCTGGCCGGTGCCGATCTTCAATCTTTGCTACATTCTGCACACGCACTGCATTCGCGCCCCCTGAAACTCCGGCTCGTGGACGCAAACGCGTGATCGAAATTTCTCAAGAGGCCAAAGATGCGAATTCTAGTAGTAGGGGCGGGCGCCGTAGGCGGCTATTTCGGCGGGCGTCTCGCAGCGGCGGGCCAGGACGTGACCTTCCTCGTGCGTCCCGGCCGGGCGGAAAAACTCAAGCGTGACGGGCTTGTCATCAGCAGCGTACGCGGCGATCTCAAGCTGCCCGATCCGCAGACGATTCTCGCCGGCGTCAGCGCCGAGCCCTTCGATCTCGTGCTGCTGAGCTGCAAAGCCTTCAGTCTCGACGACGCGATCGATTCCTTCGCGCCGCTCGTCGGCGAATCGACGCTGATTCTGCCTATGCTCAACGGCATGCGCCATATCGAGGTACTCAACGAAAAGTTCGGCGCCGCACGCGTGCTGGGCGGGCAATGCGTAATCGCCGCCACGCTCAACGCCGAGCAGCATATCGTGCATCTGAACGACACCCACGCGATCACATTCGGCGAACAGGCCGGCGGCGCGTCGGAACGTGTTCAGGCAATCGCCGAAGCCATGGGCGAGGCGAATTTCGACGCCGTGATCAGCGACAACATCTTGCTGCGCATGTGGGAGAAGTGGGTGTTCCTGGCCACATTGGCGGCCGGCACGTGCTTGATGCGCGGTTCGGTCGGCGATATTCTGGCTGCGCCGGACGGCAAGCGCGTGATCGAGAATCTGCTCGGCGAGTGCCGCGCGGTGGCCGAGCACAACGGCTTCACCATGGGCCCGGACTTCGACGCACGCGCCACGCAAACGCTCTTCACGCCTTCGCCGCTCACCGCGTCCATGTTGCGGGATGTGGAAAACCACTCGCATACCGAGGCGGATCATATTCTCGGCGATCTGATTTCGCGCGGCGGCGACGCGCAAAAGGGCGAGCACGGCTTGTCGTTGCTGCGTATCGCCTATAGTCATCTGAAGACGTATGAAGCGAGGCAGGCCCGCACGTCCTGAACGATGCCACGGGCACGAATCGGGACCTCGCAGGCATGGCGGACAGTCTAACGTTCAGAGGTGAAGCATGCCGACTCCCATCGGATCAGTGCCCGCACTCAGTGCCGCTTCGGCCACGATCTTCTCGATCGGCATCGTCTTTCTCGGCTACTGGGGTTTATATGAGCCGATACAGTGGCGAGCCGCCGACGTCTTCGTGTTCGTGTTCGCGCTGATCGGTTTCGGTTGCCTCGGGCTCGTGCCGTGGGTCGCCACGAGTCCTGTCGAACCCGAAGGCAGCGATAGCCGGATTCGCATTGCGCGGCATCTGTTTCTTGCCGGCGTGGCGGGGATCTGGCTTGCGGTGGCGATGTCGGTGATTTTCTAGAACGACAGCCATGCTCACACATAGAAAACGCGCGCCTTGCACAGTTGCATGGCGCGCGTTTTCGTTGATGCGCAGTCGGTCAGCGCTTAGCGCTCGATCTGCCGGTTCCAGCGCGTGTCCCACTGCGCACGGTGCGCGTTGATCGTATCCCAATCCACGACCGTCACCTTGTGCACCAGATCGTCGATGTTGCCGAGACTCTGCTGCATCGGCGGCGTCATCTTGGCGAGACGGTTGGTGGGAATCTGACGGCCGGCTTCCGCGGCCTTGGTCTGCGCCGGCGCGGACAGCAGGAATTGCGCGAGCTTCTGCGCCAGTTGCGGATCGGGGTTGTTGTTGACCACGCACAGGTCGACCAGCAGCAGCACCGGGCCTTCTTTCGGATTCACGTAGCCGACCGGAATGCCCTTGTCCGCCAGATCGCCCACGGCGGTCGGCGTCAACGGGAACAGGCCCGCTTCGCCGGTCTGGACCATTTCGGAAATCTTCGCCGAATTCGGCACGTACTCGACCACGTTCGGGCCGACCGTGGTTGCCCATTTCGTGAAGCCCGGTTCCACGTTCTGCTCGCTGCCGCCCATCAAGCGGTTGATGGCGAGAAAGCCGTGCAGCCCGAAGGTACTGCTCGACGCCGACTGGAACACCACTTTGCCTTTGTATTTCGGATCGGCGAAATCCATCCATGAGGTCGGCGGCGCCCAGCCTTTTTCAGCGAACAGCTTCTTGTTGTACGCGATGCCGGTCATGCCGAGTTGCACGCCCGCGCCCATGTCGTCCTTCATGCGCGCGAACGGATAGAGTTCCTTGAGCACGGGCGCGTCGTCGAGCTTCTTGCACACGCCCATGCTGATCGCGCGCGCCATTACGCCGTCGTCGAGAAACACCACGTGAATCTGCGGGTTGGCCTTGTTGGCGAGCAGCTTGGCGAGAATGTCAGACGACGTGCCCGGCACCACGACCACCTTCACATTGTTGGCCTTCTCGAAGTCGGGCAGCACTTGACTCGTATAAGCTTTCTCCATCGAGCCGCCATTCATGCCGATGTAGATCGTCTTGGTTTGCGACCAGGCCGGCGCGGCCGCGCCGAATGCACATAATGCGGCCAGCGCCGCGAGCGTCTTGAACAGTTTCATCGAGGGGCTCCTGAGGTTCACTATACGAAAACTTAAGCGACCGGTGAGGTCGCGACAGCAGCAAAACGGCCAATCGAAAAAGCGTCGAGTGGCGTGACGGTGGCGCCGTCGGCGACGAGATCGGCAAGTACTTCGCCGACGCCCGGCGCGAGCAGGAAGCCGCCGCCTGAAAAACCGAAGGCATGCAACAGACGCGGCACGGTACGGCTCGCACCGATGATCGGATTGCTATCGGGCGTTTCGCCTTCCACGCCGCTCCACGTGCGGATCAGCAACGCCTCGCGCAGCGCGGGCAGCAGCGCGCACGCGTCGCGCATCACGGCGCGCGTGGTGTCCGTCGACGGCTGGCCGTATTCGCCGTCGCCATGGCCGCGTCCGCCGCCGATCACGCAATTGCCGCGCGCCACTTGCCGCGCGTAGATGCCGCCGCCGTACACGCCCAAGTTGTGCGTGATGAAAAGCGGCAGCGGTTCGGTGACCCACATGTTCGGGTAGATCGGTTTCATCGGCGCGGTTTCGCCGAAGTAACCGGCCACCGTATTCGCCCACGCGCCCGCGGAATTGATGAGCCAGTCGGCGCTGATGCGCAGATCGCCGGTGCGCAGTTGAAAACGCGTGCCGTCGTGATGAATGTCGGTGAGTTCGGTTTGCTCGCGCACGTCCGCACCGGCGGCCCGCGCTGCGCGCGCGAAGGCGGGCGACACCAGCCGGGGATTCGCATGACCGTCGCTCGCGCACAGCGAGCCGCCTACCGCTGCCGGCCCGAGCCACGGGTAGCGCTGGCGGAACGCCGCGCCGCTGACCAGTTGCGCATGCAGTCCAAAGTCGCGCGCCATGTCGGCCCACGTCTGCAGCGCGGCGAGATCGCTTTCGCTGCGAGCGAGGCGCAAATGTCCCGACACCGTGAACTCGCCGTCGATGCCGATCAACTCCGGCAAGCGGTCCCAGATGCGCCGTGCGCGAATGGCGAGCGGCATCTGTTCGACCGGCCGTCCCTGACAGCGCACGCCGCCGTAATTCACGCCGCTTGCCTGCGCGCCGCAATAGCGTCGCTCGAACAGGCCGACGCGCAAGCCGCGCTTCGCAAGCGCCAATGCCGCCGATGAACCGACCAGGCCGCCGCCCGCAATCGCGACGTCGTAATGCAGCGTGTTACTCATCGCGCGCCTCCGCGGGAATTTCGGCGAGGTCGTCGGCATACATTTCCGGCGCGAGCGGAATCGGTTTGACGGGCGGCTGGCTGCGCAAACGGCCGACTGCGTCGAGCGGCTTGCCGGTTTCCTCGGCGAGCAGAGTGAGTGCGGCTTCGCCGCACATGCGTCCCTGGCAGCGGCCCATGCCGACGCGCGTGAGCGCCTTCAGCCGGTTGATCTCATTCGCTTCGCCGCCGCGAATGCAGCGTCGCAAGGTACCTGCGTCGATCTCTTCGCAGCGGCATACGGTCATGTCGTCGGGCCATTGCGACGCGCAGTTGGCCGGTGGCGCGAAAGCCGTTTCGATGCCCTCGCGAAACGCCGCGATACGTTTCAGACTACGCTCGATCGATGCAGCGTCGGGCATGCCCGCACCACGCGGATGCGCGATGCCGAGGTCGTCGAGCAAGGCGAGCGCGGCGCGGCGGCCGGCCAGTTCGGCGGCGTCCGCACCGGCGATGCCCGCGCCGTCGCCGGCAAGATAGAGACCGCGCACGGAACTGCGTCTCGCCGGGTCGACTTCAGGCAGCCAGCACCGGTTGGTCGCATCGAAACGGAAGCGGCAGCCCGCGAGATCGGCGAGCTGCGTTTCGGGTTTCAGGCCGAAGCTCACGCCGACCGCGTCGCATGCAATGGTTTCGGTCGGCGAGCCTTCACGCGAAGCGCGCCATTCGAGCGCTTGCACACCATCCACGCCGCGAATGCCCACCAGCGTAACATCGCGCTCGATCCGCACGCCGTGCGTTTTCAGCCAGCCGACGTAGTACAGACCTTTGGCGAACGTGCCCGGCAGACGCGCGAGTTTCGGCGCCGCGGCGATCTGCTGTGAGAACGGACTCGTGTCGAGTACGGCCACGACCTGCGCGCCGGCTTTCACGTACTGATACGCCACGAGATAGAGCAACGGTCCGGTGCCGGCCAGCACGACGCGTCGGCCGATCGCGCAGCCTTGCGCCTTCAGCGCGACCTGGGCCGCGCCGAGTGTATAGACGCCGGGCAAGGTCCAGCCCGGCACCGGCAGCACGCGGTCGGTCGCGCCGCTAGCAATGATCAGATGCGAGAACGGCACGCACAGTTCGCGTCCCGCGTGCAAGGTATCGAGGCGACCGGCTTCGCAGGCCCACGCGAGCGTGTCGGGACGATAGTCGAGATGAGGCAGAAGCGCGGCCATGGTCGAGTGCAAGGCTTCGGCCTTGGGCGCTTCAAAACCGTAGAGCGTTTTTTTCGAGCGCTCGAAGCCGCCGTTCGCCGGCGGTTGCCGATAGATCTGGCCGCCCCAGCGCGCGTTTTCGTCGATCACGATCGGCTTCACGCCAGCCGCGACCAGCGTCTCGGCGGCGCGTACGCCCGCCGGCCCGGCGCCGACGATCACGATGCGGCGTTCGTCGCTCATCGGGCGTCTCCGTTTTCATTCGCGGCGCCGGCACTGGTTACTACAGCAGCGAGCCGGGTGAGCACGCGCATGCCTTCGGTCACGGGCGTCGAGCACGCGCGCACGCGTTTGCCGTCTTCGGTGCGCATCCAGCAGTCCTGACATGCGCCGATCAGGCAGAAGCCGGCCCGCGGCGCGCCGCTGAATTCGCTTTCGCGCACGCGGCGTTGCTGCATCAGCACGGCTGTCAGCAACGTATCGCCTTGCAGTGCGGCGACTTGTTGGCCATCGATAAAGAAGTGCAGCGGTTCGCGCCGCGTTTCCGCCAAACGGATGAACTGCGATGCGGCGATTCGGGTGGACGGCATGAGAGCGTGGTCGGAAGAAGACATCAGTGCTGGCCGATCAGAATGCGGTTCAGGCCATACACGCGGTCGAGCAGCAGCATCGCGCCACCGGTGATGAAGATCACCAGCGCAGAGACGGAGGCCATCATCGGATCGATCGATTCGGTCGCGTACATGTACATGCGCACCGGCAGTGTGACGGTTTGCGGCGAGGTGACGAAGATCGACATCGTCAATTCGTCGAAGCTGTTGATGAAGGCCAGCAGCCAGCCGCCGGTAATGCCCGGCAGAATCATCGGAAAGGTGATGCGGCGAAACGTGGTCCACGGATCGGCGCCGAGCGAGTGCGCGGCATGCTCGATGCTCCGATCGAGGCCGCTCACCGACGCCAGCACGAGCCGCATCACGAACGGCGTGATGATGATCATGTGCGCGAGCACGAGCCACGCGAACGAGCCGGTCGCGCCGATCAGCGCGAAGAAGCGCAGCAGTGCGATGCCGAGTACGAGGCCGGGAATCACGAGCGGCGACAGCAACAGGCCATTGAGAAAGCTGCGCCCCGGAAAACGCGCGCGGCCGATGGCGAGCGCGGCGGGCAGCGCCACGATCAGCGACAGTGTCGCCGAAGCGAACGCCAGTTTCAGGCTGTTGAAAAACGCGCCGATGAAATCCGGGTAATTGAGGATCGCGCGGAACCAGCGCAACGAGACGCCGTGCGTGGGTAGCGTGAGCGTTTCGTCGGGCGTGAAGGCGACCAGCACGACGATCACGAGCGGCGCGAGCACGAACGCAATCACGAGCGTGTGGAAAATCAGCGCGATGGGGCCGTTTTTTCTCATGATGTTTTCACTGAATATGCCGATGAGAGGGCCGATAAATTAACCGAGGCTTCGCGTGTACTTGCGTTCCAGAACCCGGTAGTACGTGAGCATCACGATCAGATTCGCGACCAGCAGCAGAAGCGCGATGGTCGCCCCGAGCGGCCAGTTCAGCGAGCCGAGGAATTCGTCGTAGACGGCGGTGGCGGCCACTTTCAGGCGTCGTCCGCCAAGCAGGCCGGGAATCGCGAATGCGCTCGCCGACAAGCCGAACACCATCAGGCTGCCCGACAGAATGCCCGGCGTCAGTTGCGGCAGAACGATGCGGCGCAGCGTGGTGGCGGGCGACGCCATCAGCGACAGCGCGGCGTTTTCCGTTTGCGGGTCGAGCTTCTGCAACGCGGTCCACACCGGAATCACCATGAACGGCAGCATCACGTGCACGAGTGCGATGACGATCGCGAAGGTGGTGTACTCGAGCTTGTACGGCCCGAGCCCGACCAGACCGAACGCCTGGTTCACGAGGCCGTTGGTGTTGAGCAGCATGCTCCAGCCGAACGCACGCACTACTACCGAAACGAGCAGCGGCGCGAGAATCACCAGCAGGAACATCGAGCGATACGGATCGCGCATTCGAGAGAGCACGTACGCTTCCGGCGTGCCGATTACGATGCACAGCAGCGTCACCAGAAACGCAATGCCGAAAGTGCGCAGAAAGATGGTGTGGTAATACGACGAGCTCAGCACTTCTGCGTAATTGCCGAACTGGAACGCGGCGATCGGTCCGCTGGCCGGATCGAAACGATAGAAGGTCAGCACCAGCGTCATCAGAAGCGGCACAAGCACGAGCGCCACGAACAGCAGAAAGGCCGGCGCGCACATCAGCCAGAGCGGCAAAAACGCGTGCCATGGCGCGCGGCGGACGTTGCCGGATTTCATGTCGGGATTGTCGGCGGCGGGCAGCGTACTAGCCATGATGCGCGTCCCGTTGAATGAAGCGGATCGCCTCGCTGTTCCAGTCGACGCCGACCGTCGCGCCTTCGGGCAGCGGTTCCGTGCCTTCGTTCTGGCAGCACACCAGCACTTCGCCAAGGCGGCTGTCCAATCGGTACAGCCATTGGCTACCGAGAAAGAAGCGGCTCGTCACGGTGGCCGGCACACGTCCCGCGTTCGGTGCGCACAGCCGCAATTTTTCCGGACGGATGCACAAGGTCACCGCGTCGCCGACGCCGACCACGCGCTCGCGCGCCGGCAATTGCGCCGTGTGTCCCGTCTCGGCGAGATCGTGGCCTAGGTCGATGCGGATCGCGTCGCCGTCGCGCGCCACCACGGTGCCCGGCAGCATGTTGGCCTTGCCGATGAACTGCGAGACGAACCGATTTTCCGGGCGCTCGTACGCTTCGTACGGGGTGTCGATCTGCGTAATGCGGCCGGCTTCCATCACCACCACGCGATCGCTGATCGACAGCGCTTCGGATTGATCGTGCGTCACCATGATGGTGGTCGTGCCGATCTTGCGTTGAATGCCGCGTAGTTCGAACTGCATGTCTTCGCGCAGTTTGGCGTCGAGATTGGACATCGGTTCGTCGAGCAGCAGCACCGGCGGCGCGATCACAATGGCGCGGGCAAGCGCCACCCGTTGACGCTGACCGCCGGAGAGTTCGCGCGGAAAGCGATGCGCGAGCGCATCGAGACGCACCAGCGACAGCGCTTCGCGAATACGCCCCTTGCGCTCGGCCTTGTCGATGTTGCGCATCTCCAGCCCGAAGCCGACGTTGTCCGCGACGCTCATGTGCGGAAACAGCGCGTAGCTCTGGAACACGATGCCGAGACCACGCTTGTTCGGTTTCATGTGCGTGATGTCGTGGCCGTCGAGCGTGATGCGTCCGTGCGTCGTCTCGACGAAGCCCGCGATCATCTGCAAGGTGGTGGTCTTGCCGCAGCCGGACGGCCCGAGCAACGAAACGAACTCGCCTTTTTCCACCGACAGGTTCACGTCGGCGACTGCCTGCAGATCGCCGAACGATTTCGTTACGTCCGAGAGTGTGAGGAACGACATGATCTGGCCTTTGGATGGTTCGACACCGGTTCAACCGACTACTGCCTCAATGACGCCGACTCTAGCTAGCCAAATTACCGTCAGTCAATTTCAAATTCCGTTTAACGGTATAAGATTAGAAAAAATTCCGTTTAATGGAATTTATTACATCAAACTGTTGGGAAGTGTTCCGCTGCATGGTCTCCGGAAAATCCCTATGAATCATTGGAAAAACGTTGCTACTCGGGAACACGATCATGATTCCGCTGACGGATAAAACACTTTATAGTGTTCCGATCAGTGAAATAATCCAAAGCCATTGAAATGAATCCTGCCGCCAAACGAGATACCCACCCCGACACCGCCGACACAGGGAGCGCCCCCGGCCCCGGCATGCTGGAGCGTGCGTTCGCGGTCATCCGCGCATTGTCCGAAGCACAACCGGACGGCGGACGCGTCACGCGTCTCGCGAAAGCGGTCGGGCTGACACAGGGCACCGTGCATCGCATCCTGCATGCGTTGATCGCGGAGGGCATCGTCGAACAGGACGAAAGCTCCAAGCTGTACCGGCTGAGTGTGGATTTTTTCGCGCTCGCGGCGCAGGCCGGCAATCCGAGCGGCATGCGCACGCTGTGCCGTCCTGCGTTATTACGTCTGTGCGCGAGTCTCGGCGACACGATCTTTCTGCTCGTCAAAAGCAGTTTCGACGCGGTGTGCCTCGACATCTGCGAGGGGCCGTTTCCGATCCGCTCGTTCACCGGCGATATCGGCGGGCGTGTCGCGTTGGGAGTCGGGCAGGGCAGTCTGGCGATTCTCGCGTTTTTGCCCGAGGCGGAGCGCGAGGAGATCATCCGCTTCAACGTGCCGCGCATTCGCGGCTACGGCGTGCTCGACGAAGTGTATTTGCGCACCGAGATCGAACGCGTGCGCCAGTTGGGCTACGCGGGCCGCAATAGCGGCGTGCTCGATGGTATGGCGGGCGTGGCAGTGCCGATTCTGGACCGCACGGGCGTGGCGGTGGCGGCGTTGAGCGTCGGCACGCTGGCCGCGCGTCTCGGCGACGATCGTCTGCCGATGGTGGTCGAATTGCTGCGGCGGCAGGCTGATGCGATCGGCCCGCAAACCAATCCTTTCGATGTCGCGTTGCGCCGGCCGATGCATGGCTTGTCGCGCGCGATGACCACCGAGCGGATCACCGGCTGAACGCATGCGCGACGAACGAGGCAGCGCGCAAACCGTGCCGCCTCGATCCGCTTAGAACACCTTCACCGGCACATTCACGACCAACCGGTACTCCATGTTGTTGCCGTCCGAGTAGTGATACTGGCTGTTGTGCCACATCGCGATGAACGTGACCTTCGTGTCCTTGAAGCGTCCGCTTTGCAGCGTGTAGCTCGGAATGAAACCGAACTCGTGATGGTGGCCATGCACCGGCTCGCCGTTCTTCCAGTACAGATCATGCAGCGGCGCGGAAGGCGAGGCATTCTCCGTCGCACCCGCCGACGCATCCGCGCCCCATCCGTATTGCCCCCAGAACATCGCCTTGAGCCCGGGCACGCCGGCGTATTTGCCGTCGAACGTATAGCGCAATTGCAGCGACTGCTCGTGTGGCGCGTTGTAGTCCACGTCCATCGAGTTGGTCAGGTAGATACCGTTGGTCTCGTTGACGTAGTCAAAGAACTGGTCGCCGAGCACCTGCTGGTAGCCGAGCAGCAGCGCATGCGGGCCGTGCTGCGCGGAGACCGACACGCTGTACGCATTGCTGTTGATGTGCCCCTGACGCGACGCGCCGGTGTCGTGCGTCGAGTAGATGTTGGCGAGACCGCTCCACTTGATGGTGGTTGGATCGCCGAACGATTGCGCAACAGAACCGTAGTACTGACGCCAGACGTCGTCGGCCTGATCGACGTATAGCGCCATTTCGCCGTTCTTCGCGTAGTGCCACGTGCCGCCCACATACGTGAGGCGATCGATCCGCGTGCCGCCGTACGAGGTGGTGAGATTGGTCAGGTTGGTGTGGCCGCGCGCGTCGACTTTGGTGAAGCTGCCGGCCTGGAGCTCGGTGTGCGCGAGATCGTTGCTGACCATCGAGACGCCGAGGAAGGTCGGCGGCAACGCGCGGTTATCGTGCGGTTCGAGGAACGGGTTCGTCACGTCCTGCAAGCCGTACTTCACGACTGTTTCCGAAATGCGTCCCTTGATGTCGTACATGCCGGGATACGCCCACGCGAGTTGCTGCGAACCGCCGCCGTCCTTGCCCACGTGCACCATGTTGCCCGCGCCGTTGCCGCCGTCGAGCTTGAGCGCGCCGAACAGCGACGCATCGACGCCGAAGCCGATCAGTCCTTGCGTGTAGCCGGATTCAAAGTTGGCCTGCGCGCCTTGGACCCACGCGTGACGGTAGATCGTGTTGGGCGCCTGGAAGTAGTCGGAGTAGTTGCGAAACTGCAGATTCAGATGGCTGTCCGCGATGAAACCCTTGCTTGCCGCCTGGCTCGACAGCGGCGCGGGCGGCGTGACTGTCTGGCTGGCCTCGGCGTTGACGATGGCGTTAGTGGTGTCGGGCTGGTCGTTACGCACCTGGCCGCCTTGTTCAGCGCGACGCTTGCCGGACGAGTTGTTTTGCTGCGTGGTTGTAGGCTGCGCGGTCTGCGCGAGTTGCACGGGGGACGACAACGTTTGCGCGACCGTTTGAGTTTTAGACGCCTCGGAGGTGGGCTCCGTGACGCCGTCGTCGGCATATGCGTTTGCAGCCAATGTCAGTGCGGGAAGCGTGAATGCGCAGTAAAAGAACTTTGCTGCTCCGGTTTTTTTTGACCGGTTTTTTGATCGGGTATCTTTCATTGAGTACGTCTCTGATTATTGTGGTGAATCTTTGGCTGGCGGTTAGCCAGTCCATGCTTATCGCTCGTTCCGCGGTTGGCAGGACGAACGAATCCAGCGGCGCGACGGCCCGCCGCGCCGGGAATACGGTTTAATCTTTCAGATCTTTCGGTGTGCCGGCGGTGCCTCGGCGGCACTTACCTCACGGTGTCTTCCACGCGAATACACGCGACCCGTGTCGCCCTCGCGCCGTGCGTGACGGGCTGCGGAATTTCCCGGGCGCAGGCGTCGATTGCATCCGGGCAGCGCGTGCGAAACGCGCAGCCGGAAGGCGGATTGAGCGGCGAGGCAATTTCGCCGCGCAACAGCAGATGGCGGCGCGCTCGCTCCACCACCGGATCGGGTACCGGCACGGCCGAGAGCAACGCCCGCGTGTACGGATGGCGCGGCGTGCCATACACCTCGCGCTTGTCGCCGAATTCCATCACGCGACCCAGATACATCACCAGCACGCGGTGGCTGATTGCTTTCACCACGGCCAGATCGTGGGCGACGAACAGCAGCGAGAGCGACAGTTCGCGTTGCAGATCGCGCAGCAAGTTGACGATCTGCGCCTGGATCGACACGTCGAGCGCGGACACCGGCTCGTCGCAGATCACCAGTTGCGGTTCGCCGATCAGCGCGCGCGCAATGCCGACGCGCTGACATTGGCCGCCGGAAAACTCGTGCGGATAGCGGCGCAAATGCTGCGCGTTGAGGCCGACACGTTCGAGCATGGTGAGCACGCGCCGCTGCACATCGGCACGGGCGACATCCTGGCCGTGCGTCGTCAACGGTTCGGAAACGATCTGTTCGATCGTCATGCGCGGATCGAGCGAGGCGAGCGGGTCCTGGAAAATCATCTGCACGTCGCGGCGCAAACGCGAGGTATCGCGGCGTGCGCCGGGCAGCACGGTTTCGTCGCCGAGCCAGCGCACGCTGCCGCTCGCGACCGGCGCGAGGCCGATGATCGCGCGCGCAAGCGTCGACTTGCCGCAACCCGATTCACCGACGAGTCCCACGGTTTCGCCGCGCCGCACGTTGAACGACACGCCGTCCACCGCGCGCAGCGTCGCTTTGCCGGACCATGGAAAGCCGCCGCGCGGCACGCCGAATTGCACCTTGAGATTGTCGACGCGCAACAACGTTGCCGCGTCCTGATTTGCAAGCGGAGTGGTGTTCATACGTGTTGTGCCTCGAGAATTTCACCCACCGGGCGATGGCACGCGCGCAGCGCGTCGACGTGATCAGCGGAGGCGGCGAGCGGTGGCCGCGATTCACGGCAACGTTCGGTGCAATACCCACAGCGCGGCGCGAAGGCACAGCCCGCGCCGACTTCGCCGGGCAGCGGCGGATTGCCAGGAATGGTTTGCAGCGGACGGTCGTCGTCATCGTCGGTGAGACGCGGCAGCGCGTTCAGCAGGCCGAGCGTGTACGGATGCGTCGGCGCGGCGAACAGCGCGGCGGCGTTCGCCTGCTCGACGGTCTGGCCCGCGTACATCACCATCACGTCGTCGCACAGGCCGGCCACGACGCCCATGTCGTGCGTGATCAGAATGATCGCCGTGCCGCGTTCGCGATTCAGTTCGCGCAGCAACTCGATGATCTGCGCCTGCACGGTGACGTCGAGCGCGGTGGTGGGTTCGTCGGCGATCAGGATTTCGGGCTCGGAGAGCAGCGCCATGGCGATCATCACGCGCTGGCGCATGCCGCCCGAAAACTCGTGCGGGTACATGCCGATCCGGCGCGCGGCATCGGGAATGCGCACCGACTCCAGCGTTTCAATGGCGCGGCGGCGCGCTTCGCGGCGCGACATCTTGCGATGCAGTTGCAGCGTCTCGGTCATCTGCCGTTCGATCGTCAGGAACGGATTGAGTGAGGTCATCGGGTCCTGAAAGATCATGCCGATGCGGTCGCCGCGAATCTTGTTCAGCGAGGCTTCGTTCATGGTCAGCAGGTTTTCGCCGCGATAAGTCGCGCTGCCCGATACCTTGCCGTTGCCGGCCAGAAGGCCAAGAAGCGCCATCACGGTCTGGCTCTTGCCTGAGCCCGATTCGCCGACAATGCCGAGCGTGCGGCCCGCCTCGAGCGAAAACGACACGCCTTGCACCGCGTCGACGGGTGCGCCTTCGCGGCGCGTAAAGCGCACGCTGAGGTCTTTGACTTCGAGTAGCGGCATGTCAGCGGTCCTTCGGATCGAATGCGTCGCGCAAACCATCGCCGACGAAATTCACGCAATACAGCGTCACGCACAGCATCACGGCCGGGCACAGCAGCAGCCACGGCATCGATTCGAGCTTCTGCGCGCCGTCCTGAATCAGCACGCCCCAACTCGTCATCGGCTCCTGCACGCCGAGGCCGAGAAACGACAGCACCGATTCCGTCAGCACGATGTTCGGCACCGTCACGCTCGCGTACACCACGACCACGCCGAACAGATTCGGCACGATGTGACGCGCAATGATCGAGCCCGAACTCACGCCGATCGCTCTCGCCGCGTCGATGAATTCGCGCGAGCGCAACGACAGCGTCTGGCCGCGCACCACGCGCGCCATGTCGAGCCAGGAAAACGCGCTGATGGTGAGCACGACCAGATAGAAAGCGCGGCCGAACATGGTCATCATCAGGATGGCGATCAGCATGTAGGGAATCGCGTACATCATGTCGACGATGCGCATCATCACCGCGTCGACGCGTCCGCCGAGATAGCCCGCGGTCGCACCGTACGCGACGCCGATCAGGCCTGACACCAGTGTGCCGAGCAGACCGACTTCGAGCGACACGCGTCCGCCTTGCAGCGTGCGCGCGAGCAGATCTCGGCCGAGTTCGTCGGTGCCGAACCAATGCATGTTTTGCAGCGTGGGCGGCAGGCTGATCGCGCTCCAGTCGCTGTCGATGGGATTGTTCGGCAGCAGCCACGGACCGGCCACGCAGGCGATCACGATCAGCATCAGCACGACGAAGCCCGCGAATGCGGCGCGGTTGCGCACGAAGCGCCACGCGGCGGTGGCGAGCGGGCCGCGTGAGCGCGGCGCCCTGGCGATGGCCGCGAGCGGATCGAGCGCCGCGGCAGCCGATTGAATTGAGCGGGGCATTGATCAGTACCGGATGCGCGGATCGAGCCACGCATACGCGAGGTCGACCAGCAGATTGAAGAGCACGGCGACCGCGGTCGTCAGCACGACGAGGCCGAGCACGAGGGTGTAGTCGCGATTGATTGCACCGTTGACGACCAGTTGGCCGAGGCCCGGCAGCGCGAACACCGATTCGGTGACCACCGCCGCGGTAATCGACGAGATGCAGATCGAGCCAAGCAGCGAGACGACCGGCATCAGCGCGGGTTTCATGGCGTGACGCAACACGATCGTGCGTCCCGGCAAACCCTTGGCGCGTGCGGTGCGGATGAAGTTGCCCGACAGCACTTCGATCATGCTGCCGCGCATCACACGCGCAATCGCGGCGACGTTGATGATGGTGAGCAGCACGATCGGCAGCACGCGATAGCGCCATTCACCTTCCCCCCAGCCGCCGGCCGGCAGCCAGCCGTGTCCTTCGGACGTTTTCAGCAGGATCGCGAAGATCCACACCAGCACCGGTCCCAGCACGAAGGGCGGCACCACGTTGCCGAGATTGCCGAGCACCATCACGAAGTGATCGACGAAGCGGTCGCGCCGCACCGCGGCCACCGTGCCGAGCGCGACGCCGATCACGAGCGCGATCGGCACCGACACACCGCCCACGCCGAGGCTCACCGGCAGTGCCTTCCACACCAGGTCGTTGACCGACCAGTCGGCATAGCGGAACGACGGCCCGAGGTCGCCGTGCAGCAGCGAGCCGAGGTAGTGGAGGTACTGCAGCCACAACGGTTCGTCGAGGTGATACTTGGCGTTCAGGTTCGCGAGTACGGCGGCCGAGAGTTGCTTCTCGGTGTCGAACGGGCCGCCCGGAGTGAGATGCAGCAGCAGATAGCACACGGTGATCACGGCGAGAATCGTCGGGATCGCCCAGAGCGTGCGGCGCAGCGTATAGGCCAGCATGACGGTGCTCCCCGCGTTTAGTGCTTGGTCAGATACATGTCTTGCGTGGCGCGCATGTCGAGGTAGTTGGTCGGTTTATAGCCGCCAACGTACGACTTGACCAGCCGGTCGGCCGAGTACTGGAAGAGCGATACCACGGGGTAATCGTTCATGGCCAGATCGTGCGCCTGCGTGAACAGCGCGGTGCGCTTCGCATCGTCGAGCTGCTGGTTGCCTTCGTCGATCAGCTTGTCGACTTGCGGGTTGCAGTAGTGCTGGTCGTTCTGCACGCTGTTGCAGCGGATCAGATCGAAGAACGAGTTGGCGTCGTTGTAGTCGACGAACCAGCCGTCGCGCGAGGCCTGGACCTTGCCGTCGTGGCGTTGCTTGAGCAGCACCTTGTATTCGACGTTTTCGAGCTTGGCGGTCACGCCGAGCTTGGTGCGCCATTCCGAGGTGGCGAACAGCGCGACTTTCTTGTGCAGGTCGTTGGTGTTGTAGGTGAGCGTGAACGTCAGCGGCTTTGCGTCCGAATAGCCCGCGGTCTTCAGCAGGTTGCGCGCGTAGTCGACGCGCCTGGCCATCGGCCAGTTCGCCCACTCCGGCGTGAAGACACCCGAACCTTCGGTGCCCTTGGCGATCAGGCCGTACATCGGCACTTCGCCGTCGGCTGTCAGACGCTTGGTCAGCAGGTCGCGGTCGAGCACCATCGCGAGCGCCTGGCGCACGCGTTTATCTTTGAACGCGGGGTCGTCGTTATTCAGGCTGTAGTAGTACGTGGCGATCTGCAGGCCGGTCTTCAGCTCGGGGCCGAACTGCTTGCTCACTTGCGAATAGACGCCTGACGGAATCGAATACGTGTAGTCGAACTGGCCGGCCTGGTACATGCGCATGGCCGTTTCGTCGTTTTCGATCGGCAGGTAGGTCACTTTCGTGATCACGACCTTGCCGTTGTTCCAGTATGTGGGGCTTTTGGTGGCCACCAGACGGTTGCTCGGCTGCCAGTCGGTCAGTGCATACGGGCCATTGCCCACGAAGTTGCCGGGACGGGTCCAGTCGCCTCCGAACTTCGTCACGACCGCGCGGTTGACCGGCGTCATCGTCGCCATGGCCGTGAGCTGCGGGAAAAACGTGGCGGGCACTTCGGTCGTGACTTCGAGCGTGTACGGATCGACGGCGCGCACGCCGAGGCTCGAAAGCGGCGCCTTGCCGGCAAGAATCGCCTTGGCGTTCTTCACGAATTCGACCAGCACCGTGTATTTCGAACCCGTCTTCGGATCGAGTACGCGTTGCCACGAGTAGACGAAGTCGGACGCCGTGACCGGCTGGCCGTTGCTCCAGCGCGCATCGTGGCGCAACTTGAAAACCCATGTATTCGGCCCGCTGCGCGACCACGACTCGGCGACGCCCGGCACGAGCGCGCCGCTCGCGTCCATGCGCGTCAGCCCTTCGAACAGGTCGAGGCCGATCGTGTTGCCGGTCCACGATTCGATATGCGCGGGATCGAGCGATTCGGTTTCGCCCGGCACCTGGCGGGTCATTTCCTGGCTGGCGGCGAGCGTGACGCCAGGCGGCACCGTGACGGCGAAAGCGGAAGGGGCAAACGTGAGGACGAGCGCGGCCAGCGCCGTCGTGTAGACGAACGGGGTTTTCATCGGTTGAGATCGCAGGAAAGGTCGAGAGAGAAACGCGCTGGCGCCAGGGCGCCGGTTTAGCTGCGTTGCCCGGGCCAGGGCGGCCCTTGTTGCTCGTGATGGTAGCGCGACATGCAGGATTCCTTACATTGCGTAATGCAGGCAATCCCTCGCCGGCTCAACCGGATAAGGTGCCTGCTTTTTAGAACAGTCTCGGTGTGCCCACCCAGACGACCACCGACTCGATCCGCGCGGTGTTCACCCAGCTGTGCGGCACCGTTGATTCGTAATGCGCGCTGTCTCCCGCGTGCAACACGAACGTCTTGCCTTCCAGCGTCAACGACACTTCGCCGTCGATCACATAAACAAACTCTTCTCCGGCATGCGTGGTCACTTCGGAGCGCTTCTGCCCGGGCGGCATCCTCACGAGGATCGCTTCGAGCTGACGGCCACCCGTCAGGTTGGTCAGCCGCGCAAACAGATTGGCCGAGTCCGCAAAACCGAAAAACTTCAACTGATCGCCCCGGCTCACACAGCGTTCCTCGCTGGGTGTGTCGACGAAATACTGCACCGTGACGCCGAGCGCGTGGGCGATCCCGGCCAACGACGTAATGGACGGTGACGCCAGCCCGCGCTCGACTTGCGACAAAAACGGCTTGGAGATTCCCGCCGCGGTTGCCGTGTCATCCAGCGTGCGCTTGAGCCGTTGGCGCAGCGCGCGGATCTTGCTGCCGATTTCTAATGCCGGATTGCTTTTTTGAATTGTCGTGACCATAGCAGGAGGAAATTAGCCCGTCAAAATTTGTTTGATATAAGTAAATATGGTTTGATTGCGGTCTTGGGCGGGACTGCAGGCTTTTCAGCCCCAAGTGGTTGCGAGTGACCACATTTCGAGACAGCACTCTATGTTGCCAGAATCGAAACTAACCCCGGCCAAAACGACTGTTTATTTCTGGAAACGACGAACAATCGGAGTGACGATTGCAGTATGCACGCTGATAGACGCGGTTATGCAATATGAGTATCGAGACGGTTAAGCGTATGACACCAAAGGCTATTTGCGCCGGCACGCACCGATTCGGCGAAATCATATGGGCGTAATGGCATGTAATCGACGCAGGCTCAGTGAATTCCCTGAGTGACTTGGGATGTTTCTGTTTGCAGAATCAGGCCCGCTTGCGGACGGGCGCGCATGTGGACACCACCGCACGCGAATCCGGCCGCTGTTTATCATTTCGCCCGCAGCGATCCTGCGCGGCGGAACACTGTCCGGCACGTTCCAACCGAACGGCGGCCGGCGCAAGGACATGACCATCACTGCCGATTTTTTCCGCCGCGGGCTTTCCGCCTGCTGCCGTATAGCAACGCCGCGCTGTGCCGCCCTCGAAATCTCCGTTCGTCGCGATGCTTTATCATTGAGCCCGCTCCGCATGCCGGAGTCCGAGCCCGGTGTGGCGCAGTGTCGCCCAAGAGGACTTGCCGCGGAGCGTTTCGCGAGACAGGCTTCGATCCCATCCCCTGGTTTATCTGCTGGTTTGGCGCTTTAGCGCGCGGATGAGCGCGCTAAAGCGCTGCGTCTGTGCGCCTGCTGCATCCGCATGAGGACGCACGCTTCGCCGACTGTCTTTCCAGATTCCGTTTCACGCGCCGCGCGGCCAGTTCGCGCGACGCCGCAACCGTTTGAACAAGAGGTACACGATGAATTCATCCAATCCGGCGGGCGCACGCGTCTCGCAGACCCGTTCGTTTTCGACGGTCTTTCTGATCGAGATGTGGGAGCGCTTCGGCTATTACGGCATGGCCGCGCTGCTCGTGCTGTTCATGATCGACAAGCTGCAGTTCACCGACAGCCACGCCACGCTCACGTGGGGCGCATTCACGGCGCTGGTGTACGCGTCGCCGTCGATCGGCGGCTGGATCGGCGACAAGATTCTCGGCGCGCGGCGCACGATGATCTTCGGCGCCGGCGTGCTGTCCGTCGGCTATTTCATGCTGGCGCTGCCCAACGACCAGCTTGCCTATATGTATGCGTCGCTCGGCGTGATCGTGGTCGGCAACGGCCTCTTCAAGGCCAACGCCGCGAATCTCGTGCGACGCATTTATGAAGGCGACGACGCGCGTATCGACAGCGCATTCACGATCTACTACATGGCGGTCAACATCGGCTCGACGGTGTCGATGCTCGCCACGCCGTGGATCAAGGACCATTGGGGCTGGCATACGGCGTTCGCCGTGTGCTGCGCCGGGATGCTGTTGTCGGTGCTGAACTACTTCATCATGTTCCGCACGCTCGCGCATATCGGCTCCGCGCCGGACGCCGAACCGCTGCGCTGGAAGCGCGTCGGCGCGGTGGCGCTGGGCGGTCTCGCGCTCGGCGCGGCGACCATGTTCGTGCTGCAGCACAAGGCGATCGCGGTGGCCTGCGTGTACACGGCGGGCGTCGCGATTCTGGCGATCTTCGGCTACATGCTGATGAAGTGCGAACGCTCGGAGCGTTCTGGGCTCGTCGCCGCGCTGATCCTGACCGCGCAGGTGATCCTCTTTTTCGTGTTCTATGTTCAGATGTCGACGTCGCTCACGCTGTTCGCGTTGCGCAACGTCGATCCGCGTTTCATTCTGTTCGGCCAGACGTGGTTCACGTGGAGCGCCGCGCAGTTCCAGGCGCTCAACCCGATCTGGATCATGTTGCTGAGCCCGCTGCTCGCGCTGCTGTACACGAAGCTCGCGAAGAGCGGCAAGGACGTGCCGGTGGCGGTCAAGTATGCGTTCGGTTTCGCGGTGGTGGCGGCCGGCTTCTTCGTCTATGCGGCGAGCGGCAACTATGCGGTGAACGGACGCGTGTCGTCGTGGTTCATGGTGGGCGGCTACGGTCTGTATTCGCTCGGCGAATTGCTGGTAAGCGGGCTGGGGCTCGCGATGATCGCGCGCTACGTGCCGGCGCGCATGAGCGGTTTCATGATGGGCGCTTACTTCGTGGCGACCGGCGTGTCGCAATATCTGGGCAGCGTGGTGGCGAATTTCGCGCAGATGCCGGCGGGCGATATGGATCCGCTGGAATCGTTGCCGCTGTATACCAAGCTGTTTACGGGCCTCGGCTGGCTCGCGGCGGTGGGCGCGCTGGTGGCGGTTCTGTTGCTGCCGTTGATGCGCAAGCTCTCGCGTGAACATCAGCGTTGCAGCGACGAGGCGCGTGAGAGCGCGCGGCAAACGGGGGCGTTGAATGGGGCGGTGGCGGAGTAGTCAAGCTCTGATCGACGAACGCGGCGCACGCCATGACGTGCGCCGGTAGAACAGAAATGGCGCGCCTCGCAACGCAAGGCGCGCCATTTTTGCATCTGGCAGCGCCGCGCGCGCTCGATTGTCCAAGGTGTCCATGAGATAGAACCGCCGGAGGTAAGCTAACGGTTGCCATTGGTCTTTCCAACGAACCGTTTCCCAGACACTCAAGGTAGCCACCCGGATGGAAATCCATATCGCAGTCGAAGGTCATCACGATCTGTCCGGCCAGATTTATCGGCAGTTGCGCGCGGGCATTCTCGAAGGACGGCTCGCGGGCGGCACGCGTCTGCCGTCCACGCGTGAGCTCGCCACGCAACTGGGCGTGTCGCGCAAGACCACGCTCGACGTGTTCGAGCGGCTGCTCTCCGAAGGCTATCTGAGCGCGCGCGGCGGCTCGGGCACTTTCGTCGCTGACGGTCTGGAGCGTCTGCCGGTGGAGCGCTCCGCGCATGCGCGGGCCGCGGAGTCGTCGCGCGAACGGGCCAGGGCGAAAGCCGCCGCGCGCGCCCAGCCGCTGTGGGACGAGATGCCCGAGAGCTTGCCTCTGCCGAAGCCTTCGGTGGCGTCGCCGCAAGACTTCGTCGGCGGCGCGACCGATAAGACGCTGTTTCCCTTCGACATCTGGCGCCGCTGCGTGAACCACGCGTTGCGTGCGCAAGCGCGCGGTCCCGGCATCTATCGCGATACGGCCGGCGAGCAGGAGCTGCGCCTCGCGATCTCGCGCTACCTGGCCTTCAACCGCGCCGTCGCAAGCAATTGGGAAGACGTGATTGTCACGCAAGGCGCGCAGCACGCGCTCGATCTGCTGGCGCGTATCTCATTGCGCGCCGGCGAAGTCGCGGCGATCGAGGACCCCGCTTATTTGCCGGCGCATGCGTGCCTGAAGGCGACTGGCGCGCGCGTGGTGCCCGTGCCGGTGGATGCGGAAGGCCTGATCGTCAGCAAGCTGCCGGACAAGGCGCGGCTCGTCTACGTGACGCCTTCGCATCAGTTTCCGCTCGGCATGCCGATGAGCCTCGAGCGTCGCGTCGAGTTGCTCGAATGGGCGCAGAAACGCGGCGCGGTGATCATCGAGGACGACTACGACTGCGAGTACCGTTTCGAAGGACGGCCGATGGAGCCGCTCAAAAGCCTCGACCGCGCCGGACTGGTCGCCTACGTCGGCACGTTTTCGAAGACGATCTTTCCGGAACTGCGCGTCGGCTATGTCGTGCCGCCGGCCTCGCTCTACGGTCCGCTCATCAAGGCGCGCCAGATCGGCGACTGGCACGGCTGCACGCTCACGCAAACGGCGCTCGCGTCGTTCATGCTCAACGGCGAATTCGCCAAACATCTGCGGCGCATGCACAAGACCTACGCGGCGCGCCGCGCGATGCTGCTCGATCATCTGCATGGCGGCCTTGCGCCCTGGTTCGAACCGATCGTGCCGACGGCCGGCATCCACATGGCGGCACGTCTGAAAGCGCCGCTGACGGAAGAAGCGGTGGTGAGCGCGGCGCGTGAGGCATCGATCGGCTTGTATGGTCTCGCGCCGTTTTATGTGCGCGCGAAGCCGCTGCCGGGCCTGATGTTCGGCTACGGCAATATTGCGGTCGAACACATCGACGCCGCGCTCACCAGGCTTGCCGGCATCCTGCCGCGGCTGACGCAATAGGCCCGTGACGCGCGTGCTGTTGGTCTAAATCAAGAAGGCGCAGGCCAACGGAAACACGACATCAAACACGTCAGCCTGCAGTAGAAGTGTTTTGAGTACCGCCCGCGATTTTCTGTCGCAGGGCGAGATTGGCCTCCCCCTGCAGCGTTTTTCTCTGCAAGGGGCGTGTTTTTTCCGCCGCGTGAAAGTACATGACGAGCGAGCCATGAAGTGTTTTTCGCGATCATCGAGCGATCCACCGGCGATGCCCAAGCGCAGAAAGTGCCGTTATTCATGCATCGAAATGACTTGTAACGTACGTTACGTGTTCGTGTTGCCCGACCCCTCGACGCACGTTTACCCGCTAAAACAAGCATCAAAATGTGTTGCGCAGTCTGCGCCGCGCAACAAACCTTCGCTGTTATACATAAAAGAGTCGCGCAAATCGCATTAGCGCTTGTAGAATCCGGCGTTGAAGCGTGCACATACGGTGTGCGCTTCGTGCAATTCACTGACCACAACAGGTAGGAGAAACATGCCGACTTCCGCAAAAAAGGTGGCCAAGAAGGCTGCTGCCCCGGTACCCGCCAAGAAGGTTGCTGCAAAGAAAGTTCCTGCGAAGAAGGCCGTCGCAGCTAAGAAGGTCGCCGTGAAGGCGTCCAGCGCTCCGTCGCCGATCAAGGACACCTTCACGAAGGCCTCGCTGGCTGCACACGTCGCTGAACGCGCTGCTGTGGAACCGAAGACCGCCAAGGCTGTTCTGGCCGCGCTCGAAGACACGATCCTCGGCGCCGTGCACAAGAAGGGCGCTGGCGAATTCACGCTGTCGGGCCTTCTGAAGATCGTCGTGCAAGCTGTCCCGGCGAAGAAGAAGCGCTTCGGCAAAGACCCGTTCTCGGGCGAAGAGCGTTGGTTCCCGGCCAAGCCGGCTAGCGTGCGCATCAAGGCACGTCCGCTGAAGAAGCTGAAAGACGCTGCTGCAGGCTGATCGCGTTTCGCGCGTCGCCGCTGTTTTAACAATGGTTGACGCGTGAGACGGCCCGAGGGACATTTCATCGGGACGATCCGCGGTACATGTTGTCGAATCCCCGTGGGTGAAAATCCACGGGGATTTTTTGTGTGCGTTCGCAGCGCGTTGCGATTTCGCGGAGCGCCTTGCATCTCCTGCTCTATCGGTGCACCACGGTGCCACGCATGCACTGTACTAGCGCATCATGGGCCGCCGCAGTACGATGGCAGCGAAGCCATGCCGGCCGGGATGCGCTATTCGCGTGCATGCAAGCGGTTTAGTACGTGGAAAGCTCAATGGCATAGCGCTTGCTTGATCGATTGTCGAACACCGAATGCGCAGCGCATTCGCCTTCTATCCGACAACAAGAGCGGGGCGTGACATGCGATGCTATGACGAGATGCGTCATCATGACGATGCCGTGCGGCCACACTACGCGCGCTTTGAGCGGTGGCTGGTGAAGCAGGGCAACGAGGCGATCGCACGCAAGCGTGCGGAAGCCGACCTGCTGTTTCGCCGGGTCGGCATCACCTTCGCGGTGAACGGCGACCTGTCCGGCACCGAGCGGCTGATCCCATTCGACCTGATTCCGCGCATCATTCCGCGCGGTGAATGGCAGACGCTGGAGGCCGGTTTGCGTCAGCGCGTGCAGGCGCTCAATCTGTTCATTCACGACGTCTATCACGACCGCAATATCGTGCGCGCCGGCATCGTGCCGGCCGAGCAGGTCTACACCAATGCGCAATACCGGCCTGAAATGCAGGGCGTGAATGTGCCGCTCGGTGTTTACGCGCATATCGCCGGAGTCGACGTGGTGCGAGCGGGCGACGAGGGCGAGTTCTACGTGCTCGAAGACAACCTGAGGGTGCCGTCGGGCGTCTCCTATATGCTCGAAAACCGCAAGATGATGATGCGGCTTTTCCCCGAGCTGTTCGTGCAGAACCGCATTGCGCCGGTCGCGCATTATCCCGATCTGTTGCTCGATACGCTGCGCTCGGTCGCGCCCGAAGGCGTCGACGATCCAGTCGTGGTGGTGCTCACGCCGGGCATGTACAACTCCGCGTATTTCGAGCATACGTTCCTCGCGCAGCAGATGGGCGTGGAGCTGGTGGAAGGCAAGGATCTGTTCGTCGACGACAACTATGTGTTCATGCGCACCACGCAAGGACCGAAACGCGTCGACGTGATCTACCGCCGCGTCGACGACGATTTTCTCGACCCGCTCGCTTTCCGTAACGACTCGGCGCTCGGCGTGCCGGGTCTCCTGACTGCGTATCGCGCGGGCCGCGTGGCGCTCGCGAACGCGATGGGCACTGGCATCGCCGACGACAAATCGATCTACCCGTACGTGCCGGAAATGATCGAGTTTTACCTCGGCGAGAAGCCGATCCTCAACAACGTGCCCACGTTCCAGTGCCGTAAGCCCGACGATCTGGCATACACGCTCGCGCATCTGCCGGAACTGGTGGTCAAGGAAGTGCACGGCGCGGGTGGCTACGGCATGCTCGTCGGACCGGCTTCGACGAAAGCCGAAATCGAGTCGTTCCGTGAGCGTCTGATCGCGCGTCCGGCGGGGTACATCGCGCAGCCCACGCTCGCGCTCTCAGCATGTCCGACCTTCGTCGAAGCCGGCATCGCGCCGCGTCATATCGACTTGCGTCCGTTCGTGCTGTCCGGCAAGACCGTCACGATGGTCGCCGGCGGACTCACGCGCGTGGCGTTGCAGGAGGGCTCGCTCGTCGTCAATTCGTCGCAGGGAGGCGGGACCAAAGATACGTGGATGGTCGACTGACGCGGTTGCCGATGCGGTCGCACAAGCTTCACGCAACCGCGCCTGCAACCCAACGCGCCGGGCAGCACGTGATACGCAACACGCGCGCCGCCGGCGCACACGGATAACCAGCGCGAGCCTCTTACTTCGACGAGGCCTCGCGTCATCAGATACGGAACGCCGTCATGCTAAGCCGAACCGCCGATCACCTTTTCTGGATGGCCCGCTACATGGAGCGCGCGGAGAACACCGCCCGCATGCTCGATATCAACCTGAAGGCGCTGCTGTTGCCGCAGACGCCCGACCAGGAGGCGCGCGCGCAACGCTCGGTGCTGCGCATCTCCGAACTCGAAACCGCGTTTGCGCAGCGCCACGACGAACCGACTCGCGAAAACGTGCTCGATTTCATGGTGGCCGATGCGACCAATCCGTCGAGTATCCATTCGTGTCTGCAAGCCGCGCGCGAAAACGCCCGCGCCGTGCGCGGCACGTTGACGACCGAGTGGTGGGAAACCATCAACGATACGTGGCTCGAATTCAATGAGCGCGCTTCGTCCGGCCAGGCCGCGAGCAATCCTGGCGCGCTGTTCGAGTGGGTCAAGTTCCGCTCGCATCTGTCGCGCGGCGTGACGATCGGCACCGCGCTGCAGGACGACGCGTTCTTCTTCACACAGCTCGGCACTTTCCTCGAACGCGCCGACAACACCGCGCGGATTCTCGACGTGCGCTTTGCCGACGTCGAACCGAATTCACGCGATGCCGCGCGTCAGCTCGAAGACTTCTACTACTGGACCTCGATCCTGAGTTCGGTGTCGGCGCTGGAGATCTATCGCAAGGTGTATCGCGATGTTGTCACGCCGGCGCGCGTAGTCGAACTGATGATCCTGAATCAGCAGATGCCGCGTTCGCTGCTGGCGTCGCTCGAAGGCGTCTGCGTGAATCTGGCGATGCTGCGCACCTCCGGCTCGAATCAGTGCGAACGGTTCGCCGGCAAGCTGCGCGCCGAACTCGTCTACTCCGACATCCGGCAGATTTTCGAAGCCGGCCTGCACGCCTATCTGACGCAGTTCCTCGCTCGCGTGTTCGAGCTGGGCAATCTGGTTGCGCGTACCTATCTGATGTTGCCAGTCGCCTGACGGAGTTTCTTTATGTACCTGACGATCCGCCACGACACGTCCTATCGCTACGAAGCGACTGTCCATTATTCGATCCAGCAACTGCGGTTGACGCCGGCAAGCGGCGCCTCGCAGGTCGTGCGGCGCTGGAGCATCGACGCTCCGGGCAAGCTCGACGCGACTTTCGACGCTTACGGCAACGTGCTGCACACGCTGGTCATCAACAAGCCGCATAGCGAGATTCGTCTGCACGTGGCCGGCGAAGTGGACACGATCCCGCTGATCGACGGCCATTTGCCCGACGCGGTCGGGCCGATCCCGCTCGAGCATTTCACCTGTTCGACGCGCTTGACCGAGGCCGATGCGGCGGTCCGTGAACTGGCCGAATCAGTGCCGAGCCTGAGCAGCTCGGCGAATCTGATCGCGCTTGCCGAACAGATCGTGCAGCGCGTGAAGTACAACACGGGCATTACCGAAGTCACCAGCACGGCCGCCGAGGCGCTCGCGCTCGGCAACGGCGTATGTCAGGACCACGCGCATCTGATGCTCGCCTGCTGCCGCGCACGCGGCATTCCGGCGCGCTACGTGAGCGGCTATATCGAACCCGGCGAGGTCACGCACGGCGCGAGCCATGCATGGGTCGACGTGTGGGTCGACGGCAAGGGCTGGATTTCCATCGACGTCACCCATGCCGCGTTTGCCAGCGAACTCTACTGCCGCCTCGCCGTTGCGCGCGACTATGAAGCGGCCGCGCCGGTGCGTGGCCGGCGTATCGGCGGGCTGGAAGAACAGCTCAAAGTGTCCGTGACGGTCAGCGGGCAACAGTCACAATAGCGACGAGGGCGGCCTGCAGAGACGGCTCTAATGGCGCCTACGAGCGCCAGCCCTCATATCGCCATTCAGAATAGGCCCGCAACGGCCGATAATCGGCATATAACGGGATAGAGGCGCATGCGCGCCGCTTTACAATAGCGCCGTTCAGTTGTTTTTTGCGGGTAACTTTTCTTATGACTTACTGTGTCGCGATGTCCGTCGACGACGGTCTCGTGTTCCTCTCGGACACGCGCACCAACGCGGGCGTCGATCACATCAGCACCGCGCGCAAGATGTCGGTGTTCGAGCAGCCGGGCGAGCGCATGCTCACGCTGCTGGGCGCCGGCAATCTGTCGCTGACTCAAGCGGTGCTGCACGAGCTGTCCGAGCCCACGGATCCTTCCCTGCCCACGCTCTGGAACGCGCCGACCATGGCCGACGCGGCCCGCGTGATCGGCCGCGCGGTGCGTTGCGTGCATCAGCGCGAGGCGGAGGCGTTGCAGGAATTCGGCGTCGACTTCAATTGCAGCTTCATTCTCGGTGGGCAGATCGCGGGCAACCGGCCGCGCCTGTTCATGATTTACGCGGCGGGCAATTTCATCGAGGCGTCGGCGGTGAATCCGTATTTCCAGATCGGCGAGGCCAAGTACGGCAAGCCGATCATCGACCGCGTGTTGACGCCATCCACACCGCTCGACGAGGCCGCCAAATGCGCGCTTATCTCCATGGACTCGACGCTGCGCTCGAATCTGTCGGTCGGCTTGCCGCTCGATCTGCTGGTCTACCAGAAGGACACGCTGCGCGTTACGCGCTTCGTCTCGATCGATCACGACAACGCATACTTCGAGATGATTCACCGGACGTGGGGCGAGCGGCTGCGTCAGGTGTTCGGCGAGATTCCCGATCCGGACTGGCAGGAATCGCCTAATGTGCCGCTGCTGCAGCGGGAGCGGGCACTGGTGCTGCACCGCGCGCCGGTGGGCTCCGATGGCATCGAGCATGAACTCGATGCGAAACCCGCGCAGACGTTGGCGCAGGCGGAGCGGGGCAAGGCGCAGCGGAAGTAAGCCGGAAGACGCCGCCGCTTGCGTTGGGGCAGCGTGTGAGGTGGCTTCGCTGAAGCCAGTACACCAAAGGTCGTCAGGAGCCTGAATCGGGCTTGCTAGCGGCCTTTTTCATTGGCTCGTCCAGAAGAATCGAAGAACGCAGGACGAAAAAAAACCAGCCACAGGCTTTCGCCCGTGGCTGGTCTTCAACTGCGTGTTGCTTCAGCAGTCCGTCAAGTTCGATTAGAACTTGTGGCGGATGCCCAGGCTGACCAGTTCTTGCGAGCTGGAGGCCGAGTTGTAGCCGTACGAACCGATTGCTGCGCCTGCGTTGACCAGCGAGCCGTCCGAACCGCGTTGCTGGCCGCTTGCGTGCTGATATGCGCCAACCAGGTAGATGTCCGTGCGCTTCGACAGGTTGTAGTCGCCGCCCAGGGAAACCTGGTGATACGTTGCGCTCGAATCGCCGCTAGCCTTGGTGTAGATGTAGCCCACGCCAACCAGCATGGCCGGCGTTGCCTGGTAACCCAGGTATGCGCCGCCGATGTTGTACTTCTCGGTCGAACCGAAGCCCGAATTTGCATCCGGCTTGTACTGTGCATTGCTGTAACGCAGGTTGGCCGTGAACGGGCCTGCCACATATTGCACAGCGACCGAAGCGATGCCGATCGACTTGGCCGCGGCGTATGCGCCGTTGACCTGGTTGTCGAACGTGCCGTCCGACGTGCTGCCGTTCCAGCCCACCGCGCCTGCCGACGTGCGGCTAGCCAGCGTGTTGCCGTTGTCCAGGCGGAAGTAGCCTGCAGCCACGCTGAACGGGCCCGTTGCGTACGTTGCAGCGCCCGACCACGATTGACCCGAACCCGTTGCGCCAGCCACGCCGCCCAGAGCGTACATGCCTTCGAACTGGAAGCCGCTCCACACCGGCGAGGTGTACTTGATGGCGCTGTTCGTGCGCGAGGAGTTGTCGTTGTTGTCGACGTCGCCCGGCGTGGTGAACGTGGAGCCGAAGTAGTTGTCAGCCGTCAGCGGCTGAACCAGGTCGACCAGCGGGTCGTATTGACGACCCAGCGTGAACGTACCCCACTGATCACCCGTCAGGCCGACGTAGGCTTGACGACCGAACATGCGGCCGCCTTGACCCAGCTTGCCGGTGTTCACGTCAAAGCCGTTTTCCAACTGGAAGATCGCCTTCAGGCCACCGCCGAGGTCTTCCGTGCCTTTCAAGCCGAAACGCGGACCTTGCAGGTTGCCGCCGACCAGGCCAACTTGATTCGAGTTCTTGCCGTTCGTGTCGACGGTGTTGTGAGCGTACTGGATCGATTCATCGATCAAACCGTACAGGGTCACGCTGCTTTGAGCATGTGCCACGCCAGTGGCGCTCAGGAGCGCCAGCGAGAGGGTAGACAGTGCGATTCGTTTCATCCATTTCTCCACGCAGATGATTAGTTTCTTTGTTGCGGAAAGGAGAATAGCTCACCGCGTCAATCGGCAAGAACTGGAAAAAAAAGAGTGTCTCCAAAAACTGACAAACCACGCAAAGCCTTGTATTTAAAGCGCGTTAACGATTATTTCAGTTTCAGCAACATTTATTCGTTGACTCAGCATTATTGTTGTTTTGATGACAGTGAGTACTCAAATACGTGTACTTTCGACACTGATTTGTATGCGAAATGTAATGAAGTTATCTAATTTTGCGGCTCGTTTTGTAGCGTTTCCATAAAAATCGAGCCGATCGTGCTTGACGGAGTCGCTGGACAGGTTTTGGTCGTTCTGGGCAGGCACATCCGTCAAGCCTGCAGGTGCGGCCCGCAAGGCCTTGGCTGGCTGCGACTCGAGGCCTTAGCGTTCGTTGTTGCCGGTATGGCGGCGCGCGACCATCGCTGCAGCCAGTCCGGCGGTCGCCGCGAAGAGCACCGAAGTCCACGGATGCCGCCTCACGTAGCGGTCGGCCGCAACGGCCTTGCGGCTCGCTTCGATCAGCGTGACGGCGGCGATGCGCGTGGCTTGCGCTTCGGCGAGCACGACCGTACGGCCGACCTTGAGCGCCGTCGCCCGCGCCGACGGCCTGTTTCCGGCTCGCGCCCGGAACGTCGCAGGCGGCGCCGCGCCGTCGAGCGCGCCGGCTTTCGCCGCGCGCAAGGCGGGAGTGAGCGCGGCGTCGTCTGACGCGGCGCGTCCGTTCGCTTGCGCGTCGGCGTGCGGCACCGCATCCGCGGCAACGGTCGATGCCGCCAGCACAGACGCAAGCTTGGCGCGGCTGCCGGGCGGCGTGTCGTTCTGCATGCCCCAGCCGCCGCGCGGATCGTGCATGCGCCCGCGCGCCGCCGAGAATTCCGCGCCGAGCAGCAACACGGCGGCGGAGAAGTAAAGCCACATCAGCAACACGGCGAGCGAACCGGCCGCGCCGAACGAGCTGGCCATGCCGGCGTGCGCGAGATACAGCGCGAACAGCTTCTTGCCCGCCGAGAACAGCACGGCCGCGACTATCCCGCCGACGAACGCATCTCGCCAGCGCACGCGGGCATCCGGCAGAAACTTGAGCAAGCCGGCGAAGGCGAACGCCAGCACGAGCAAGCCGACGCCGAGTTGGAGAAGATTGCCGATCACGATATACGGCGAGTTGCCCCACAGCCATTTGCCGACGAAGGTGATGACCGTATCGAGCACCAGCGACACGATCAGCAGGAACGCGACGCCCAGCACCAGTCCAAATGAAATCAGACGCACGCGTACCAGCGCGATCACGCTCGACGAACGCGGCCCGGTATTCGGCCAGACGATATTGAGTGCGCTATTGAGCGACGAAAAGGTCGCAGAGGCGCCGATTACCAGCGTCACGAGCGAAATCACCGCAGCGATGCCGCCGGCGCTGCCGCTGTGATGCGCGTTCTCGACGATCGTCTGGACGCCCGCGGCGGCCTGGTCGCCGAGCAATCCGTGGATGTGATTGAACAACTCGCCACGCGCGGCCTCGGCGCCGAAGAACCAGCCGGCCACGGCGATCACCATCACCAGCGTGGGCGCGAGTGAAAACGCCGCATAGAAAGCGATGCTGGCGGCCATGGCCGCGCAGCGGTTTTCGGCAAACTGTTTGAAGGCGCCGATGGCCCAGTTGGCCTGCTTGCGGGCCACCTGCTGGAGGTTCTCGGCGGAAAGCGTGTCGATGTCCATGGTCGTGTTTCCCAATGGGTACTGGCGCCGCGCGGGCAATACGAGGTGGCGGGTGCGGACCGGGTATGTGCGGACGGTTCAGGCAGCTTCGCCGCAGTTCGTCGCAGTGCGCCGCGGTCTTCGCGTTCAAGCCTTTCGCAAACCTTGTGCCTGTCAGCCTGTCACTATAACAAGCGCGACCGGCGCGCGCCGCCTGCGTGCCGGCACGGTCAGCGCACCTCGGGCGAGGTGTGCCGTTAGAATGCGGAGGGATCCTCATACACATAGCTCACTATGCACTCGCACGAACTCGTACAGCGGCTGGACGTCATTGCAGCGGAACAATTGGGCGCGCATTTGCCTGCGCATGTGGTCGAACAATTGCCTGCGCAAGGCGTCACGGTTTTCTCCGTCACCGACGACGCGTCGGACACCGCCGCATTCAGCGAGCGTTACGGTTTCGGGCTGGAAGACTGCGCGAACACGATCGTGATCCGCTACAAGAAAGAGGGCGCGGAGCATTACGCGGCGGTGGTCTCGCTGGGTTCGCTGCGGCTCGACATCAACGGCGCCGTGAAGGCGGCACTGGGCGCGCAGCGGCTTTCGTTCGCCAAGCGCGAGGCGGCGGTCGAGCACAGCGGCATGGAGTTCGGCGGTATCACGGCCTTCGGCCTGCCGGAAGACTGGCGCATTCTCGTCGATGCCGCCGTCATGGAGCGGACCCAGATCGTCATGGGCGCGGGCGTGCGAGCGGCCAAGTTGTTGCTGTCGCCTGACGTATTGCGGCAGTGGCCGCGCTGCGAAGTTGCCGCGTTGACGCTGCCGGCGGAGTAAGACCCGGTTCGATCCGCAAGCACGACATCGCGAATCAATTTGAGCGAAGGGCGCCGCTGCACGCGTGTCCTTTAGCGAGCGGCGTGAACTGCGTCAGCGAGTAAGCGAGCGCGAGCCGTGTCAACGTCTAATCGGAGTCACCCAGGTCAGCGCTCCGGTCAGGGCCTGCCCCGCACTTGCCTGGGCCCGGCGCTCGAAGCCGACCGGCAAAGTCTGAAGTTTTCCCCCGTTCCGCCGTTAATCCAAAGAGTGACATGAACCGCCGTGGCGTCCGCCGCGGGCGGCGCGTCGACGACAAAGTACAAAGGGATACGGAGATGGAACGGTTTCGCCTGAAGGTGCGGCTTTGGCTCGCGCTGGCAGTCATGTGCATGGGTATTCTGGCAATCGGCCTGTGGGGCGCTTTCAAAACACGCGACACGATGATCGCCGATCGTCAGGCCGAACTGAAGAGCGTGGTCAGCGTCGCCTACAGCGTGCTGGATCGCTATAACGGCCTGGTCGCCGCGGGTTCGATGCCGCTCGCCGACGCGCAACGCACGGCAATGGCCGATCTGCGCGCGATGCGCTACGACGGCGCAGGCGGCTATCTCGTGATCGAAGACGCGCACGCCCACGTGCTGATGCACGGCGTGCGTGCCGACCTCGAAGGCAAGGACATGAGCGGCTTCACGGATCCGCAAGGGCGTCATGTGTTCAAGGACGGCTCCGATCTCGCCCAGCGCGAAGGCGAAGGCTTCATCCACCTGCAGTTCCTGAAACCGGGCTCCAATGAAATGGCGCCGAAGATCAATTACGTGCGGCTGTACAAGCCTTGGGACTGGACAATCGTCACCGGCGTTTTCACCGACGATATCGACGCCGCGTTCTACACCACGCTCGTCCAGTACGTGGGCGCAGCGTTGCTGCTGTGCCTGGTGGTGTCGCTCGTGATCGGCGTGATCCTGCGCAGCATCTTGCGGCAACTCGGCGGCGAGCCGGCATACGCGGCGCAGATCGCCGCGCGCATCGCCGACGGTGAGCTCGACGTGATCGTGGACACCAAGGCCGGCGACGACACCAGCCTGCTCGCCGCGATGCAGCGCATGCAGCAGCGCCTCGCACACGCGATCACACAGATTCGCGGCGGCGCGACACTGATCTCGACAGTCTCCAACGAAATCGCCGCCGGCAATGCGGACCTGTCGCGCCGCACAGAGCAGCAGGCCACTGCGCTTGGCGAAACCGCGTCGAGCATGGAACAGATCACCGCGACCGTGAAGCAAAACGCCGACAACGCGAAGCAGGCGAGCCAGTTAGCGCATAACGCGTCGGAGACGGCGGCGCGCGGCGGCGAAGTGGTCGACCAGGTGGTCGAGACGATGCGCGGCATTTCGCAGTCGTCGCATCGGATCGGCGACATCATCGGCGTGATCGAGGGGATCGCGTTTCAGACCAATATTCTTGCTTTGAACGCGGCGGTCGAAGCAGCGCGCGCCGGCGAGGAAGGACGCGGCTTCGCGGTGGTCGCGGGCGAAGTGCGCAGCCTCGCGCAGCGCAGCGCGGCGGCCGCGAAGGAGATCAAGACGCTGATCGAAGAGTCCGCGGCGCAGATCGAAGGCGGCTCGCAGTACGTGAGCCGCGCCGGCGAAACCATGCATGAAGTCGTGCAGGCGGTGCGGCGCGTGACGGACATCATGGGCGAGATCAGCGCGGCTTCGGTGGAGCAAAGCTCGGGCATCGAGCAGGTCAACATCGCGGTGGCGAGCATGGATCAGACGACCCAGCAGAACGCGGCGCTGGTGGAAGAAGCAAGCGCGTCGGCAGATGTGCTCAGGGCGCAGACCGGACAGCTCAGCGCGGCGATTGCGGTGTTCACGCTGCCGGAAACTCGCTGACTAGTCGGTGAGCGGGCATTTAGCGGCCGCTCACTGCCGGGCGAAGTGATGTTCGAGGATATCCGCCACGCGCCATAGTGAGCAGGGGCGCCGGCAATGGCCGTCGAAACCGGCGTCTTTCAGCAGGCTGACCGGGTCGAGCGGCCAGACGTTGCTCATGGCCAGAATCAGGACGTCGGCGTTGGATCGTTCCGCGCGCGCGGCGCGCGCGAATTCGTAGCTGGAAACGGAGTCGAGCCGCGTGTCGAGTAAAACCGCGTGCGGCTTCCACCACTTCAGAAAGCTTTGCACCTTGATCAGATCGGCGGCGTAGATCGCTTCGTAACCCTTAAGCGAAAGCGACAGCACCAGCGATTCGCCGATGGCCTTGTCGCGATGTCCTATCAGGATGCGATGCGACGGCCCGCTATCCGCGGTGCTTCTGCGTTTCCAGATGGCAAACTCGGTTTCGTCGTCGAGCGATACGCGCCGTGTCACGGTGGCCTCCGAAGACTGCACGCAGAACGTCTACTGTAGTACGAAAAAACGGTGATCTCGGGAAATATTACCTTGGGTCAGTGTTTGCACCAGGCGCCAATTCGCGTTGTTAATCCGTCAGGTTGCGCGCGCAACGATTCGGGTGTGCGTCACCCGGTCCGTCAAGCCAGCGCAATACCAGCGCGACTTAGCAGCCGTTTGTTGCGATCGGACAAATTCTTCATACGTAATTCCTTGCCGGCTTTTCGATAGCGTTCGACCAGGCCTTGCAATGCCGCAAGCGCGGAATGATCGGCCAGCAGCAGATCGCGGCAGTCGACCGTGACGCGCGCGGGATCTTTTACCGGATCGAAAAGCTCGTGAAAACGCGTGGTCGATGCGAAAAACAGCGTGCCGCGCGGCGCGTAGGTCTTGTCGCCGGCGCGATCTTCGACGTGCGCGTGAATTTCACGGGCGTGCTGCCACGCAAAGTTGAGCGCGGCGATCACGATGCCGCACAGCACGGCGATCGCCAGATCGGAAAACACGGTGATGATGGTAACCGCCACGATCACCAGCGCGTCGTTGCGCGGCACCTTACCCAGCACCCGCAGCGAACCCCACGCGAAAGTCTGTTGCGCCACGACGAACATCACGCCCACCAGCGCCGCCAGCGGAATGCGTTCGATCAGCGGCGACAGGAACAGGATGTACATCAGGATCATCACGCCGCTGACGATGCCCGACAGGCGCGAGCGGCCGCCTGAATTCAGATTGATCATGGTCTGGCCGATCATGGCGCAACCGCCCATGCCGCCGAACAGACCCGAGGCGATATTCGCGGCGCCGAGCGCGAGGCATTCACGATTCGGCTGGCCGCGCGTTTCGGTGATTTCATCGGTCAGATTGAAGGTGAGCAGCGTTTCCAGCAGACCGACAACCGCCATCAGCACCGCGTAGGGCAGCACGATGTGCAGCGTGTCCAGATTCAGCGGGACGTCCGGCATATGCAGACTCGGCAGATTGCCTGCAATGTGCGCCATGTCGCCGAGCGTGCGGGTCGGTACGTGCAGCCACTGCGTGAAGAGACCCACGCCGACAATCGCCACCAGCGCGGGCGGCGCCGCGCGCGTGAGCCGCGGCAGCAGATAGACGATCGCCATGGTCAGCGCGACGAGTCCGCACATCAGGAGCAGCGCGCTGCCGTGCAGCCATTGTTCGCCTTGTGGCGTGCTCTGCCTGAAGTGCGCGAGTTGCGCCATCGCGATGATGATCGCCAGTCCGTTGACGAAGCCGAGCATCACCGGATGCGGGACCATGCGGATCAGTTTGCCGAGCCGCAGCGCGCCGAACAGCACCATCAGGATGCCGCTGAGAATCACGGTGGCAAGCAGATATTGCGCACCGTGTTGCACGACGAGCGCCACGATGACCACCGCCATCGAACCGGCGGCTCCGGAGATCATGCCGGGCCGTCCGCCGAACAACGCCGTGATGGCGCAAATAAAGAAGGCACCGTACAGGCCCATCAACGGATTGAGATGGGCGACCAGCGCGAAGGCGATGCATTCCGGCACCAGCGCGAACGAAGAAGTGAGTCCTGCGAGGACATTGGTTTTGATGCCGGGCAGCGTGGCGAGCCAGCCATGAGAGGGACGAGCGGTGTTCATCTTCTGCGAGGTGGGAAGTCGGGGCTAATGGCGCGCGTGCAAGCGAGACGTGCGTCTGCGGACAGATGAGTGTCCCGGCCTGAGCGCAACGTTGGCCGGGCAAGATTGCAAAAAGCGTGGATTTTACAGCAGTGCGGTGTGGATCACCGGGAGGCGGGTAAGGCGGCGGCAACTGCCGCACCGCGCGTTGGAGAGATGCCGGAGCTGCCGGACAGCCGGCGAAGCGGCTGTCCGGCAATGCGCGTGCGCGCTCAGATTCAGATTCAGATTCAGATCATCAAACGCGAAACCTTCGTGCCCTCGAGCGACACGCCGGCCATCAGGCCGCCGTTCGTCAGCACAAACGCTTCGACCGGGCTCGTGGCGGTCGAGGTATCGACTGCGCCGTTCGCGCCGACCTTCAGCAAAGCGACGGTGGCGTCCGCGCCGGCTGCCCAGCCCTGGCTGCTCGTGAATTTGTCGAGTGCCTCCTGCGTCATGAACAGGAAGATGAGGGCCTTGGATTGCGCGCCGATCTGCAAACCGAACGAACCCGCGACCGTGCTGTAATAACCCGCCGTGCGGCCACCCACGCGCAATGCGCCTTCGCCGTATTGGCCGCCGATCCAGAAGCCCGCCGAAATGACGTTCGGGAACACCAGAACGCCGCGCGCCTTGGCGACCAGTTCACGCGAGCCGGTGACGTTTTCGTAGAGACGCGACAGCGTGGAATCGACCCCCGCGTTGATGCTGTCCCGCTTGCCGGCGTTGGCCGAAGGCGATGCGCTCGAAGACGGCGACGTCGTCGTGCAGCCGGCAAGGCCGAGCCCCGCAGTGGCGAGCGCGGCGCTGGTGGTCATGATGAATTGTCGTCTGCGCATGATTGTTTTCCTTTTGCGTTATTGGCGTGATGAAAGTGGCGTTGTTCGTTTTCCATTCTGGCGGTAGGGGCGTGACGCCGACAAGCCCGTACGTCAATTGCTAACCAGCACGTAGCGTGCCCGGTCCAGCCGTGCGCGTGTTCACGGCGGGTCCTGCACTGTTTGGCGGCGGCAGCGCGCGAAATACCAGCGCCCGTTGCCTGGCGATCTCTGACTACGCCGACGGCCGGATGTTCTGGTTGTGGCGGAACAGATTGCGTGGATCGTAGCGGTTTTTTACAGCGACGAGGCGTTGGTAGTTCGGCCCGTACGCATCGGCGACGCGTCCGCCTTCTTCTTCCGTCATGAAGTTGACGTAGACGCTGCCCAGCGCGAACGGCGCCGCGGCATCGAAAAATGCGCGGGCCCAGCCGACGCAGCGGGCGTCGTCGCTCGCATCGTCCCAGCGGCCGTGCACGTTCATCGCGTACACCGTGTCGCGGCTCGAATAGGCGGTGGCCTCGACGGGAACGCTTTGGGTCTGCTCGCCGATCTGCCCGAAGAAAATCTCGCATTGCGGCGACGGCAGGTTGTCGATTGAGCGGAGCAGCGCGTCGATGAGGCCGTCCGGGATGTCGACGAGGTTGTGCGATTTCCAGTAGTTGCGCGCGCCCGGCGTGAGCAGCGGATCGAACGCCTGTTGCCACATGACATACGGCATCGGTCCGAGATGTTCGCCGAGCGGCGTTCCGAAGGCGCGCACGAATTCCACCGTGGACGGACCGCTTTCAACGGCGCCGGTATAGCACATTGCGAAGACGATCACCGGTTTGCCGTGGACTTCGGGCGGCAGGAACGGCAACGGCGGCGCGAGCCGCAGCACGGCCCACACGCTCAGTTCCTTCGGCATCGTGGCGTTCGCCGCGCGGTATTTGAGCAGCGCGTCCCTTGCCTGCTCGATCGGCAGGACCACGAGGCCGCCGTAGACCAGCGGCCCGACCGGATGCAGGGCGAACTCGAAGCGCGTGACGACGCCGAAATTGCCGCCGCCGCCGCGAATCGCCCAGAACAGGTCTTCGTGCGAATCGGCGCTTGCGTGGACCAATTCGCCTTCGGCGGTGACGACGTCGGCCGCGACCAGGTTGTCCACCGTCATGCCATATCTGCGGCTCAGCCAGCCGAAGCCGCCGCCGAGCGTCAGGCCCGCGACACCGGTGGTCGAGTTGATGCCGAGCGGCGTGGCGAGCCCGAAGGCCTGCGCTTCATGATCGAAATCGTGCAGCGTCGCGCCCGGTTCGACATACGCGCGACGTGCCGTGGGATCGATCTGCACCGATTTCATCTGCGACAGGTCGAGCACGACGCCGTCGTTGCACAATGCGCTGCCGCCGATGTTGTGGCCGCCGCCGCGAATCGCGAGCGGCAGGCCGTTATCGCGCGCGAAGGCCACACCCTGGCGTATGTCGGCAACGCCCGCGCAACGCAGGATGATCGCAGGGTGCCGGTCGATCATCGCATTCCAGATACTGCGCGCTTCGTCGAAGGCCGCGTCGCCGGGCAACAGAACCTGGCCGCGCATGGCGGTTTTCAATTCGTCGACGGCGCTGCTGGACACATTAACCATGGCTCAATCTCCTGAGATAGTGGAAGAGATTCGCAGAACACTATTCAGCTGACCAAAGCAAATTGGAAGTGTCCTGAAGGCTTGTTTTGCGTCCAGTAAACGAGCCTGCCTCCTGAAGTCAAACAGAGGTAAACCCGTGTTTTTTACCGATTGGGCGCGAGCGCTGGCGCGACAAGCTTGCGCGAGCCTTACCGGTGGCAATAACCCGTCCGGCGCCACAGATGGTGGAAATGCTTCGGAAAAAGATACTGCGGGAAAGTGTTGGTTGCGCCGCCGCGTGGTGGGTGCGCAGCGACACTTCACAGTGCGGCTCTCCCGCGCGTGGGAAGCGCGCGAGTGCGAACGAACGCTCAGCCCTTCACGAGGCCGCCGTCGACGATCAGGTTCTGGCCGGTCACCGCGCGTGACCACGGCGACAGGAAGAACAGGACCGCATCCGCGAATTCTTCCGGTGTCGTGACGCGGCGCACTGGCGTGGAACTCGCGATCAGGTCGAAGACGAATTCCGGCGTGGCCGCGCTCGCGTCGGTAGTGCGCAGCAGTCCGCCCGACACCATGTTCACCGTGATGCCGTCCGGACCGAGATCGTGAGCAGCGGTGCGCGTGAGCGACAACAGCGCCGCTTTGGCTGCCGTGTAGTCGTGATAGGGAACGACGGGGTTCTGAAACAGATTGGTACCCACGTTGACGATGCGGCCGAACCCACGCGAACGCATGCCGGTGACAGCCGCCTGGATCGTATTGAGCGCGCCTTTGAGCGAACCGTCGAGTTGCTGCTGGAAACGCGCCCAGGCGATGGAGTCGATTTTTGGGCGAGCGTCGCCGTCGAACTGGAAGTCGGCCAGTGCGTTGTTGACGACGGACACGATGGGTTGGCCGGTTCGCGTCTGCGCTTTGTCAAACAGGCGCACGACGGCGGCCGCGTCCGTGACGTCCGCTCGAAGTGGCAACACCCGGTCGCCGAATTCGTCTTTCAGGGCGAGCGCCGATGTTTCGCTGTTGCGGTAGTTGACGACCACGCTTGCGCCTTCGCGCACCAGCGCGCGCGTGATCGCCGCGCCGAGTCCGCGAGCGCCGCCGGTGACCAGCACCCATTGTTCGGATAGAAGCATCTGTTTTCCCGTTGCCGGTGGAGTTGCGATGCTCGTATTGTCGCCCGAAACGGAATCCGCACCCGGTCCGTGCGATGGCGCATATAGCGCGAACGAATTCAGAAAGGGAGTGGCGGCCGATCCGATGACTGAATGCTTTTATTCACTCGACGGTTTTTTGCGTTGCTCTGGTTGGCAGGTGATTATGGCGCAGGTAAATAGTCCGGGAGTTGCGCCGTCTGTGTGATTACGCGCACTCGTGCATGCGCAATTTATCTTTTGTGTTCGGATACGCACGTAAGTGAGGCATTTGAATCCGGTCGCTTGATTCGTCTGATCGAGTTTGATCAAGGAGGATGTAAAAGAATAATAGTTTGGAGTGCATATCTAAAGGCATGAATTCTCCCCTCTTCTATAAAACCGGCAGTTGACGATCTCTGACAGTTTCGATGCGCAATTCACCGTAAAAACCGCAGCGATATCGCACTGCGTGGGGTAGCGCACGGTCACTGAATGGCACTGCGCATAACTTCAACGTCCATCAGGCCCAGCTGTGCGTTTTAAAAATCGGGGTTCGCGCACAGCCCGTTGTCTTCTCTCGAATCACGCTGAATCGGACCGGGGTTTTCCGCGCGAGAGATGCCGAAAGTCATGTGGTTTTAGCGTGACGCGAGGCAATGACGACTGGGCGTTGAGGTTTCATTTTTAACAGTGAACAGAGATTCGCTTGTTACCAGGGCCGGTCGCTAAAAGCATATAGTTAGGAGAATGAAATGAAAAAGCAAAACGGGGACGCTCTGGCGCTGGGGACGCGCCGGGCGGTATTCGCAGTTGCTGTGAGTCTGTATGCGGCGATGGCGGGTGCGCAAACAAATCCGGCAGCGTCGGCCGCGCCGTCGGTCAGTTCGAACGTGATGATGTTGGCGCAAGCGTTGCCGGGCGATTGTCCGGACTCGCCCGGTTGCATTCGGCAAAGCCGAAGCCTCGTGATGCCTGGTGGAGGTGGATTCGCCCCGGGTGGGGTGGGAGCGGTATCGGTCGGGGGCACGCAAAGCGGCAACGGGACATCGTCGACAGGGACGGCGACCGCGGGCAATAGCGGCGGGAACGGCTCGGGCTCGTCTGGACTCGGTTCTGGGAGTACGGGAAGTGGCGGTGGTAACGGCGGTAGTAACGGCGGAACCGGCACAGGCGGCGATGGCGGCGGCACCGGCGGGAATGGAGGTGACGGCGGCGATGGAGGTGACGGTGGCGACGGTGGCGGTCATGGTCATGGCCATCATGGGCACCACGGTCATCATGGTCACCACGGCGATGGCGGTCATCATGGTGACGGCGGCCATGGCCATGGCGGCGACGGTCATGGAGACGGTGGCCACGGCGATGGCGGACATGGAGACGGCGGTCATGGCGACGGTGGCCATGGCCACGGGGACGGTGGCCACGGAGACGGCGGTCATGGTGACGGTGGCCATGGAGATGGTGGCCATGGCGACGGCGGTCATGGAGACGGCGGTCATGGCGATGGCGGTCATGGTGACGGTGGTCACGGCGACGGCGGCCACGGAGATGGCGGTCACGGCGACGGCGGCCACGGCGATGGCGGTCACGGTGACGGCGGTCACGGAGACGGCGGCCATGGTGATGGTGGTCACGGTGACGGCGGTCATGGCGACGGCGGCCATGGCCACGGAGACGGCGGTCATGGCGACGGTGGTCACGGCGACGGTGGTCACGGAGACGGCGGTCATGGCGACGGTGGTCATGGCGACGGTGGTCACGGCGACGGCGGTCATGGAGACGGCGGTCACGGCGATGGTGGTCATGGTGATGGCGGTCATGGCGACGGTGGTCACGGCGATGGCGGCAAGGGCGGAAACGGTCCTGGTGCAGGCAGCTCTGGCAACGGTGGCCATGGAGAGGGTGGCCATGGAGAAGGCGGCCACGGCGATGGCGGCAATGGCGGAAACGGTCCTGGCGCGGGCGGTCCCGGCAATGGTGGTCACGGCGACGGTGGCCACGGCGACGGCGGCAAGGGAGGAAGCGGTGCCGGCGTAGGCGGTTCGGGCAATGGCGGTCCTGGCGCAGGGGGCCCGGGGAATGGCGGCAGCGGTGGTTTCGGCAACGGCGGCAAGGGCGGCAGCGGTCCTGGCGCAGGTGGCTCAGGCAATGGTGGTCCTGGCGCAGGCGGCCCGGGC